>Ga0163179_10000055_pt1 | contig 87596 bp, 79 predicted proteins | sample AtlANTMetagenome_FD_109643 | JGI IMG/M metagenome (GOLD analysis project Ga0163179, IMG submission 109643) | Marine eukaryotic phytoplankton communities from the Atlantic Ocean - Atlantic ANT 2 Metagenome | ecosystem: Environmental > Aquatic > Marine > Oceanic | place: North Atlantic Ocean...
AGCCAAGACAAAAAGACAACTAAAACTAGTAGTCCTGTTAGTCCGCCATTAAGAAAAGTATCTACAAAACCCATTATACCACCTAGTGCATCAACTGGTGTGTCGAAAAGAATGCCTGCAAAAACAAAAAAGATAATTGCAGCCTTAACTACACCTGTTAGACCATTTAAAGCACCATTTAACATTGAATCCCATGAAGCCATGTTATTCCTCCTTGATTAGTTAATAACTAGTTAAAAAAAAGGCAAAAACCCTATAAACTTATAGTTTTTTTGCCCCCATCATTAATCATGTCAATATGATTAAATTCTCTAAAAAGTTGCCAAAAATTCATCTTATTTATAATTATAGTCTCTTTTTTTGGGGTAATCAACCTTTTTTGTTCATTAACTGTTAAATAAATTATTTTCGATTTATGAGCATTTTCACGATTTGTAAACCAATAATGTTTAATTCTATTATTTCATATGAAAATAATAGACATTAACTTTTTTGATGGAAACAACGCCCAAACCAATAATTGAAAAGGTTTATGCTAGAGAGATTTTAGACTCTAGAGGTTTCCCTACAGTTGAAGTAGAAATTATAGCATCGGGTCATAAAAGCATATCTGCTGTTCCCTCTGGCGCATCTACGGGTGAATTTGAAGCTCTAGAATTGAGAGATGGAGATAGTAAAAGATTTCATGGGAAAGGCGTTTTAAAAGCTGTAGATAATGTGATTAACGGTTTTGGACCTGCGTTGACTGGTAAAGATGCAAGCAACCAGAAAGAAATTGATAATTTGCTTATTAACATTGACGGCACTTCAAACAAGAGTACATTTGGAGCAAACGCGAGCCTAGGAATATCAATGGCTTGTTCTGTCGTTAGTGCTGCTTTCTATAACAAGCCACTATATAACTATTTAAACCCTAACAGTAATATAATGCCTGTACCTATGATCAATGTCCTTAATGGTGGAATGCATGCAGACCAAGGTTCCGATCTGCAAGAAATTATGCTATTTCCGCACGGCGCAAAAAACTTCAAACATTCTCTTCAAATGGGGTCTGAAGTATTCCACTGTTTAAAAAAAGAGCTAAAGAAACAGGGGTTAGGAACAACTGTAGGGGATGAGGGTGGATTTGCTCCGGCTTTACATTCCAACGATCATGCAATTGAACTACTTCTTAATTCGATTGAAAAAGCTGGATTTAATATCGGAAAAGATATCTCTTTAGCCTTAGATGTAGCCGCTTCGAGTTTTTACAAAGATAATAAATATCATCTAAATGTTGATGGAAGTGTTTTAGATACCGATGGAATGATTAGCTTTTATGAAGATTTAATTAAAAAATATCCTATTGTTTCGATTGAAGATGGTTTAGATGAAAATGATTGGGAGGGTTGGAATAAAATGAATCAGGTGCTTGGTTCAAAAATTCAAATTGTAGGCGATGATTTAACTGTAACCAATCCAAAAAAGCTCAAAAGAGCAGTTGAGGAAGGCTCAATGAATTCAATATTAATTAAATTAAATCAAATTGGTACTGTTTCAGAAACTATCGAAGCCATAGAGCTAGCTAAATCAAATAATATGAACTATATCATTTCACACAGATCTGGTGAAACTGAAGATACTTTTATATCAGATCTGTCGGTTGCTATGGGCGGAGGACAAATTAAAACCGGTTCAGTATGTCGATCTGATAGAACAGCAAAATACAATCGTCTTCTAAGAATTGAAGAACAAATCAATAATTCAAGATTATGTAATAGTTTAGGTTTTATTAAATGAAGTCATTTTTATCAATAACAAATATTTTAATGGTCACAATTATTGTTGGCTGTATATTTTTGCTTTTATTTAGCGACAGGGGACTAATTAATTTATGGTCTCTAAAAAAAGAAAAGTTGGGAATTCAAAATGAAATTAATGATTTAAGAAATCAAATTGCTATGCTTGAAAAAGAAGAGGAGAAGTTAAAATTTGACAAACAGTACATTGAAAAAATTGCTCGTGAAAAATTTAAAATGGTTAAACCCGGAGAGAGAGTTTTTAAATTAACTGATAAGGAATCTAACTAAACAAATCTTTTGCGACTTTAAAAGACTTTACGTCTGGAAACTGATATCTAACTAACTCTGACATAAATCTAGTCATTATTTTTTTTTCATAGTTAGGGCTGTTTTCTGATTGGTGCATTTCATTAAGATCTAGATCGAATATTAAATTCAGGTCATCTAATATATTGGGGTTTTTTTGCTGAAAACGCATTATTGTTGGATGTTTTTTTGCACTTAATATGTCATATCCACTATTTTTGAGAAAATGTAATATAAAATAATAGAAAGCATTATTTAAATTAATATTATTGGAGTCAAAATAACTCATTACAGACTTTAATGTGTCGTATGTCTCAGTATCTGAAATGTCTTCATCATAACTTTTATCAATTATTTCTAACATTGATGTGCACAGAACTGTTTTTTTTAAGTCTGTACATATATTCCCCCAATCTTCTACTAGCTTTACATTATAAACTGGATGTATTTGTTTTTTCGGATGGTGTGAATAATCAATCTCAACTTCGTTTAGTTGTTGGTATATTGCTTTATTAGGAGATTTTTGTCTCATTGCTGCTTTTATAATATATGTGCACTTACCCTTTTTTCGTGTGAACAACCTAATTATTAGGCTTGATTCCTTGAAAATTGTTGTTTTTAGTACAAATGCGCGGGTTTTTATTTTCATTTTGTAATTTCTATTTTTCCCCAGCCTTCATGGGTTAAGCTACCAAAATATAGATTGTTTTCGTATTGCTTAACGCTTGTAATTGGAGAGTAAGCGTTATCTGCTTGATATTGTAAGTTATAGACTACTTTCCCTCCTTCGTCTAGTCCAAGAACATAAGAATGATTAATTGGTTGTGGCTGTAATGATTCTGGAAGTCTTAAAACCATTTTTCTTAAAAATGGTTTATTCGCTGACATTTCAATAAAATTGTTTCTTGGATTAAATATTGCAACCCAAAAAATACCTTCTTCATTTGAGGAAATGTTATCTGGAAAACCTGGTAAGTTTTCAATAAAAATTTCTGTAGTTCCAGCTTTATCTCCTTTTAACCAGTATTTTTTTATTCTATACATATATGTTTCATTAACTAAGACAAAGGATTCATCGCTACTAAGTGCTACTCCATTGGCAAAGTATAAATCTTTTAAAAGGGTTGTTGTTTTTTGCGTGGCCGGATCATAGACCAACAATCTGCCGTTTGGAGAATGTTCTAAAAGTTCTAATCTATCACTTCCATAACCGTACTTGCTTGATGCATCTGAAAAATAAATTTTATCATCGTTTGCAATGTCTAAATCGTCTACAAACTTAAATGGTATATTGTCTGAATCTGATTTAATCGACAGTGAAGTAATTTGGCCACTTACATCAATTGAGAGAAGTCCTTGAATGGCATCTGCAACAATTAAGTTCTCTTTTGAATCAAAAGCCATACCGAGAGGTCTGCCGTTAGTTTTTGAAAAAATACCATCCGTATTCATTATTACACCATTATCATAGCCTACATAAATTTTATCGTCTTTTATTAAAACATCCTCCGGGCCGAAATAGCCATCGTTAGCCCAAAATACCTTTATGTCTTTTAATTTTTCATTCAAAGAAAATATAGGGTCTTTTCTACTGTCTCTCGGACTTTCCCATGAGTTTGGTTCTATAGGAACTGGCCAAACCAAAAAATAGATTATGACAGTAGATAGTAGAAGAAAAATTTTATTTGAAATATTATTGATTTTATTCACTTCACTAGTAAGCCTTGGCGAAAACTACTAAATGTTTGGCAGTCTCCCCGGAAAAAATGCACTTATTGGACGGATCTTCATTATCTTCAACTATGCAACGGATTGTTGCTTTTGTTTTTTCCTTGATTTTCAGTTCGGTTTCATCTGACCCATCCCAATATGCTTTGATGAATTGGTTGTCATTAGATAGGGTGTCCGTAAAATTAGCAAAAGAGCTTACTGTACATGTATTATCTTCCATAAACTTTTTTGCATCATAAAAAAGACCATCTTGGATTTTTTGTAAAATTGGTGGTATTTCATCTATTTTATCTATTTGAACTTGGCATTTTTCTGAATTATCTCTTCGGCAAATAGTGACTTCCGTGTTTTCAAACTCTTTTAAGCCAATTTCAACTCTGATTGGCACCCCTTTAAGTTCCCACTTATTAAATTTAAAACCTGGGCTTTCATCAAGATCATCAATATGTGTTCTGATACTCAAATGAGATAGTTTTTCCTCCACGCTTGTTATAAAATTAGAAAATTCTTCAGATTTTTCATTTTTTGGGTTGATTGGAATAATTACAACTTGTGTAGGTGCGATTTTAGGTGGAATTTTTAGTCCTTTATCATCACCATGAACCATTATCAATGCTCCAACCATCCTTGTGCTAACACCCCAGCTCGTTGCATAAACTGGGTGCTCTTTATTATCCTTGCTTTGAAATTTTACATCAAATGCTGATCCAAAATTAGTACCAAGATAATGTGAAGTGCCGGCCTGTAGAGCTTTTTTATCCCTCATCATTGTCTCAATAGAGAAAGTTTCATCTGCTCCTGCAAACTTTTCAAGATTAGATTTTCTACCTATAATTGTTGGTATTGCTAGATAGTCTTCAAACAAAGTCCGATAGATTTCTACAATCTGTAGCGTTTCTTCAATTGCTTCTTGTTTGGTAGCATGTGCAGTGTGTCCTTCCTGCCACAAAAACTCAGAAGTTCTTAAAAATAGCCTTGTGCGCATCTCCCAACGAACAACGTTTGCCCATTGGTTTACTTTTAATGGCAAATCTCTGTATGATGTAATCCATTTTTTAAACATATGCCAAATAATTGTTTCTGATGTTGGTCTTACAATGATTTCTTCTTCAAGCTTAGATTCTGGGTCAACTGTTAACGTTCCTTCTTCTGAAATAAGCCTTGAGTGTGTTACAACTGCGCATTCTTTAGCAAAGCCTTCAACATGCTTTGCTTCTTTTTCTAAAAAACTTTTGGGAATAAATAGTGGAAAATATGCATTATCATGACCGCTGTCCTCAATCATTTTATTTAAGGAGTCCCTAATATTTGTCCAAAGTGAAAAACCATATGGCTTTACTACCATAGTTCCTTTTACAGGACCATAATCGGCTAAATCAGCATCGAGGATAACATCTGTATACCATTTAGAAAAATTTTCGCTCTGTTTTGTAATTTTAGCCATTTACTATCACTTTAATATATTATAAAGTAGAGTTAATTTATAGAAAATCCAATACAATGAAAAAAGCTATCTTTTCAACTGAAATTTCTCTGCTAAGAAGCACTATGCAACGTCTTTTAAGGAGGGGTGCTCACGCCAACATTGCTAAAATATTAAGAAAAACGCATCAAGCTGATGTTGCGCTTATTATGAGAAGCTTAAATCCATACGATCAAAGCACAGTTTTTAGCCTATGTCCCACCGCACTACATAAAGCAAGATTATTAGAAGAGTTAGATGAATCGTTAATTGAAAAAGTTCTAGAAAATGAAAGCTCAAAAAATATATCGAAGATATTTAGATATCTTGATACAAACGACCAAGCAACAATTATTAGTATGTTTTCTCAAAATAAACAAAATGAAATTTTAAAAATAATTGAAATTGACGATAAAGAAGAGGTGGAAGAAATAATGTCTTATCCTGATGATAGTGCTGGAAGTATTATGACAAAAGAAACTTTTACGCTTAATCAGAACACCTCTGTAAAGGATAGTATTAAAAAACTTCAATCGTTCCCTGAAAATGACAAAATCTTTTATCTTTATGTATTAGATAATAAAGGGAAGCTTGTGGGGGTTGTATCTTTAAGAACACTGGTAACTTCAAACAACTCTAAAAAACTAAAAGATGTTATGATTAAAGATATTCAAGCTGCAACTACTGAAACTGACCAGGAAGAGGTAGCAAAGAAAGTGGCTCAGTATAATTACCTTGCTTTACCTATTGTAAATAAACAAAATATATTTCTGGGTATTGTTACTATAGATGACGTTGTTGACATTATAAGAGAGGAGGCATCTGAAGATTTTTTACAGATGGCTGGTGTAGGAAAAGATAGAGAAATTCTCTTAAAATCGCCGATTGAAAACGCTCGGTCTAGAGCTCCCTGGATACTTGCGAGTCTCATAGGAGGTGTTTGCGCTGCTTCTATTATCAGCTATTTTAACAATCTTTTAGAGCAAATAATCGTTTTAGCTGCATTTATACCTGTTATAATTGGTATTGGAGGTAATGTTGGTACACAGTCTTCAACTATTGTTGTTAGAGGGCTAGCTACCGGGAGAGTAGATGTTTCAAATACTATTCCATTAATTTTCAAGGAAGTGGTTGTAGGAAGTTTGTTGGGGGTTGTATACGGCTTGTTGGTGGGTCTAGCATCAGAATATATCGTTGGGATCTCTATGTCAAATCTAGGTATTGTAATAGGTTTGAGTATTTTTTGTTCAATGACTATTGCAACCGCAGTAGGGGCTAGTGTACCTATTGTTCTTAAAAAACTTAATTTTGATCCAGCAATATCAACTGGCCCTTTTGTCACTACAGCAATAGATATTATAGGGGTTGCTTTATATTTTTTAATTGCTTCAACCGTTTTAATAAATTGATAAGAGCTGTTTATATCACGGCTTTGCTTTGCTGTCAAATTTTTGCTAGCAATAAAACTGAATACAACATTTCATTTGAGTATTGGCTTAATGAAGATCTAAAAATTTTTTCAGTAAATAATGTAATTGTCTTAGAAATAGAAGATAATGTAATTAGTGTAGCTTCAAACAATTGGTTTGGTGAAATGCTATTAAACGAAGCTATTGAGTTTGCAAATCAATCGCTCCTGGAAAACAATATCTTTAATAAAACTTTATTGGAGAAGACTGTTATCCAAGAAGACTCATGGATTGAGGGGTATAGTTTACTAAACGATAAAAAAATTAAAGTAAGGTATCTTTTTAGCGTTGAAGAGGATGGTTTAAGGTTATACCGTATGGATATCAAAGAATTAAATAAAGATGATGATGACAATAAAATAAATAATGTAATTTTAGATAGTGATGTTATCATGATATGGACTAATTTAGATAAAGAAATTAAAAAAATTAGTTTTAAGTATGGTGGCTCTAACTATGTAATAAAATTAAATGAAGAATAAGCAACTCTATATATTAAGTGCCTTGTTTTTGGGAGCTTGCGCTGTTCCACCTGCTAGCCTAGATCTTTCAAGTGAGCAGATTGATAAAACGGGGTATTTGTTTTATCAAAACAATGATATAAATCTTCATATATCTGAGCTTAAAGATAAATTGTTACTCCCTACAAAAGAATATACTGTACCTGACTATATCAATTTACTTCCAAACGCTAAAAGAGAGTATAGGTCTGGATACCATATGGGTGTTGATTTTTCTTCGCCCATGAATTATCCCATTAGGGCAGCTTACGGGGGGGTGGTTGTTAGGAGTAATGCCCATCAAGAGGATGTTGATATTGATACATATAATTATTTTTTAGATCTCTCTTCAAAGATAGGAAAAACACCAGACGATATTTATAATTTTATTCTTTTAGGTAGGTCGGTTGTAATTGATCATGGATATAACATTACTGATAAATATAGAGCTATCACTGTTTATTCACATCTTTCTTCTATTGCTGAAGGCCTGGTAGCTGGTAATATCGTTCAAAAAGGGGATATAATAGGTCTATCTGGCAACACAGGGACTTCTTCTGGTTCACTCCAAAACGACAAAGGCTCTCATTTACATTGGGAACTATTTTTTGACGATAGAACCGGAAGGTATTTTTTAGGACAAAATATTCCTTCTAATCTATTAAAAAATAACATCAAACAATTATTTAACTAGGACAAAGAAAAAGGGCTCATTTCTGAGCCCTTTAACTATTTCATTTTCTAAACTATATGAACAGTTTTAGAAATCAAATGTAACCTGCATAGTACTGTGATCATCAAAGTACTCGTTTGCAGTTCTCATAGCGTATGAAACATGCATTGTGTAGTCACCTACAGGAATAGATACTCCAGCACCCATTGATAGGCCCCAGAATGTTCCGCTCCATTCATCCCAGTCAGCATCTGAAAGACCAGTTGGCTTCTCATCGTCGCCCACAGTCATTGTAGTTGCTGCACCAAACCATGATGAACCTAACACATATTTAGCTCCAAGAGCCATTGTGTTGGTTTGGTATGAGTGATTAGTGAAAGTTGCACTTACATCTAAATTATTTAATAAAGAGTAAGTGGCAGAAAGATCTAGGCTAGTTGGTAACGCGAAGTTATCAGCAACTATTCTAAATGTTTCTGATGATGATCCTGACTCAGAGTCATCTGGAACCATGTCCATGTCTAAGTTAATACCATCATAATGCATTCTACTTCCAACATTTTTCATTGCTACACCAAATGTTAATGGTTGGTTTGGAAAACGATATTGTACCCCAACATCCATTGCCATACCTGTAGCAGTTGTTTCTTCGATAGTTTCAGAAACTAATTTTCCTGCAACACCAACATTTACACGATCAGAAAATGCTCGTGCAAATCCAGCAGTTGCAGTGAAGAAACTAGGGGAGAACGTCTGTCCGTCACCTTCAGGTGCGAAAGCAGTAGTTTTTGGAATGTCGCCAAAATCTAAAGATTTGATTGTCATACCAAATGTACCTGTTTCTCCCATTGCTACAACCATCCCTGCATGCATTACATCAATATCAGCAATGTATGAGGTGGTTGAAACTGTTCCTTGTATCCCAGAGTTGTGTCTAGCTAAACCAGCAACATTAGTAAATAATGCGTCTACTCCAGCTACCGTACCAACGTTTGTTCCGCTAAGTGCGACAGTTTCAGTACCGACTGGAATTAGTAGCTGTGAGGCACCAGCAGTACCTTGTGATCTTACTGTACCAGCGGTTAAAGCTGAAACTAACACTGCGCATCCAAGGAAGATTTTAAATGTATTTTTCATTTTTATATTCTCCTTATCCTAGTAAACGTCGAGACGTTGTTCTGGTTGAATTACAGCTAACTTAAGGATTTTATCCCCTCTGTTAGTCTCTACGTGCGCTACGTACATTCCACTAGCAACTGGAAGCTCAAAGTTATTCTTCATGTCCCAATATGTGTGCTGTGAACCTGTATCGTTATGCTTAATTGTTCTTACTAAAGTTCCGTCTAAAGCAAAGATTCTAACTGTTGCAGGACCTTCTGTTGGAAGGTGGCTGAACATAACTCTTCTATCTAGAGCGTCTCTTTCTTCAGGATTATATCCATAGTATGGATTTGGCCATACAGTAATTCTCTCTGGATCATAATCATTTGAAACCATTTCTAGGCCAGCTGTTGAGAAGGTAAATGTATCAGCTGAAGAATTTGGTTTACTCATTTCCCAGACAACAGAACTAGCTGTTGAATAACCACTACCCCATGCTGCGTGTCCAGCTTGAGTAGGCAGCACATTAGACCCTAAATAGTCAGTGAATAATGTAGCTGTCATGTATGGATATGTAATCGCTGCACCACTTGTTGTTGTGGCATCAGATCCGCCATAAGCCCAACCAACACCACCAGATGTAATTAAATCATCATCTGCGATGTACTGTGCTTCTTTACTTGGATCATATGGAGTTGCAACCATACCTACAAAACAGTAGATAGGTTCCCAACCTGGAGCACCATAAATAGGTCCTGCCCAGTCTCCATTAGCAAAACTACCTTCATAATCTAAGTCGCGGTCATAATCCCAGTATCCTGCATAGATTTGCTCTTTTTGACCAGTAGCAAAATTATGTCTGTATGCTGAGAAAGGAACATAACTGTTAACCCATTCATAAATGTAGTCCCATCCAAGAGATGGTGTACTAAAGTCAAGTTCTACATCGTCTGATTCCCAATAGTCAAATCTGTCAAAGTCTCTTTGGAAACCACCACCGTAATGTGAACCAGCTCTATTTTCAATAATATAACCTGTACGACCTAAACTAGCCCATGGTACATATGAAACCGCAGGGTCTCTTAATACACCATTTTCTTTCCAGCCATGATCCCACTCACTTACAGATAATAGATCTTCTTGAGGTCCATTAACCTGTACTTGAAAACCATGAACAACTGGAGTACCACCAGGTCCAACTTCTAAACCAGTAGCAGTATTAACGCCACCAACAACAGGGTTGTTAGTAACTAATACTTCACTAGTAGATACATTGGTTAGTGTCCAATTAGTAGCTACTGTTCCATCAGGCATCACATCATCAAAAGTAACAGAATAATCATCTCCTGTTAATTGTGAAGGATCTACAACGATCATGTTCACAGAACCCTGTGAAGGACCATCGTGTGCTGCTGATACAACATCACCAGCAGAAGCAGTTGCATCGCCCGCTGACATTGTATTTGGAACTTCAGGTCTTACAGTTAAAAATACTGGACTACTTTCCAAAGTCTTTGGAATACCGTCCGCATTATAACCGTATGCTGTTACAGCATAGTAATATGCTCTGTTTGTAATCAGTTTTGAATTACCACTTAATCCATCTGAAGTAATTGAATGGAATTGTGCTAATCCGCTATCTGAACCAAACTGTGTTCTAATGTTAATATTCTCTCCAAGCTCAGCGTTAAATACGGTATCATAAATTTCAGTAACACCATTTACAACATCATATGTAGCTAATCTTTTCTTAGCACCAGCACCAGATGCAGTTTCATATTGATACACATTGTAACCTTCAAAGACAAAGTCTGTTGGGTTACCAGCGGAATCAAGATCAACCTCACTAGTTGCTATGTAATCTTCTGCTGTATCATCCCAAACCAAGATAACTTGATCTGTAAATGCACTAGCTGTTACGTTTGGTGAAGGTGGAGAATCTGGCAATGCAAAGTCAATGTCATATGCTGTTTGAGCAAGAGCATCAACTTCTTTTAAATATGCCACAGATGCTAAAGCATCACCACCGGCTGCGTGGAAAATACCAAACACAACCTCTTGTGAATCGCCTGCTGCCATAGTAAATGGACCAACACTCATTAGAAAACGTCTGTCAGCAGATGCTGCATAGTTACCATCAACAGGGTTAGCCGTACTATGACCTGCAGAATCATTTGGATCACCATAGAAACAGAATCTCTGATCATATAGGTCTCCAGCGATTTCAGCTGGGTAAGCACTACCATCTTTTCTTAAACCTTGTAAGTAAAAATAACCCTCTGTTTCATCAGATGGGTCAGTGTAAGTCGCATCACCATTAATGTAGAATGCGAAAGATGACATTTTAAGGTTTTTCATACCTGGATGACGAGTACCAAACATTTTAGCACCTTCAGTTGGACAAACCTCTACTGAATCACCGTCTTCACAAGGAACCATTGGTCCTTGAAAGAAGTCATATCCAGCAGCAGGTGTACCAATATCTAAATTGCCATACTGTGAGTCTACTCCATCATTCCATACATACCCCATACCTAGATCTACGTCACAACCAACAAAGTCGTCACCAGCATATCCTAAGTCAGGGTCTGACCATAGTCCCATATATGTGTCAACTAGGTCATCTGAACCTTTATTAATAACAAGCTGTTTTAAGAACACCATGTCACCAAAAACGTCAGGTCTATCAAATCCAAACATTGTTGTTTGAATCTCTACATTCATAGGAGATGTACCAAAATTAAGTTTATACGCTGGGTCACCATCATTACTTACGAACCAAAGTACTTGGTCGCCTAAAAACTCAGGATGGTCTGTACCACCTGGAAGTGGAGTATAAACCCCATCTCCGTCTACATCAACCCAAGGAGCACCAAACTCTACTGGCCACTCTTGGAAGTCAGCAAAGTCTAAAGGTGAAGCAAGCATGCTTTTTTCTACTTTGTAGATTCTGTGAACCGCAGCAAGCGGATCACCACCCCATGGACCAGGACCCATATCTTGTGTATAATCTCCAACGATTGTTCGAATTGAACCGTTCACTGTTGCTCCCATCCACAATGCAGATTGGAAGATTGAGTGAACACCTGTGCCTTTTGGCCATTCTAGAGCTGAATCACCAGAAACGTGATAATCCAGGAATAGACCATTGTTAGCTACATCGGCATAGATTTTGTTCCCATCGAACGTACCAGTGGAATCCACAAGGTTTGACGAGCTGCTGAAGCTTGAAATATTTTTATCTCTCGCTTCAAGAACAGTAGAAACTGACAGCAACATCACCATTGTGAATACGGTAATATTCTTTAAGATTTTCATATCTACCTCTTTACCTTCTTATTTAATTAAAAACTAATGTTTAAACCAACCCTTACTTGACGCGGTCTATTCCATCTACCAGGAAACGCTAAGTTGTCCTCGTACATAGCTGCCGCATCGACATCAGGATTGACAGATAATCTATTGGCAAGCCATTGCTGCCCACTTTCAGTAGCAACCCAGCCATCTTCGGCTACGTTACCAGTACCATGATAAACATCATTTACCTGCTCATTATCTAGCGCATTGAACACAGCTATATATGCGTTAGCAGTTAAACCGCCAAGGCTAATCGCTCTATCAACACGAAGATCTACATTAGAAAATGCAGGTAATGTACCTGAGTTTACAGGTCCTTCTGGGAATTCCCAGCGATTCTCAAAAACCGTACTATAGATTTGAGATGGTGTGTAGCGAGTACCACTACCAAAGCTCATAACAGCATTAAATCCTGTATTTGCTAGAGCGCCTGTTGCATCAGGAGATCTCCAGTCAAGAATTATGTTTGCAGTGTGAGTTTGGTCATAGTCTAATAAGTTCATCGCTTTAGGATAACCATCGTCTGTACCAATCCAAGTAATGTAGAAGTTCTGTCCACCATATGAACCAGTACCTCTAGCTTCTGAGTAAGTATAGTTAGCTTGTGCGTACAAACCTCTAGTTCTGCGCATTTCAAAGTTTGTTGTTAAACCTTGAGACACCATAACGTCACCGTTTTGGTATTGTGCCCAGTTTTGCTGAGTGTCAGCTCCACCAGTGTTGGTGAATGCTTCTGTTCGATTAGCTAACGTTAAATAGTCTTTACTTTCTTTGTAAAATCCTTCAACCTTTAATGAAGCAAATGCTCCAATACGTTGCTCAATACCAATTTCGTACTGAGTTGATCTTTCAGGTTTTAATGCAGGATTCTCAGATGCAGTAGCATTACCAGCTAAAATATCAGCCGATAGCTGTGAATCTGAAAGATATAAATAAGACATAGGTACTGATTGCCAGTGTGTACCATAGTTCGCACGGAATACTGTACGATCAGACACTGGGAATGAAACACCTATTCTTGGGTGAGTAGCGGTTTCTTTTTCTACTTTTTTCCATACGTAGTTACCATTACCATCACCATTTCTGTCTACACGCTGTCTGTTAAAGTATAGATTGTTAAATCCGTCAGAGTCTCCATATCCGTCACCATCTGAATCAGGAGCCATTGCACCTGTGTCAATAGTTTCTAATGAAAGTCCTAACTGAACAACTACATCTTTAAACTCAAGTTTATCTTGAATATAGAAACGTGATTGTGTTGGTTCTGCTGGAGCTAACATATGATCGTCTTGATTATATGTACCGTTCCACTCATCACCATAAATATTGTATCCTAGGTTTGTAACATACAACGATCTATAGTTAATAAATCTCCAGTCTGCTGGATCACTTCCTGCTGCAATAATTTCTTCGTTTGTTGCAACTCCATCGAAGTTTGCATCAACTTGAGAAATTGCTCTCGCAACACCAGAAGCACCTAAGCCATATCTAGTGATTTCATGGTTGTCTATAGAAGCACCTAGTTTAAACTCGTTATAACCAATTTGGTTTGTGTAGTCAAAACTAATAGTGTTTGTTGTAGTTTTTCTAGTATCAAAAGATGTGTACTGTGATCCATAACCCACCACACCAAAAAACTCATCTGGTGATAGAGGATTAAATCCTGTACCGTCTCTTTTATAATAGTTTGGAGAACCATAAGCTTTGGTTCTTCTACCATATGCCTCAATATCGTTTAAATAGTTCTCATTACCCGTAGTAGTTTCATATGTCTGTTGTGACAATGAAGCTTTAATATAAGATAGTGGACTAATTGTATATCTAGCATTTAAATATCCCATAGTGAAATCTGACTCATTAATAAATGAACCGTCTGTTCCACCATATACTCTACTCCAGCTATAGCTATGTCCTTCATAGTCATATGCCTGAGTACCGAGCTTTAAACGTAAGGGACCAAAGTCCATAGTCATATTACCGTTGATGGTAATTCTCTCATTATCATCTTGTGGTTGTTGACCATACATACGTCTATAATTACTGTACACAACATAAGTTGTATCATAAGCGGCAACACCCGCAGCCAATAATGCTGGATCTGTTTGGTTGTCTCTTACTACAGTTTCAATATGATGAATTTTGTTGCCGTTTTCATCAGTTCCATAAGATAAGCCGTCTGTTCCATCGCTGTAATATTCAGCTGGTGGAGCATCTTGCATAGGCATAGCATCCATCATTGGATAATAACTGTAGGACACGTCTCCGGCCTTTTCTCTACTTTCAACAGATAAGTATACTTTAATGTTGTCACTTATTGGACCACCAAAATCAAAGTTTACATTTTGGTATCCATCTGTATAAAGCTTGTCAGGATCTGTACTTGGGTCTGCACCTAAAGCAGTTTCAAAACCAACTCTAGAAGTCCACTCAGATCCACCAGTTTTAGTAGTAATGTTTACGATACCACCATTAGCACCACCATATTCAGCAGAGAAACCACCAGTTTGAACTGAAATTTCTTGCAGGGCTGCTTGTGAGTTACCGTTTAAGAGGTTTCCACCGCCATAAACATCTTTTACAGGGACACCGTCAACATAGTAACGACTGTCTCCACTTCTACTTCCACGGAAATATCCATTAACAACACCTGTTTGTAGGTTTACAATATTGCTAACCCCTCTAACAGCAAATGCATCAATCAACTCTTTATCAACAACACGAGTTGTGTTGGTAGCATTCGGATTAATTAATGGTCTTTCTCTAGTTACTGTAACTGCCTGACCGGCTACAGCTGCAACATCAAGGTTAAAGTCAACGGTGGTTGTAAAACCAACCGAAGTTCTAACTCCCGCTTCTACAACAGTAGTGTAACCAATATACTCGGCTCTTAGGTCATAATTACCTACAGGAACGTCAAGAATATAGTATCTACCTAATTCATCGGTAGCTGCACCAAGGTTTGATCCTTCAACCACAACGTTTGCTCCAACCAATGGATTACCATCAGCATCTGCTACAACCCCTGCCAATTTCGCAGTTGTTGATTGTGCAAACATCATTGTTGGTAGGAGAACTAGTGCAATTAACATACGTAGTTTTCTCATTATTCTACCTCCAAATGAGTATTTATATACAAATTTTTGTTTATTATTTATTTTCATTTTTTTTCTTACCCTATTATATATATGTGTAAAAAGCTACAATATATACACAGCTTCCAAAGGGTTCGTGCCCTTTCAGAAGCTAATTTTACCTAAATTGACGATAGTTTCCGTAGATGTCAATACATTTTTTGTAATTTTTTTTAAGCTCTCATTTAAAAAAAACGAGGGAACCACACTAAGGATGTTTCTTGTAAACTACTTGGTTGTTGTGTGTGTTCAGTCTTTCCAGATCAAGCGGCTCGTCTTTTAATGTATAGTTAAAAAATTCAAGAACTGTTTTATCTAGCACTTTATCGACTATTTTTTTGTCAACCTCTCCCAAGCTGTCTAGGGGAAGGGAAAATGGTGCGTCTTGATTATAAATTAATTTCATGTCTGTGTATGAATAGTGTAAGCTATTTTTTATATATACCCCATAGCTTTCTATGTTGGTTTCTAAAATGGTATTATATATATCAAAATTTCTTTTTCCGTCTTTTGAAAAGTTGATATCTCCTTCAATGTCTGTATCAAGAAACTGCTCTTGTCCTATGTGTAAAAATGGTTTTTTTGTGTTTGTTTTTGCGTCTTCATCTAACAAGCCAAAAAACCACCCATCAAGAGCAACCCCCGCTTTAACTTCGTTGTTTTTTAACATTGCGATATAAGTTGTTCCTCCTCCCATTGAATGCCCCATTGCCCCCACTTTTTCAAAGTCAATATTTTTTTTAAATGGATTTACAGAGCCGTCATTTAGAAGATTTTGTTTTAAAGTTTTCAATAAAAAGGCTAGATCCTGATATCTATAATTTATAAGCAGGTTGGTATAATATTTTTTGTGGTATTGTGCTTGTTCGTTCCAACTTACGTTTTGCTTATATGGAATCGGACTGCCTTCTTTGTCAAATGTAATGCTTGCGTTATATGTATGGTTGCAAGCAATTACTATATATCCGTTGCTTACCAACTCTTCAACTTGAGATGTGTTTTGGGTTAATAGCCCTCCATCGCCATGCGAAAAAAGAATGAGTGGAAATTTTTCGTTTTGGATTGGAGAAAGTCCATAAACGCTGTTTGATACTAGTTGAGTGCCGTGGTTCCCAAAACTTGCGGGCAACCCCGCTGTTTTTGCAATACTAGAAATTGACTTTTTAGGAAACGTGACGTGGGGAGCCTTTTGATAATTTTCTCCCCCATTAGCAGGATACCATATTTGAACCATTAGTTCTCTATGGTCTGTAGGGTCGGTTGTATATACTTCGCTTCTAAAATTATCTGTCCAAAAGTATACCTGTGTTCCAATATTATATTTCCCTGTTGGTGGATCAATAGACTCAAGAGGGACCAGCACAGAACCGACTACAGCGCACCCCTGAAGTATAGCACAAACAAAAAATATAAAAAATTTTAAAGTATTATTTTGGTATATAGCACTCACGCCATAAATTACACTTTATCATTTACATCAAAAAGTGCAAAAAAATATGAGCAATATTGTAGTAGTAATTGGTGCTCAATGGGGCGACGAAGGTAAAGGAAAAGTTACTGATTATTTTGCTACGCGCGCTAATTACATTGTTCGCTTTCAGGGTGGAAACAATGCTGGTCATACAATTATTCTTGATGACAAAACTGTTAAACTACACTTAATTCCTTCTGGTGTTCTCCATAAAGATTGTAAGCTTATTATTGGAAACGGCGTGGTAATTGACCCTCGCGTTTTAATAAAAGAATTAAACATGTTAAAAAAAGAAGGTCTTTCAACAAACCTTTTGATAAGCGATAGGGCACATCTTATTATGCCATACCACGTAGATATTGATTATCACCTGACCAACTATCAGAACGAACTAGCAGCAGGAAGCACTCGTTCTGGTATTGCCCCAGTCTATGCTGACAAGCTCTATAGACATGGGCTAAGGGTGGCCGATCTGTTAAATGAAAAGCTATTTGAAACTCGCCTTAAAAAATCGTTTGATTTTAATAGGGCGCTTGTTGAAAAAGTGTTTAATGAAAAGTTTGAATACAATTACGAAGAGATATTAAAAGAATTTCTTGGATATGGTTCTGTGGTGAAACAATATGTTGCTAATATTACAGAGGTGTTATCAAGCGCTGTGGGAAAAAATGAACAAATTATGTTTGAGGGTGCACAGGGTGCCTGTCTTGATGTTGACCATGGATTATACCCTTATACTACAAGCAGTAACACCATAGCCGGCCAGGTAGAGGCTGGTGGTGGAATTGGTCTCAATACATCAAAAAAAATAGTGGGAATTGCTAAAGCATATTTAACATATGTTGGTCGTGGTCCATTTCCGACAGAAATAAAAGGGAAATTAGAAGAAAAAATTCGTGATATTGGTCAAGAATATGGAACTACAACTGGTCGTGCTAGAAGAGTTGGATGGATTGATCTTGTACAGCTTAAGTTTGCTAATCAACTTAATGACTTTTCTGAAATTATATTAACCAAGGTTGATGTTTTATCTGGTCTAGAAAATATAAAGCTTTGTGTTGGGTATAAAGTTAATGGCAAGAACTTTTCCGGGGTTCCTTCAGATATTTATAATTTTACCAATATTGAGCCTATTTACGAAACTCTCCCCGGCTGGAACTCTTTACCGGACCGCATTGAAAGCATTGAAGAATGTCCACCTGAGTTAAAAAACTTCATATCGCGCGTTGAAGAGGTTGCTGAAGTAAATGTCTCTTTGATTTCATATGGCCCTGATAGAAACCAAACCTTCAAAATATAAAAATGAAGGGGCTTGCTAGTTGGGATATAATTGATTTTTCATCTAGCTCAGACGATGACATAAAACAAAAGCTACAAAAATTAAATATCCCTCTAAGCGTTGATGAAGCAAAAAAAATTCAGTTTTCTTTTCTTGAAAGACCAGCCACCTTAACAGAGCTTGTTCTTTTTTCAATTCAAGGTTCAGAGCACAGCTCTTATAAGAGTAGCAAAAATCACATTAAGCATTTTATAACAGATGGCGAACATGTGATTTTAGGCGCTAAAGACGATGCTGGTGTTGTGTCTTTAGCTACTGATAACGATGGAGAAAAATATGGGCTTGTTGTAAGTCATGAATCACACAACCACCCTAGTCAAATTGTTCCACATGAAGGTGCAGCAACGGGCGTAGGCGGAAACGTTAGAGATGTTTGTTGTATGGGAGCAGAAGTAATGTCGCTTGGCGACAGCTTGCGCTTTGGAGATATCAACAGAAACAAAACTAAATGGATTAGCGATGGGGTTGTTTCTGGAATTGCTAGCTACGGAAACCCTTTAGGCATACCAAATATATGTGGCGATGTTTATTTTGACAAAGAGTATAATGAAAATTGTTTGGTCACCGTTTTGACAGCTGGCGTTGTTAAAGAAAGAGGTGTAATACGATCCAGGGCACCTAAAAACTCTGAAGACTGTGATTTAATATTGGTAGGAAAGCCTACTGACAACAGTGGGTTTGGTGGGGCCAGCTTTGCCTCCCTTGAACTGGAAGAAGAAAAAGAACAACAAAATAAAGGTGCTGTTCAAGAACCAAATGCCTTTCTTGAAAGGCATATTCTTAAATCAACTTACGCGCTCTTTGATTTTTTAGAGAAAAACGATTTAATTAATAAGGTTGGTTTTAAAGACTTGGGCGCTGGTGGTGTTGCTTGTGCAAGCATAGAGCTAGCAGATGCTGCTGGAATGGGTGCTGAGGTTTGGGTGGACAAAATTCATACTAGCATGCCTGAGATTGATGGTCACATTATACTGTGTTCAGAAACCCAAGAACGGTTTATGTGGGCCTGTCCAAAAGATTTAACTCAAACCATTTTAGACCACTATAATAAGGTGTTTGATTTTCCAAACGTTTCAATGGGGGCACAGGCAAGTGTCGTAGGAAAAATTGTTGGTGAAAGGCATTATACTGTTTTTTATAAAGATAAAAAGTTAGTCAACGGACCAATTGAAAAAATAAATGAAGGGTTTGTTTATGATCGACCAATGTCAAAAAAGGAGTTTAAACAATTAAACGAGAACCTACCTGAAAACATAGATTACAACGATTTAATGTTGAAAATTTTATCTCATGAAAACGTGGCTTCGCGTTCTGCTATTTATGAATCTTATGATAAAAATGTTCAGGGAAGAGTTGTCAATGAAAGAGGTAAAACGAATGCTGGTGTGGTCGCTCCTTTTGATTCTAAAAAATTTCCCAAGGAAATTAAAAACGACTGCTTTTCTGCTGCCCTTGCTCATAACCCCTCAATTGGAAAGGTTGACCCTTATCTTGTAGCTCAACATGCTGTTTTAGAGGCCTGCGCGAAAACTGTTTCGGTTGGAGCCTCCCCGCTTGCTCTCACCGATTGTTTGTGTTTTGGAAACCCTGAAAAACCCGAACAAATGTGGCAATTTTCACAAAGCTGTATTGCTATAAGGGAGGCCTGCGATCTTTTACACTTTAATGGAACAAACAACTTGCCAATTGTGGCGGGAAATGTAAGCTTTTACAATCAGAGCGGTGATCAATCTATACCAGCAAGTCCAATGATAGGATGTTTTGGAAAGGTTTCTAAAGAAAAGATTTTAACAAACGGTTTTATTGCTAGCGGTTCAAATCTATACCTGTTAGGAGAAAATCCTTTATTTATTGGTGGAAGCATTGCGGCAAATATTTTGAAAATAAAAAACACCAAGATTGAAAAATTTGATATACAAAAATATAGCAACATGTTGAACTGTGTTTTAGAAGCGAATGCGGCGTCTTTGTTGGGCTCCTGCAGTTATGTTGGTCTTGGCGGTCTTGCAACAGCTCTATTTAAAATGAGCTTTGTAAATGGAATAGGTTGTACTATTGAAGATCAAAAAGATAAAAACCTGCTGTTCAGCGAAAACTTTTCGTTTATTGTTGAGGTTTCTGAAAAAAATTCTTCTGCTTTTGAAGCCGTGCTTAACAAAGGTGAGTGTAAATATAAACAAATTGGCATAACAAACGATTCCAATAAGATTGTTGTAAAAAATTTCATAGACTTGGACATAGCTCAAACAAAAAAAACATGGGATAATTCTCTTAGAAAGAAGCTTCAATAATGAATAAAAAAATTACTTACAAAGATGCTGGTGTAGATATTAAAAAAGCTGACGAAGCGATTGAAATGTCAAAAAAAGAAATTATTAACACGTTTAGCAAAGATGTTTTGTCTTCAATTGGTGGCTTTGGTTCGATGTATTCTCTAAAAGATATTTTAAACAACTTTGAGGATCCGGTTTTGGTTCAAAGCATTGATGGTGTTGGGACAAAAATGTCTGTTGCTATGGCAGCAAATAACTTTCAATTCATTGGCCATGACCTGGTAAATGCTTGCTGTAATGATGTGGCGGCCACCGGGGCTGAGCCTTTAACTTTTTTAGACTACGTGGCGGGCAGCAACCTTGATAAAAACATTGTTTCCGATGTAATTAAAAGCGTTGCACATGAATGCAAAGAGCATGGTGTTTCTTTGGTCGGCGGCGAAACTGCTGAAATGCCTGGAACATACCACAAGGATGAGTATGATTTAGTTGGGGTGGCCACCGGGGTTGTTGAAAGAAAAAACATTGTTGATGGGTCTAATGTAAAAGCGGGGGATGTTGCAGTTGGGGTTTTTTCTAATGGTCTTCATACTAACGGCTATTCTTTGGCTAGAAAGCTTATTTTTGAAACCCTAGAGCTTTCAATATCTGACATCTTACCGGGGCATGACATCTCAATTAAGGACTGTTTGTTGGCTCCGCACATGAATTACAGTTCTTTAATTAAGGGAGTTCTGAAAGAGGGTATTAACATTAAAAGCATTTCTCATATAACTGGAGGCGGTTTAATTGATAATGTTCCTCGAGTTATTCCTAAAAATGTTTCTTTAGAGGTAAATATTAATTCTTGGGGGAAAATACCTGTATTTGAATTCTTACAAAGAAACCTAAATATTGATAAAAAAGACCTATATCAAACTTTTAATATGGGTATTGGTCTTGTTTTTATAGTTGAAGATTCAGAAAAAGATATGTTGATTTCTTTTATAGGTAAAAACAGTTGCAGCAAGATTGGTGTTATTGTTGATGACGGCCTTAATGTGGTACATCTAAATGACTAAGAAAAAAATCGCTTATCTTCAATTTCCCGGTTCTAACACGGAGAATGAAACAAAAAATATTTTACGCAAACACGGTATGTTGCCATGTGGGCACTTTTGGAACGATTCTACCGAAACATTAAACAATTATGATGGCTTTATAATTCTTGGCGGATTTTCTTTTGAAGACAGGTCTAGGTCTGGAATTATTGCATCTCTTGAGCCGGTTGTTAATGAGCTTAAAAACCAAGCTTTGCTTGGTAAACCTATTTTAGGAATATGTAATGGTGCTCAAATATTGGTTGAATCTGGCTTAGTTCCAGGCAACGAAGAGTTTGAAACTCTCGCTTCTTTAACTGACAACAAGAGGGTGGTGGGCAATCGTATTGTTGGGACGGGATATTTTAACAAGTGGTGCTATATAAAGCCAAACGAAAATACAAGATCAGCTTTTATTAAAAAAGGTGGAAAGCCGATGCGAGTTCCTATTGCACATGCCGAAGGCCGTTTTTTATTTAACAAAGACCTTGAGGGTGAGATATTGAAAAACAATTTAATAGCTTATAAATATTGTGATTCAGAAGGAAATCTTTCCTGCGACTTTCCAGTCAACCCCAACGGATCTCTTCATAGCGCTGCTGCACTAAGCAACCTTGCAGGAAATGTAATGGCAATAATGCCGCACCCTGAGCGTACGCTCCAAAATGAAGCTGGCGATATTTTTGAAAGCATGAAAAACTATATTGATTCTAATTCACAGTTCAGCTATAGGGCTTTAAAATTTGAGTCAAAGAAAATAAGTTTAAAAAAATTTAATAAATCTCCAAAAACAGAAGAACTTCTAGTTTCTACAATTATCACCGACAATGAGGCTGCTTCGGTGGAAAAGTGTATTAACGGTTTGGGTGTAGAAGCCAAGGTAAAAAAATATCTTCATTTTGAAATCGACTGTGTTGTCAGCCTTGATATTAATTCAATTATCTCCACTGACGTATTGTTTAATCCAAGCAAAGAATATGTTGCTAAGCCAAAGCCCGAATCTGGAGTTCGCCGGTTTTTGGTTCGAAACAAAGATGACGTTGTTGGACAAAGCCTTTCACAAACCCTGCGAGACCGATTTGATTTGTCTGGTTTAAAATCAATAAAAAAGGGTGTTGTTTGGGAAATTAAAATTAATCCCAGTTCAACAAAAAAAGACGTGGATTTAATATTAAATAGTCATATTTTTTCTAATCCTATTTCACAGGAATGTCATGAATATTGACAAAAAATATTATCAGGAAATTAATGAGAACCTGACTAATACTATTCAGGATACCAATATTGACGCCCCAAATAAAAAAGTTGGTAAGGTTAGGGATGCCTACTTCTTAAACGACAGGGTGGTAATGATTTCTACAGATAGGCAAAGCGCCTTTGACCGAGTTTTAGCTGCTATTCCATATAAGGGTGCAGTTTTAAACTCTGTAAGTGCTTGGTGGTTTAAAAAGACTGAACACCTGTTTCCAAACCATCTTATTTCTACGCCCGATCCAAATGTTTCTGTTGTAGAAAAATGTACTGTATTTCCGGTTGAGTTTGTCGTAAGGGGTTACATTACAGGAACTACTGACACTTCTTTGTGGACCGTTTATAACAAAGGGGACCGAGAATATTGTGGAAACTCACTTCCGGAAGGATTAAAGAAAAACGACAAGCTGAACACCCCCATGTTAACTCCTACAACTAAAGACAAAGTACATGACCGACCTGTTTCTAGAGAAGAAATAATAGATCTTGGGCTAATGTCTGCAGAGGACTATGATGTGGCAGCTAAGATGAGTTTAGACCTTTTTTCTTTTGGGCAAGAGGTTGCTAAGAAGAATGGCTTGATTTTGGTAGACACCAAATATGAAATTGGAACAGACTCTTCAGGAAAAATTAAGTTTGTTGATGAAATACACACTCCTGACAGCAGTAGATTTTGGATTAGCGGCTCATACAAAGAAAGAATTGCTTCGGGCCAAGAGCCAGAAAACATAGATAAAGAATTTTTAAGGCTTTGGTTTGCAAAAAACTGTGATCCCTACAATGATAAGGTTTTGCCCGATGCTCCTAAAGAGCTTATTGCAGAACTTTCTGCGAGATATATTCTGCTGTATGAACTAATCACTGGAGAAAAATTTGTTTTCCCAAGCCTAGACAATATAAATAAACGAATTACTAAAAATATAAAGGAGTTATTATGAAAGCCATATTGATTATGGGCTCAACCTCAGACCAGCCACACGCAGACAAAATTACAAACACTTTGGATACACTTGGTGTTGAGCATGAGGTTCATGCCGCTTCTGCTCATAAAAATCCTGAGAAGGTTTTAGAGATTATAAGGTCTTTTGGAGAAAATGATGCTGTTGTTTTTGTTACTATTGCGGGCAGATCAAATGCTCTTTCTGGTTTTGTGGGCGCAAACTGCAACAAACCTACAATAGCGTGTCCGCCCTTTAAGGATAAAGTAGACATGAGCATTAATATTCACTCAACACTTCAGATGCCGAGCAAAACACCGGTCCTTACCGTATTAGACCCTGGCAACTGTGCTATTGCGGTGCACAGAATATTAAACATTGGTTCAATGTGAGCAGTATTTCTCCAATCGATGGGAGATATAAAAATAACGTCTCTGAACTAGGGGTATATTTTTCAGAACAGGCACTAATGCGTCACAGAGTAATGGTTGAAGTAAAGTACCTTTTAGCGCTGGTCAAACATAAATCTTTTCAAAAAATGCGACCCTTAAACAAAAAAACTGTGAGATCCCTAGAAAGCCTTTATGTTGATTTTGCAGAAAAAGATTTTAAACAAATAAAAAAAATTGAAGAAAAAACCAACCACGATGTAAATGCGGTTGTGGTGTTTATATCTGAAAAACTAAAAAATTTGGATCGTAAAGACCTGGTGCCGCTTGTACATTTTGGACTTACATCGGAGGACATAAACAATACGGCTTACTCTCTAATGACAAGGGGGGCTGTTGATAATATAATGGTTCCTTCGGTAAAGAATGTTCTACAAGAGCTAAAGAAGCTTGCAAAAAAAACAAGGTCTTTGCCTTTGCTGTCACTTACGCATGGGCAGCCCGCCACAACTACAACTCTTGGAAAAGAGCTTGCTGTTTTCATATCAAGAATAGAAAGAGAAATTCTGTTGATTAAAAAAATTAAGTTGTTGGCAAAGTTTTCTGGAGCAACGGGGTCTTATGCAGCTCACAAGGTTGCCTTTCCCTCTTTTAGTTGGTCTTCGTTTTCAAAAAAATTTATAAGGGGTTTGGGCCTTGAGCAATCTCCGCTTTCTACGCAGGTAGAGCCGGGGGATTCTCTTGCTGAACTATTACATACTTTTGTAAGAATAAATAATATATTTGCTGATTTTTCTTTAGATATGTGGTTATATATAAGTAGAAACATTTTTGTTCAGAAAAACGTAGTTGGTGAGGTTGGCTCGAGCACTATGCCTCACAAAATTAATCCAATTTTTTTTGAAAACGCGGAGGGCAATCTTGATATTGCAAACAACAACTTTTCATTTTTGGCGTCAAGAGCTACAAGATCTAGGCTTCAAAGAGACTTAAGCGGCAGCACCGTTTTTAGAAACATCGGTGTTGGGTTTGCCCACTCTCTCCTTTCATATAAAAATCTTGTTAAGGGTATTTTAAGGGTTTCGCCCAACAAAGAACAAATTAAAAAAGAGTTGGATGATAATTGGAGCGTTCTTACGGAAGCCGTACAAACAGTTTTAAGAAAATCTGGTGATGTTTCTGCGTATGATAAAATCAAAAAATTGACTAGGGGTAAAGCCTTAACAAAAGAATCTTATCTTAAGATGGTTGGTCTTTTAAACATTAATGAAAAAGACAAAGACGCGCTCCTCAGACTAACCCCCCACACCTATCTTGGCGAAATAGATAAAATTTTGGAGACCTTATAGGGTGTGCGGAATAATTGGCCTATATCATCCAACAGATAATGTTTCTGGTGAAATTTATGACGCTCTGATTCAGGTACAACACAGGGGACAAGACGCAGCAGGCATTGCAACCTGGGACAGTAAAAAATTTTCCCTTCACAAAGAGCTTGGTGTAGTAACTGAGGTTTTTAAAACCAACAACTCTTTGGAGCTAGACGGCAACATAGGGATAGGCCATGTAAGATATCCCACTGCTGGCTGCTCTGATGTTTCAGAGGCTCAGCCGTTTCATTCTTCTAATCCCGTAAATCTTTGTCTAGCTCATAACGGAACGCTTACTAATAGCGATGAAATGAAAAAATTTCTTTTAGATACTCACTTTTGTCAGTTTAACACCCAATCAGACTCTGAGGTTTTGTTAAATCTTTTTGCATATGAATTGTCTAAAATAAAATTTGATGTCTTGCAAAATAGCCATGTTTTTGAGGCGCTTAAAGAGGTATATAAAAGATGTGAGGGTGGCTTTGCTGTAACAATGATTGTCGGCGGTGTTGGTTTAGTTGCCTTTAGAGATGCAAACGGAATTAGGCCGCTTGTTTTGGGCAAGAAAAATGATGGATCTTTTATGTTTGCTTCGGAAAGTTCTGCTCTTAGCGCTCTAAGCTATGAGATTGAATATGATGTTGATCCTGGTGGAGCCATAATTATATCAGAAAAGGGAAATGTTGAAAAAAGTGTTTGTGCAGAATCGGTGTCGCACTCTCCCTGTCTTTTTGAGTTCGTGTATTTTTCTCGCCCTGACTCTGTTATTGATTCAATATCTGTTCACAAATCGAGGTTGAGGATGGGCGACTTTCTGGGCGAAAAAATTCTCAAAGACTATTCGCACCTTGATATAGATGCGGTAATTCCTGTTCCAGACACAAGCAGGACTTCTGCTATGCAGGTCGCCTATAAGCTTGGCGTGAAGTACAGAGAGGGTTTTATCAAAAACAGATATATTGGTAGAACCTTTATTATGCCAGGACAAAGCATAAGAAAAAGATCTGTTGCACACAAACTAAGCCCAATAGAGATTGAGTTTAAAAACAAAAATGTTTTACTTGTTGATGATTCTATTGTTCGTGGAAACACTTCTAAAAAAATTATTGAGATGGTTAGAAAGCAGGGAGCAAAAAATGTTTATTTTGCCTCTGCCGCCCCTCCTGTGCGACATCAAAATGTTTATGGCATTGATATGCCCGCAACAAAAGAGTTGGTTGCACACGGTAAAACTGTAGAAGAAATTAAGCTATTTATTGGGGCAGATGAGCTTATTTATCAAGATATTGAAGACCTAAGAATGGCTGCACATATAGGAAATCCAAAGATAACGTGCTTCGAAGACTCTGTCTTTACAGGAAAGTATTGTGCTGGAAAAATTTCTGAAGAATATTTATTGCAACTTGAAAACAACCGCTCTTCCCAAGAATGAAAAATGTTTTGGTCTTAGGATCTGGGGCAAGAGAAGTTGCAATTGCCAGGAGCGTTTCACAAAGTCTTATAAAAAATTCAATTTTTTGTATATCAAAAGACGTAAACCCACAAATTAGGGATCTTTGTGAGGACTATTTTGTTGCCGACATTAACAGCGTTTCTGACGTCGTTTCCTATAGTAAAAAAAAAGAAATTAATCTGGCAATAATTGGGCCAGAAAACCCGCTTGCCAACGGGGTTGTTAATGAACTCGAGCGCTCTGGTGTTCGTTGTGTTGGTCCCAAAAAAGAAGTTGCGATGATAGAAACAAGTAAGGCTTTTGCAAGAACAATAATAGATCTTTGCTGTCCAGAAAAGAACCCGCTAAGAAAAGAGTTTAATTCTACTGAGGGCGTGGAAAGCTTTATAGGACAACTTGGAGAAGATTATGTAATAAAGTTTGATGGCCTTATGGGTGGAAAGGGTGTTCGTGTTTCAGGTGAACATCTAAAAAACGTAAACGAAGGCCTTGACTATGCGGGCGAAATAGCTAAGTCTGGTGGAAAGTTTTTGATTGAAGAAAAGCTGGTTGGAGAAGAATTTTCGCTTATGAGTTTTGTTGATGGTGAAACATGTAAACACATGCCTGTTGTACAAGATCACAAAAGAGCCTATGAGGGGGATACCGGCCCAAACACTGGGGGGATGGGAACATATTCTTTCGGAAACCACTCTCTTCCCTTTTTAAACGAAAAAAATGTTAGAGAGGCGCAAGAAACTAACGAGCTTGTGGCTAAACAACTTTTTAAACAAACTGGCACCCCCTATGTTGGCGTGCTATATGGTGGCTTTATGCTAACAAAAGGTGGTATAAAAGTAATTGAATACAACGCTCGTTTCGGTGATCCAGAAGCGATGAACGTTTTATCTATATTAAAATCAGATTTTTTGGCTATTTGCATTTCTATGGTTGATGGAGACCTTAAAAAACAAGAGGTGTCTTTTGAAAACCTTGCCACTGTTTGTAAGTACGTGGTTCCTTTGGGGTATCCAGACAATCCTTCAAAAGGGTTTGAGGTGCGCTGCAATCAAAATGATTCATCTCTTTTTCTTGCATCCGTAATGATGAAAAACCAAAAGTTAATTGCTTGTGGCTCGAGAACCGCCGCTGTTGTTGGAAAGAGCAGGGATATTGGTAAGGCTGAGTCTATTGCTGAAAAGGGTGTCTCAGAAATCTCGGGTAGTCTTTTTCATAGAAAGGATATCGGCACAGAAAAACTAATTGGCTCTAGGGTTCAAAGAATGAAGGATATTTTAAGGTGAGGTTGGCCGTCCTTGGATCAACTAACGGCACAGACCTGGTTCCTGTTGTTGATGCAATTAACTCGGGCGATCTTTCGGCTGTTGTTGGGGTTGTGCTTTCTAACAACGAATCTTCTGGAATTTTGAAAAAAGCCAAAAACTATGGTATAGAAAACCAATTTATTTGTCATAAAAATAAAAAACGTAGTGTTTTTGATTTTGAAATATCACAAATTTTGGAAAGTAAAAAAATTGATTTAATTTTGCTTATTGGGTTTATGAGAATTCTTTCGCCGGCTTTTGTTGATAGGTGGGCCGGAAAAATAATTAATGTCCACCCTTCTTTGTTGCCAAAGCATGCCGGTGGGATGAACAACGATGTTCATGAAAGTGTTTTAGCTGCTGGAGATAAAGAGACCGGCTGTACAATTCACCTGGTGACTAAAGAGGTTGATGGGGGCCCGATTTTATTACAAAAATCTTGTCCTGTTTTTGAAAATGACACTGTCCACTCTCTTAAAGAGAGGGTTCAGGGGCTTGAAGGTAAGGCGTTTATTGAAGTAATTAACAACTGGAGAAATTATGAATACTAAAATGTTTTTTGGAGGAATAACTCTTGCTGAAAGAGTGTTGCATTTAATAATACTTGGAATGGTTTTATTTCTTTGTTTTGAGGAAATAAACAGTGTTTTCAGCGGTGGCGCCCTAAGGGTACAAAATGTCTTGATGTTATTTATTTATCTCGAGATCTTGCAGATGGTAAACATCTTTTTTTCAACCGGAAAAATACCGGTGCGCTATCCGCTTTATATTGGAATGTTTGCTCTTGCAAGACACATTTCTTTTGAAGACATATCTGGAATCGACTCGCTATATCTTTCTGCCTCTGTTGCCCTTTTGGCGATTGCTTTGGTGGCGCTTGCATATAGAGACAAGCTAATTAATAAAAGAAGCCCCGAACTGCCAGAGGTTAATAATTAATAAAATAGTTCCAAAAACCGCTTTAATTTCGGTTTCTAACAAGAAAGGGTTGTTGCCGTTTGCAAGATCTTTAAAGAAGCATGGAGTTCAAATTATAGCTACAGGTGGCACCGCAAAGGCCCTTAAAAAGGGCGGGATAGGTGTTAAAAAAATATCCACCATTACCAAGTTTCCTGAGATTTTTGGTGGAAGAGTAAAAACCCTGAGTCCACTAATTTCTGGTGGTATTTTAGGTCAAAGAGACAAAGACAAAAAAGAAGCTAAAGAACACGGGGTTCTTTGGATTGATTTGGTTGTTTGCAACCTTTATCCCTTTTCAGTTGTAGCAAAATCACCAAAATCTACCATTGATGATAAAATAGAAAACATTGATATTGGTGGCCCAACAATGATTCGCGCTGCTGCCAAAAACTTCAAATGGGTTGGTGTTGTTGTAAGCCCCAAAGACTATCCCGCTATAATTAAAAACCTCACAGCGGGCGGTATGTCAGAAAAAATGAGGTTTAGTCTTGCTAAAAAAGCTTTTGGTCATTGCGCGGAATACGATCAAACCATCTTTGATGTTCTTTCTAAGAAAAAAGATGAGAGCGTTTCTTTGAGGTATGGAGAAAACCCACACCAAGAAGCTTTTGTGGTGAGGGCCGAAGAGGGCTCGTCTTCTGGTATTCCACAAGCCAAGCAAATTCAAGGAAAAGAATTGTCTTACAATAATTTTCTTGACGGGGATGCCGCTCTACAATGTTTGTCAGAGTTTAAAAAGTCTCCTGCTTGCGTAATTGTGAAACACAACTCGCCGTGTGGCGTTGGTGTTGGCAAAAAAATTACTGAATCTTTTTCTCGCGCTCTTGATGTTGACAGCCTCTCTGCTTTTGGTGGCGTGGTTGCATTAAACAAAAAGTGTACTGTTGATCTTGCCAAAAAAATTGATAAGATTTTTTTTGAAATTATAATTGCTCCTTCTTTCGACACCGGCTCATTAAAAATATTTTCAAAGAAAAAAAATCTTCGTGTTTTAAGCTTAAAAAACTATTTTCCTCCTAGTTTTTCAATAAAAACAATTGGTGGTGGAAGCCTTGGTCAAGAGAAAGACGGGTCAACGCTCCTCAAAAAAAACCTTACTGTTCCTACAAACAAAAAGTTGACAACAAACCAGCTTTCAACGGGCTTGCTTGCTTGGAAGGTTGTTAAACACACAAAGTCGAACGCTATTGTTGTTGCAAAAAACAATAAAATTATTAGTATATCAGGCGGCCAAACAAGCAGGGTTGGTGCAACCAAAATTGCATTTGATAAAACAAAAATACCAAGGGGTTGTGTTGTGGCGTCTGACGCTTTTTTTCCTTTTAAGGACTCTGTTGAAGCAATGGCAAAATACAAAATTGCTGCCATTATTCAACCTGGCGGTTCCATTAGAGATGGTGAGGTTGTAGACGCTTGTAATAAAAATAACATTGCTATGGCCTTTACCGGCTTTAGGGTTTTTAAACACTAAGAATAATTATGAAGGCTATTGTTTGTAAAAAATTTGCTCCTGTTTCTCAGCTTGTCTGGGAAGAGGTTGATGATCCCATTGCTGGTCCTGGAGAGGTTGTTATTGACATAAAAGCAGCGGGTCTAAACTATCCAGACAATCTCATTGTTCAGGGCTTGTATCAGTTTCAACCAGCAAGGCCGTTTTCTCCGGGACATGAAGGCTCTGGGATAATTTCTTCTGTTGGAGACGGTGTTGAGGTTCATAGCGTTGGTGATAAGGTTGCTTTTTTTAAAGGTTTCGGCGCGTTTGCAGAAAAAATTGTGGTTCCTTCACAGCTAGCTTTTTCAATACCTGAAAAACTTTCACACAATATTGCAGCTGGCATGTTTATGGTTTATGGTACAAGCTATCACGCGCTTGTTCAAAGGGCAAACATTAGCAAAGATGATGATGTGTTAGTTTTGGGCGCTGCGGGGGGTGTTGGATTGGCGGCAATAGATATTGCAAAATCTTTTGGCGCAAGGGTTGTGGCGGCTGTTTCTTCTGAAGAGAGGGCTGAAGTTTGTAGAAAATATGGTGTTGATGATGTTGTTGTTTATGGAGAAGAAAAGCTTGACCAAGAAAGACAAAAAGAATTTACAAAAGAATTAAAGTCTAAAAGCATTCGAGGCGGTTTTTCAATTATTTATGATCCAATAGGTGACTGTTTTGCTGAGCCCGCCCTAAGGTCTATTGGTTGGGGAGGAACATATCTTGTTGTTGGATTTGCTGCCGGAAAAATTCCTTCATTTCCAACAAACCTAATGTTGTTAAAGGGTTGTGCGGTATCTGGTGTTTTCATAGGAAGGTTTCAACAAGAAGAGCCTGCACAAAGCGCCAAAAACCTAAACGAGCTAGGCGCACTTCTTGAAGCTGGAAAACTCAAACCTTTTATATCTGAAACAATACCAATGGCAAATGCTGTTGGTGCAATTGAACGAATTGCAAAGCGCGGCGTTGTTGGCAAGGTTGTTTTTGTTAACGACTAGCCAAAATATAACAGCGCAAGGCAAAGCGATAAAAGCGTTATCGAGGGGATCGCTTTTCTAAAAGCGCTCTTTACTTTAATGTGCGTCAGTATTGCAAAGAACATTAGGGTTATAATTCCTTTTAGTCCCATCTCGTTTAGCTCTGGGTTTGTGCTCAACAACATTACCGCACAAGAAAGCTTGGCAATGCCCGTCAGGTCTCTCAACCAGTCTGGATAGTTATAGTCTTTTCTGAACTCTGTAATTATGTTGTCGTATCTTACAACCCACACAAAAAACAGGGCTGTTGAAATAACAATCCTTAGTACTGTTGTTAATAGCTCTGTATTCATTATGTTTCTCTCTTTTAATAGTCTTCAGGTAATAGTTTTTTAATTTCCTGCATTGTTTTTGCGGTTATGTCGTCAATGTTGTCTCCGCTGTTTGTAAATATAGGGCTTCCAAAAACAACCTTCACGCTTTCTCTTCTCATTGACCTTACTTTTTCTAAAATTCCTTTGGTTCCGATCACGGCGGTTGGAATTATTGGTATTTCGTTTTTGATTGCAAAATATGCTACGCCCCTTTTTCCTTTTTTAAGGCCGTCCCCCTTAACTGTTCCTTCTGGAAAAATGCAAACTCTCTCATTTTTTTGTATTTGTTTTTGAATATTTTTAATTGTAGAAACTTGAAGGTTTGATCTGTTTACCAAAAAAACACCATAAGACCATGGCCCCCAAGCCTTATACCAGGGGAGTTTTGCTTGGTCTTCTGCCATCAAATATGTAATTGGCTTAACAACTGCAGCTGTTATTGGCGCAGGGTCAACGTCATCAATGTGGTTTGGTGCCAATATGTATGGTCCGGAGGTTGGTAAATTTTTTTTACCCTCAACAGAAAACCTTGTAAGAACGCTGCACAACAACAGGGAAAAGACCCCAATAGCATACCTTGTCAACCAGCTTCTTGGGCGAGGTTTTATCATTTCTTAAAAAGGTAGGCCGTCGTCATCGTTGTCTGATGTTTGGTCTAGATTTTCTTTTTTTGAAGGCTCTTGGTTCATGCCCGCAGAAGAGTCTGTGCTATCCCCTGTTCCGCCAGATCCCAATATTTGGACCCCACCATATAGGTCTGCAATAACCTCTGTTGTATATCTTTTGTTTCCGTCTTTGTCATTCCAGTCTCTTGTTTGTAGCTTACCTTCAACAGAAACGAGAGTTCCTTTTTTTACATATGGTTGAATGTATTTTTCTGCGGATGCGCCGAACACAACAATGTTGTGCCAGTGGGTTTTTTCTTGCTGGTTTCCTTCTTTGTCTTTCCAGGTCTCGTTTGTGGCAATACTAAAATTAGCAATTGCATTACCTTCACCAGAAAATCTTATTTCTGGATCCTTTCCCAGTCTTCCAACCAATAAAACCTTGTTTAATGTTCCTTTTGCCATTTTTTTTCCTTTAGCTAAGATTTAGCTCGTTATAAATAATATCTACTCTTCTTTTAAATTTATCGTCATTTTTTAACAGTTCTGAGACCTTTTTGTGCGCATGCATAATTGTTGTGTGATCTCTTCCCCCCAAATGAACGCCTATTTGGCTTAAAGGCATATCTAAAACCTCTCTTGCGAGATATGCCGCAACTTGCCTGGCTTCTGCAATGTTTTTTCTTCTAGACTGTCCAACCATTTCTTCTTGTGAAACAGAAAAGATGCTACAGACGCCACTTACCACATCTTGCATGTTAACCTGGCCATAGCCCTGGTCTCCGAGTCTTTCTCTTATTATTGACTCCACAAGCGCCTCGTTTATTTTGTCGCCTGAAAGGGTTGCGTGAGCAAATATTTTTGTAACACAACTTTCTAGGTCTCTTATGTTTGTTCTAACGTGTGACGCTATTTTTTCCAAATGGCTTCCTTCTATGTGCATGTTGTTTTGTTTTGCTTTTGTTGACAATATCGCAACTCTTGTTTCAAAGTCTGGGGGCTGAATGTCTGCATGTAAACCAGACTCAAACCTTGACAAGAGCCTGTCTTGCAGTCCAACCATTTCTCCAGGATACCTGTCTGCTGTCATTACAATCTGCTTGCCGTTTGTGTATAACTCATTAAATGTGTGAAAAAACTGTTCTTGGGTTTGTTCTTTTCCTTGAAAAAACTGTATGTCGTCAATTAATAATACATCCGCATTTCTGTAAACCTTAGAAAAGTCGAGCGTTTTATTTTCTTGAATGCTTGCAATAAAGTCGTTTGTGAATTTTTCTGAAGAAGCCAAAACCACATTCATTTCTTTTTTAGATCCTATTAGTTCGTTTGCTATTGAGTGTAAAAGGTGTGTTTTTCCTAGCCCAACTCCCCCATAAATTATTAGCGGGTTAAAGTCTGCGGAGCCAGGGACGCTTGCAACCTTGTGTGCGGCATTTTTTGCAAAAATATTATTTGGCCCTTCAATAAATGAAGAAAAAATATTTGCTGGGTTTATGTTGTTTCTTTTGCCGGCGTTGCTTTGTTTTGTTGGTTCTTCGCTGTCAAGCTCAACAGAAGAAATATTTTGTTCAGACTGGGGGGCTATAGAAACTTTTAGCTGTAGCGCTTCGTCTACCTCTTTTAATGATGAAGATATGATGTCTTGATAGTTGTTAATAATCCAGTCATATGCAAACTGGTTGGGTGCCTCAACAATAAATATATCATTGGTTATCCCAACCGGAGAAAGGGTTTCAATCCACGCCTCGTATGCGTGTGCAGGCAGGCTTCCCCTAAGGTCTTCGCTAGTTTTTTTCCAAATTTCTTTATAATCCATTAGTTATCCACATGTTATTAACATATTTTTGTTTGAACATTAAATACTTTACGCCCTTTTTTGCTTCTTGCATAGAACTTTTTGAGCTTATCTATATCTTTTATTTGTTTTACAAATAGTTTTATTGGACTATATTTCGACAACAAACTATTATGAAAAGAACTTATCAACCTAGCAACAGAAAAAGAAAAAATAAGCACGGTTTTATGAAAAGAAAATCAACCGTTGGCGGCAAGAAGGTTTTGTCTTCTCGTATGAAAAAAGGCCGTAAACGTCTTACCGTTTCTTCATAAAATGGATCGCAAAACTCTCACTGGTTTCATTTTAATCGGTGCAATTTTATTGTTGTGGCCAAGCTATCTTGAGCTTATATCTCCCTCAGAAAAAGGCAAAGACGACCTCGTTGTTCCCGACAACTCTTTGGTTGAAAAATATTCTGATAACACCGTAGAAAAGTCTGTATCTACACCCAAACAATTACTCAAAACTGAAAAACAAAGTTTTGTTGTAAGTGGTAAAAACTATGTTGCAGAGATTAGTAATACTGGAGGGGGGTCAATTGTTTCATTTAACCTATCTAAACACCTTAAAAAATCAGAAGATTCTTTAAACTTAATTGACAGCTATAACACAAAAAACCTTGTTGTAAGCTTTGTTAATCAAGACGGAGAGGTTGTTTCTTTAGACAAGAACTGGAGTTTGGTTTCTGGTAGGTCGGCTGAGCTTTCTGAGCTTGAACCTGAGGTCTCTTTAATTTTTGCTACAGAATACTTAGGAAGGCCCATAACAAAAAAGTTGGTTTTTAGTTATGGTTCGTATGAAATAGACATTTTTGTATCCCTTAGAAACTTAAAAGATATATCAGTAGACGAAAAATACACCATTTCTTGGGCTGGTGGTTTACCTGAACACGAAGGCTCTCAAGATGCTATGTTTATGGAGGCTTTGGTCAGCCAGGCTGGAAGTATAGAATCGTTTAGGGTTGGCACAGCGGGCTTTTTTGGGTCATCAAACACAAGCAATATTGATACTGATGAAAAAAAGTATGTTGGTCAAGCTGACTTTGCGGGATATAGAACTAAATATTTTGGACTATTCTTTGTTCCACAAAAATCAGATTTGGTTGAAATTATAAAATATCCAACCCCCTCAAGGGCGGGCGTAGATGTGAACATTACTCAAGACATTAACCTTGAAAAAAACAAGCTTTACTTGGGTCCGCTTGATTATTCTAGCGTTGAAAGCCTTGGTGTTGGTCTTGAAGAAAAAATTCTCGGCTGGCAGTGGCTTTCTTCTGTTTCTTGGCTTGTTTACAGCATTATGGTGATGTTATATGGAATTATACCAAACTATGGTGTTGTGGTTGTGCTTTTTGCTGTACTAATAAAGCTTGTGACCTATCCCCTAATGGCAAAACAGCTTAGATCTTCAAAAAAAATGCAAGAAATTTCTCCTCTTATGAATCAAATTAAGATTAAGTACAAAAACAACCCCACCCTTCAGCAACAAAAAATGGCGGCCTTGTTTCAAGAAAACAAAATTAACCCCCTTGCTGGTTGTTTGCCCCTTTTAATCCAAATGCCGGTTCTTATGTCGGTCTTTATGGTCTTTAGAAACACTATTGCTTTCAGGGGAGAGTCTTTCTTTTTATGGATTAATGACCTGTCTTCTGCGGACACCTTGCTTGTTATAGGAGGGGTGCCCATTAATGTCTTGCCGTTTTTAATGTCTTTTTCTATGTATTATACAATGAAACTTAGCTCTGCAACGCAGCCTGCGGGAGGAGATCCTGCACAGGAAGCAACCCAACAAATGATGAAATATATGTTTCCGGGAATGATGTTTTTCTTGTTTTATGCTTTTCCATCTGGCTTAAATCTTTATTATTTGTGTTTTAATATAATGCAAATACTTCAGCAAAAAATAATAAATAGCGAAGCTCCTAATAATTCCTCTATAGGTGGTTAGGCATGACAATTGTTGCTTGCTCAACTCCGCCAGGCACAAGCGGTATTGCCGTTGTTAGAGTTTCGGGAAAGGGTGCATTAAAAAATGTATCTAACTTTATAAAAAACTTTCCTTTCAACAAAAAACCCCTAGGCTCAAAAATATGTTTTCTCGTAGACAAAGACGGTTTAATTTTTGATGAAGCTGTTGTGACAACCTATTTGGGTCCAAACTCTTATACGGGTGAGAATCTTGTTGAAATCTCGTGCCACGGAAACCCAAACATTGTGTCAAAAATAGTTGATCTTTCAATTGAGAGTGGAGCCAGCCTGGCTGAACCGGGCGAATTTACAAAAAGGGCCTTTTTAAATGGAAAGCTTGATCTGTCGGAAGCCGAGTCTGTCTCAGCAATAATTCACTCAAAGTCTATAGCTGGAGCAAAAGCTGGGGTTAAAAACCTTAAAGGCGGTTTGTCAAAAAAAATAAGTTTTATTAAATCTAATCTTGTATCGGTTGTTGCAAATCTTGAATTTAATCTTGATATATCAGAGGAAGACCTGCAACCAAACCTTATTAACAAATCTAAAAGTGCTGTTTCAAAAGCAACAAAAGAGCTTGAAGGCTGTGTTGATGCATTTAATGAAACAAAAATGTTTCAATTTGGTGCCTCTGTGATAATATTGGGACCACCAAACGCTGGAAAATCTACGCTTTTTAACCTTCTTGTTAATAAAAACCAATCAATAGTAACGGACATAGAGGGTACAACCAGAGATGTTGTAGAAAAAAACATAAACATAGGCGGATTGCCAATATTATTAAAGGATACAGCTGGAATTAGAGAATCTAACAATAGTGTTGAAAAAATTGGTGTTGAACGATCTTTGGTTGAAGAAAAAAACGCAGATCTTGTTCTTGTTTTAAATGATGCTGCGCGCTCTTTTAATAAAAAAAAACATATTAATATTTTTAACAAGTCAGACATAGAGGACCCAGACGGTGATTATGATATCAGCATTTCGGCTAAGACGGGAAACAATGTTCAAGAGTTAAAAGAAATTATATATAAAAGCTTAATAAACGACAGTTCGAGCCACGAAACCCTCTTAACATCTAAAAGACAGTGTGTTGCTATTGAAAATGCGCTGAAACACATAAAAGACGCCCGCTCCCTGCTTTTGAGCGGCGATTCTTTAGAGTTGGTAGTTGAAGATATTGGCAGATCTGTTGATTTTCTTGATAGCATAACCTCAAAAACAACAAAAGATGATATTCTTGATGAGGTTTTTTCATCTTTTTGTGTTGGAAAATAGTTTCACGTGAAACGTCTAGAAAATAAATATGATTTGGTTGTTGTGGGCGGAGGGCATGCAGGAATTGAGGCCGCGCTTATTGCCCACAAAAGAGGTATAAAAACAATATTGGTTTCAATGGACAGGAGTTCCGTTGGAAGAACATCGTGCAATCCTGCTGTGGGAGGACTGGCCAAGGGTCAAATGGTAAAAGAAGTTGACGTTCTGGGCGGGATTATGGGGTTTTTTGCTGACCTTTCAACCCTACAAAGCAAAACGCTTAACAAATCAAAAGGTAGGTCTGTTTGGTCTCCTAGATCACAAATTGACAAAAACCTTTATGAAAAAATTGCTCAAGCACACATAAAAAAACAAAATCTCGATGTTTTAGAGGGAGAGGTGGTCTCTTTAGATATTAAAAATAACTCTGTTTGTGGGGTTTATTTAAAAAACGGATCAAAAATAACATGCTCTTCTACAATACTAACTTGTGGTACTTTTTTAAACGGACTAATTCATATTGGCTCAAATCAAATTAATGCTGGTAGATATGGCGAAAACAGGGCTAAAGGAATTACTGAAAACCTTAACAGCTTTGGTCTTAAGTCTGGAAGGTTAAAAACCGGTACACCGCCGAGAATAAAAAGGTCTTCTGTCAACTGGAAGGCGGGCGATGCTAGCTATGGAGATAAAACGCCCTCCCCCCTTTCATATCGGACAGAAAACTTTAAACCAAAAGATGAACCCTGCTTTTCTTTTAGAACAAATGAAAAGACTCATAATATTATTATAGAAAACCTTTCTTCCTCTGCTATGTATTCTGGAAAAGAAATGGCCGCCGGTCCAAGATATTGTCCTTCAATTGAAGATAAGGTTTATAAATTTAATCAAAACCCTTCACATGTTTTACAGCTTGAACCTGAGTGGAGCAAGTCAGAACAAATATATGTTAATGGTTTTTCAACCAGTCTTGAAGAAAAAATACAATTAAAGTCTCTTAAAACGGTAAAAGGTTTGGAGGGTGTTGAATTTATAAGGCCTGGTTATGCGATTGAATATGATTTTTTTTATCCTTCTCAACTAAAAAACACCCTTGAAAGCAAAGCCGTTTCAGGGTTATTTATGGCTGGTCAAATTAATGGAACGTCCGGCTATGAAGAGGCCTCATCGCAGGGAATTATGGCGGGTATTAATGCATCATGTTTTATTTTAAATGAGGAGCCCTTGATTTTAAAAAGAAATGATGCTTATATAGGTGTACTTATTGATGATTTAATTTTGAAAGACACAAATGAGCCATATAGGATGTTTACATCAAGAGCTGAATATAGGCTTCAACTGAGGTCTTCTAATGCAGATCAAAGATTATTAGAAATATCCAAAAATTATAAACTTTTAGACGAGAAAACTCTAGAAAATTTAAGTGAAAAAATTGAAAAGACAGTGTGCATTGTTAATTATCTCAAAAAAAATAATATTAAACCAGAAAAAATAAATAAAAGACTAGCTGAATTGGGAGAAAAAGAAATTAATGAACCTACTAGAATGTCTAGTTTATTAAAAAGACCAAAAGTTTTAATTTCAGATCTTGGAATAGGTGTACCAAAATTAAAAAATTGTCTTTCAAGGCACATGAAAAGCGAAATTTTATTTGAGGCAGAAACAATTATTAAATACAGTGGTTATATTAATAGACAAAAAGAAGAGATTGATAAAATAAAAATATATGAAAACATGATTATTCCTGAAAACTTTGATTATAATAATATTAAAAGCCTTTCTAATGAGAGCAGAGAAAAATTTATTAATATTAAACCACAAACAGTTGGGCAGGCAAAAAGAATTAATGGGATTAGACCATCAGATATTTCAATTTTATTAGTATATTTAAGGCGTCCGTTTCACGTGAAACAAAAAAAATGAATTATTTAATTTATATATTAATATTTATGTCTTTTTTACAGGCACAACAAGAAATTCTTTTAGACAGGGTTGCATCTGTTGTAGAAAATAAAATTGTATTGATGAGTGATGTGGTTTTAGCCGCAAATGCTGTTGCAGCTCAAAGACAAATAAACCCAAATACTAATCCTATAGTATATAAGAAAATATTAGAATCTTCTAGAGAAAGCATGGTGGAACAGTTATTAATTATAGAAATGGCTGAGCAAGACTCGGTAGAAATTTTAGATAAAGATATAGATAAGGCATTAAACCAACAAATAGATAATATTATTGCACAAACAGGTAGTAAAGAACTAGCAGAGGCAGCTCTTGGGAAAAAAATTTCAGATTTTAAAAGATCATATAGGGATGATATGAGAGGAAAACTTTTGGCAGAAAAATATACATCATCCTTGACTGCTTCAATTAGTGTTTCTCGAGGAGATGTTATAGATTTTTTTAATGCTTATAAAGATAGCATTCCACCATTTCCAACTCTTTATAAAACACATCATATATTAATAGAGGTCAAATCTTCTGAAGAATCAATAAAAAATTCATTTGATAAGGCTAAAGATATAAAAAATAAAATTTTAAGTGGAGAAATAAGTTTTGATGACGCAGCAAAAACATATTCAGCAGATCCTGGATCAAAAGAACAGGGCGGTAATTTGGGATATGTTCCAAGAGGAACATTTGTTAAAGAGTTTGATAAGGTTGTTTTTACTGTAGAAAAAAATATTATAACAGAGCCTGTAAAAACTCAATATGGACATCATTTAATTGAAGTTCTTGAAAGAACTGGAGAAAAAGTTCTAGCTAGACATATTTTAATTAGAACAGAAACAACAGATTTGGATAAGAAAAAAACTTATGATACTATAAATAATATTAAAAATAATATAAATAATTATGATGATTTTTATAAGGCTGCTGCTAATTTTTCTGACGATAAAACTAGTAATACTAGTGGAGGATTTTTAGGAATGATAGATTTAGAATATTATCAAGTCCCTGAATTAAAAAAAGAAATTTCTACAATAAAAACAAAAACCATTAGCAATCCTATTGAAACTGACTTTGGATATCATTTAATATGGGTTGATGAAATTCAAGAGGGAGGTCCACCTTTGTTGGAAACTAATTGGCTGAAATTAGAAGAAATGGCTTTAAATAAGAAAAAATCAGATTGGTATGAAAAATGGATTAATAAAATTAAATCACAATTTTATATAAAAAGAAATCCACTAACTTATCCACAAATTAGTGGATAATTTGAATAGTATTTTTTCTTATAATTATTAACATATTATTAACAGGTTAATAACGTCTTTTTTATATCTATTTTTTTTATTTTAATGACGATAAAAATGAAAATTTATGTTTTTTTCCACAATCCCACATTCATAATAATATTGTTAATTTTTTATATATAAATATATTATAAATATATATACCAATTTAATCTTGTACTCAACACATTATTATTATAATATTGAAGGTTAATTATGAACATTTCAACCACAAAAAAAGAACTTCAACAAGCGTTTTCAAAATTATCTAAAACCACTCAACTTAAATCTCAAAATCCTTTAGTTAATTATACTTATATATCATCATCACCTGCAGGAGTGGTTCTTCATTCAACCGATCTAGAAGTTGGTGTTAAAACTCATATAAATGCTTCAGTCAATTCAGAAGGTGAATGTTTGTTTCCAACCTCAGAAGTAAATGATATTATAAGTGTTTTAGATGGTGGAAGGGTGGATATTGAGGTTTCTGGTCCTCACATTAATATTAAATCAGAGTCGGGAGTTTCTTTTGATATATCAACCGTACCTTTTCAAGAATATCCTGAAATACCTGAAAACAAACATGACAATTTGTTTTGTATAGAAACATCAAGCTTAAAAGATATTATATCATCATTAATGTATGCAGTTAATAGTGAACCTACTAAGCCATCTCTTAATGGAGCTTGTTTTAATTTTTTAGAAAGTACTGTAGATTTTGTTGCCACAGACGGTCATCGTCTTGTTAAAATTTCAAAAAATAATACAACAAATATAAATGGATCTTTTATAATACCTAAAAAGTTTTTATCAATATTGAGCACTTTTTTAGAGGGACAATCAGAAACAAACTTAATAATAAGTGGAAATCATATTTTTACTACTAATAATAAGGATGTTTATTATTCAAAAATAATTGATGAAAAATATCCTAATTATAATGCTGTAATTCCCGCGGAAAATCCTTTAACACTTACTGCCGATAAAACAGAAATGTTAAATAATATTAAGGCAGCTTCTATTGCAACTAATAAAAATACTAATCAGATATCATTACACCTATCTGAAGGTAAGGTATATTTAAAAAGTGTGAATCAACCTGAAAGTAAAACAGTTTATGCTCCTTTAAAATCTGCAAAATATTCAGGAGAAGAATTATCAATAGGTTTTAATGCTATTTATTTAAAAGAAGCAGTTTCAAAATATCCAAATGAAGAAATTATTTTTTCTTTTAAAGATTCTTTATCTGCCACGCTATTTTTACCTAATGTAGAAGATCAGAAAACAATTATTTTATTAATGCCAGTGAGAATCAATGAGTAATAATTACGGCGCAGATAAAATATCCGTCTTAAAAGGATTAGAGGCTGTAAGAAAAAGACCGGCTATGTATATAGGTGATGTTGGTAAAAGAGGATACCATCATTTAGTTAGTGAAGTTGTTGATAACAGCATTGATGAAGCCTTGGCTGGTTTTTGTACTTCTATAATTGTAAACATTAAAAAAGATGGTTTTATTTCTATTGAAGATAATGGTAGAGGAATTCCTGTAGAAATTCATAAAACAGAAGGAAAACCAGCGCTGGAAGTAGTAATGACAGTATTACACGCCGGTGGTAAGTTTGATAAAAATACTTATAAGGTTTCTGGAGGACTACACGGCGTTGGTGTATCTGTAGTAAATGCTCTTTCTGAAAGTTTAATTGCTGAAGTTCATAGAGATGGTTTTCACTATAAACAGGAATATAAAATTGGTAAACCCATTACAGAAGTAGAAAAAATTGGTAAAAGCAATAAAACTGGAACTATTATTTCATTTAAGCCCGATGAAACTGTGTTTTCACATAAAGGATTTGAAGAAGAAGTCATAAAAGGAAGGCTTAAAGAATTAGCATATTTAAATAAAAACCTATCAATAAAATTAATAAACGAGCCCGAAGAAACAGAAACAGAATATTGCTTTCCAGGAGGCTTGTCCGACTTTGTTAAATATTTAGATGGTAATGAAGATTTAATTCATGACGAGGTTATTGTAGTAAATAAAGAAGATATAGAGGTTCCTGTAGATCTGGCTCTTAGATATAGCACAAATTATAATAGTAATATTTTTTCTTTTGTAAATAATATTAATACAATAGAAGGAGGTACTCATCTTTCTGGTTTTAGATCAGCATTAACCAGAGCATTAAACAACTATGCCAATAAAAACGATTTAATTAAAACGAAAAAGAATGAAAAATTTTCACTTTCGGGCGATGATTTTAGAGAGGGGTTAACGGTCGTTATATCTATTAAAGTACAAGAACCACAGTTTGAAGGACAAACAAAAACCAAGCTAGGAAATGGTGAAGTAAAGGGTTTAGTAGATAATGTTGTATATGATGGAATACAGGCATTTTTAGAACAAAACCCTAAAGTAGGAAAGAGAATTATTGAAAAAGCAGCAGAGGCTGCACGAGCAAGAATAGCCGCCAAAAAAGCGAGAGAACTTGTAAGAAAAAAATCAGGGCTCGGGTCAACCACTCTTCCAGGAAAGTTAGCAGATTGTTCAAATAAAGACCCACTACAGTGTGAATTGTTTCTTGTTGAGGGGGATTCTGCTGGAGGTACAGCAAAACAAGGAAGGGACAGAAGAACCCAGGCTATTTTACCCCTGCGCGGAAAGGTTATTAATTCAGAAAAAGCAAGAGAAGATAAGCTTTTAGCCAATAATGAAATTCAGTCTATGATAACGGCCCTAGGGTGTGGTTTTGGAGAGGATGAAGACGACCCAAACAGTTTTAACCCAGAAAAACTAAGGTATCATAAAATAGTAATTATGACAGATGCTGATGTTGATGGTAGTCATATAAGAACATTGCTTTTAACATTTTTTTGGAGAAAAATGAAAAGTCTTGTGCAGGGTGGATATTTATATATGGCAATGCCCCCTCTTTATAAATTAAAGCAAGGAAAAAAAGAAAGATATGCATATACCGATGAAGAAAGAGACAATCTTTTAAGAAGGCTGGAATCAGAAAATAAAACAAAGATAGATATACAAAGATATAAAGGTTTAGGTGAAATGAACGCAGACCAGTTATGGGAAACAACAATGAACGCAGAAACCAGAACACTAATTCAAGTAACGGTTGACCACATTATGGAAGAAGAAACAAATATAAGATTTAGAGAATTAATGGGATCAGAAGTAGAACACAGAAGAAGGTTTATAACTGAAAGAGCAAAATTTGCAACCAATATAGATATATAAAATGGACCTAGGCAGAGATAACATATTAGAAAAACAGTTAGTTAAAGAGCTTGAAGAAAGTTATTTAAACTATTCTATGTCCGTCATTATGTCAAGAGCGCTTCCTGACGCAAGAGATGGGCTTAAGCCGGTACACAGAAGAATTTTGTTTAGCATGAGTGAAATGTCTGCAATGTGGAACAGGCCTTACAAAAAATCTGCAAGAGTAGTAGGAGAGGTTTTAGGTAAATACCACCCACACGGGGACAGCTCTATATATGATGCCCTTGTAAGAATGGCACAAGAGTTTTCTATGAGACATGAATTAGTTCAAGGTCAAGGAAACTTTGGGTCTGTTGACGGAGACAGGGCTGCAGCTATGAGATATACAGAGTCTAGGATGTCTAGAATTGGAAGCGAGCTTCTAAGAGACATTGAAAAAGAAACAATACCTTGGACAAAAAACTTTGATGAAACCTTAAAAGAGCCAGCGGTTTTGCCGGCTGTTTATCCAAACTTGTTGGTAAACGGATCAGAGGGTATAGCCGTTGGAATGGCAACAAAAATTCCACCACACAACCTTTCTGAGCTTATTGGAGGGCTTGTTGATCTTATGGAAAACCCCAACTGTGAAACAAAAGATCTAATGAAACACATTAAGGGACCAGACTTTCCTACGGCAGGAAAAGCTCTGGGGGTTAAAGGAATTCAAGACGCATATGAAACTGGAAGAGGTAAAGTTATTATGCAGGGAAGAGCACACGTTGAACCTTCAAACAGGGGGAGAGACTCTTTAATAATAACAGAGCTTCCATATCAAGTTAATAAAGCAAACCTAATAGAAAAGATTGCAGACCTAGCAAGAGATAAAAAAATAGAAGGAATTGCAGAGCTTAGAGACGAATCAGACAAAGATGGAATGAGAGTAGTAATTGAAACCAAAAGAGATGCAGTGCCAGAGGTTGTTTTAAACCAGCTTTATAAACAAACCCAACTTCAAGACACTTTTGGAATAATTTTACTTGCCCTTGTTGACGGAGCTCCAAAAGTAATGTCTTTAAAGGAGCTTTTAGAGGTTTTTATATCTTTTAGGTTAGATGTTGTAGTAAAAAGAACAGAATTTGATTTAAAAAAGGCAGAAGCCAGAGCACACATTCTTGAAGGCCTTAAAATTGCCCTAAAAAATATAGACAAGATTGTTGAAACAATTAAAAAAAGCAAAGACCCTCTAACAGCAAAACAATCTTTAGTGGAAGGCTTCGGACTATCCGAAATACAAGCCCAAGCCATCCTAGATATGAGGCTTCAAAGATTAACCGGACTAGAAACAGATAAAATTATTAGCGAATATAAAGACACAATACAGCACATTGCTGAGCTTAAGGGTATTTTAGAAAGCGAATCAAAAAGAATGTCAATTATAAAAGAAGAGCTCCTAGAAATTAGAGAAAAGTATGGAGAAGAAAGAAGAACCGAAATAATAGAAGATTTTACCACCCTTAGCATTGAAGACATGATAGCTGAAGAAGAAATGGTTTTAACTATTACACACAACGGCTATATAAAGAGAACAAGCCTTAGCACCTATAGAAGTCAAAGAAGGGGCGGCAGAGGCGTTCAAGGAGCCTCTTCAAGAGAAGAAGATTTTGTAGAACACCTGTTTGTTGCAAATACCCACAGCTATATTTTGTTTTTTACAGACAAGGGAAAATGTTATTGGGTTAAGGTTTATGATATCCCGGAAGGGGGAAGAGCCGCCAAGGGTAGAGCAATTGTTAACCTTGTTGGCTGTGAGCCCGATGAAAAAGTTAGCGCATTTATAAGCGTAAAAGAGTTTAATGAAGATCATTATGTGGTGATGGCAACTGAAAAAGGGATGGTTAAAAAAACAAAACTTTCTGCGTATTCGAACCCAAGAAAGAAGGGTATATATGCTGTTGAAATTAGAGAAGGGGACAGGCTAATAGAGGCTAGGGTTTCAACCGGTGATAATGATATTCTACTCGGAACAAGAAATGGAAAGTCAATCAGATTTTCAGAAGAACAAATAAGAGCAAGCGGTAGAAAAACAATGGGAGTTAAAGGAATAACACTTAGCTCTGAAGATGACAGGCTTGTTGGAATGTTGTTAATTAAAAGAGAGGGCGGTACAGTTCTTGTAGCAACAGAGAAGGGCTTTGGAAAGAGAACTGAAATTTCACAATACCGCGCTCAAAAAAGAGGTGGCAAGGGAGTATTAACCATGAAAACAACCGACAAGGTTGGAAAAATGGTTACTATAAAAGAGGTTGTAGACAAAGACGACCTTATGATTATAACAAATCAGGGGGTTTTAATAAGGCTGCCAGTAGCTCAAATAAGATCAATAGGAAGGGCAACACAGGGTGTTAAGCTAATTAAACTTGGCGAAGGAACTCTTGTTTCGTCAATCACTAGAATTATGTCCGAAGAAGAAGACGATGAAAACAATAACACAAAACCTGCAGACCCTAAAGAATAGTTTAGAAGACTACCCCCAAATTAATATAGTTGTTGTAACTAAAACCAGATCACCAGAAGAAATTGAGGAAGCAATAAGCGCTGGAGCAAAATCAATTGGTGAAAACAGGGTTCAAGAGGCAGAAAAAAAGTTTTCCAAAATAAACAATTTAAACCAAGTTGAAAAAAGATTAATTGGCAAACTACAGACAAACAAGGCAAATAAAGCAGTCAAAATTTTTGACACAATAGATTCTGTAGACTCCCTCAGGCTTTCTAAAAAAATATCAAAAGCAGCAGAAAACATTGGAAAAAGACAAAGGGTTTTGCTACAAATTAACAGCAGCGAAGAAAGCACAAAGTCTGGCTTCGGGCTAAACAACAAAAAAGAAATTTTAGAGTGTTTTAATATGCCGGGCATAAGAGTTGAAGGCTTAATGACAATGGGCGCAAACACAAAAAATATAAACACAATAACCAAAGCCTTCCAAAAAACAAAAATACTTTTTGATGAACTTGGGGCAGTGGAGGGAACGGCCGTAAAAACACTTTCAATGGGAATGAGTGGAGATTATTTGATAGCTATTAGAGAAGGATCAACGTCAATAAGGGTAGGAACAGCAATTTTTGGGCCGCGCAACTAATGTTAGACCTAAAAAACTGGCTAAACCCAAGCCACTATAAAAGACTTTGGAATGTTGGCCCCCCAGGCCTAGTTCTGTCCCTTTTATTAATTTATTTAACGATTCAGTATGAAGCGGCTCTTGGTTTGAGAAAATATGAAACGGGCGAGACATGGCTTAACATTTTGTTTTTTTTAATTTTTTTAGAAATGGTTTTTATTTTGTTTTGGACATTATTTAGCTTACCGCCCAAAGAAAGAGGAAAAAAGCTGTGTAAAAAGGGCATATATTCTTTTGTTCGCCACCCTATATATACGGTTGTTATTTTTCATATTAATATACTCGCCTCTTTGTTGGTTGGCTCATATTTATTGCTTTTTTTAGTTCCGCTACAGTATTTGTTGTGGTCTAAAATGGTTATTAAAGAAGAAGAATACCTTGTTGGCATATTTGAGCAAGAATATATAGATTATATGTCCAACGTTTCCCGGTTCATTCCATGGAAATAGTTAAACCTTGAAGGAGAAAAAATGAAGAAATTAATTTTAACATTGTTATTTATGGGGGCTGTTATGTCAAAAGAAAAATTTTATGGATTTGAGTTTGTTAAAGAGTCTGGAGGTATAAAAGAATATACTATGACATCAAATGGCCTTAGGGTTTTATTAAAGCAGGATAACACGGCCCCAGTAGCCACATTTATGGTGACTTATGAGGTAGGATCAAGAAACGAGGCCATTGGATATACTGGCTCCACCCACCTTTTAGAACACTTAATGTTTAAGGGCTCTAGAAAGTTCAACACAAAAAAGGGCAACTCTGTTTTTCAAACACTCCAGTCATTGGGGGCGGGAATGAACGCGACAACATGGCTAGACAGAACAAACTATTTTGCTGTGCTGCCAAGCGAACACCTTGAAACCCTGATTGAAATTGAAGCAGACAGAATGAGAAATGCCTATATAAAAGAGGAAGACAGACAGTCTGAAATGACAGTTGTAAGAAACGAGTTTGAAAGAGGGCAAAACAGCCCTTCGGGAGTTTTAGATGAAAATATTTGGGCAACAGCATACCAAGCACACCCATATCACCATTCAACCATAGGGTGGAAAGCGGACATTGAAAACGTTTCTATAGAAAGGTTGAGAGAGTTTTATGACACCTTTTATTGGCCAAACAACGCTACGGCAATTGCAATAGGAGATTTTTCGGAAGCAGACGCCTTAGCGATGATTAAAAAACACTTTGGAAAAATAAGAAAAAGCACAAAACCAATACCTGAGGTTTATACCACAGAGCCAGAGCAAGAAGGAATTAGAACAGTCACTCTCAAGAGAGCCGGACAACAGGGAATTGTTGGGGTTGCACACAAATCACCATCTGCTACAGATCCAGACGCAGCAGCCTTTATGGTTTTATCATCAATATTGTCTTCTGGTAAAAATAGTAGGTTTTATAAAAACATAACGGACAAAGGGTTAACCACAAGCGTTTATATTTGGGACTCACTCTTTAGAGACCCGGGCTTGTTTACCGTTTATGCAAACCTTTCTCCAGAAGTAGACCATAAAACAGTAGAAAAAGCAATAGTTGATGAATATGAAAAAATCAAAAAAGAAGGCGTAACAGAAGAAGAGGTTAAAAAGGCACAGTCACAGCTTGTTGCCTCAATGAAGTTTTCACAAGACGGGAGCTATGCAATAGCAAGCGGCTTAAATGAGGCAATAGCAAGCGGCGACTGGACCCTATATACAACATACGGAGAAAAAATTAATGCAGTAAAAAAAGAAGATGTTAAGAGGGTCGTAAACAAATACTTTCTAGAAGACCTAAGCACTGTTGGATACTTTATTCCCCTTGGCTCTGGTGGACAGGGAAAAAAATCTGCAACAAACGCTAAAGAGCTAGAAAAAATGAAGCTAAAAACCCTTACCACAGAAGAGGAGGTTTTATCTTCTAAGATTGTTGATACCGAACCGGTAAAAGGCATAAGGCTTTTAACTCTCAAGAGAGGCACTGGCGTTGTAACTCTGAGAGGAAGTATGTTGGGCGGAGATATTTTTTCTACAAAAAACAATAGAACAGCAGATATGGTTGCAGCTATGTTAGACCAAGGAACAACAAACATGTCGAAGTTTGAGATTAGTGAAAAACTTGAATCAGCAGGAGCCCGCCTAAGCTTTTTTAATGGCCAAGCAAGGGTTGGGTTTAGTGGAAAGTTTTTATCAGAAGACACAAACATGGTAATGAATCTTTTGGCAGATCAATTACAAAACCCACTTTTTGTTGAAGAGGAGTTAGAAAAGGCAAAAAAAAGACAAATAGCTGGGTATAAAAAATCTAAGGAAAGCACAAGAGGAAACGCAATGAACAACATGTTGCAAGCCTTTTATGGTTCTAATCACCAAAACTCCCCAACTAACCCAGAAAAGGCAATAGAACAAATAGAGAGGCTAACCCCCCAAGATTTAAAAAGCTATCACGAGGAAAAATATGGGCTGGGGTCTATGGTTTTGGTTGCTGTTGGCGATGTTGACCATGTAAAGCTGGAAAACTTAATTAAAGAAAAGTTCGGCAAGTGGAAACAATCACCCCTTAAAAATAAAGAGGAAAAGACGACCGGAAACAAAACATCAAAAAAGGTTTATGTGACTATGCAAGACAAGACAAGCACAGACTTTGTTGTGGGCACAACACTTGGAATTGACAGATATCACCCAGACTACCTACCTCTTTTCTTAGCAACACACACGCTTGGAGGAAACTTTTCTGCTAGACTTATGCAAACGGTTAGGGTAAAAGAAGGCTTAACTTACGGCATAAATTCATCACTGAGCGGATTTGGAAACAGTAACGACGGCTATTGGATGGTTGGAGCTACTTTTTCACCAAAGCTTCTTTCAAAAGGGGAAAGCTCAACACTTAGAGAAATAAAAAAATGGGCAGAAGAGGGAATAACACAAAAAGAGCTAGATGTTACTAAATCTACGCTTGTTGGAAATTTTCAGGTTGGTTTTGACACAACCGGAGGATTGGCGGGGGGTATTTTAAGCGCAGCGATCGTTTATAATGATTTAACATATCTTGACAACTATCCAAAAATGATAAAAGCCACCACACTAGATCAGGCAAACAGCGCCATAGCAAAATATATAAGTTTTGACGCGTTATATCAGGTGGCAGCAGGAACAATTGATAAAGACGGAAAACCAATAGAGGATAATTAAGACCAGGTGATTAAGGCAATTTTGGCTTGTGACAGCAGCGGGGGCGTTGGTAAAAACGGAACAATACCGTGGCCAAAAAACACAAAAGACCTGGGATGGTTTAAAAAGAACACCACAAATAATGTTGTTGTAATGGGCTCAAAAACATGGAAAGATCCGCTGATGCCCTGGCCGCTTCCAAGCAGAATAAATGTTTTGGCAACATCAAGGGAGAAAGAGTTTCCGGGGGCAGATAAATATGTTTGTGGAAACCTTAAAAGCGAACTAAAACATCTCAAGGAAGAATACAACAACAAAACAATTTGGGTTATAGGTGGGCCCAGCATAATTGAACAAACGATAGAGTCAATCGAAGAATTTTATTTAAGCAGAATACCGGGGGAATATAATTGTGACGACTTTCTGTCCTTGGATAAGGTAGAAGCGCTTTTTAAAAAAACCTGGTTTGAAAAACACAAGAGCGTAGAATTTCAAATTTGGGAAAAAATTAAATGAAACAATACATTGAAGCGCTCGAATACATTGCTGAAAAAGGCAAACAAAGAGATGACAGAACCGGCGTGGGTACAAAGGGCGTTTTTGGATATCAGATGCGCTTTGATCTTAGAAACAGCTTTCCCGCTGTAACAACAAAAAAGCTGGCCTGGAAAAGCGTTGTAAGCGAGCTGCTTTGGTTTTTAGAGGGGAGCACAGACGAAAGAAGGCTTGCAGAGATACATTTTGGAAAAACAAGAAAAGATATAATAGGTAAAAAAACCATTTGGACGGCCAATGCCAACAAGCAGGGGGTTGAGCTTGGATATTTAAACAGCGAAACACAAAAAGAGCTGGGGCCTGTTTACGGAAAGCAGTGGAGATCTTGGGGCAAGGATATTGGAGGAAAAGATCAGATAAAAAAAATAATTTTAGATCTAAAAAACAACCCCAACAGCAGAAGGCACATAGTAAGCGCATGGAATGTTGACAAGATTAATGAAATGGCTTTGCCACCATGCCACACAATGTTTCAGTTTCACGTTCAGGACAAGGAGCTAAGCTGTCAGCTATATCAGAGAAGCGCAGACATGTTTTTGGGAGTTCCTTTTAATATCGCCTCTTATAGTCTTTTGGTATATATTTTTTGTGAAATTTTAAACCTAAGGCCCGGAGACTTTGTTTGGACAGGAGGAGATTGCCACATATATAACAATCACTTAGAACAGGTAAAAGAGCAGATTCAGCGCAAACCCATGCAGCCACCAACCCTACAAATTCCAAAATTTAACTCAATAGAAGAGGTTTTAAGCTCTACACCCAAAGATTTCAGGCTTATTGACTACAGCCCAATGGAAAGCATTAAAGCCCCAATGGCGGTTTAGCCATCATTTCGTATTATTGTATAAACTCCCACAAGAGTAATCGATCCTCCCAAAAAAACAAAAAGGCTAACCGGCTCGTTAAATAAAAAGAAAGCCCCAACGGAAGAAATAACAGGCTCTCCAAGAGGAACCGCGGCAACAGTGGTGGCGCTAAGGGTTTTAACTAAAAAATAAAAAATGTTATGCCCCACCATCGTGGGTATAGCAGCAAGAAAAACAAACCAACCAAAATCATGAAAGCTAAAAAAGAAAACATTTACGTCTTGATAAAGAGATATTAGATATAGACAGGCAGCAGCATACAAAAACAGCCATCGCGAATATTCAAAAAGACCCACACTTTTTCTAACATCTTTTCCCACAAGAAGCACTACAGCCATTGCAAACGAACAAAGAACAGCCAGTAGGTTGCCGCGCATGCTTGTTTCGCTGAAGGAGCTTTGACTTATAAGAATATATGCCCCCAAAAGAGCAAGAGACAACCCAAAGAAAACCCTAACGGAAAACCTCTTTTGTTGAAACACAATAGAATAAAACTCCGTAAAAACAGGCGCAATAGTGCCAAGTAGAGCAGCTTCGGCTATAGAGGTTAGTTGAACGCTCCTAAAAAACAAGGCAAAATGAAAACCCAAGAACACTCCTGCGAGCAAAATCTTTTTATTTGGAACAAAAGTAAGAATAGTTTTGTAAGATATAACAAAAGCCATAAAGCTTGCGAGAAACATTCTCCAAAAAGCTATTGTAGTGGCGGAAAGATTAGGCAAAAATCTGACAACCCAGGCTGAAGAGCTTACAGCAAGAAGCGCAATAAACAAAAGAACATATTTATTTTTTGAAAGAAGGACCATACAAATGAAAATAAAACTTATAGCTAAACTAAGCATTATATTTTATGCCACCACCTTAATGGGAGCAGACAAAGAACAAATAATTAAAAAGGTCGTTGCCCATACAAAAGACCAAAACAACCCACCAACAGAGTATATACTAAATACATTCGAAGACAAAAGATTAAAGATAGATGCGGGCGTGCTTGAAAGGTTTAAAAATAAGCCAGAAAAAATCAAAACATATGAGCAATACAAAAAGATATTTTTTAACGACCAAAGAATTAATGGAGGGGTAAGTTTTTATATAAACAACAAAAAACTAATTGCAAGGGTGGCAAGAGAATTTGAAATAGATCCAATAGTTTTAGTAGCAATTGTTGGCGTTGAAACAAACTACGGTTCAAAAACCGCAGAGTTTTCGGTGATGAACTCTTTATACACGCAAGCAATGAAAATGCCCAATAGGTCTAGCTGGGCAGTCAAAGAAATAGCAGAGCTCCTAATTTTTTGTTCAGAAAATGCCGTAGACCCTTTTTCGCTTGAAGGATCATATGCGGGCGCATTTGGGTTCGGTCAATTTATACCCTCCAGCTTTAATAAGCTGTCGGTCGACTATAATAAGGACGGCAAAAAAGACCCGTTCAACTGGGAAGACGTGACAGGAAGCATTGCCTTTTATCTTACAGAAAACGGCTATCCAAAAAATGACTTTAACTTTACCTACAAATCAAAGGCCTGGAGAGCAATAAGAACATATAACAGGTCAGACAAGTACGCAAACATTATAATTGACCTAAGAAACGAAATAGCTAAAAATATTTTTTTATTAGATTAGCCAAAGTTTCTTTTGTTTTAGTGTATGGCGGCAACATGATCTTAAAGGGAGATAGGGGGCTGCTTTTTAAAACAGCTTTTTGATGAGAAAAAGCATCAAAGCCAAACTTTCCGTGATAGCTACCAACCCCGCTATTATTTATTCCGCCAAAAGGAAGGTTTGGGTTCATGTGGTGCAAAACACAGTCGTTAATTACCATTCCACCGCTTGAAGTTTTTTCTAAAACCTTTTTATGAGCAGAGGTCTTATTGCTAAAAAGATATAAGGCCAACGGTTTTTCGTTGCTGTTTATATAATTAATAGAATCTTTAAGGCTTTTAACCTTAACAATAGGAAGAATGGGCCCAAAAATTTCTTCCTGCATAATTGGGTTGTCATAGGTTACGCCAGTTAAAACAGCCGGAGAAAAATATAACCCGGTTTGACTGGTTTCACCCCCACAAGCAATTTTTGCTCCACTGGAAACAGCGGCCTCAAGAGCATCCTTCAGTCTGTTGAAGTGGTGTTCGTTGGCAATAGAACAATAATCTTTTGTGGCCACATCTATCCCCTCAGAAAAGAATTGCAGCATATTTTTTTGTAAAGCAGAAACCAGATCCTCGTGTACGGCTTCGTGACACAGAATGTAGTCGGGCGCGGTACACGTTTGCCCCGCGTTTGCAAACTTAAAAAAAGAAATTTTCCAAGCAGCGTCCTTTATATTTGCATCTTTATCAATAATAACAGGAGATTTACCGCCCAGCTCAAGCGTAATGCCCGCGAGGTGTTTTGAGGCAGCCTCCATAACAAGCTTTCCAACCCGAGGGCTACCAGTAAACATAATGTGATTAAAGGGAAGGCCCAACAGTTTTTGAGCCACATTTTTTTCTCCTAAAAAAACAGCGACCTCATCTAATGAAAAAGTTTTTTCGATTAATTTTTTCACGAACTCGCCAGATTTTGGCGTAAGCTCCGATGGTTTAATTATTGCGGTGTTTCCAGATGCTACAGCAGCAATAAGCGGATTTAAACAAAGCATAATTGGATAGTTCCAAGGAGAAATTATTAAAATGTTTCCTTTGGGCTCCGGCTTTATCCAGCTTTTGCTAAAAGAGATAGCCAGGGGGCTTGCAACCCTTTTTGTTTTCATCCAGCTATTAATGTTTTTTATTGCAAAGCTCGCCTCAGCCTTAACGCCATAAATTTCTGCTAACAGCGCCTCAGTCTTAGATTTTCCAAGGTCGCTTGACAGAGCAGAAAGAGCCTCTTCTTCCATTTCTAAAAAATTTTTCAGAAGAAGCCTTAGCTTAGATCTTCTTTCTTTGCTAGAACTGCCTCTTAGAGAAAAGCTTTTTTCTTGTTGTGCTTTAAAAACCGTATCAATGGATTGCATAACAAGAAATATATGAAATTTTATTATACCATGTTATGACGAATAAATTTTTATGTAATTTTGGGTATGATAAAAACAGTAGACATTGCACACGCAGGACAGTCCTCATCAGAGGCTATTGTGCTTTTGGAGGTTGCAATAAGCACCGCAAAAGAAGAGGGTGTTGTGGCCGTCAAAATAATTCATGGCTTGGGGTCGGGAAGCATTGCACAAAAGGTCAGGTCTTGGGCAAAAAATCAAGAGGGAAGGTTTAGGGCTGTGATTCCCGGAGAGGACTATAATACATTTAACAAAGACGCCGTAAGCATGAGATCAGAGCTTTCTAATAAAAAAGACAGGGATTTTAATAACAGAAATCCAGGCATAACAATTTTCTGGCTTTAGTTATTAAGGGGTATCTCTTCAAAAACAACCCCAATATTTTTTAATCTTTTTATAAGAACGTTTCCAAGGCCAATAGAGGGGGTTAAAAGACCGCCGAACCCTTCACCGCCTGGAAGATCAGCCGGGCTTTCAACAGCCAAACACAGCGCGCTTTCACACGCCATTCTTGATGTCATTTTATAACCAGGGTCACCACTTGAAGACATAGAGAAACCACGAAATCCATCCTGAGTTTGCACCAAAAACCTGCTTTTAAAGAAACCAGAATCCATTGCTTTTTGTGAAGGGCCTTCACCGGGCTTTCTAAAAAAACCCCTCAACAGTTTTCTAAGAGGAGAAACAATAACCAGACCAAGGACTAGGGTCATAAACGAAACTTTTCTCGCGGAACTTTTTTTAGAATAATATGCACCTTCAGAATAAACAAAATCATCACCATAATATTTTCCGGTAAACCTTGATAGGGCCGCCGACCTTCTTACAACCCTGGTATTTGGCAGAGCCATCACAAAAGGACCAGTCCAGCCACCAAGATGCGGTATTTTATGAATTCTAATTTTGTCGTTTGTGTTTTTCTTTTGGTTTTCAGAAAGAGAGTTTTTTGGGTTTAAAGAAAACTTTCCAAGACCACCCCTCGCTAATTTTGCATCCATCGAAGAAAACATAGTTTCCATAGTTCCCCCAGAAGCTTCACCTTTCCAGGCCTGATAACACTGAATGCTTTTAACTTCTCCAACAACCTGGTTAACAGCAAAAAATGATCCCAAATCAGAGGGCGCAGAATCAAAACCACAGGCATTAATTATTCTAAGCCCTTTGTCTTCAGCCGCTTTGTGGTGCTTTTCAATCATGTCTTTAACCCAAAAACTTTCCCCGGTTATATCAACATAATGACACCCGTTTTTAACACAAGCCCCTAAAAGGTCAGATCCATATTTATGGAAAGGCCCAGCAGTCGAAAGAACAACCTCCGCGTCCTTGCACATTTTTTCAAGAGCGCTTACATCAAAAGCATCAGCAACTATAATAGGAAAAGGGAGATTGTGTGCTTTTTTAATTTTTTCTAATTTTTTTTTGTTTCTTCCGGCTATAGCTATTGGAATATCAGAATATCTTTCAGACATAAACTTTGCACAAAGTTCGCCGGTAAACCCGGTAGCTCCAAAGATAACTATTTTATATTTTTTGCTCATAGTTCAACCTGCGCCGCAGCGAGGCGCGCAATAGGTACACGATAAGGAGAACAGCTGACATAATCAAGACCCAATATTTTACAGAACTCTATGCTTTTGGGTTCCCCGCCATGCTCTCCACATATGCCTATAGAGATTTTATTTTTAATTGCTCTTGCATCTTTTACAGCCAGCTCCATAAGCCTACCAACCCCTTTGCGATCAATTTCTTCAAAAGGATCTACTAGCAAAATTCCATCATTAAAATAGTGAGGAAAAAATGTCCCCGTATCGTCTCTACTAAAACCAAAAGTAGTTTGAGTAAGGTCATTAGTACCAAAACTAAAAAAGTCAGCCTCTTTAGCAATGTCTTCAGCAACTAGGCAAGCGCGCGGAACCTCAATCATTGTTCCAATTTTTAAATTAATTTTTAACCCCTCTTTGCCAAAAATTTCATTTTTTGCTTCCAGGACAACCTTCTTTTGATTTAAAAATTCTTTTAAGTTTGAAACAAGAGGTATCATGAGCTCTACAACGGGGGTTCCACCCTCTTTTTTAAGCTTTACAGCAGCGCCAATAATGGCATGTGCTTGCATCGAGGTTATTTCCGGATATGAAACACCAAGTCGACACCCACGATGCCCTAACATGGGATTTGCTTCTTTTAGAGACTCTACTCTTTCTTCAACCGACTTTAATGATAAGCCCATATCATCTGCCAGATTTTTCATTTCTTTGCTCTTTATATTAATAAACTCATGAAGCGGGGGGTCTAAAAGCCTTACCGTTACTGGCATACCATCCATTTTTTTAAATATTTTATAAAAATCTTTTGTTTGAAAAGGAAGCAGGTTTTTCAGGCAGGACTTACGACTCTCTCTATCTTCTGCTAAGATCATTTTTCTAAACTCATGAACCCTTTGCTCATCAAAAAACATATGTTCGGTTCTGCAAAGACCAACGCCCTCTGCTCCAAACTCAAGAGCCCTTTCACAGCCTTCGGGCGTGTCCGCGTTTGTTCTAATCTTTAGCTTTCTTATTTTATCTGCCCAGGACAACAGTAGGCTAAGAGGTCCGGCGCTGTCCAGACGATTTTGAAACAACCTCAATTCCCCAAGGAAAATATCACCAGAAGAACCGTTGAGCGTTATGTGATCGCCCTCGTTTATTTTTTTATTTGCTATTTTCGCAAACCTGAGGCTTTTATCAATAGTTAATTCTTGGCACCCCACAACACAGCTTTTGCCCCAACCCCTGGCGACCAAAGCGGCATGGCTTGTTAAGCCGCCCCTTGACGTAAGAATTCCTTCGGCGTAGTGCATTCCATGAATATCTTCAGGAGAAGTTTCTTCGCGTATCAATATAACTTTTGTGCCCTTTTTTCCAAGAGCTTCAGCTTTTTCTGCACTAAAAACAGCAACCCCACAAGATGCGCCAGGACCAGCGGGCAGACCAAAAGAAAGCGGGGTGTTGTTATTAAGATCTTCAGCAACAATATTTTTTAAAAGGCTTTCATAAATCTGAACCGGACGAACTCTGCCCACAGCAACCTCTTGAGTAATAAGCTGTTCTTTTACCATGTCTGTTGCAATCTTTATGGCAGCTATACCCGTTCTTTTACCCTCCCTGGTTTGAAGCAACCAAAGTTTATTTTGTTGAACTGTGAACTCAATGTCTTGCATGTCATCAAAGTGGTTTTCTAGTGTTTTTCTTACATCATTTAATTCTTCAAAGGCTTTTGGCATTGCAACAGACAATGAGTTTCTACTTTTTTTGTTATCAATTATTGGGTTAGGTGTTCTAATTCCCGCAACCACATCTTCGCCCTGGGCGTTTGGTAGCCATTCTCCAAAAAAGACATTTTCACCGGTGGAGGGGTTTCTTGTAAAAGCAACACCCGTACCACAGTCTTTTCCAAGATTCCCAAAAACCATTGCTTGTACATTAACAGCCGTTCCAACCGAAGAAGAAATTTTTTCAAACCTTCTATACTCTTTTGCTCTTTTTCCGTTCCAACTTTCAAAGACAGCAGCAACAGCACCATAAAGCTGTTCGTAGTGGTCATCTGGAAAAGGAACCCCAAATTCTTTTTTTACTATTTTTAAATATTTTTTTGATAAAAGCTTCCAGTCTTTAGCTTTCATTTTAGAATCATTTTTATACCCCTTAAGCTTTTTGGCTGATTCAAGCTCTTTTTCCATTAACTCTCTGATTGGGCGCGCAGACTTGTTTAGCATCAGAGCCTTCTCCATAACGACATCCGCATACATCATAATTAATCTTCGATAGCTATCATACACAAAACCCTCATTTCCGCTTGCATCAATCATAAACGGTATTGTTTTAGATGTAAGGCCTATGTTTAATATTGTTTCCATCATTCCTGGCATAGACACAGGAGCCCCAGACCTAACAGACAGAAGCAGCGGGTTTGGCCCACCAAATTTTTTTCCAATAATACCCTCAGTTTTAGCTATATTTTTTTTAATGTTTTTTTTTAGTTCTACAGACAGTGATTTGGTTTTCAAGTATTCAGAGCAAAGGCTTGTGGCTAGGGTAAAGCCTGGAGGAACAGGAAGCCCAAGCTTACACATTTCTGCAATATTTGCTCCCTTACCGCCAAGGATATCAACCATATTTTGATCTCCGTCCGTTTGAAGCTGGGAGAAAAAATATATTTTTTGTTTATTGTTCATTATGAATACATTTTAATTGAATTAAAAAAAACGACCTTTTCGGGCAAAAACAATTTAAGGAGTGGCTGTGAAAAAAACATTTATATTATTTATAGCAATATTTGTGGTTTCGTGTTCAGGAAAAATATATGAAGACGAGCTAAGAGTAGGAAACGACAACCTTGCCTATGTTAGCGACACAGACAAGCTTTATTCCGGGGATGTTCTCGATAAATATGGAGAAAAAATAGGAACATATAAAAAGGGAATAAAGGATGGTGCGTGGACAGAAATTGATTATAAAAACGGCACAAGAAGAAAGGCCAACTATATTAAAGGCACCCCAGAGGGCGAACAAATCACATACGTTTTTCCCGGACCAATGGACAATAACAAAAGGTTGGAATATATTAACTATGAAGGTGGTAAGCCATTAGGGACCTGGACACAGTGGAGCAGAGACAACGAAAACAGACTTAGAAAAACCGGCGAGATTGTTTTTGAAGAAGGGGCAGGAAGGTGGAGAGAGTGGGATCCGAACACTCTTGTTGTGGTAAGAGCAGGAGACTACGAAAACTGGCAAAGAACAGGACTTTGGAAAAGCTGGGACCCCCAAGAAGTTTTAGTGAGCGAAGGAGACTATTTAGAAGATAATAAGGTTGGTAAGTGGACCTGGTATAAAGAAGGAGAAGACAAGGGCTGGGAAGAAAACTATAATAATGGAGTTTTGCACGGAAAGTTTAATAACTTGTCTCCCTATGCAGAAACTAGAGGGGTTGGATCCTTTAGCGAGGGCGTCAAAACAGGAGAGTGGGAAGAATATTATAGTAGTGTTAACGGCTCTTTGGAAAGGTCACAAACGGGAGCATATCAATTTGGAAAGAAGATTGGCGTATGGTCGCTGTATGCTAAAAACGGAAGAAGAATTGCAGAAGGCCCATATGAAAACGATATCAAGGAGGGTGAATGGACAGAGGGCCCAGACATAGACTTTGGATCAAGGTTTTTTGGAAGGGGAACCTATTCTAATAATGAAAAAAATGGAAGCTGGAACTATATTGCCCCAAGACAAAACCCAACAATTGAAGGCTCTTTCACAAAAGGGAAGCCTTCTGGTGAATGGAAGGTTGTTTATAATAAAAAAACCTACAAAGGAAGTTTGGAGGAGCTCAAGACACAGGTTCCAAAGCTAAACGAATTTTCTTTTTAATGCTTTTTTGGATCGTCAACAGCCTTTTTCTATTGTTTGCCGTATTAAATATTAATGACCCCGACTGGTTTTTGTGGGTACCAACGTACTTTATGGTCGCAGCAAGCGCTGTTGCATACCAGAAAAAGCTCATCAATAAAAGGGTGTTGAACATATTGATGTTTTACCTGCTTTTTGTTTTTGGTTTTACTTTTTTTGGTTTTGTGGAGATCATAGATCAAAGTTATGACACAATGGTTAATATAAAAGAGCCAAACAGAGAAGCTATTGGGGCGCTTATGGCAACGGGGTGGATTTTCTGGATATCAAGAAGACAATAAAAACCAATTTATCTTTATATTTATATAAATGAGTTTTAAAATTAATACCACTTTATTATGTCTATAATTAAACTATTAACCTCGTCAGTTGGAAGAAAGGTTTTAATGGCCATTACCGGGCTCTTGTTAGCCTTCTTTATGGCCTTCCATCTTTTTGGCAACCTATTTCTTTTTGTAGGAGAAGAAGCATTCAATTCTTATGTTAAAAAACTGCACCAACTAGGTTTTTTAATTAGGATAGCAGAGTTTTTTCTAGTTTTGTTTGTTGGTAGCCATGCGTATAGTGGAATATTGCTTTGGATAAAAAATAGAAAAGCAAAAAGAGTGGTTTCGTCATATAGCAAAGAAAACACCTCAGGCGCAGCAAGTTCAGCAGCTTTCACCGGCAGTATCGTGTTTATTTTTCTTGCAACACACTGGTCAACATTTTGGTATAAGTTTAACTTTGATCTTCAGGGAATGAGCTATTATTATGTTGTCACAGAAAGCTCCGTAGGATTTGGAAACCCCGCAGTGTCAGTGTTTTACATTGTTGCAATAGCGCTTTTGGGATATCACCTTAAGCACGGAATTACATCGGCGGGACAAACCTTGGGGATTGTTGGAACAAGATATGAAAACACATATAACAACCTCGCAGCTATTTTTTGGTTTTGGATTCCCCTTGGTTTTATTTCAATACCTGTTTGGTTTGGTTTTGTGGCGAGACTGATATGACAGAGTTTAATTTATCTTCAAAAGCACCAAACGGAGAGCTTTATACAAAGTGGGAAGAGTACAAAACTAGCCTAAAGAAGCTCACACCAGAAGAAGCCAACAAGTATAAGGTTATTGTAATTGGAACAGGACTTGCAGGGGCTTCTGCTTCTGCAACGCTAGCAGAAAGCGGATTTAACGTACACGCCTTTTCTTTTCACGAATCACCAAGAAGGGCTCATAGTATTGCAGCGCAGGGAGGAATAAACGCTGCAAAGAACTATAAGAGCGATGGCGACAGCGTGATGAGACTGTTTTATGATACCATTAAGGGGGGGGATTTTAGATCTAGAGAAGAAAATGTTTACAGGTTGGCAGAAATAAGCAAAAATATTATTGATCAATGCGTTGCACAAGGAGTTCCCTTCGCAAGAGAGTACGGTGGATTATTAGATAACAGGTCTTTTGGAGGGGTGCAGGTTTCAAGAACTTTTTATGCAAGGGGACAAACAGGCCAGCAGTTGTTGCTTGGTGCATATTCGGCTCTTAGCAGACAAATGGAAAAGAAAAAAATTGTTTTTTATCCAAGACATGACATGTTAGATGTTGTTCTTGTTGAGAACAAAGCAAAGGGAATTGTAACCAGAAATCTAATTAACGGTAAAATTGAAACACACAGCGCAGACGTTGTTATCTTAGCAACCGGGGGCTACTCCAACGTTTATTATTTGTCAACCAACGCAATGGCAAGCAATGTTACTGCAAACTGGAGAGCACACAGAAAAGGAGCGTTGTTTGCAAACCCTAGCTTTACACAAGTTCACCCAACATGTATCCCAGTTAAGAACGATTTTCAATCTAAGTTAACTCTTATGAGCGAAAGCCTTAGAAACGATGGAAGGGTATGGGTGCCAAAAAAGAAAAATGATCAAAGAAAACCAACAGAAATCCCAGAAGAAGAAAGAGATTATTACCTTGAAAGAATATACCCCGCCTTTGGTAATTTGGTCCCAAGAGACGTTGCAAGCAGGCGAGCCAAAGAGGTTTGTGATGAGGGAAGAGGAATAGGACCAACTGGTTTTGCAGTGTATCTTGACTTCCAAAAAGCAATAGATGAAAAGGGAGAAGAATTTATCAGAGAAAAATACGGCAACCTGTTTGATATGTATCAAAATATTACAGATGAAAACCCCTATAAAACACCAATGAAGATTTACCCGGCAGTTCATTATACAATGGGCGGGCTTTGGGTGGACTATAACTTAATGACCACCATAGAAGGATTATTTTCAATAGGAGAAAGCAACTTTTCAGATCATGGAGCTAATAGACTAGGAGCAAGCGCATTAATGCAGGGTTTAGCAGACGGATATTTTGTGGTTCCTCACACGGCAATGGACTTTCTAGCAAAAGAAACACCGCTTATGAAAGATATAACAGAAAGACCAGAGTTTAAGGAGGCCGAAGAAAAAACAAAAAATGAAATTGCTAGGCTAATGAACGTTAATGGAAAGCTGGCAGTAGACGAGGTGCACAGAGAGCTAGGAAAAGTTGTTTGGGATAAAATAGGTATGGCAAGAAACGAAGCTGGCTTAAAAGAGGCCCTATCAGAAATTCCAAAAATTAAGGAGAAGTTTTGGAACGATATTTCAATACCGGGAAGCGAAAAAGATGTTAACCAGGAGCTTGAAAAAGCCTTAAGGATAAAAGATTTTATTGAGCTTGCTGAATTGATGGCTTTTGACGCCCTTGACAGAAAAGAGTCGTGCGGTGCACATTTTAGAGAAGAGCACCAGACTGAAGAAAATGAAGCAGAAAGAAATGACCAAGACTACAAATATGTAGCTGCTTGGGATTATTCAAAAAGCGAAAACCCCAAACTTTTTAAAGAAGAATTAAAATATAATAACGTTAAGCTAAAGACAAGAAGCTATAAATAAATGAATGTTAACCTAAAAATATGGCGACAGAGCTCAAAGTCTTCCAACGGCACAACAAAGACCTATAGGCTTGAAAACATAGACCCAAATATTTCATTTTTAGAAATGTTGGATATTTTAAATACCAAACTTGTAAAAGAAAAAAAAGATCCAGTTGCATTTGATCACGATTGTAGAGAAGGAATTTGTGGCTCTTGTGGTTTTATGATTAATGGAAGACCTCATGGACCTCAAAAAGCCACAACCGTGTGTCAACTTCATATGCGAGCGTTTAACAATGAAGATGATATTTTGTTAGAACCTTTCAGGGCTGAGTCTTTTCCGGTGATTAAAGACCTCTCGGTGGACAGAAAAGCATTTGATAAAATTATTTCATCTGGTGGTTATGTTTCAACAAATACGGGAGACGCACCAGAGGCAAACTCTATTTCAATAGAAAAAGAACATGCTGATGAGGCATTTCTTGCATCTGCCTGTATTGGTTGTGGTGCTTGCGTTGCAGCATGCAAAAATTCTTCAGCAATGCTGTTCACTTCTGCAAAAGTTTCACACCTATCTTTATTACCACAAGGACAAAAAGAAAGAAAAGAGAGAGTCGCTAAAATGGTGGCTACTATGGACGAAGCTGGTTTTGGTTCTTGCACTAACACAGGTGCTTGCTCAGCAGAATGTCCAAAAGAAATAGGGCAAATAAATATAGCAAGGTTAAATCAGGAATATATATCGAGTTCACTCTTAAGTTTTTTAAAGAAGAAAGCATGAGTGATAATTTAAAATTTGAAAATATTTACTGTGTTGGCAGGAATTTTGTAGGACACGCAAAAGAGCTCGGCAATAAAGTTCCAACATCCCCTATAATTTTTCAAAAATCAAATTCAGCCGTAAACACCAAAGAGATAATTGAAATTCCAAAAAACAAAAAAATAGAACATGAGCTTGAAATAGTTCTTTTGATCGGAAAAGACGGTGTTCCAAATAGCCACGAAAATGCCAGGACATTTATTTCCGGATTTTCAATTGGACTAGATTTAACAGACAGAGGCTTACAAACAGAGCTTAAGAAAAAGGGGTTGCCATGGTTTTCATCCAAATCTTTTCAAGGATCGGCAGTAATAGATACAAATTTTAGGCATGAATGCCCAAACGAGTTTTATTTAACTGTAAATCAAAAAATAAGACAAGAGGGAAGTTTGAAGCAGATGATATTTTCTTTTGAAGAAATTATTTTACATCTTTCAAAGATTGTTGATTTTAAAAAGGGGGACATAATATTTACCGGGACACCTGAAGGCGTAGCACCTCTTGAAAGTGGCGATCAAATTGAAATGGGTTTTATAAGCCATCCACCCAAGAAGCTTTTTGTTGTTTAATTTTGTAGTTTAAAGTTGATTGGGATTGTAATCCAAACACCAACCTTTGTTTCACGTTGCTTGGCTGGTCTAAATCTGGTTTTTCTTAAAGCTACAACTGCAGCCTCGTTTAGCCCCGTATTAGGAATTCCTTTTAAAACAATGGTTTCTTTAACCCTACCTGTTTTGTCAATAAAACACTGTACTAAAACTTGTCCTTCAATACCAGCTTCCTGTGCAATATCAGGATATACCGGCTTAATTGGAAATAGAGGCCTTGGCGGGTCATCATAAGGAATAAATTTAACTTGTGGACCAGAAGGAGGTGGAGGCGGAGCATCCCACGCATCAAAATTGTCTAAATCTGTCTCCTCAATTGTAAGATCATCAGCAAGGTCATCATCTTCAGATTCAACAGGAACAGAAGGTCTTGCTGGAGGTGGAGGAGTTTCAAATTGTTGAGTTTCTGGTATTTCAATATTCTCAATAATAATTTGGCTCTCTGTTTCAATATCAATATCATTTTCAAAGCGCTGTAATGAATAAAAACCTAACAACAAAAGAAAGGATGCAAATAATAACCCAACCCTAAGCACCGTTGAATATTTTTCTTTTAATGATTTCTCAAGCAGTTTGGCTCTTTTTAGAAAAAAGTCAACCAATCTTGAGAACGGATTAACCCTATCTAATAGTTGATTAAACCTATCTAATAGTTTTTTTAGTTCATCCATTAGTTTGGAGCCTTAACCTTTGTAGAGTAGTTTAGCTTTAATGCATCTGCTTTTCTTAATTCATTATGAATATCAGAAATAATTTCCATTCTCGCAGCCTGATCGGCTTTTAAAGAAACAGTAAGCTGAGGATCAGATGCCCTTTTTTCATACATTACATGTCTTACATCTTGGTTATTATAAAGCTTATCTTCAATTGAAATTAGCCCGTCTTTTGACACCCAAATGTCTGATGTATGTCTTTTTGATTCCAGCTTTTCAATTCTTTCCGCTTTTGGCAGTGAAACTGGAAGACCCGAAAACTCTCTTAGAACGGTAGTAACCATAAAAAAAATTAAAAGCATAAAAATAATATCAGGCATGGAGGATGTTGATATTTTTGATTCTACCCCAGATTTTCTTCTAAACTTCATTATTCTGTCTCCGCAATTGATATTCTAGTGGCATTGGCAATCTTTAACTGATCTAACACCTCAACATAAACATCATATTCTGCTTTTTCATGAGCTTTAACAGAAACAATAAGTTTGTCGTTAGCACGAATTTCTTCTTTAACTCGTCTGCTTAAGTCTTTCATTTCTACAGGCTCACCTCCAAGCAATACGTTGCCAGAGGCACTGATAAGGCAGTTAAGAATATTCTTCTTATTAATTTCTAGTTCTTGGCCTTCTGCTGGCAGAATAATTCCCAGACCCTTGTCCATGTCAATGGTTGTTGTAACCAAGAAGAATACAAGCAAAAGAAATGCTATATCAGCCATTCCACCTTCAGGAATAGCTCCAACGCGAGCTTTTCGTTCTCTAAGAGCCATGTTTTATTTTGAGTCTCTTAGTAGATCTGTGATTTCTATAGATCTTTCTTCCATGTCCAAAACCATACTGTCTATCATAGAGGAAAAAAAGTTTTGAGCAATTTGAATAATCATAGCAACAATAAGTCCAAAAGCTGTAGTTAAAAGAGCTTGAGAAATACCAACAGCCACAACAGCTGGTGAAATATCATTTGCTGCAGCAATAGCATCAAATGCAAAAATCATACCCGCAACCGTACCAGTAAAACCCATCATTGGTGCAATGGCAATAATAGCCGTTAACCAACCCATGTTTTTTTCTAGGAAAGCCATTTCTAGTGAGCCGGCATTTTCAATTGCCTTCTCAATTTGTTCAGGGCCTTTTCCAACTTTTGATAAACCGGCTTTACAAATATTAGAAACAGGGCCATCTTGTCCTGCACAAACATCCATCGCCTTTTTAGACCCACCTGATTTTAAAGCACCTCTTAATGAGTCCATAAAACCATCAGAATCTACCTGTGATTGATTGAGAGAATAAAACCTTTCTCCTACAAGACCAAGCCCTGCAAGAAGCAAGAGTAAAATCGGCCACATGAAAGGTCCACCCTCTAAAAATAATTCTACCATTTAAATCCTCCTAATGTGTTAAATGTTCAAAAACTTAGCTTATTACATATCCAATGTCAATGGTGTAAAATTTTATACCAGCCGACACAAAATATCTTGTTCAATTTCTTCTGATAGTTGGTGTTTAATAACTATAGCGTTGATATCAATATTTAGGCATTGTTTGAATTCTATCAACTTTACAAAGTCTTTTTCTGTACAAACAATATGTTTTAAACCCTCTTTTATAGCAAGGCGGTTAATCTTTTCTACATCATGCAAAGAAAAAGGCCAGTGATCAGGAAACACCAGTTTTTTGTCTACATTAATATTAATACTTTCTAGTGTTTTTGAAAAACTCTCAGGATCTCCTATAGAGCAAACCGAAACAATTCCCGACTTGTTAGCCAGGCTGTGAATATTTTTTATAGAGCTCGAAGATAGAACTTCTTCTTTAATCTTCAGGTCTAGCGTGTGATCAGATATAAGGCCTGTACCTTTAATTAAATTATTTTTGGTAGAAATTGTAATATTAGCCCTTTTTAAATAACACAACGGTTCTCTTAATGACCCATAGGGATAAATGAACTGGCACCCCTTGTTTTGGTTTTCATGGCCAAGCAAAACAATATCAATATCTCTGCCAATCCTTCTGTGTTGAAATCCATCATCTAGTAAAACTATATTACACCCCATATTTGATAGCTGTTTTGCAGCATAGACCTTATTTTGAGAAACAAAAATATGAGTATTTGAAGAAGTATTATTTTTTAGAAGAACCACCTCATCTCCACATTCTCTCCAGCTTTGATTTTTAAGCAAAAAACTATTTGAAATATTTTTTCTTCCATGGCCCCTGGTGACAATGCCAACAGTATAGCCATTTTTTTCTAAAAAGCGTGCTATTGCAATAGTGGTTGGAGTTTTTCCGGTTCCTCCAAGAGCAATATTTCCCACGCTAACTACCTTAGCGCCAACCTTTTTCCCTTTCAAAGCCCCAAAATCATATAAAAGATTTTTTAAAAAAATAAAGACTAAGTGAACAGGAAAAACAAATAACAAAGCCGAAAGAGAATAGGTAAAAAGTTTATTGTTCATTTTTATGTGTATGCTATTCATGGTTGCTAGCAACCTCGTCTGCTTTCTTCAAAGCATCTTCAATTTTTTGTGTACCTGTTTCAACACTTTCATTTTTATTAAAGTATAATGGTTCTCCAAAAACTACACGCATTTTGGAGAACGGTTTACTGAGATAAAATGTGTGCCAGTTTTTAAACTTCCAGCTGTTTTTAACATCCACAATCATCGGAATAATTGGCCTACCAGAATTTTGTGATAAAATTAATGCGCCAGGTTTGACTTTATGTTCAGGGCCGGTTGGGCCATCAGGGGTAATAATAATTTTAGCATCAGTATTTTCTCTAAAAAAATCATCCATATTTTTTATAGCCTCTTTACCACCCTTATTGCTTGATCCCCTAAAAAAATTATACCCAAAATTTTTTGCTATTCTCGTAATAATATCACCATCTCTGCTCTGACTAACCAAAGCAAAATATCCTTTATGCTTCATATATTCCATTAAACCAAGAACCTTACCGTGCCAAGAAACCAAAATAAACGAATCCAAACTCTTAATATTGTTTTTTCCAATGACGTTGGTTCTATTGAATCGATATGATAACAATATTATGAGATATAAAATTTTTGCTTTAAAGAATATTTTAATCATATATATAGCGCGCAGCAGAATTATAAGGGTTTTCATTAGTTTTTAACTTTTCAATTAACCTTTTATACTTTTCGATAACAATATCACGGTTTTTGTTTTTAAACAAACTGTTAATTCCGCTTGAAAGATTTTTTGCGGTCATTTTATTTTGAAGGTATTCATCCACAATCTTGTCTTCAGCAATTAAGTTTGCTAGCGAAAGATATTTAACCTTGGATAGCATTTGAGCTAAAATCCATGTCGGCAACGCCAGCTTATAGCAAACTATCATAGGACACTTCAGCATTGCTGTTTCTAGCGTAGCTGTTCCAGAGCATACAATAGCAGCATCCGCTACGCTAATTGCCTCATATTGCAGATTATCATAAGGAAACGGGCTGTTGTCGTTAATTTTAACAAGATCTACGGTTGAGCTTATATTGACATTATCTCCCTCGAGCAAAACAAAACTTAAGTTTTGATGGTGTTCCTGGAGAGTTTTTACCGTTTTTTCAAAAATTTTCCAATGTCTTTTTATTTCAATTGACCTACTTCCAGGCATAAGAATAATGATTTTATTTTTATCAGGAATTCCGTGTTTTTGACAAAACGATTTTCTATCAAAAGTTAAATTGCTCAAATCTGAAAGCGGATGTCCTGCATAGTGTACAGCTATGTTTTTTTGGGAAAACCAGTTTTGTTCAAACGGAATAATACTTATTAGTTTTTTACAGCACTGATCTAATATTTTAGCTCTAGATTCTTTCCAGGCCCAAACCTGCGGTAGAATGAAATATGTTATATCAAAATTTAAATCACTTAGCTTTTTTGCTAGCCTTAAATTAAATCCTGGATAATCAATTAGTATCACCCTGTCAGGATTTATTTTTTTTATTTCATTAATTGTACTATTAAATATTTTTTTAATTCTTGAGTAGTGTTTAAGTACCTCAAAAATTCCAATAACATTTAAATTTTTAATGTGTTCTGTAGGCTGTAAACCTTCGCCTTGCATTCTGTTACCACCAATGCCAAAAAATTCAGCTTTTGGGTTAATCTGCCTTATAGATGCCATGAGTTTGGCACCATGTAGATCGCCAGAGTCTTCACCAGCAATAATAAAAATTTTTTCTCTATTCATTTAAAAATATTTTGCCTTCTATTTGTAGGGCTATTTCCAATGCTTTTGCTCCAGCCTGCCCATCAACATTTGGATTTGACCTGGTGTTTATGCAATGAATGAAGTCATTAATTTCTTCAAGCAAGGCATCCCTGTTTTCTGGAACAAATTTTTCATAATAAAGCGTTTTTGATCCAGAGCTAGTTTCAACTTCTTGAGACTTTAGCTTTTCAGAAAACATATCATGCTTCTCTAGGCCGTATAATTCAATTTGAGGAATCATCAGGTCTGTAATGCTATAAAATTTTTTTTGATATGTTCTTATTTTTCGAACATAATTTTGAGCAATTCTACTTGATTTTAGGTTTGCAACAACACCATTTTGAAATTTTATATGAGCGTGAGCTAAATCGATGGTGTTGCTCATCATTTTTGCTCCGCTTGCTTGAACGCTTTCGAGCGGACTATCAACCATCTCTAAAATTAAGTCTATATCATGGACCATTAAATCAAGCACGACTGGCACCTCGGTTCCTCTTGCTTGAAACGGGGCAAGTCTTTCAATTTCAATATAGTGTGGATTATCAACCAACTCTTTAAGCCTGTTAATTGTTGGGTTAAATCGTTCAATGTGACCAACTTGAATAATGCACCCATTTTCTTTTCCGAGGTTGATTAATGATGAGGCCTCTTCAATGGTATTGGTTATAGGTTTTTCAATAAATACATCTTTTTTATGCTCCAAAAATTTTTTGGCAATATTGAAGTGCGTATTTGTGGGAGTAACTATGTGTGCCGCATCACATGAGGAAATTAATTCTTCAATGCTTTGCAACGGTTTAACAGAAAATTCTCTACATATATTTTGGAGAGAATTAATGTTTGTGTCAAAGACACCAACAAATTCAACACCACTATGATTTGATAAGTGTTTTATGTGGTGTTTTCCAAGGTGGCCTGCACCAACAACACCAATTTTAGGTTTTTTATCGCTCATTGTCCTTTAATGAAGTATGCAATATCTCCTTCTTGCATAATATAGTCTCTTCCAACCATTTTCACCAAGCCCATTGTCTTTAATTCGTTAATTTTTTCTCTGTTGTTTATTGCATCATCGTAAGTATAAATTTCTGCTTTTATAAATTTGGTTGCGAAATCTGTATGAATTTCTGCAGCTGCTTCAACAGCTTGAGAACCTTTTTTCATTGTCCATGCACGCACTTCTTTTTCGCCGCAGGTGAAAAAAGTTTCAAGACCTAGAGTGCCATAAGCCTCTTTAATGAGCACATCAAGCCCACTCTCTTTAATTCCATAGTCTTCAAAAATTAATTTTTTTTCTTCTTCATTAAACTCAGCCACTTCTGATTCTAATTTTCCGTTAATTTTAATTAAAGAAGATTTATTTTTTTTTGCTACTTCAACCGCACCTTGAAACAGATCTGAATTTTCAGCATGGTCATCGATATTGGCAACATATATCATAGGCTTATCTGTTAAGAGAAAGAGATTTTTAATAACAGGGTCTTCTTTTGAATTTCTTTCAAAAGAACGAGCGGCAAGACCATTGTTCATATGATTTAAAAGGTTCATTAATACCTCTTCTGCCAGCCTTCCTTCTGGTTTATTCGCCTTAATAAGCTTAACATTTTTTTCAAGACTTTTTTCAACTGTTTTTATATCTGCTAAGATGAGCTCGGTGTTGATAATTTCCATATCGTCCAAAGGGTCAACCCTGTTTTCTATGTGCGTAATATTGTCGTCATTAAAAAAACGGACGACCTGTATAATTACATTAACAGACCTTATTTGAGAGAGAAATTGATTTCCTAAACCTTCACCTTGGTGTGCATTTTTAACCAAACCTGCAATATCAATAAATTCGACAGTGTTGTGAATTGTTTTTTCAGGAGCAAATATTTTTGTGAGCTTTTCAAGTCTATTATCAGGCACCTCCACGATACCGGTGTTGGGTTCAATTGTGCAAAATGGATAATTTTCAGCAGCAATGTTATTTTTGCTCAAAGCATTAAACAGGGTTGATTTACCCACATTTGGTAGTCCTACAAATCCACAGTTTAAATTCATTGTGAGAATATAATACTTAATTGAATGAGTATTTATTAAATTGAAATCTTATGGAAAATAAATGGGCTATTATATTAGGGTGTTCAACAGGACACGGAGCAGCAACCGCTAGACAGTTAGCAACAGAAGGGTATGGTATTATTGGCTTTCATCTAGATAGAGGTCCTATCAAAAAAGATGCCATCAAGCTTCATAAAGAAATAGCCTCTTTGAATGATAACAGAGTCAAATTTTGGAACGAAAATGCTGCTGATAAAGAAGTTATGCTTTCAAAAATGGAAGAAATTCAATCCTGTTTAAACAACGGTAAAGTAAAATTACTTATGCACTCCATTGCATTTGGAAGTACAACCAATTTTTTTGATCCAACCCCTGTGAGAAAAAGACAGATGGACATGACTCAACATATTATGGCCCATTGTTTAATATATTGGACACAAGCTTTATTAAAAAACGATCTTTTAACCGCTGGATCTAGAATTATAGGTTTAACCAGCGAAGGAAGTTATAAAGCTATGAAAGGGTATGGTCCAGTTGGGGTTGCCAAAGCCTCGTTGGAGGCTGTAGTTCGTCAAATTGGATGGGAGCTTGGAAGCAAAGGAATTACGGCAAACACTATTCAAGCAGGTATTACCCCAACAAGAGCATTAACAAAGATTTCAAAAGATTGGGAAAATTGGGTTGAAAGAACAAAAGAAAGAAACCCAATGAAAAGAGTTACCACGCCTGAAGACGTAGCAGGGCTAGTTTCATTATTATTAAACGATAAAGCAGACTTTGTTAATTGTTCTACCATTTTTTGTGACGGTGGAGAACACCGATCCCTTTAGTTTTTTCTAAAGATTTCAGAGACTACAAGACCAAAACCTCTTTTTAATAGCCCTAAACCATTAGCTATTAACTGCATACCATTTGTAGCTTTTGTCGCTTTTCTACTTTTAATGTCATGCTGAATTTTTTTAATATTTTTTATCATGAAATACCGCTTGTTCCAACAAATCCATAATTATCTAGACCAAACATATGGATTATTTCATTCCAGAGATCTTTTGGTAAAGTTTTAAAAACATAGTCGCTATATTCTTGAATTAACCAATCGCCACGTTCAATTTCTTCTTTAAGTTGGTTTTTTTCCCAAGCTGCATGGCCAAAAATAAGCTTAGTATCCTTAGAGTTTTCCTGGTTAAACAATATTTCTTGTATAAGATTTAAGTCCGTAGATAGTTCAATTTTTGCAGCAAAATCGTCAGATTTTCCTGTGTTTTTTTTAACGATACACGCTTCATTTAACCGTACAGGCCCACCAAAAAAAATTTTTTCAGACTCATTTATAATATCTTCAAATATTTTATTTTTAATTCCAGTGTTAACAATCTTCATTTGACTAATTGGCTTATTAATTATGATACCAATTGTACCATTTTTGTCATCTTCGCAAATAAAGATTACGCTTTTAGCAAAGTAAGGATCAACCATGTTTGGCATTGAGATCAATAGTTTATTTTTTAGGCTTTTCATTTTTTATTTTATAAAACATAAATCCTTTTTTGAATCATATCCAGAGTTAAGTAAGTTAAAGGTCAAAATTTTACAAAAAAACATGAAAAATAAGTTAAAAATACGTGGAGCAAGACAACACAATTTAAAAGATATCGCTGTTGATATAGAAAAAAATAAACTAGTTGTTATCACAGGACCATCAGGGTCAGGGAAGTCTTCACTGGCTTTCGATACAATTTATGCAGAAGGGCAGAGAAGATATGTAGAATCTCTATCAGCATATGCAAGACAATTTCTTGATTTAATGGAAAAGCCCGATGTTGATACAATTGAAGGATTATCTCCAGCAATATCAATTGAACAAAAAACAGGTTCACGCAATCCTAGGTCCACAGTTGGTACAATTACAGAAATTCATGACTATTTGAGACTACTTTATGCTAGCATAGGACAACCACATTGTTGGGAGTGTTCAAGACCAATTACAAGACAATCTCCAGAACAAATAGTAGAACAAATCTTAAAATCTCATAAAAGCGAAAAAGCGTATATATTATCTCCAGTAATTCAAGGCAGAAAAGGAGAACACAAAACTATTCTTGAAGATCTTAAAAAGAAGGGCTTTCTTAGAGCTAGAATAGACAAAGAAATTATTTCTTTAAGGAAAATACCTTCTCTAGAAAAAAATAAAAACCACAATATAGATGTCTTAATTGACAGAGTCTTAGTTGAAAAAGATATTAAATCTAGGCTTTTAGAATCCGTTGAGCTGGCTTTAAGCATGGGTAATGGAATTTGCATAATAAATATTAATAGTAAAGAAGACTATTTATTTAGTGAACATTTTGCGTGTGCTTATCATCCCTATGTTATGATGACAGATTTAACACCAAGAATGTTTTCATTTAATTCGCCATATGGCGCCTGTCAACAATGTGATGGATTAGGGTATATTACAGAGATTGACCCAAACCTTGTAGTTCCTGATACAAAAAAATCTTTAATTCAAGAAGCAATAAAACCCATTGGGAGTCAACCAAAAGGATTTCATGGTAGTAAGTTAAGAGCGCTTGCACGCGAATTTGATTTATCTTTCTCAAAGCCTTGGAACAAACTCTCAAAAGAAATAAGAACAATTTTATTATATGGCTTAAGAGGTAAAAAAATTAATGTGGACTATAATAGCTCTAATTTTTCTGGAACATATAAGGGGAAATGGGAGGGAGTTATTCCTGAGCTTCAAAGAAGATATAAACAAACCCAGTCATACGGAATAAGAAGATGGATTGAAAGCTTCATGAGTACAAGGGTTTGCGATGGATGTAAAGGGAAAAGACTTAAAGACTCTTCATTAAACGTAAGGGTTGGTTCAATAAACATCGGAGAAGTTTGTTCAAAAAATATTTCTGAAACACTAGATTTTTTTGAAAAACTTGAATTAACAGATAGCCAAAAAGAAATTGCGGGAGGAATTTTAAATGAGACAAAAAAAAGACTCAGCTTTCTTATTAATGTTGGTTTGAATTATTTAACGCTTGATAGGGCTTCCCGAACACTTTCAGGAGGAGAGGCGCAAAGAATTAGGTTAGCCTCACAGGTAGGTTCTCAGTTAACCGGAGTGTTATATGTGTTAGATGAACCATCCATTGGCCTACACCCCAGAGACAATGATAGACTGCTAGATACTTTGAAATCATTGAAAGAAATTGGTAACACGGTAATAGTGGTTGAGCATGATTTAGATACCATAGAATCAGCAGACCAAATTATTGATATGGGACCAAAGGCTGGATTTCACGGCGGGGAAGTTGTTTTTTCTGGTAAGCTAGAAGAAATAACAAAACACAAAAAAAGCTTAACAGGAAAATATTTATCAGGAGAGAAATTTATTTCTTTACCAAATTATAGGACCACCACCTTTGATCATTTTTCAATTATTGGAGCATCCGGAAATAATCTGAAAAATGTAGATGTTAGCTTCCCATATGAAAGACTGATTGCTATTACAGGCGTATCTGGAAGTGGAAAAAGTTCTCTAATTAATCAGACTCTTTATCCAGCCTTATCAAATATGGTAAATTTTGGTGTAAAGGATATGCTTCCATTTAAAAATCTTGTAAGAACAGATAAAATAGAAAGGGTAATAAACGTAGATCAAAAACCAATTGGTAAAACTCCAAGATCTAATCCCGCTACCTATACTGGAATTTTCACACACATTAGAGATTTATTTGCCCAAACGAGAGAAGCAAAAATTAGAGGCTATAAGATTGGAAGATTTTCTTTTAATGTTAAAGGCGGTAGATGTGAATCCTGCCAAGGAGCAGGTATTATAAAGATTGAAATGAATTTTTTACCAGATGTCTATGTTAATTGCGATGATTGTAATGGCAAAAGGTATAACAAAGAAACTTTACAGATTGAATATAAAAACAAAAACATTGACGATATCTTAAACTTTTCAGTAGAAGACGCTAGATTATTTTTTAAAAATATACAGCCCATTAAAAAGAGATTAGATACGCTACATGATGTTGGGTTGGGATATATAAAATTAGGACAACAGGCCACAACTCTTTCTGGCGGAGAAGCACAGAGAATTAAACTTTCCACTGAGCTATCCAAAACAAGTACAAAAAATACCGTATATTTCCTTGACGAGCCAACAACAGGACTACATGTTGATGATATTCAAATGTTATTATCTGTTTTACAAAAGCTTGCAGACCAAGGTAATACTATTATCGTAATCGAACATAATTTGGATGTAGTTAAGTGCGCTGATTGGGTTATTGATCTCGGACCAGAAGGTGGAGAAGGAGGTGGAATGATTGTTGCTCAAGGAACGGTGGAAGAGATATCAAGAAATAAAAACTCAATCACAGGAAAATTTCTTAAAAAACTTCTAAAATAATTTTTTGGATAACGAGCATTCCCTATTTATCTTAGTATATCGTGACTGATGAACAAAAAATAGTTATATCTTCAAATGAAGAAAAAAATTTTGATAAACAAATCAGACCAAATCTGTTTAATGATTTCATTGGACAAGAATCTATTGTTAAGTCCTTAAAAACCTATATCACCGCCGCAAAGCAGAGAGAAGAAGCATTAGATCATATACTTTTGTATGGTCCGCCAGGGCTGGGAAAGACAACCCTATCAAATATTATTGCTACTGAGCTTGAAAAAGGTTTTTTATCTACTTCAGGTCCAGTTATATCTATACCAGGAGATCTTTCTGGAATGTTAACCAATCTTAAAGAAAGAGATGTTTTTTTTATAGATGAAATTCATAGGGTTAATACAACCGTTGAAGAATACCTCTATTCTGCTATGGAAGATTTTAAAATTGATATTTTGATAGATTCGGGTCCCAACGCAAGAACTGTAAGGATTGACTTAGAGCCCTTTACTTTGGTCGGAGCAACAACAAGACTGGGAAATATTTCTACACCAATGCGAGATAGGTTTGGTGCAATTTTTAGATTGGATTTTTATCAAAAAAACGAAATCTTCAAAATATTAAAAAGAACAGCAGCAATTTTAGACATGAATGTTCAAGACAATGCACTAATAGAAATTGCTGGCAGATCCAGAGGTACACCTAGAATAGCTAATAGAGTTTTAAAAAGAGTAAGAGATTTTGCTCAGGTGAAAAATGTAAAAGAGATTAAGCTAGAAGATGCAAGGAGCTCACTTGATAATATTGGTATTGATGAAAATGGATTGGAAAGCATGGATCGTAAAATTTTAAAAAATCTTATTGTTAATTATAATGGTGGCCCAACTGGTGGAAAATCATTGGCAATTTCAATCAATGAAGATATTCAAACAATTGAAGATGTTTATGAACCCTACCTAATTAAAGAGGGTTTTATTGAAAGAACTTCAAGAGGAAGAATAGCAACTGATAAAGCCTATGCTTTATTTGATTTAAAAAAATAAGGAGAAAACTAAAGCTATATGATAGAAAAAAAGAAAAAGTATAAATTGACGGATTTTAGATACCAACTTCCAAAAAAATTTATTGCCCAAAAACCAAAACAAAAAAGAGATGGATCAAAAATGATGGTTTTGAATAGAGAAGAGAAAACAATAAAACACAAAAAATTTTCTGACATTACAGATTATTTTCAAAAAAATGATTTATTAATTTTAAATAATACAAAAGTATTTCCAGCGAAGCTTTATGCAACCAAAGACAGGACAGATGCAAAAGTTGAAATATTTCTTTTGAGAGAGTTAGGGGATCGCTTGTGGGAAGTCCTTGTAAAGCCAGCAAGAAAAGTGCGAATTGGTAATAAATTGATTTTATCTGATGGACTTTTTTGTGACGTAATTGATAATACTGTTTCTGGTGGAAGAGTAGTACGATTTGAATTCGATAAGGGTAATTTTGATGACATTTTAGATAAGATAGGGCACCCTCCCTTACCACCATACATTGAAAGACCAGCAACACCAAATGACAAAGAAAGATATCAAACAGTTTATGCTGAAAAAAGAGGCGCAGTTGCAGCCCCTGTAGCTGGATTACACTTTACTCCTCAAATAATTAAAAAACTTGAAAAAAAAGGAGTAAAAATTCACTACATCACTTTACATATAGGATTGGGGACATTTAAGCCAGTTCAGGTAGAAGACTTAAATAGACATCATATGGATTCAGAATATTTCGAAGTTTCTCCCGCTACAGCTTTAGCAATAAATGAAGCAAAAAGAAAAAGAAGAAGGATATTTGCAGTAGGCACTTCTACTGTCAGAGCCCTAGAGACGGTAAATGTTTCAGGTTTTTTAATATCTCCCAAAAAGGGCTGGACAAATAAATTTATTCACCCTCCTCATGAGTTTAAAATAGTAGATGGGCTAATTACAAACTTTCATCAACCAGAAAGCACACTATTGATGCTAACCTCTTCATTTGGCGGATATAATTTCATAAAGGATGCATATAAGGTAGCTAAGCAAAAAAAATATAGATTTTTGAGCTATGGGGACTCAATGCTCATTACATAAAATGAAAAACATTGCTATAATAGTTGGAGCAGGATCGGGAGAAAGGTTCGGTTCCTATAAGCAGGTAGAAACAATAAATAATAAGCCCGTATATCAATATTCTATTGATGCCTTCCTTGATACAGATTGTTTTTTTGAAATAATATTAGCTGTTCCCAAAGAATTGCTCAGTATTATTTCCAACCAATTAACCGAAGATAGATATAAAAATGTAGTAGTTTGTGAAGGAGGAGAAACAAGAGCACAATCTGTTTATAGTGCATTTTCTAAAATTAAAGAGAATAAACAAAACAAAATATTCGTTCATGATGCAGCTAGGCCCTTAATCTCACCACAAACAATTTTAAATCTTCTGCACTTTTCAAAAAAAGAAAACGCTGTCATTTTAGCAAAAAAAATTAATGAAACTGTCAAATCTGTGAAAGAAGGAAGATCAAAATTTACTGTAGACAGATCAGCTTTATGGACAGCAGAAACGCCACAAGTTTTTAATCAAGAAGTTCTTCAAGATGTTTATGATAAAAAGTTAAATATCATTGATGAATATTCAGATGAAGCTTCGTTGGTTGAAGAATCTGGTTATGAAGTAAAAATTTGTGAAAACAAAGGCATAAATACAAAAATTACAACGAAAGAAGACCTAGATATAATTTCAAAAAACATGACAGATAACATTTTTTTTGGACTTGGACTTGACTGTCATTCTCTAGAAGAGGGAAGTGGTATTATATTAGGAGGCTATAAAATCAAATGTAAATTAAAATCCATCGCACATTCGGATGGAGACGTTTTAACACATGCTATTATAGATGCATTATGTGGGGCATTAAATCTGGGCGATATAGGACTACATTTTCCAAATACACCAAAAATAAAAAATATTTCAAGCATTAAATTGTTAAAAAAAATAATGTCATTAATTCCAAGCAATATCACTATTGTTAATATTGACGCTTCAATTGTACTTAACAGCCCAAAAATTTCAAAATACAAATCAAAAATAATTTCAACATTAGCCCCAATATTAAAAATTCCAGAAAGTCAAATATCTATTAAAGGTATCACAAGCAACGGATTGAGATTTTTAAATATGAAAAATGGTTGGGGGGCAGAAGTAATCATTACTCTTAAACAATGGAAATAAAATCAACTTCAAAGATTAATATTGGGCTGCATATTCACAATAAAAGAAGTGATGGCTTTCATAATATTTCAACAATATTTCAAGAAATCAATCTTTGTGACAAAATCAAAATTATAGAAGACAAAAATTTTTCATGTACAACAAGCTGTGGTACTATTATCGAGAAAGATAATTTTGGAACAAAAGCATTTAATATATTGAAAGCACAATATCCAGACATACCGAATGTACGTATTTCAATTAAAAAAACAATTCCCACAAATGCTGGCCTTGGTGGAGGATCAGGTAATGGAACAGCAGTATTAGTGGGATTAAATAATCTTTTCAAGCTTAAATTAAGCAACCAAAAATTATCTGAAATGGCGAGCAAAGTTAGCTCTGACTCTGCTTTTTTTGTAAATGGAGGGTTGCAATTTGGCACTCAGAGGGGAGAAATACTAGATGTTATCCAAAATATAAAGATCCCCAAACATATTTTATTAATCTACCCAGATATTAAAATCAGTACAAAAGAGGCTTTTAGTCATTTAAAAAACCATTTGTTAAATGAAAATATGGACATTAACTTGTCGCAATTATTAAGAGAATTAAATAATAATACTTTTAATTCTAAGTTATTTAAAAATGATTTTGAGATGTACGTTTTTGAAACACATCCAGAAATTGGCGCAATAAAATTAAAAATTTTGGATTTCAATGCAAAATATGCCAGTTTGTCGGGTACGGGTTCGACTGTGTTTGGAATATTTTCTTCAAAAAAAGACTTGCTTAAAGCGCAATCTTTCTTCAGTCCCCAATACTCAACTTACTATGTAAATCCAATTTAATTTTTGGGGAGTCGTCTAATTGGCAGGACACCTGGTTTTGGTCCAGGCAGTCGGGGTTCGAGTCCCTGCTCCCCAACAAAGTTATGGGTAAATATGTAAAAAAAATATTTGCAGGATCAAGCAATCCTCAGCTTGCAACTAAAATTGCAGAAGAGTGTGGTGTGCCCCTTGGTAAATTATCCATTAAACGTTTTAGTGATGGAGAAATTTGGGTGAAATTTGAGGAGAACCTAAGGGGGAATGATGTTTATCTTATTCAATCTACCAATGCACCTGCAGATAATATTTTGGAATTAGCACTGCTTATTGATGCTGCAAAAAGAGCTAGCGCCCAAAGAATTAATGTGATCATGCCATACTTTGGATATTCGAGACAAGATCGTAAAGATGAGCCAAGAGTCCCAATTTCTGCTAAAGTCATGATGGACATTTTTATTAAAGCAGGAGCAGATAGAGTTGTGACCATGGATCTTCATTCAACTCAAATTCAGGGCTTTTCATCTAAACCCGTGGACAATATTTACGGTAGTCTTGTATTAATGCCCGAACTGGAAAAACATTTCAAAGGGCTTTCATCTGATGACAATTTTACAGTCTTAATTCCAGATATGGGATCAAGTAAGCTAGGACAATCTTATGCCAAAAGATTAGGCATGAGTTTTGCCCTTGTTGATAAAAGACGAAACGCACACAATCAATCTGAGGTTGTATCTGTTGTTGGAGAGATAGAAAATCAACACATATTAATTATTGATGATATGATTGATACTGCTGGTACTATATCGAATGCTGCTAAAGTAGCTAAAGAAAAAGGAGCACTATCAGTAACTGTGGCTGCAACGCACGGCATATTATCTTCCAAGGCAATTGATAAGTTGTCTGATGATATTGTTGATTCTATTTTTATTACAGACACAATAGATATTTCACATATTGATAATTGCGAAAAACTTAAAATTATTTCATCTGCAAAAATTTTTGCAGAAACAATTAACAGGATTCATAGTGGTGAATCGGTCAGTCAACTATTTAGGAAAGTAACATGAGTAAATTTGAAAAATTAAATGTAGATATTAGAAAAGAACACGGTACTTCAGCAGCAAGAAGAGCTAGACTGCAAAACAAGGTACCCGCAGTTGTTTATCATTCAGGAGTAGAGGCTACACCTCTTTCTGTAGACAAAATAAGTTTAAATAAAGCACTAAGAACAGGTCAAATGATATTTGAAGTCAATGTTGAGGATAAAGATCAATTTGTTTTAGTAAAGGAGATCCAGTATCACCCGGTAACAGATGAAATCATTCACATAGACTTTCAAAAGGTAAAAGAAGATGAGAAGATTTCTTTGGAAGTAACTGTCAGAAGCTCTGGAGAGGCTCAGGGAGTAAAACTTGGCGGACTGTTGGTTCAAATGCTAAACTCAGTGAATATTAAATGTAGACCAGCAGAGATTCCTGAGTTCCTTGAAATTGACGTAACAGATATGGAAATGAACACAAATCTTTTTGTTAAGGATATCACTCTTCCAGAAGATGTTGAAATGCTAACAGCTGATGACATTGCGGTAGTTTCAGTTCAGGAGCCTAAAGAAGAAAAAGAAGAACAGGTTGTTGAGGAGATGGAAGGTGAAGCAGATGAATCACCTGAAGCAGATGAACAATCTTCAGAAGATGGCGCTAAAGAAGAAACCACGGAAAAAGAAGCAAAAGATAATGCTGGGGAAGAAGCATAATGATAATTTTTGTTGGTCTTGGCAATCATGAAACTAAGTACCATAATACCAAGCATAATGTTGGGTATTGGGTGTTAGATAGTTTTGCAAAAAAATACAATTTAGAATTTAAGCCAGGTAAAGGAAATTATTTTGTTGCAAAAAAAGGCTCTAGTTTTATGCTAATAAAGCCAACAACTGGTATGAATAATAGCGGGGCTATTATTAATGAGGTGTTAAATTTTTATAAGGCGAAGAAAGAAGATCTGGTAATCATTTTTGATGATTTAGATCTTCCGCTTGGAGAAATAAGGTTTCGCGCTGACGGAGGAGATGGATGCCATAATGGAATGAAATCTGTCTTACAGTATGTTTCAAGCGATAAAGTTAAAAGATTAAAAGTTGGAATTGCAGCTTCTGATTATAAAAGACCCTCAGAAAAATATGTTTTAAAACCATTTAGTAAGCGTTTTAATACATTAGTTGATGAGGTTTTAATTTTTGCTAATGAAGCAATGCAGTCACTTTTAGATAATGGTGAAGAATTCACAATGAATAATTATAATAATCAAACTATAGGAGTAGCATAGTGGAAAATCTATTCTATTTAGTACCACTGTCAGGTTTATTGGCAGTTGTATTTGGGTTAATGAGGAGTAAATGGATATCTGATCAGAATCCAGGAAATGAAAAAATGCAAGAGATTGGCTTAGCAATTCGCCAAGGAGCCACAGCTTTTCTTGCAAGAGAGTATAAAGTTTTAACAATATTTGTTTTAACAGTTGCAGCACTTTTGTACTGGGTAAACAGATCGTCTAACACTACGGAAGTAGCGCTGTCTTTTATAGTGGGTGCAATATGTAGTGGTTTAGCTGGTGCTTTAGGCATGAGAGTCGCAACATTAGCAAATCACAGAACTACAGAAGCTGCAAGAAACAGTTTAAGTAAAGCGCTTGCAGTTGCTTTCAATGGCGGTGTTGTTATGGGTATGAATGTTGTAGGTTTAGGGATTTTAGGATTATCCCTACTATTTTATTTATATGGAGGTTTAAACAGTTCAGCAGACGTTTCGTTAGTAATGACTAAAGTTTCTGGGTTTGCAATGGGCGCTTCATCCATTGCTTTATTTGCCCGTGTAGGCGGTGGGATCTATACTAAGGCTGCTGATGTTGGAGCAGATTTAGTTGGAAAAGTAGAAGCAGGTATTCCTGAAGATGACCCAAGAAATCCGGCAACCATTGCTGATAATGTAGGTGATAATGTTGGAGATGTTGCAGGAATGGGTGCAGATCTTTTTGAATCTTATGTAGGTTCAATGATTGGAGCTATGGTTTTAGCAGCAACAGTTGGAGAAAAAAGCCTAGTATTTCTACCGTTATTTTTAGCAGCGGCTGGAATTATAGTTTCTATTTTTGGTACATTTTTTGTAAAAACAAAAGAGGGTGGAAACCCTCAAACAGCATTAAATATTGGAGTATTTGGCTCAGGAGCTGTAATGACAGTGGTTAGCTACTTTTTAATTGGTAAGCTAATCGAAAATCCTGTTGCCTTAGCTGATGGATATCAAAATGTACAAGCACTTGATTTATTTCTTGCTACTGTGGTAGGATTAGTTTCAGGAATTTTAATTGGAGTATTAACAGAATACTATACCTCCGATCATCAGAAACCTTCACAAAATGTGGCAGCTTCAAGCGAAACCGGATCAGCAACAAATATTATTTCTGGGTTGGCTAATGGAATGTTTTCAACAGCCTTGCCAGTTCTAGTAATTGCACTTTCTATTCTTGGAGCATATCACTTTGCGCATTTATATGGTATTGCTTTAGCTGCACTTGGTATGCTATCAACAATTGGAATTCAATTAGCGGTTGATGCATATGGTCCAATTGCTGACAATGCTGGAGGTATTGCTGAAATGGCAGAATTACCAAAAGAAGTTCGCGAAAGAACTGATAAACTTGATGCAGTAGGTAATACTACAGCAGCTATTGGTAAGGGTTTTGCGATTGGGTCTGCTGCTCTAACATCTTTAGCACTATTTGCAGCATTTAGAGAAACAGTTGGTGGTTTAACCTTAGATATTAATAACCCCCAAGTTATGGCAGGTCTATTAATCGGATCATCATTACCATTTGTATTTTCAGCTCTTGCAATGCAGGCGGTCGGTGATGCTGCTTTTGAAATGATTGAAGAGGTTAGAAGACAATTTAGAGAAATCAAAGGTTTACTTGATGGAAAGGCAAAAGCAGATTATGCCAAATGTGTTGATATTGCAACTACAGCTGCAATAAATAAAATGGTTTTACCAGGAGCATTGGCAGTTTTCACACCAATTATATTTGGCCTAGTATTAGGTCAAAAAGAAATGCTTGGCGGTATTTTGGCCGGAGTAACAGTAACTGGAGTTTTGCTAGCAATCTTTATGTCAAATGCTGGGGGATCTTGGGACAATGCAAAAAAATACATTGAATCTGGTAATCACGGCGGGAAAGGCAGTACAGCACATAAAGCCGCGGTTGTTGGTGATACAGTCGGGGACCCCTTTAAAGATACTGCAGGTCCATCACTTAATATTTTAATCAAATTGATATCAGTGGTATCACTTGTAATCGCACCACTTATATAATGGAGAAAATAATGAATTATTATGAAGTACTATATATTTTGAACCCAAACTTTAACAAGGAACAAATTGCTGGAGTAATGAGCGAAGTTTCTGGCTTTGTTGAAAAGAAGAAGCATGGCGTTGTTAATCATGATTTTTGGGGCAAAAAACAACTAGCATATAACGTTAAAAAACATAAATATGGAAACTTTGTATTGCTAAATACAGAATTTAAAGATGCAAACTTTGTAAACGAGTTTAAAGTGTTTTTAAATCTAAATAATGAGGTTATGAAATACATGATCATCAAATTAGATGAAAAGCCTTCTAAAGAAGCACAACAAGAAATAAGCGCAGAAGATGGCAACTCACAGGAGGAAAATTAATGTTATCTAATAGAAAAAAATCCTGTTATTTTAAAAGGAATAACATTCAAGAAATTGATTATAAAGATGTTAAGCTCTTAACAAAATTTATAAACGATCAGGGAAAAATAACTCCAAGAAGAGTAACCGGTACAAGCAGTAAAATGCACAGAAAGCTTGTATTAGCAATAAAAAGAGCAAGGAATATTGCATTACTTCCATTTGCTGCAGTAGATAGGGATTAATATGAAAGTTATTTTAAAAGAAGATGTACAAAATCTAGGCCAACAAGGTGATATTGTTGAAGTAAAAGCTGGATATGCTAGGAACTACTTAATGCCGCAAAAACTTGCTATTCTTTTTACTAAGCAACAAAAAAAGAGCATTGAAGAAGCGCAAAGAGTTGAAGAAAGAAAGCTAGAAAGAGAGAAAGGACAGCTTGAATCAGTTTTAAAACAGGTTGAAGCATTGAGCTTATCTCTTAAAATGCAATCGGAAGAAGGTAATAAGCTTTTTGGTTCCGTAACCAAACTTGATGTTGTGAAACTTTTAGAGGAAAATGGAATTACCATAGATAAAAAATATGTTGATTTACCTGCCCCTATTAAAACTTTAGGAGAACATAAAGTTAATATTGTTTTTACAAAAGAAATGTCTGGAAGCTTTACGCTTATAGTTGAAAAAGAAGACTAAGCTCTTACAGATTTAATAATCTTTTTCTGTGAATTACACTTAGTACAAAAGATAACCATATCTTTGTATTCAGACTCCTGATGCTTACAGTTCTTATCATTGCTGCACCCGTAAATATAGCGATAAACGTCTTGGACTTTTTTTTCAATAGAGTTGGATGCTTTTCGAAGCCAGTTTCTGAAAAAAGCTTTATAGTCTTTTTTGCGTTTTTGATTAGCCTGAAGCCAGTCAAGCATTTTTAACAATTCAAATTCAATATCAACAGATGGAAACTTCTGAGCCCATTCATCAAGATTATTTTTAATATCATTAATTTGATCTTTTTTGCTAGGAAATTTTCTTTTGCCTACAGGATCAAGCTTATCTAACCGTGATTCTAATGCTTCAATTCTTTCCAATAAAATATCTATATCAATTTTTTTTGCCATAATTAGTTTTTTTGTAAAACATTAATTCATTAACTATATTTATAATATTAACAATAATTTATTAATTAATTTGTAATTTGAGTTAAAAATTTTAATTATGATAGATAAAACTGACATATCGATACTCGAAATCATGCAAGAAGACGGAAGGGCTTCTGTAAGTGAAATAGCTAAAGCAGTAAAGCTTTCAATACCCGCTGCAGGTGAACGAATTAAAAAACTTTCTGAAAAAGGCCTGTTAAAAAAATTTGTTGCTATTATAGATCATAAAAAAGCAGGATTGGATTTAACAGCATTTGTTTTCATTGTTAGTGAACAATCTGATCATTATTCTAAATTTGTTGAAGAAGCTAATAATTGTAAAGCTGTCCTTGAGTGCCATTCAATTACCGGTGGCGGTTCACATATTCTTAAAGTAAGGGTAGAAAATTCTCAAGCACTTGAAGATCTTTTATATGAAATCCAAAATTGGCCTGGAGTTTCAAGAACTCAATCAAACCTAGTTCTTTCCACTTATAAGGAAAAAACTTCAATTGACCTTAATATATTAGGCAAAAAACAGTAATTAAATAAATAATTAATTCTTTTTATCTATTTTTATAAATATATTTTGTAGTTATTGTCATTTAAATTTTTAAAAAAGGGGTAAAAATGAAGGTAAAAGCAGAATATATCTGGATTGATGGATATGAACCTACTGCCAATTTAAGATCAAAAACTAAAGTATTAGATGGATCAGTTTCTTCTGTTTCCGAATTACCAACTTGGGGTTTTGATGGGTCAAGTACATTACAGGCAGATGGAGGAGACAGTGATTGTTTATTAAAACCAGTTTGGATGTGTCCGGACCCAATTCGTGGCGGGGAAAATATTTTAGTTATGAATGAGGTTTGTAATCCTGACGGAACAGCCCACAGATCTAATTCTAGGGCTGCTTTAGTGGATATTGCAGAAAAATTTAAAGAGCATAAGCCTTGGTTTGGTATTGAACAAGAGTATACGCTTATGGATGGTAAGCAGCCAGCGGGATGGCCAGAAGAAGGATTTCCCGAAAGGCCACAAGGACCTTATTATTGTAGTGTTGGATCTGAAGATGTAGCTGCTCGCTCTATGGTAGAAGATCACTTGGATTTGTGTCTAGAAGCAGGATTAGAAGTATCAGGAATCAATGCTGAAGTAATGTTAGGACAATGGGAGTATCAAGTGGGACCTTTACCTGCCCTAGAAGTAGGTGATCAATTGTGGGTTGCAAGGTGGTTGCTTGAAAGAGTGGGAGAAGAATATGGTTTGAGAGTTGAACTTCATCCAAAGCCGATAAAGGGAGATTGGAATGGTTCTGGTGCTCATATTAACTATAGCACAGAATCAATGAGAGCAGACGGAGGTTTAAAGGTTATTGAAGATGCATGTGAAAAACTTGGTCAAAATATAGATAAACATATAGCTGTTTATGGAGATGCTAATGCAGAGCGACTAACAGGCGACC
>Ga0163179_10000056_pt1 | contig 86348 bp, 122 predicted proteins | sample AtlANTMetagenome_FD_109643 | JGI IMG/M metagenome (GOLD analysis project Ga0163179, IMG submission 109643) | Marine eukaryotic phytoplankton communities from the Atlantic Ocean - Atlantic ANT 2 Metagenome | ecosystem: Environmental > Aquatic > Marine > Oceanic | place: North Atlantic Ocean...
CCAGCAGGTCCAGCAGGTCCAGCAGGTCCAGCAGGTCCAGCAGGTCCTTGAGCGCCCCCACCGCCACCTGCGGCGAGTTCGCTAAGTGCGCCTTCTATGGTATCTGAAGTAAAGTTATTTTCTACATCTTCGATACCGACCATTCCCGCACCGGCAGTAGTGGCGAGTGCCGAAGGATCCAAGCCATCGATAGTGGCCCCATCTTCCATGAGGATGGCCATCGCATCGATCGTCAGCAAAGGTGATCGAAGATATGTCCTCTGTCCCGCGGTACCCCCGCCTATATTGATTCGATTCGATTCGTGGGTCAATGTATTCTGGACTGGAGGATCATCCTCAAATGAAGACCCTCCCAGGTATAAATGTATGGAGTTAATAGCGTTGATGTACGCGTGCGCGCTCTCCGTCCTTATATTTCTCTCCGCGGCGAGTCTAAGGCGCTCAACCCCACTGCCCTCAGCAACCGCAGCTCGGGCTCCAAGCCCCCCAATGTGTAGTCTGCCGAGCTTTGGAGCGTCAGTCTCTACGTAGTCACTGCTGCCGTCATACGGTGCCACTATATTCCAGACGGCATCTTCCTCACTGGCGACTACATCAAGCCGTTTTGCGCCTGCTACGTTAGCGTTACTCCCGTCTCCGATAGATACGTTCAACTCTCTTGTCGTGATACTAGCTCCTGTGTTTGCATCAACGCTAAAATTTTCTGAGACCGAAGTCACATCCATGGATTTAAAAAAGATGCCAAGACTGGATAGTTCTGGATCTCCTAAGGTGAGAGTTTGGGCAGCATTCGTAGTGTTAATCTTAATGTAGTCACTAGCGCCCTGATGAACACGATATGCAACTTCGGTATCTCCATCTATAGGGATTATAGTACAGCAGGAATCAATTGCCCCTGTTTGTAGTTGATACTCTGTTCCGGAGCTATCCTTGTAATAGAGACTGTTATCTCCTTTGGTATACATTGACAGAAACCCCTGTGTAGGAGCACTAGGGGGATCTGCTGCGTCTAGCTTGAAAATTAAGTAATGTGTTCTTACTTCGCCGGCCATATCAAAACCTCACTTTAAGTTCAGCCGCTAAGTTAAAGTGCGGCGGATAGCTGTTGTTGAAAATAATTGTCACGTCTACGTACATTGATTGTATCCTCAGTTAGAGTGCTTCCAGTATTGGGAACCATCCCATAGTACTGTTAGTGAATCGTATTGAGCTAGGGAGATTTGGTTACCCACCAGCCCTTCTAAGGATAGTGCGCCTGGGCAGTTCACTGAAACGCTCAAGCTGGGGTCCGCAGATACGTTTTTTACATAAAACTTTTTACCTGATTCCTGTGCAGTTAAATCATCCGGAAGAGTTACCGAGGCAGCGACAGAGACATGTACTATTTGGTGAGACACATCTAGCCCATGATCTCCCGCTTCGTGGATTGAAAATATTTGAGCAAACTTAGGTCCGCCCAGCTCTTGCTCATCAAAGTCGTCTTCGCCCCATAGAGCCTCAGGAGATACCCCGTGTTGTTCCGCTAAATCGTATAGTTGATGTAGTGGGACGTGCTCATCGAAAGTTATTCCGACTATATCTCTTAGTCCCGCAGGTAAATCAGTCTTACTGCGTTTACGAAATCGAATTTTGCCTTCTTGGTGAATATCGATTTTGTGGTCGTCCCCAATCCAGAGAGAATTGTCCGACAAGAATAAGTGACGTATTTTGTATTCGGCATTACCCAGGTCGTACTGCGCGTTAGCCGAGGGGATAATATGATCCGACATTACTTTAGGAGTTCTTCTAAAATCTTTTAAGTCACTCATCGATATATTCTCCAATCACTGCCAGTGTATACTAGTCCGAATGATTCACCGGAAACGGTAACTGTCATGTCTTCATCCAGTCCCATTATTGAGTGGGTATTTCGGTCTATGGTCAGAGAATTAGTATCGAAATTTCCCGTAGCGTCTACGAAATAGACAGCATCTCCCTGAGCAGGGTTAAGAGGCAATAGGGCCGTGACAGCACCATTGTCAGTATTTACTAAATACCTACTTCCTGCATCACAATCAAAATTAACCTGCTTTGTTGTAAAAGAAGGTTCCGCAACCACATTTGCGGCCCCTGCGGCAGCTGGAGCCCAGGATCCTCCATCCCAAGTCAGAATATCTCCGACATTAGGAGATGCGGGGCCTATACGAGTTATCATCCCTGAGCTGTTGATCTCGAGGGCGTTGTGGTTCGTATGCTCTACGATCAGTGTGTCAGAAGAGGAGTCGTAACTAAGTCCGGCAAGTCGGTTAGAGGTGAAAGCAATAGGCGGCATACTATCGACATGATACGCGCCTTGCCTTCTGTACCGATCGGGAAATAATAGACGACCCGTCATGGTGTTGGTGGGACGATACTTATCCACATAAGCCGTCTCTGTTACAGTGGCGTACATTCGATCGAAATGCATATTGACTGTTATCAGTGATGTGATTTGGGAATCCCAAGCAGAATTGGCTGCTTGGCTTTGATCAAAAGGTAAGGCAGCATGCGTATGCCCGCCGTCTAGCCAATCCTGCCTCGGCAGCGCTGCGGTTATTTCCAACTTTATGGCTCGCATGTATAGACGGGCATTTACGTTACTCCCGGCAGTGGGAGGGCATTTCATTCGCATGACCGCATACCTGCCAGATACGTTCTTACTTATATTTCTATCGTCGGTGTAATCTAGTGCCTCAATGCCCCATTCTTTCCAAATTCCTCTGTCGGTGTGGTACCTCCCCGAATGTAATCCCCAGGCCTGAATAGAACTAAAGTTCGTCCAGTTAAAGTAGAAACAGAGAAACATACTGCCCTGCGGGTAACTCACTCCAGTAGTAGTGAAGTCCTGAAAATCCGACAATACAGTGACGAATGTGTGGGCCTCTCCGGGCTCTAGATCTAGTCGTGACTCGTTGTCTCCATCGTATAGGTGAAAAGGCAGCGCGTTAGTTCTCGGGTGTATGTTCCAATAAACAGCGTCTTTGTGTCCCGTAGTATTAGTAAAATTAATAATTATGCCGTCAACCGTAGTGGCTTGGTCTCCTGCAGTTATTTCAAAACCTGCTCCAATCCCGGCGGAGGTAATAGCAGTTTTGGTACCGGTTTCAGCATCTCTACCAATTTCATACTTTGCCCAAGACCATGTATCTGGAGTCAGGAGTTGACCGTCCTCGTCGTAAGTTGCTTCGTCCTCAATTCTAATACGGTACTGAATTATTTTACTTCTATCTCCCGTATAGCCAGAATCGTCGAATGACATGTCAACGACAGAATCCCCATTCCCATTACTATAATATATAGTTCTGGGTCTCCAATCGGTAGTATCTGTTAGGGGTACTTTATTTTCCTCTGTTACTTCGTTCCCAGGAAAGCTATTGCCCCCAGGATACCACCCAGAAGAAGTCCCATCATAGAAAACCTGAGTGCCTTCCGCATTAGAGTACCCATGGTGTATTCCTAATACTGATGCATCATTCCCAAACCTTTGGTCTGCCCTAAAAAGGGTGTCATTAATTTCATTAAGTCCGTATTTAGGTATTCCAAAGTTAGATGCGCCCATTCCATAAGCATATTCGAACGCCCTAACTTCGCCGTCTACCTGCAGCACCTTGGGGTCTCGAGTAAACTCTATGTTAACCGTTCCCGAGTCTGACTGTAGAGTTAGATCTCTGGTGGCAGTAGATTTAATGGACCAATCCCCAACGTCTAGGTCGGTAACTAAGGGATTAGTGAGTCCTGCAGCAGCTTGTAGGTTATCTATCTGATTTTGCTGCGCATCATCAACCGCTATTCTTTCGTCTATACTGTTCTCTAGGTTTGCCAGCTCTGCGGCTACATTAAAGACGATAACCGATCCCATTCCGGGATGGTTTGCGCAGTAATAATATAGCTTACGTGGCTGGGCAGAGAACTCGGTCTCCAACGTTACCGAAGTGCCGGAGTCTTCGTCTCCGGCCACGCCAGTAGTAGTAACCCCATCTTGGAATTCGACTCCGCCGCCATGTGTGCCGTCGGCTACTGTACTAAAACGGATAGGGTGATTGGCGTTACTGGCGTCTGACTGGACAAAGCGGTACTTCAGCCCTCTAGCAAGCTCAAACCCAGTAGCAGCACTATATTCGTGACCGTCAATCACAAATTGACCGTTCGCAACAGTGACGTCTACATCCACTACTCGGAGATTTGCAAAAGCGGCGCTCGCAATTTGATCGGCTCCCGTTGCCGTCTCCTGGGCTACTGCAATATCCGCAGCGTTGCTTTGAATAAGTGTATCGTTGTTGGATACGCCGGCAGCGTTAGTACCAATGCTCGCCGTGTTATCCGAAATGTCAGAAGAATTACTGTCTATTGCGTCGTCTACAGCGTCAAAGGTATTGGACAGGGCGTCTAATACGGCGGTCTGTAGGGCACCTAACTGCTGCAGGCCCGGTGCTCCCGATAGGTTGATATTCCAAATTTCATTACCTGAATATCCTGGATCACCTCCCGTTGCCGTTACATGGTCATATGTCAAAGAGCCCGTACCATCCCCATTGTCTACGTAATCAACGACAATACCTACCTGTACATACTCAGGATTTGCGTCCGATTGAATTGTAATATATTCGCCCCCTATGTAAGACAATCCCGAGTCTACAGTCATAGCCGTAAATACAGGATTGTTAGGGTTACGGCTCTCCTGAATATCGTGGGCTCCGTCATATTGCGTCGAGAAGTCTACTGATTCTCCTGCTCCTCCTGCTCCTCCTCCGACATTCTGAGTGATATTTATGATTGGGTTTAGGGTGTCGGAAGACTGGTCATTATCTACGAATGCCCAGACATTAAATGGGTGCCCCATCCAATAGAGCCTAAGATTGGGAGCCCAAGGAGTTAGGGTTCTCCAACCGGTATAGCCGAGAGGCAGCCCCGAAACATCTTGTTCCGAGTAATATGCCTGGAGATAGGCATTAGCTACGTTCCTTACTTGCTTACCATCGGCAAAGTAGTTCGAATCGTTTGCCGCAAACCCATTTGCTAGTCCCGACTTAACTTCGGCAATCCCGAAGGGATATGTAGAGGAAGTTATAGATTTATCATGCCAATCTACTATTTCTCCGTCCGCGTAGGTAAACCCGTCACCGTCAAAAATCCAATCATAGTCAGAGCCGATTATTTCTCCCGGACCCTCAATGTTTCTGCGGTCCAGCAACCCTCCGTCGGCTCCAATTTCTGCTACGTAGACAACTACTTCGTAGGCAGAAAAGAAAGTAGCTAAATCCGCATTTCCCGCCTGCTGCTCGTCGAGAAAGTGCTGCCCTATATCGCCGACTGTAGTTACGTCTGGTTTTATAAACAGCTTTATAGTTTTTTCGTTGTCAAACCACTGACTAGCCAGCTGTCCTCCTTCGAGGTTGACTCCTTCGATGTCGGCATCCACAAACTCAAGTGTTAGGGGGTTGTCTGCTCCTAGCTCGGAGGTTCTTCTAATCTCCAGATAAGTGTACTGGTTAGGTTGTCCTCCGGCTGAGTTGCCGTAAGTTGTTGGCTCTAGAATAAACGGAGAAAATCTAATTACTTCTCGTACACCGTCTATGTTGTACGAGCGGTCCCACGCACGAGGTTTCCGCTCTGTAGAGACAAATGTTCCTTCCAAGTCCCCTGCAAACCAATCTATATATTTATTTACGTAATTTTCTAGCCTTCGATCTCCGACTAGCCATTTATTCTCTGTATTCGTTGCCATGGCAAGAGCATTTCCCTCAAATAGAGGAGCACTGTCTGCTAGACTAGAGTCTCTATTTGTGTCCCATGCTTGATCGCCTCCGGCCAATGTTTCTGCGGTGTATGTGGGCTTTGTGTCGTCTTGATTAGCTACAGCATTAATCGCCGCCACTACTTCGTCTACTGTAGGAGGGTTTGTCGGGGATATAATTATTTCTAAAGGGTCAATCTCTTCTCTATCTATAGTTAGCTTATCTGGAGAATTTTCAGTGCCATTCGTTACTAAAACTTTAGGATTTTGCTCGTCCCCCGTCTCTTGGTACAGAAAATAGAAATTACCGAAAGAAGTATACGGAAGAGAGGGGCTGTAAAATCTTTTCAATCTTTCGACTAAGTCATCTGTGGTTGGAGGTGCATAACTGATAATAAACGAGGCCGCCCCATCCGCAATGGTGACTCTAGACTGCGCCGCACGAGTATCGGCAATTCTCGCTTCCGAAGCAGCCAGAACTTCTGTTAATCCTAATTCTGCATCAGCACCCCCACCAAAAGCGGATGCTAGTGCAACTGTCAGCTCGTTTAGCCCTTCTTCCCATACGAGAATTTGTCCGGATCTAGTTCCATTAGGAACGTTTATAGCTACGCCTTCCCCCTCCAATGAAGATAGATCGGCTTGAAATTGTCCATTATCGGTAGTCAGGGTTAGTGTGTTGTTTTCCTCTAAAGATAAGGAAACGATGTCAGCTCCCGCTGGACCCGCTGGACCCGCTGGACCCGCTGGACCCGCGCCTCCGCCTCCGCCAGGATGGACATGAGCCTGACCTACAAGGACATACCCGTCTTGAACGTCTAACAAGCCATCTACTTCTATTTGTTCTCGGACTACTTCCTGAGGCCAGTCACCTGCTAGTGCTTTATTTACTATAACTTCTTCGGCAGGCTGGATACGGGTTACATCGATCCATTTATCCGCAAAGCCCTTACCCGGAGCATGTTGACCGGCAAAACTTATTTTTAGCCATCTACCGACATCTACTAGGTGGGGCTTTATTATATTAGCGCCGTCGTCAGGGGCTTCTGAGTCTGCATGGTAGGCGAAGATAGAGTTAATTTCTCTAACAAGTACCATAACGCCGTCAGTTACGTCGGTAGCTCCTACCTCTCTTAGCTTCTCAATAGTCTCAGCGAAGTTATAAACAAGATCGCCGCTAACTTTGCCAGAATATCTAGCCCTCCTGTATACTTCCCGAGTCATACCGGCACCACCAATCCAACCCAAGCATCTAGGAGAGCATTTCCCTGGGCCGGATGTTCAATTGCAGTTACCTGCATCGCTAATCTATCGAGGCCCTGCGCGTCAAATAACATGATGTCATCATCATTAACGTGCAACAGTTCTCCCTTATGCCAAATACCGCTAATTGGTGAATACCACCACAGCTGAACCCTGAATGCAGGAATCTGTGCTGCCCCCTCTGGAGGCGTCACCTTGAAGAATATGTGAATATGCTCATTGCGAGCTAAGAGAATTCCGTCGCTGAAATTCGTAGGGGCAGGTGCTTGTCCAATATCGGACACCGAATTTAGCAACCTACGATCATCAGGAGTTTCTCCTGGAACAGCGGACTTTATGTAAACTTTTTTTGGCATAGCAGTTCTCCGTGCATTGTCCCCATCATATCGTGATTTTCAAATTATTTCACTCGTTCACTTAAATAGGAAAAAAAGGAATAATAGTTTCCATTGGAAACAGAAGTTTCCAACACAGCATGGTATCTTATGTATTAAAAATTAAAATTTTCCCAGTACTACAGGACAAAACCCACAAATTGGTCCGCCAAACTGGTTGCTGTTTTCTTAATATCGTATTTTGTACTTCTTTATTTAGTGAATATTAATGTACTTTTAAACTCAGGCATACACAAAAAAAGGAGACAAACAAATGATTGGAGATCTCATTCTCTGTTTAATGGTACTTGCAGGTAACATAATTTTCATATGGGCAAATGTTAATTATATACCTACCAAAGAAGATATAAAGACAAATGCCTTACCAGACGATCTGAATGTAAATCATAATGAAAGACAATAATACACACACTAGAGTTTTTACAGAGAGCATAGACTCCCCGAGAAAGTAATATGTGAGTATGGGAAATATTAAATAAGAGATCCCAAAAGAAACAAATCTACTGGCCCACGCAGATTCCCCCATTCCCGACATTACATATCCCCAGGCGTAGTAATACGAAAGCCCTATGGGTAAGCTAAAAAGAGCTACAGTTAGTAGCCCTTTATTCTCCCAATATGGATACATATACCGTAGATTTAACTGGAAAAACCCTAAGGCCTGTCCTAACGCAAACAGCGCAAGCCCTACCGTGAATTTAAATGGATCGACCACTTGCTAAAACCAATTCACTCCCCAAATAGAACCCTTCGCCTCCTCCCAATAAATAAACTTTTCGGCCTCCTCTAATGAGTATACTTTAAGTAGGTCTGAGCCAAAAGTGGTGATTCCTCTTTGTAGTCCCAAGGTCCACTGGAAGTGCCACCACTCAGCTCCCAAGTAGCTCCCGCCTTTAAAGAAACTGCGCCGACCAGAAATCCCCACAAACCCGTGCTTATTTGCAAGCTCCGTAAAGTTAAACGCTCTACACTCAATAGTCTTGGATCTAAGTACGGTATACCTCTTGCCTTTTGCATTTTTTTCGGAAACGACGTAAACCCCTTCTAGCTTGACGTCTTGCACCCGCACACCAGACTGCTCATCAATATCGGGCTCATTGGATTTACACCATACCACCCATTTTCTTCTGTCTCCGTGAGATCTAGTGATGATGTATGGGTCCGTATCAGGGTTTTGCATACCAGTCGGGAGCGCTAAGTCAAACGCTCTACCCACGTAGTGCATCGATCTTTTACTCCTAGAGGGACTCGCTTTGCCCTTTAGTCCTCTCTTGCCTCCCGCTGTTGTAATGATCCCTCCGAGGTTGGCAACTTCTTTGTATAGCTTTTTATAGCTGTTCGCTACGTCAGACCTCAAAGTTAGCTGGCTATATCCATCTCTATCTTTGAATTTATCCGCAGGGCATTTAACCCAAGTTTCGACTGGCGCTTTATTTACCAGTGGACGTGAGCGCACAGAAGGAGGGAGAGAAACCATGAACTCGTCTTTTGCGTGCTTAGCTATTGCCGTTTCGTAGGCGGCTAGTGTAGAGGGGCCGACTATTCCATCTGCAAGCAACTTAGAATCGCTTTGGAATTCTGATACTGCCGTTGCAGTGCCTCTACCAAATATGCCGTCAATAACTCCGAGCGAATACCCGAGAAATGCTAACCCTTCTTGTAGTTTTTTGACTTCCTCTCCCCTAGATCCCCTCTTCAACACAGACACATTAAGACTCCTTATCATTTACGCTAAAGAGGGGCGCGCGGCCCCTCTACCGAGAACTATATATCTATAATTCCCGAATTTTCATTTAAACATGTAGAAAGCATATCATATCGAGCGGAACTATCTCGACCCAGTAAAGTAGTCATTACAAATTCTGTAATTATCTCATCTCCAGGACATATCTCGACCCTTTGTAGCACTCTATTCTCTGGATCCAAAGTGGTGCTCTTTAAGACATCGGGAGGCATTTCTCCTAACCCCTTGAACCTAGTGATCTGAGGAATTTTTCTAGCGTTGTTAGAGAGTACTTCCTCTAGCTCGTCATCATCTTTTGCCCAGAAGGATTCGTTACCCATATCTATACGGTATAGAGGTGGGACGGATAAATACAATATTCCCGCACTTATTATCTCCGGCATGTGTCGATAGAAAAAACTCAATAACAAGGTGGTAATGTGGTGCCCATCACTATCTGCATCCATCAACAGAATGATCTTTCCATAACGTTTCTTAGATAGATCAAAAGTAGACGCGATGCCGGTTCCTATCGCCTCTACTATATTTCTAAGCTCTTCGTTTTGTAAAACTTTCTTTAGGGGTACTTCAATACTGTTGAGTACCTTTCCCCTCAAAGGAAGTATGGCTTGAAAGGCTCTATCTCTGCCCTGCTTGGCGGATCCTCCTGCGCTATCGCCTTCTACTAGGAATAGCTCGGTAGTCTCTCCGCAATTTGAACTGCAATCTGCTAATTTACCTGGAAGGCGAAGTCGGCTTACGGGAGTGCTTCTCTTCACATTAAAAGAAGCATCTCTTGCCGCTTGTCTCGCTCTTGCCGCCTGAACGATTCTATGCGCGAGTCTTTTGCTTTGCTCGCTGTTATCGTGCATCCACTTGGTTAGCGGTCCCTCTAAGCAGTCTTCTACTACTTTCTTTACTTCGGGGTTGTTTAGTCTATCCTTGGTCTGCCCTTGGAACTGAGGCTCTTCAACGAATACCGAAACAAATCCCAGAATTCCTTCTCGGATGTCATCGGGGGTTATTTTTAGCCTCTTCGGGACATCTGCCGACTTTAATATGGTGGACCTAACTATAGAAACTACTGCGGCATCTAGCCCTTTTGCGTGAGTTCCTCCGTCCTGAGTGGGGATTCCATTTGCAAAGGATATTATGTGAGAACTACTGGAGTCTGTCCATGCAAGCGCAACCTCGACCCTAGGCGAGGCTACTGATGCGAAAAATGGAGTATCTGTTATTACCGAATCGCCTGTCTCCGAGACGGTGTCTGCCAAATAGTCACTAAGCCCTCCTTCGTAAAGGAACTCTTCTCGATCCCCTCCCGAGTTAAGTATAAATTTCACTCCAGGAGTGAGGTATGCCTTTACTTGCAACCTTCCATACACTAGCCCTGGATTGAACTTTTGATCGCCAAAGATATCTTTGTCTGGCTCGAAATATACCTCAGTTCCGGTCTTCCTAGCCGAGATCTTTTCTTTCTTAATTCTCCCAACTACAGAGCCTCTACTGAATTTTCTGGTGACCTTAGCCTTGTCTCTGGAAGAGCTGACGATTAGCTCCGAGCTTAGTGCGTTAACTACGCTGGAGCCGACTCCGTGCAGTCCGCCGGAAGTCTTGTATGCATTGCTATCGAACTTTCCACCAGCGTGCAGCGTAGTAAATATGACATCTAGAGTCGATTTGCCCGTTTTGGGATGTTTCTCCCAGGGGATGCCTCTGCCGTTGTCCGTAACGGATGCTGAGGACATCCCCAGGTCTATTGTAATTTCTGTAGCATGACCGGCTATAGCCTCGTCTACGCTGTTATCTACTATTTCCCATAGCAGGTGATGAAAACCATTTTGATCTGTGCCCCCAATGTACATACCGGGACGTTTTCGAACAGCTTCAAGCCCCTCTAAAACTACGATTGATTTTGCATTGTACTCGCCCATTATTTCCTCCTTAAGAGCGTTCTAAGTCTCTTATGACAGGAATATGAGCTTTGTGTATTAAGGCACGTAAATGTACAGGGGCGCAAACTCTAGTTCCTGAACGGGAATTGCTCCCGTTGGGTCTCCAGTTAGTATTCCGACTACCAGAGTCGATGTCGCCAGCATCAATAAATATTTCACGTGATCTCTCCACCAATTTTAGGAAAATCTTATCGCCTATCTTAGATAATGTGTCTACCCCCAAACTTAAAAAAAGTTGTTACAGGGACTTACATCTAGTAGGGTCTAGCTCCTGTTTACTTTATTAGGAGAAGTAATAATGAAGCCCGTTAAAGATTTTATAGCTAAAAACAAGATCAAGGTAGGACTAGTTTCTGGAGTCATCGTTGTGTCGTCTGTATTCGGAACCTGCTCTTTTGATCCCTCTACCGCACCCAAACCATCACCTGCTCCTGTAGATGCTGCTATTACCTCCGATGCCGGCTCCTCCGATGCCGGAGCACTCAAGGACGGATCTAAAGAATAATGCCCATTTCGGCATTCTTAATTTGCTCCGCTCTCTTATCAATTTATCCAAATGTATCTAACTATGAGATAAGAATGCATACCTGTGTGGAGGTGGCAGACGCTGCCTCCGCCAACGGCATAGATCCAATTCTATTAGTATCTATTGGCTGGGTGGAATCGGGTATGAAGCCAAATGCGGTGTCCAGTGCCGGAGCCATAGGCCCTCTACAAGTAATACCCAAGTACTTCTGCCCCGGTGGAAAAGCAAAAAACTGCGACACTATAAAAGCAGGAGTTAAGGCATTCAAAGAGTGGAAGAGGCACTTTAAAAAAGATAATGAAGTATTGTGCCACTATAATGCGGGCTGGAGATGTGGCCCGCAGTCCAGAAAATATGCGAAGAAGGTCCTCAGAATTTACAAGGTAATTAACGCAAGGCTAAGCTATTAGTTATGGGATATACATCCCGTGCCCCTTACTACCCCAAAACTTACACCATTTAGCGGCGTCATAGCAAAGCAGTAGTCTCCACACATCTTCATTCTTGGTCTCTTTGACTATAGTTTGATTATCTTGCTCTCGTAAATCTCTTACCCACTCCAACTCGTATTCTTGCGCGAATTCTTCTGCAGCTTCGTAAAGTTCTTCTCCCAGGTCTATCAAGTCCTCGGGATCTTCGTGGTCAGTAGACGCTCTTTTCGACAATGCCTTACCTACTATACCCCTACAATGAGAAGTTATTACTCCGCCCCTGAAGCTAGCGCTGTTAACTCCAACTCCAGTCACTGTCCCAATGCCTTCAGATTCCACCAACTCTAAAATATACTTACCGGTTTCGTCTTCGAGAATATCTTCAAAGTCTCTTCCCCAGAAATTACGATACTGGCTGGTTATATTACTTTCGCTATCTAGAACTAGGGAGATGTCTTCCCACTTTTCTCTGAGCCATTCAGTTGCCTCCGCGTCTATTCCTACTTTAGGCGCGCCCAAAGTCTCCCCAACAGAAATGTAACACTCCTTGATCTTTTTTTGGATCAGGTCAACTTCCTCCAGAAGAAGCTCTATATCGGGTAGATTATTAAATTCTTCCACTAATTCAGAATATGAAAGCGGTTCTGTAAACTGAGAAACATAAGGCTCCCATATATCTCTGATTTTATCGGTGACTTCGTCCATGCGGTCTTCTAGCCTATCCACAAACCTGCTCTCTATTTCAGGACGAAGTTTGTCTTTTACACACCAATCAATAGGCATTACCGCCTCCTCGAGCTAAAAAAGAAATGGGGGCGGGCGGCCCCTAGGCCGCCCTCTATAGCTTTAATTTCTCTAGCGACCTTACTATGTTTAGTTTGCTAGTCGCCATTCCTTTTTCTGCGGAATCTAGTAGCCTATCTAAAGATCTCTGAAGCAACCTCTTTTCTTCGTCACAATCAGACTCTTCTATCTTCTTCCTTAGGTCGGCCATGTTTTCTTCCAACCTAACAAAGGTGGGAGAGAAGATTCCCTCAGAGATTAACCATGATTTGTCCGAGTCCGTCAAAGACCCGAGCATAATTTTCGTCATAGAGCGAAGAAACATTTCCTGTCCCTTCCTATCAGTCTCCATCAGTCTACTGAGCTGCTCCATTTCTTCTATTGTAATGGAAGCTCCCGGTATATTGTTAGCAAACCGAAGAAACTCAAAAAAGTTTGCCCATCTATTGCCTAGCTCTTTAAGCTCGCCCACAAATGACATCGAATTACCCTCTCAAGGTCTGAACGGCATAATCAATATTTTCACAGATAAATACGAAATTTCAGCTAGTATTTCGGTCATCGATCCTGTATCGGAATCGTAAGTAAACTTCGTAAAGTTTTTCTTATGATCTACTATTCCCTCCAAGATAACTGGCTCTAAATTTTTTGTTTGAGTCAGGATTACTTGTTCTGTGTAACTAGTTTTTGGCTTCGGTTTTATCTGAACTAAAGAGGATATAGTAGCCACAGCCCTCTTGAGGAGAGCCGGATTCAGCTTAGTTGGTGCATTGTCTGTCTCTGTCTCATCTGCAGAAGACTCTACCTTTTCCATTGACTCTAGAAGGTCAGTGTCCACGTTATCATCTAACTCTAGGTCGACCTCTCCTCCGCTGTCTAGATACTCTTTGATCCCGGTTCTAGGTATCTTTAGAGACGTTGACAGCTCTTTCCACTCCAGATCTTGATAACGTATTGTACAAAGACAGACGCCTGTTGTTGATTGCAGAGTTACGTGGGGATTGCCTTCCTCCGTAGAGAAATATAGGTATTGATATCTTTCTTGTTTATCTCCTGACCCTATAAACGGGAGGATATTTTTTAATATTTCTACTGGTATCATATTATCTCTGTTTTCAAGGGCTCTAGGCTAGTTGTGCCTAGTGCGAGTATATTTGTGTTTACGGCTGCATAATGAGAACAATGTGCGTTTTTGTGGCAGTTTATCCCACATATGTTATAACGTAGTAGCGCCCTCGGACCCGTACTCCCGTGTCTCGAGATCCTCCCCCCTCCCCTGTACGTCTCGAGGCACTTCCTCCTCCTCCGGGTTTGAGGGCGCATTTTTTAGCTGTAATCTATTATCTTCAGATACAAACACCAGCATTGCTTTGCAGTGCCAGCACTGAAAAGGATGTCCGTAATCCTTAGCCTCTACTATGACGATTAGGGTACCCTTGCAGGAGGGGCAGGAGGTTCTCAACTAAATGGAGTATATGAGTCTGCAAAGATTTGTTGATCGGCCTTGCCCTTCACCACACAGATCAGGCGCATCTCTTTTGTTCTGCAGTCGCTCTTCGCTACCTCAAGGGCATCCAGGTAGGATAGGGGAGCATTGAACACCCAGACTTTGGTCGAATTGTTTTTTTCTGCTATTGCCGTCCACATTAAAGCCTCTCCCAAGAGTCAAACTCTTCTACTATGTCTGCACCCTCGTCAAATACGATGAGGAAAGACTCGGTGTCAATTGCGCGCTGAACTATAGGTTTCAAGAGATGGGGACATTCGTCAGCAGAGTGCGGTACAAACACTATATATCCATACATGTGTTCTACAAACCTAAGATCTCCAAAGACATCTGTATCTTCTTCCGGCAAATGTTCCGTAGAAAGAACTAGAACCTGCTCTATCACCCTATTCTCCTAGCTAGTGTAAAGTTAATTTATCTACCGTCCCCAAACTCGCCATAGAAAGTTCTGCGAGTTGGTTTATCAGCTTCTTTAAATAGTCCCCAGCACTCAGAAATGCAATTAGTCTCTTCGTAGTTTAGTATTTCTACGAAAACTCCGTCCTCTTTCTTGCGAACTTTTATTTTCAGTTCCCCCGCTCCTATCCACATTTCTCCTTCTCCTGATCCGAATTCGAAGATGGGGGCAGAGGCATTAGTTCCTTTGTCACGCATTTTCCGTTCTCCTCTATGCTTAGTACTACAATTCCAACTGACTCTAGGTCTTTAATGACCTTTTCTACTCGGTCTCTAGTGGCTAACACATAGCCATCATTTTCAACAATTATTTTTAGTGACATTTTCACTCTCCTTAGCAGATATGGTAAGGATAGCTGGATTTTTCATGTCGTGTACAGGGTCACCGTAAAAATAGCCCTGGTCGTCCGATCGGGTAGACTCTGAATATTCTGTCGGTTTGCCTGCTTTTTCCCAGCAGGCCTCGTGGTAAACGCAGGCCTTCAAGCCGTCGCCGTCACGGACCAGGCAAAATTCGCCTAGTCGTCCGTATCCATCGTATGGGCCCTTTACGATCCCTCCATTCTTTAGGACGGCCACAGCATCATTCATCCAGTAGTTTATCTTATTAGTTACATGATGAGATAAAAGAGGATGTCCACATGATTTGCAGTCCCAACTAAAAAATCCCATTACTCCTCCTCAATAGAATCTATAAACGCTGCCAGCTCCCCTGCGGCGCGTTTGCGGCATTGATGGTCAGAGCTTCCTACTATGTCCAATGCTTCCAGCAGGGCATCTTTTCTTATTTGCGTTCTTTTCTTTCTTTCTTCTGTTAGGACTTCGAGGGATGAGGCTATACGCGCCAGCGATCTAGCTATAGATGGGATGTGTCCCTCGAAGAACCTTCTTCCCATGATTGTTTTGAAGAATTGATCCATATATAATACCTCCTTTAATGGTAAATTTCTTATGCCATAAAAGGAGGGATCTTGCTCAAGCAGCAATGAGGTGGTTTTCTCCGAATTCAGAGTTGACTCCGGCACGGAGCTTTTTCCTGGCCCGATGAATTCTTGTCTTTATCTTGGGGATAGACATGCCCGTGTAACTCTGTATCTCTCTGAGATCAAAACCATCTCGAGCCCATAGCTCTAAGACCTCCCTGTACTTCTTAGGCAGTAAATCCATGTGACGATCTAAGGCGAAAATTAGTTGTTTATACGCAGCGGACTCGTCGGGAAGAACAGACTTAACAGACTCTGCGAATACTTCCTCTACTTCTAGTATGTTTTCTTCCATGGGCACAAACTTTCGTCTCTTCTTAGACCGCAAATGCATTCGGATGCAGTTGCTAGTGACCATGAAGAGCCACGTACTAAACTTGGACTCTTTCCTAAATGTGTGAAGCTTAGTGAATGCACGTATTATTACTTCTTGAGTAATATCTTCGGCCTCATCACAGTCTCTGGTTGCCTTTAGCGCCCTGCGAAATATTATTTGCTTTAGTGGAGACACTAATTTTTCAAAAGACCTGTCACTTCCTTCTAATGCCTCCTGTATTAGTTTGTGTTCGGGGTTCATGTAAAAATCTTTCATAGATCAGATGGCGTTTATTGCCGTAATTTGACTGGTTTCAATAATTATTTTTTAATATTAGTATAAATAACGTGTACACTCACTAACGAGTGTAAACGCCTACTAGGTTTATAACTCGGTTGGCCGACATTTTAAATCTTAGTCAACATTAAACTAGATAGTATACAAAAACAGCGAAGGCGATAGCCAAAAAAGACCTCGCGGTTAATCAAAACTCAGAAATAGCCGTGGAGGATTTTTTGAATACCAAAGAAGTGCCTAGTTATTGGATAGAGCTTGATAAAACATACGGGGACAGACTTTACGCCCAGTTCAGCCATAGAAGATGGAAGTACGTCCATGACAAATTTGGCGAGGAAATGGGGCTTTCCTACGAGGAAGTAGTTGAGTTTGGGAAATGGTCTAGAAGTCTAAGAAACCATGAAGAAACCACTGCCCCTCCTGTAGATAAGCAAGAAAGTAATGGTTCTGATTTTGTAAGTGACGACCGTTACTGGTACGACAAAGAAAATGATATGTATGTCACTTTCATCCCCGATGTCGGACCTCTAAATGTTCCCGGGACCACGCATAGAGCTATGTTGGATCTTTACTCCAATACCATTGGAGCCGGAACTATAAACATGGTCTGCCGAGAATTCGGAATGCCTCGTCCGTGGTTTACGAAATATAAACAAATTCATGGCTGGACTAAGGACCACGAACCTTTCACATCAGAAGAGATGATGGAGAAAGATCCGGATGAATTAGTCCAGGAAGCGTTACAGAAAAGAAGAGCCACTTTTTACAGAAAGTTTGAGAAGGAAAAGTGGAAAGAAGTCCAGAAAGAAGCGAATAAGTGGCGGGAGTTTGAGGACAACGTTCTTGGTCGAGTTCTAGAGGTAGTTAGGGATAGAAAGCCCGCACCGATACACAGATTAAACATAAAGACGGCCAAAAGTCCGTATGCAGCGGTAGTAGGGCTATCCGACTTTCATTGGGGGAAGTACTCCGACGAAGAAAATGGGGAGCATTTCAATAGAAAGATTGCGCGGCACCGTTTGTTTAGCTGCACAGAAGATGCCATTAGCCGCATGTCTCAATTCGGCGCTCCTGAAAAGATCATAGTCCCTATAGGTAGTGACTTCCTTCATATTGATAATGACGCAGGTACCACGACTAGAGGGACTCCCCAAGACAATGACGGTAATTTCTACAGCATTCTCGAGACCGCCTGCACGTTGATGGAGGAGTGGATAGAGTCTTTACGGCAAGTAGCGCCAGTACACCTGGTTTTAATGAACGGAAACCATGACAGAGCGATGGGATATGTCATCTTGCTATATCTGCGGGCATTTTTTCGTCATGCTCCCGACGTCACCGTGTCAGATAAGACGACTCCGAGACAATATGTTGCTTATGGCAACAATTTAATAGGGTTTGCTCATGGAGATGGAGTGAGCAAAACCAAGGATCTGTCGGGGCACATGGCCAGAGAGGCTGCGTCTGATTGGGCCGTATGCGGGAAAAGAACTGTGTATACAGGACACCTTCATTACGAAAAGACAGAAACAGATGTTGCGTACGGGGTAACCCGGCGGCAGCTTCCGAGCCTTAGCGGCCCAGATAGGTGGCATGCTCGGTCTGGTTATGTCGGTTCTCCGAAGAGTTTACCTATATACATCCACGATAAACAAAGAGGAGTGGTAGCTGTGATTCACTCGCCTCCAGAGGTATAAACTTTAGAAAGATAAGTGAGAGATACTGTGAATGATGGTTCTAGAACCCCAGAAAACGCTCCTATCATCGATAAAAAACTTAGTCGAGACGAGATAGAAATGTATCTTTCTATGGCGTCAACCCGTAAGCTAGGCATCTGGTACGACAAAAACGCCATAATAGTTTGGTTATGTCGCCAGCTTTTGGAGCTTTTGGACCAGAGAGATGAGTGACACTGAAGTACCATCGGAAAATCGGCTTATCGAAAAAATAACCTTCGTAGGATCAGTAGACACGAAGGGAACAAAGAAGAGGATAACCTCAAAGGTAGATCGATACGGTAAATTTGAGTCTGTTGGACTATATTCCGCTCCTCCCCGTGATTTCCTACAATATGCGTCTGTACAGTCTGGAGACCCCACTTTAGTGCTGAAAGATGGAGACAGACTCCGTGCGTTTCAGGGCGGGGACCCTAGGCATTTGACCGCACAATCTCAGGGACTTATTGATAACCACGAGACTTTTTATAGAAATAAACGGCAATCGACGGATTTATATGATACGGACCCATTTCTGAGCTTTCCATTTGGCTCAGACTGGTCAGGATCAAGTGACTAACCGAATACACTGCCATATATGTAGGGACTATGGGAAGACGTGCATATACCGCCATGGGGTCGTCATACAGGTGAGATGTATTTGCGAAAAGGGACGCGCTTTAGATTTTCCCGAAAAAGATATAAATGACTACCCAACGAAGAGGGAATACTACGGGCTAGATCAACCAACCCAGAACTCTGAATAGCCGTTGTAGTAAGAAAAGATAAATCTAGGCTTCCTACCGAAAGAGACCAGTCTCCATACACTTAACACCTTAAAAAATAATCGGGCATGAGTGCCATTTGTAAACACGTACATGCCCGATTATTTCTCCTAAAGGCTTATACTATTTCAACAGTAATAGCCTCTTTTTCGTTCTTTGCAAAGGGTAGGGTCACGGTAAGTACGCCATCTTTAGACGTAGCCGTTACTTCCTCAATATTAATTGCTGTTCCTATATTCCACATTTTAGTGAATGGGCGAGTCACTGACTCTCCGTCATAGGATATAGTCAGAGTTGATTCGGACGGATCCATGTGTATTAGGACGTCTTCCTTCGGAACTCCTGGAATTAAGACTTCCACTACATAGCCTACGTCAGTTTTTCTGGTCGCAGTCTTTGGGTAGCTCCCTATGTCTGTCCGTGGCTGAGGTAGAAACTCTCTAATTATATCTCTGAGAGTTGGGTCCGAGAAATTTCTATCAATGAGATATCTAGTCACCTTTATTTCCTTTCTTTTGGTGTCCTCACTCCGAGACAATGTAATCACATGGATTGGGTAGTCAACCAGGAGGGAGGACTTCTCCTGGTCCATTTTGCGAACCCTAGCTTTTCGCCCATGTAATATGACCGGTATGCATGGACGGCATTTTCTTGCTTGTACTCCTCCGGCATGGCCTGGGCGAATGAGGTGAGTCCTCCGGAGGGTATATATTTTAGATTTCTTTTGGCAAAAAGTATCACTTCTTCGCTTTTGTGAGTACGCTTGTATCTGTAAGTGTACTCCTTTGCCAGATGTACTCCATGCCTCACCAGCCACATGAAGTTAGCTCTAGTCTCGCCGCACCACAGAGTGCATGGATGTTTGGAGTGAAGAGGGTTTAGCTTGTAAGGAACATCTAAGGCCTCATGTCTATGCAGGGCATAGCAAAGCATTTGTGCGGTCTCAACTACCATCTTACATACATGTTTATCGCAGCACATCTGAGCTGCCCGTCTTGGTGATCGGGAGAGTATAAATATATTCACCAGTCCGGCCGACGGTTTATAATAACAGGACGATCAGTATCTCTAATCCCGTCTTCTTTTTCCGTCGGGGTTCTATAGGTATCTGGTTGAGGCTCTTCGCCCATCAGGCACCTCACATTCCCTATTTCCGCACCATACTCTATTTCGAGCCCCTCAAGTCTGCCCATCTTCTTTCTGATGCGGTCTTTGAGGTTTTCCGTACTCAGGCGCAGAGAAACACTCTCTCCAATAGCTGCTAATGTGTCCATCTCTACGTCTAATTCGTCAATTATGTCGTTGTTGGCAGACACAGTGACTTCCGCCAGTACAGTAATTTGAACGGGCAGAGTTATGGTATTGCTTCCGGCTGTCTTATTGATGTTGACCTCCCATGCATCTTTAAAGACATCTGGGTTCTGTTCGTAGATCCAAGTTAGTTGGTCTTCCGTCCACTCAACTAGCTCTTCTTCGGACCACTTACCCATGACCGTCTCTACCAGTTTATTGATGTTCTCTGAGGACATAGGAATCTCTCGATCTTTGTCGGAGGTAACGACAAACGGGTCACGCACCCACCCATAGTGTAGGTAACCATATTTGTCGCTCAGCCAATCTCCGATCTCTTCTTCGTCCATTCCATCTGGAATCTTTACAAACTTCGGCAAAAGAACTTTCTTCCGTGCCTCCTCGTATGTATTGTCCTCCAGTAGCTCTTTACCTAAGTCCCATTTAACTAATACTCTCATCTTCCTCCTCCTTTAAGTCCTCCCATAACCAATCAGGGACCTCTACCTTTGCGTTTTTATCTGTCTCGTCTTCTACGACCAATAGGCTATTGGCGTCCCAATGCTTAATGGCGCTGGACAGGTCGTCGACCAGCGCATCCTTGGTTCGTTCTATTGCTTCTGGCGTGTCAGGACAGACGTAGGAATTTATTATCAAGGACACTCGTTTAAACTTCATCTTTCTCTCGCTTTTTAGGTAATTTGGCACGAAGCCACACTCCAGCGCCAGACACGGATGCTAAGAGCATAGGCCACAGCATATGCTCCCCACACCCGCCCCCAAAGAAGTGCAAAAGGTGCTCCACTATTTCACGGTTTCCTGAAGTCTCTTCATTAAAGACTGATACCTATCGTAATCTAACCCCCAGTCCTCCTCATCCAACTCTTTTGGCCCAATAACTATCGCCCATTCTTTTAAGGCATCTATGAGGTTCTGGCAGTCAGATCTGGTCAGGGTCAGGACTTTTTCATCTCGGTAAAGGCGATCAATATCTCCTGAGAAGCCAGCACACATAAACTCGCTAGTATCTGGCTGCTCTGGACAATCCCCACCACAATAATAACAGTCTTTTTTGTCTGTCATCGTCTTTACTCCTTAGTAGTAGCCGGGGCGGGACTCGAACCCGCACGCCTTTCGGCGGGAGATTTTAAGTCTCCTGTGTCTACCAATTCCACCACCCGGCCAGGGTTAATCTGTCTCTTCGCCTAGTCCGCTCTCCATCCAGTCGTCGGCGAATGCGGTGTACGACTCCTCATACAGACGCCGAAAAGTCTTTTCGTAGTCTTGTATCGCTAGGTCCGCAAAAGAGTGATCCATTCCTTGGACCTTCTTCAGATTCTCGTAGTAGACTTTTATGTCTCGGGTTTTGAACTCAATGAGTCTTTCGACCTCTTCTGGAGATCCAATGGGAGCACCATCGTCATACATCTCCCAAGAGACAGGTATTATATTGAACGTAAACACCCCCAGCCGCTTACGGGTGGCGTAGTCTGTAGCGCTATCTTCGTCTCGAAATACTGGAAGCCCGAAGGGGCTCTCAGCACTCGTCCCACGGTCGATGTTCAACACGACATCCGTGGGATCCCCCGTTACAGCGTGCAAAGTAATACCACCTTTGAAACTAAGGTCGAGTTCGCATCTTTGTCCGTGTGCGTGGTTATCTGAATCCCTTGTCTTTTTTTCTCTGTGTGCAGTGACGGCTTCTTTCTGGTCTTCGAACCCATTACGGTAGGACTCTAGACAATCGGGATCAGTCAGAATCCAGTCAGGTATACTAGGTATAGATTCTTTGGCATTCTTCATGCCCAGATCAAAAGCTCGTCCGATTCTAGTCGTCATTATCCTCCTCCTCCTCGTTCGGCGAGTAAACCAGCTCTGTGTCGGACATCTCAAACTTCACCTCCACCACATGCCTATTTGCATGCAGCTTGGCGCTCTGTACGGCTGTACGTCCATGGTCGTATTCTCGCCCATCCCAATAGCGGTCTGGGTTCTCGCACACCCAGTATTTATATATGATCATTGCTCTTCCCCTTCATCTAGAAACTTCTTGATGTTGACGTCCGGAATAAAAATCTTGTCGCCATTCTTCATTGTCACTTGAGAGGAGTAAGTGATCTTATTTATTGCTGACCTTCCATTAGGGATTAGGCGGATAGCGGAGATGTTAACGGGATCTATCTTCCATCGCTCCTCTATTTGTCGGTGTCTGATCAGCTGACCCAACAACTCTTTCCTTTTTCCTCCTAAATCTTCAAATCTCTCTAGCAGCTCCTCTAGGTCACCCAATATTCCCTCTCCCCATTCCAGGCATTTGTAGCTTCGTGGTACCAAGTCTCTTGGGCAGTTGTGAAGTACCGAAACACTTTAAGAGTCCAATAGTAAGTCCTAGCCCAAAACTTTGTTCTAAAGTAATATGATTTTTGTATCTTCATGGTATTTCTCAATCTAAAAGGGAGAGAAATCTCTCCCAGTTGTGGAGCACTGTCAACACTCACATTGCTCAATTGCACAACCACAAGCTTCACACGCCCTAGATACTGTCAGTATTCTTTCTGCCCACCAGTCCTTTGCGAGCCAAAGTCTAAGATTTGCCTCGTCCTGTATGTTGCTAAGGCTTTCACTGTCTAGATACAGTTGCGTGTTCTCTGACTCTGACTGCACAGCGACGACATCTACTTTTTTGTCTTCTCGCCTTTTACAGATAATCAGAATATCTCCTTCTACAATACCTCCGTCGACCTCATAAAGTTCTTTCTTAGGTCGGAAAGTAAATTGTTCGGTTCCCGTATGAAACCGCCCAAAAGGCGTCTGCCCATCAAACCTGTTCATTGTTACCTCCTTTGTTAAAGAGCTATATTGCCCTTCTACTAAGTTATGCCATGTATTCTATGTTATTTATGGCTAAAAAAGAGGGCCTATGTCGGCCCTCTACCTTTTTCACGATAGTTGTGTAAAGGAGTGTCTTTCATATCTAGCCCTCATTCGCACTATTGCTTCCACAGGAACTCCGTGAACGTTTCTCTCCACCAGTTCTTCATCGGTTAGTCCTCCATCGTAGAGATCTACAATAAAAAGCTGGCAGTTGTACTCCCTTGCTAGGTTGATGTACGGGTCTCGTTCCCATTTCTGAGTAAAAGTGTTAGTTACGACTACCCTTACTCCCGGCGTACGTCTAATTTTGCCGAGCATCGCCAACCGCTGTACTCTCTTTAGTTGCTCTTCGGTCCTTGAATAGCATTGTGCATGGGCCTCTTTTAGCTTTGAGGGGTCGAAATTATATTCCATGCCATCTCCATAAAAGTAATCATCTGCTGCGAAAACATAATCAGACTTGATGTGATCTCTTGCGAAAGTAGTCTTCCCACTACCGGGAAGCCCCATGACTAGGATTAGCGTGTTCACTGTCCTCCTTCTGCGCACTTCGCGCATTTAGTTAGTAAGAGCATCATTGCTCTAGAACAGTTATGTCGTCTTCGAGGGAAGTTTTTAGTAAGATATGGTATGTATAGCGTGTATAGTATTCGTGTGCGAACATGGAGAGTATTAATGAACAAGATTGCCGCCTACGCTTCAGCAGAAAACTTGCGTAGAGAGCAACTATATTTCTTCAGGGATGAGCTAGAGAAGATTGCAAAGCCTCGTTGGGCTAAAAAGTTTTTACATCTCTCTAAGAAAGATCAACAAAGGATCCTCGCTAATTTAGATAAAGAGCGAGAGATTAAGCATCTCGGTAAAGGAGGGGAGCGTATCGCTGATCTGGTAGCGAGTCCTGTTCACGGGGTTGCTGTACGAAAGATTCCATTGATGAGCGAAGTCGACCCTCGACATATTGAGAGCGTGTTGTCAGCCGCCGAGAAGCAGATATCTATGGAACACCAGCTAAAGCAAGTTGCTAAGAAGCGAGGTCAGTTCGCCCATATTGTTGGGGAAGATGCAGGGCGAGCCTATTACCAATACGTGCCAGGTCGTAGAGCAGACACAGCAGAACTCGCAGCTTTTAAAAAGGCGCTTTCCGATAAAGTCAAAGCAGAAGCCGCATTTAAGCGCTCTGGAGGATTTAGACGCCTCAGGAAAGACCCGTCCATAAGTCCACAAGTTGCCTCTAAAATAGAGAAACTACACCATAAGCGAGAAGCGGCAAGAAAGAAGCTCTACGAAGCTCAGCTTAAAGTACAGTCACAGGTTCCTGAAGGATTCTTAAGTCCTGAAACTGAACAAGTGCTTCGAGAGATGAAGAGCGCATATCCTGGATTGCATGACATGCGGAGGGCAAACATTGTGGGACCCAACCGAACTATTGTAGATTTATCTCCAGAGATGCGAATGGATCTGCGATATGGCGAGTCGTTGAGGAATCCTGTGGCTTTCTCTAAGAGACGAGTTTATACAAAGAGAGGCAACTAGTTATGAATAAATTAGCAGCATATGAATTACTGCTAGAAGATCACCCGTTGTGGATTAAGGAAGCGGATATGTCCTTTACATCAAAAGGACATGGCGAAACCTCCGTGACGGCGTTTGGGGCTTTTATTGGTCGTCGGGGAGGGCATCGAGACTTCCTTAAACTGCTGCCAAATAACGAGCCAACATTACGAAATATAATTGATGCGCGTGACAAGTATGAGCGTAAGTTTCCAGATGATTTCATAACTCTAGCTGTTAAGAACGAAGCTGGGCCTGGAAAAGGCGAGAAGAACTATAAAGAGAAGCTAAAGTTCTTCAAGGAACGGGCGAACCGCCCCGCGGCCTTAGTAATGGATGGGGATGTCGCCACCAAAGACCAGTCAAATTTCTATCTCGGCGTTGGTCTTGGACTACCTCCTTCAAAGAGAGATAAGATACATCTACTATCCGACCACCAACAAAGGGCCGCAAAGATTCTTTCACAGGTATACGGCTCGACCAACGAAGGGGCGCAAAAGTTCTTGCGCAGGCACGGAGAGAAGTCATGAACAAGATAGCTGCCTATGAGCTATTGCTTGAAGATCATCCTTTGTGGACTAAGGAGGGAATGATCATCCCTGTTTGGGGCGGAAGGCAGAAAGACTATGGGCAGGGGCCCATTCAGGCTAGAGTTGGGTATTCCAATGCATTAGGGATTGCACCTGTTCCAGATGTGGGAGTGCGTTTGGGCAATAGAAAGAAGATGGGACTAACGCTTACCACTGCGGGTATTGGGGGAAGCGTAGCCAAGGACTCTTTCAAGGATAGGCCCAACCTCAAAGGACTTCCAGATCTTGTGGTTGATGCCGTTGAGGATGCGGTTAAAAAGAGAAAATCAACTAAAGGTAAGAAGAAAAAATGAACAAGATTGCCGCCTACGAATTACTGATTCAGTCCCATCCACTTTGGACTAAAGAGGCGAGGTTTGCTTTGCCTGCTGCTGGCGGTATTTTGGGGGGACTCGCTGGGTATGGAATAGCTCCCGAAGACCATAAAGTGTTGGGTGCGGTTTCTGGAGGTTTGTTGGGTGCAGGCACTATGGGGGCTTTAGGAGCCAGAGCGGTTAGAAAATCTGTTGAAAGCGGTCCCGATGTGGGTCGGTTAAGGAGCGAATTAGCAAACCGGGAGAGTGCCATTAATTCTTTAGAGTCTGCGCTAGAAAAAGCTCAAGACGAAACAGAAGTCTTAGTTCGGGCCAGAGACGCCTTAAAGAGAGTACTAAGTGATAGTTATGATGGGGCTCCCATACCCATGAGTTCTAAACAACCTCATCAGCTAGACTTGAGTGTATTAGCACAGAAAATTATGAATGATCGACAGCACTCGAGGCTTCAGAGCAGGGCCCAGCTTGGTCGAGAGATGCGTCCCTTCTCAGACAGGGAGCTACCTTCCGTTTTCCGAAACCAGGTAACAGAGGCGGAGCAATCTTTAAGTGAGTTGGCGAAGAAGATAAAGGGGTCTTGAGATGGATAAAATTGCTGCATACGAGCTGCTCTTAGAGAATCATCCGCTTTGGATTAAAGAGGCTGGAACGAATTATAGTCTTCGGGGGTACACTAAAGATCCTACTCTTACTCCAGCTATCTTAAAGAAACTAAAGAGTGCGGACAAAGAGTGGTGGGAGCATTCAGAGGGACTGGAGCGGCATGGTAAAGATTCTACTTTTGGCAAGCTAACTTTTAATGTACTGGAATTGGGAGATTCTAGCGCACAAGGCTTGTATACGATGGAGCATGAAGGGAAAGGTTCTACTTCTCGTTTTCTTAACAATAAGCAATTAGATCGAATTGTTGGAATGTATAAGAAGGAGATGTCTAAGACGCCCCAGTTTGCGGAGGGACATAAAAGGTTCCTGGACCGAGCAGCAAAGCTAAAGAAAGATCCCAGGATAAAGGGTTATAGACTGGAAGCTCACTAAGGACAATTAATAACCTAAATTTCGCGGATACCCACAATATCCCTCTCTAGACATATAAACTAAAAAAGGGGATGAATCCCCCCAAGTACTTACTTCTTTTTAATTTCTTCCCACCGTGCTTCCATTGCTTTGATGTACTCATCGAGCTGTTCGGGATCTTTGAGATCCAACTCGTCCAAAGGATCTACCTGCTCAGTTGAGTTCTTCTCCATGAGCTTTTTCGTGGTAGGCATTGTAAGTTTACTCATTCTCTCTCTCCCTCTCTTCAAGTTCCTCATCGGCAACAACCACAATTCTCTCGTCACTACACGGTCCGTTTCCATAATAGCGCATAAGGACTTTCTTCCGTCCCTCTGCTTTCAACTTAGAGATCATTCCCCTCAGAGTGAGGGTGGGAGCACTGGCAAAGCCCCAATCGTCCTGTGCGTAGGGTTCGTAGTACTCGCCCTTCGCAGCTTTACAAGCCGCTTTGATATTCTCAAGCGCCTTTTCAAGCTCGAAAACATCCACGGTCGCAACCCAGTTGCGCCCATGGTGTTCATCCAGTTCAGAGTGGATGACTGCATCCCAGTTGGGGATGGTCACCTCTTTTGCATTAGCCCCGGCCATTGCCCTGACAAACGGTTGGAACGTCTCCACCATCAATACATTCGCAGTATTCATTCTCTCTCTCCTTTATATGAATCAACCGAATACATTTCGGCTGTACATATATTATGCCTCCTTTTCTTATAGGATTTATGAACATATAAGCTAAAAAGGGGACGAATCCCCAAGTACTTACTCTTCCTCCTCTATAGCGTCTATACACTCGAGCGACCGAGGGCATCCGTCAGCTAAGTAGTACATGCGTACCTTTCTTCGACCTTCGTTTTTTAAAATAGCGCAGAGGCGTGTCGCACTATTTGTCCAGAAACCTTCGGCTCCACACTCTGATATGAGTCTGCCTACGGGCTCTTCGAAAACACTGCAGGCCTTGAAAAGCTTCTCACAAACATCCCAAAGCTGAAATACATCTATGGTTGCAAACTCCATTTCTGGCGTTTCATCCAATTCTTGAATGACCTTCTCCCAGTCAGGGACAGTCAATTCCTTTTGCCAAGTGTGGGGCACCCACTGTCGTTGGCCGTTGATGTATTCGTCACTCATCCGAGTCTTAAGTAGATTCTCAATATTCATTACTTCTCCTTTACATGAATGAACGAACCGATACAATTTCGGCTCTATCTATATTATGCCTCCTTCGTACTCTATATTTATGTATATAGCCCCTATACGCATATACACGTTATAGACAAATATACTCACTACGATAAATAGCCCTTTTATTAGCATTAAATACCGTAAGATAGTGATATACGCCTTAAAACGATAAGTACGCCCCCTGTACAAGTGCTTATCATTACTGTGTGACCATTCACGTAGAAACTTTTTTAGTTTTGCCGCCATTAAGTTGGGGTTAAAAAGGGAATCACTATCTATAGCCCCACGGCCAGTAGCGAGAGTATTAGCTAAAAAAGTAACTGGTGATATAGACCACCAGCCACTTTCCCACATCTCCATGACCGATAACATAATTACAAAGGAGGCGGTCACTATTGTCGGAGATATGTATGCCATAGCGCCAAGACGGTCTTGCCTGGCGCGTATCGTACACAGGAGAAAGGAGATAAATCCTGCGTAGGATGTAAAGATCTTTCTCTATATACGTTATGACGCCGAACCCATTTGTTTTTATTATATAGTGTATAGTCTTAGGAACCTCAGGAGGGGTAACTTCGTTACTCGGGTGGGTCACAGGGGTTCCCTATAGCCTGGGGGTGTTTTTACTTATGGTTAAAAAAGAGAGCATTAAATACACACACGCCCTCCATACATATTAAAAAGGAGCCGAAGCTCCTCAAGACCTTTCGGTCTTTAGTGAATGGTGGGCTTGTCCATCCTTTCGATGTACCCAATAGCGACGTCTCGTTCCCTCAGAGTGAGTTCGGACCATCGCTTATTCAGCCTCACTATCTCTTCTGCGGTTTCGATCGCCCCGTCCGACATCGGCACCGTTTGGCACTCATCAATGTACTCTGCCACTTTTTTGGCACCCCAAAGTCCACAAACAATTCCTAGTCCGATTTTGATTGCATTACCCATGGAAACCTCCTTTGTTATATGTTCCTGAGTAATATAATTATGCCGTTTTTATTATGTAAATTTAGCCTATTAAAAAAATTAGTATTTACTAAAGAGGAGCCGAGGCTCCTTGAGACCTTTCGGTCCCTTCTTAGTGGATGGTAGGCTTTGCCTCATTCGCCATCCGTTCCATTTCCTGAATGGCAAACTTTCTAAACTCATCGTCCTGCTGAGTCATCATCAGCAAAGTATCTCTAGCAAACTTTGCCTTTACATAGCTGTCTACCTTGTTTGCAACGAAAAGCCCACAAACAATTCCTAGCCCGACCTTTAATGCATTACCCATGGAAAACCTCCTTTTGTTGTTGTTATTGTCTCCTGAGTAATATACTTATGCCTCTTTTTTTATAGGAATTTAGCTTATTGAAATTTTTTTGGGCTAAAAAATTAGTATTTACTAAAAAGGAGCCGAGGCTCCTAGATGTCGTTGACGAACTTGAACAAGCTTACTCTCTGAATCAAGTTCTCCAAACTCTGTTCCACCTTTCGCGCTTTTAGCTTCTTGAATATGCTCGAGGGGGTGTGTTTGTTGAGGAGACGTATATACGCCTCTCTCTCATCCAAGGCTTCCAAAAGAGCGTAAGGCTTCATGCCCGACAGTCGAGCCTTGATCATCCACTCCAAAGTCTCCTTGCAGACTTCGGAGGCTTCCTCCTCAAAGATTTCCAAGTTCCGACCTTGGATCTGTTCGATCAGACCTTTACGCTCCGCCTCATCCATCCGAACAATTTCCTCTATATCGAAAATTACTTTCATACTGAACCTCCTGTTATTTTGTACGCACAGATTACTTTTCTCTATGCAATATACTTATGACTTAAACGGAAAGAGTATTTACTAAAAAAGAGGGACGAAACTCGTCCCCCTAATTCCCACTATTCGTAGGAGTCCCAAAACCTCGATTCCTCGGGCTTTATGTCTGGACAGACTAGATCTGCCAGAATCGCCTCGTTCTGGATGATAGGCGTCCGTTCTTCTACTACAGAGGGTGGATCTACCGCATCCTCTACTCCCCAATTCTCCAGGTTCTTACGATGCTGTACGTAAGGATCCTGCCACCACGCTACTTGCTGGTCCCAACACGCTGTATGTACCCAGCACGAATGAGACTTGCCCATAGGTATGGGAGGAGGCAAATGCCCTCTCCCGCCTTTCCAGTGGATCCGACTAACGGAAGTTCCGTTAACCATAAGTTTCTTACAAAGCGGACAATGGTTCTGCCCACCCTGCAACTCCCAAAACATATCTCTTGTCTTGGTCATCTCCCAAAGCTCTTCACTAGTATGCTTAATCATCTTCCCTCCTTTATATCGTAAAAAGGAGCCGAAGCTCCAGTTGATCCGTAGGTGGATCAAACCTTGGAAAACGTGAGTTTCCCGCGCACTACTTTAACGATGCCTCCGTCGGAAGCCCTATACGGAGACTTGCTCATGATCTCTTGGAACTCGGACGGCGACCCCCAGTAGGGCCCAAACTCGTCTACAAAGCGCCCTTCGGCGTTGTAAAACTCCAGACAATAGACCTCGACCTTGGTGCGTGTCACCTTGGTCACTCGAAGCTCCTCAAGTGGAGTCATCACTGCAGGGTAGCAAGGAAATTCTTCCTCCTCCCTCAAGCCCTCAAAAGACTTAGTCGTTACACTGAACATACCCATTTTTTATTCTCCTTTTGAAATACGGGTACAGCACAACCTCGAGAGCGTTGTGCATAAGGCGGTCCAATTCCTCTGCCTCTTCCTCTGTTAGATTCAGAGGCATCGGTAATGAAGCCGTTATCGACACTTCCCTTTCAGAAAGCCTTGTTGTGAAGTTCGTGCCTGGAGTCAGGCACTTAGTGGCGAGCGCCACTACTTCACACCATCAAATAGTATTGTTAGTGAATCGTGTTGAGATAGGGAGATCACTCTCCTCTTCTCTTCGGAAATTTCGAGGGCATCCTTTACGGATTTCATGTCCTCTACCATTTTCTCGAAGCGATCCCTTTCCGAACCGTCTTTCATCCCATCGATTTCTTTTTCGTACTTTTTGATGAGGCCTGAAAATACTTCTACTGCTGATGCCATATGCTTTCTCCTTTTGTTATGTTTACATACTTACAGCATATATATTATGACGTGTAACTAGTTGATATTTATAGCTAAAAGGAGGCCGAAGCCTCCCAGACCCCCATTGCAGGGGTCAAACGATTCGAATGATGTTTCCATCAGTCGAGATGAGCCCCTTATCTTCAAGGGACTTTACTGCGGCCTGTGCATCTCGCGGACTGAGCAGGGTGTGCCACATGATTTCCCGCAATGAGGTAGGTAAGAGGCCCATCGACTCCAAGACTTTCTCCTCCGTCCTAGTGAGCGTCTCCTCCACAGGCACCGGAGGCGGAAGACGCACGTTTTCATGCCCCTTGATGAGCCGCTCTCGAGCGACCATCTCTAGCACCGCCGTTCTTAGCCGGTGGCTGGGTGTCTCCAGTTTTTCCGCCAGGGCCTTCTGGGAAAGCCCTTCCGGATGATCTAACAACACCTCTACAATCTCTGCCTTGAGATTGTCATAGAAGGCCTTCCTAGCCTTCCTATCGACCGACCGACTACGCGTCGGCTTGGCGTAGCTGTCCAGGGGAGCAGGAACTCCCTCGATAACCACTCGCGCATATTCTCCCGTCTGTAGGAGGCTGTCGAGATACCTCTCAACAATCTCCTCCGAGAACGGAGTTTCGGGATCGGATATCTCGTTCTCCCCAAATATAGGGCAGGGAACTACCCAGTCCTTATGCAGCCCTTTCCCGTAGCGAGCATCTTTCCAGGGGCATACATGTCCCCCATCTTCATCCCAGATGAGGAGGGACTTTACCGATGCCCACTGCGCTCTCCATCTCTGCTCGAGCTTACCCCCCATTTTAGTTTCTACCCGCCACAGCCTGCGGAAGCGGCAGAGGAGTTGGGGCGGCTCGCCCTTCCTACTGCCCGAGAATTTGATCTGGTCAATCCAGACCGTTTCGGACAGATCCCTCCCCTTTAGAGGAGCAGCCCTATTTTCAGGAAGGGCTACCAGTACAGACCCTTCCCACATCATCGTGTCCCCGTACAGGACTTCTGGATACTCATATCGAATATCCAGATTGAGGAGGCGCTGAAGCGCCACCAGCCGGAGCTTGCACAAGGCAAGCTCGTATTGAACCTCGGATCGGTTCAACGCGGCTTTCTTCCTAGCACTGTCTTCCCACATCAACTGGTTAGTGGGAGTGCCAAGATTTCGCCTAAGAGGATCCGTAGACTCTTTTCTCTCATCACTCATCACTCATCTCCTTTGTCATCCCAAAACCGCATTCCGGTCTTAGGATCTAGTTGCAAGTAAATACCCCGAGCTTTCCACTCAGAGCGCTTCTCCTTTACATTCTCACCCTCGAACCCGCACATCTTACAAGAATGGGCATTATCATACCCACACTCACATACGGGACACTTCACCCATCGCTCACGAGTCTCAAAGAGATTCGCGTGATTAGCGCATGAGTATCCACTCTCATCGAGGCCAGGATCATGTTGCCATCCGCAACGTCGGCAGATACCGAAGTATCCGACAGGTGCAGAGCAAACCTGGCAAAGACAATCTTTCATCATACTCCTTTTTGTATGTTGTCTCTGTGTATATATTATGCCCTCAGGCGGGGTGGTATTTACTAAATACATTTAGTTATAAAAATTTTAAGTATTAAAAATTAACGTTTTAAGGCCGCGAAAACTGTGTGTACGAAAATTGAAATATTGGTATAGTGGGGCGTGCCGAAAGTAGAGGGATTTGTTCAAATGGATCGAGAAATATTTAGGGCCTTTGTAAAGGAAGCCGGAACTCGACTTAAAACAAAGCCTAAAGAACATCAACAGAGAGTCATAGACCGACTAAAGAAATCCGACGGAGTCATAGTCGCGCATAGATTAGGTGGAGGAAAAACATTCACATCTATAGCGGCAGCCGCTCAGACGGGACTACCCCTAGAAGTTGTTGCTCCGGCACCGCTGGTAGCCAACTACGAAAAAGAGATCAAAAAACATGTTAAGGGGAGCCTACCCCGCACGGTGCGTTCGTACAGTAAGTCCTCCAGAGATGCTGCTGCGGGGCTGAAGATGCTAAATCCGGAGGCCTTAGTTGTTTTGGACGAAGCACACAGGTTGCGCAACGTAGGAACCAAGGCACATAAGCACATCGCCATCCCCGCAAGAAAAGGAAAGAAAAGATTATTGCTAACCGGCACCTCGGTCTACAATAATCCAGCGGATCTGGCGGTATTAGCAAACATCGCTTCTGGGGAGCCCCGACTTCCGGAAAATCCCAAAGACTTCGCTGCAAAGTTCTTATCGGAAGAGAAGATAAGCCCTGGGCTTATGAAAAGGTTGATGGGGGTAAAGCCGGGAGTAAAGTACCGGCTAAAGAATGAAGAGTCACTGAGGAAAGCATTAGCCGGACACGTAGATATTTACGATGGGAGCGATGCGGATTATCCAGATCGAGTAGATGAAACTGTTAATGTTCCTATGTCCTCAAAGCAACTTGAAACCCATCAAACTATGTTAGGAAAGGCCCCGTGGCACATTAGTGCTAAGATACGGGCAGGACTGCCTCCAAGTAAGTCAGAGGCTCGGCAACTAAATGCGTTTACTACCGCAGCTAGACAGGCCTCTCTTTCTCCCAGACCTTACATACGGAATATGTCTGATGAGGAAGAGAAAAAAGAAACGCCTAAGATTCAAGAGGCAGCCAAAAGACTAGAAGAGATGGCAAAGGCAGACAAAAACTTCAGAGGAGTTGTCTACTCTAATTACCTACAAGCGGGACTGGAGCCTTACGCGCGGGCCTTAAAAGAAAAAGGCATAGCGCACTCGGTATTTACGGGAGGTGTTTCCAAGAAAGAAAAGTCCCGAATGATCCAAGAATATAATGAAGGTAAAACTCCCGTTATGCTTGTATCAAGTTCTGGCACAGAAGGACTGGACCTAAAGGGAACCAAACTGATTCAGGTAATGGAGCCTCATTGGAATAATTCTAAGATAAATCAGGTGATAGGGCGAGGAATACGGTTTAAGAGCCACGAGCACCTACCTCCAGAGGAACGTAAGGTAAGGGTCCAAAGATACATGTCCACATTACCTCAAGGCAAACTCTCTAAGTTATTGGGGATAAAGCCCGGATATTCTACTGAGCAATGGATTCAGCAACGAGCAGATGAAAAATCTGAAGTTGCAGACCAACTAAAAGCTGTAATGATGAGAGCGCACGATGATAAATAAAGAAATATTTAAGCACTTCAAAGATTCCTTATTGAAGGAAGCTAAATTTTCAGGATCGTTGGACAAGCATCCAGTATTAAAAGGGAAGCAGTCCAAATTGCCTGACAAAATACAGGCGGGAATCATTAAGAAGAAGCTAAAAATGTCCAAACAGGCTGCTGCAGTTGCCACCAAGACCGATCCTGCGAAATGGGAGGCGGCAAAAACAGAAGCCAAATCAAGAATGGGTGGAAAGCATTCGGCAAGAGCTATGCAACTCGCCACCAAGATCTACAAGAAGAAGGGCGGGGGGTATTCTGGAGCCAAGCCATCGAGCACAAACAACTCCCTAAAGAAATGGAGTAAGCAGAAGTGGGGTTACACAGGCAAGGATAAGCCGGGTCAGGGAGGGTCAGGAGTTTATCTTCCGGAAAACAAGAGGAAAAGCCTAAAGTCAACTAAAGAAGGACGAAAGCAGATTGCTTCCGCCTCCGCTAAGAAAGCCAAAGCAACTAGACAAGGAAAGCAGTACTCGAGTCACGGCTTAGCCGCCGGAACCTCGTTGTCTAAAAAAGCGAACGCTAAAAAAGACCCAAGATTAGGAAGAGCAGGGGTTTCTGGGTACAATGTTCCCAAAAGAACTCCTGGACACAGTTCCAAATCTCATATCGTGGTAGCAAAAGAGGGAGACACAGTAAAAACTCTTCGATTTGGTCAGCAGGGAGTAAAAACAAACCAAACTGCTGGACAAAGAGAAGCATTTAAGTCTCGTCACGCCAAAAATATTGCAAAAGGAAAGCTGTCTAGGGCGTACTGGGCCGATAAGGTTAAGTGGAGTAGCAAAAAGACCAAGGACCCCGACAATAAAAAGTGGGTGAAGGGCAGTTAAGAGTGCTGAAAGCCACATGCATTTTCGGTATTGTACTTAATGTAGGGCTTTTCGGGGTAGGGGCCGCATTAGGCAGTAATCACTTAATGTGTTTAAGTATATTTAACTGCCTAATGTTAGGGCTGTCGGTTCACTTATCTAGGTAGGGTCGAATCAAAGGAGTCGTCGAGAACGACCGTTCTGCGAAAATCTTTTTCCTTAATCTCTCCCTTTAATTCATTAAAAATATTCTTAATCTCTTTCGGATTTACGGGAGTATCTTCCAGTAATTCACCGATCTTCGCCACCTTGTCTATTAGCTTGCCGTATGCCATATTAGTATCCTTCTATATTTGGGCTGTTACACCAATTCGTCAATTGATCCTCAGTATATTCTCCCGATTCCACCATAGAGTAGTTCTCCTCAAAACAAACAGCGCCGTCTGCTGCGTGAGCCAGGGTGTTTGCTTCGGTCGAACAGCACTCAGGGCAGCGCGCGCAAGAATCCGCTACGTATCTTGAATGCCAATCTTCGTCTGGATCAGAGTCCTCTACTAAGTAATCTCCACAACTTAGTAACATTACTATACCAATAAATAAGATCTTTTTCATAATTATAACCTGTTATAGTTTTAGAGTTGGTTCAGGAGTTTAGTCTAATGGTTAACTGGTTTGGCGGAAATGGCAAGGAATACACCAAAGAGCAAGTCCTGGAAGAGCTTAGAAAATATGCTCCGTCTAGGATATATGTTGGGTGCGATAGTCAGATGTACAACAACCGACTAATCTTTGCCCTGGCTATTTGCGTCACTGACTCCGGAGCGAGATATTGGGTAAGAAGAAGTATAGAGTCGCCTGATGCGTACCCCTCTCTTTCTATGCGGCTTATTAATGAAGTAGTGGAGGCGTGTACAGTATCTGACGAGTTAAGAAATACTTTGAATATTCCAATCACCGTCCATGCGGACGTTAGTGAAGGAAAGAAAAATAGGTCTAGCAAAGTGCAAAAAAGAGTTGTGAACTACATCAAGGCGATGGGGTTCGATTACGCAATTAAGCCTGATTCTTGGGCTTCTTTTTCCGTGGCGGATAAGCACAGTAAGTAATGGCCCAAAAAGATTGGTTCTTCTATGTGTTGTCTTGCTCGGACAAAAGTCTGTATGCAGGGGTGACTACAGATGTAGATAGAAGGATAGCACAGCATAACGAAGGCAAGGGATCTAAATACGTTAGGAGTCGGCTACCCGCAACGCTTCTATACAAAAGAAAAATGAAAAGTAAGAGAAAAGCATTCTCTCTGGAAAAACGATTCAAGCTTTTGTCGAGGGCAGATAAGCTAAAGAAACTCGTTGAGTTTGTAGAAGAGGATCACGGCTTCGCCTGAGTCGCCTTATCTATTGCAGTAAGTAACGCAGCGCCTGCCAACCCCACTACGAGGACTGTACCTACTACAGCATAAAAGGCGTATTTATCGACTGTGTCGACAGTCTCCTTTGTTATTTTGATCGACCTAAAAATAGTACTTACAATCATGATATTTTCTCCTCAGAGTTTTTAGAAATGAAGCTTTACCGCGCGCCCTTTGTCCACGACCACGTACAGAGTCAAACTCTCTGCTTTCCCTCCCAAGGGTGATCAATCCCATGGATTTGATGAGGGGCCAGATTAATCTTCTAGCCAGTAAAGCTCCATATCTAAAAACTCTAATAAGCGCGTGGTGAGAATCGAACTCACATCATCAGCTTGGAAGGCTGAGGTAATAGCCGTTATACGACACGCGCAAAGTACCCCGAGCAGGATTCGAACCTGCGACCCACGGCTTAGAAGGCCGTTGCTCTATCCAGCTGAGCTATCGAGGCTAAAATTTACCGAGGCTCGCTCACACCCATTACAGGCAGCAAGCGAGCCTCAGAAAGTCAACCATTTCCCAGTGGTTGGCTCTAGTGTAGCAACATCATCTGTTAGTGCTCTCCCCGACAATTTCGAAAATCGACCCTCACGGTACGCGTCCCGAAACTGTTGCAGGGGTCTACTGACAGAGAGAGGTTGTTGTCGCTTACTGGGTAGCGACAAATTCAAATTTCCAGTTTATCGGCCGCCGCGGCTTCCTCCCCGCGTAGTAGGCCATCAACTGCTCGCGCGTCGCGCGCTTTATCTGTTCCAGTGTCATTTTTGCCTCCTTGTTAATGCTCACTGCAATAATATTATGCCCTCAAAACATCCTTTTTTAATAAGTCCACCGCACGTATTTAGCTCGAGTCAGTCGGTGGGCCTCCACACCTCCTAGGCCACTTTCGTAGCACCGCCGACGTTGGTGTTAGCAACCTCGTGAGCCTGGGTAGCATTTCTTTTACCCTTGCTTATCTTCTTACACAAGCGCTTGGCCTCTCCCCTGGTTATGGAGACTGGAGGTAAAATCTTCCCATTGCCAGAACGTATTATTAAGCAACGGGGGGCATTTTTATCTTTCTCTATTCGACCCCTAAACAAGTGATACTCGGCAGTGCCAGAAATTACCAGTCTATGTCCTTTGAATTGCTTGCTCCCCATTTTTCGTAGATATGCTTTTCCTATCTCTATTATCATGTCACTCATGCTGGCCCTTTATTTATACGAGATAAGTAGATTTACCAAGCTAGTTATGACTACTATATTTGAGTTGTTTTTAGTTTTGAGTTTTGATGGCCCAACTAATTTTTCTATTAAATTCAGAGATAATTTGTTCGGTTTTCGGCGTACCTATGAGTGCGCGACTCTCTAAGTATAGCTGGAATTGGAATAGGCAGAATAAGTCGTGTCTTTTCTTTCCCTCCCTATTCATTATTTTTTCTACTAGGTGGGGTATCCAGCTCCTCACCATTGCTTCTCTATTGGTATGGGTGTGTATTATTCTTGCCCACACCCAAAACTTTAAAAAACTCCAGCACTCAAGCATTCCGTTGAAGCTGAAGTGGAATTTTAGTGCCGATAATAAAGGCAAAACTCACTCCCAACTTAATAAGGTGTTTTTATGTTATCTAATTTTGAGGAATTTAAATAGTGTCTGTGCCGCACAAGGAAATCCATCGTCTAAGAAACGAAGTAAAAAACTTGTCAGAGCCCAACGAGCTTGCATCTGCGGCGCTAGAGGTTGTGGAAATTTTATTAGAGGATAATAGGCAATTGAGCGTAAAGCTAGGCGCTCTTACCTGGCCTGTTGTACTTCCACCGACCCAAAAGTACTTAGATAAATAGCTTTTTATGGTGCGCCCGTCCTCTTAAGGACTGTCCTGACTTCCTAGAAGCCGGAGAGTCTGACGCCTTTGTTTTTTCTCCTGCCTTTATGTAGCTTACAGGAAGCTGCATCGGACCAGTTAGAGTTCCCGGAGGCGGATCTCCCGGACGTCTTATGCCGCATGTGTCGGAATAGATGTGATAATCGCTCATGATGTCCCCCTATGCTTCGGGCATGGTGCTTGGATCCATTTCCTTTAGCATCCTTTGTAGTACTTCTTTGTCCAACGTGCAGACTATGTCTGCCCCTCCTGTAAGAGCTATTTGAACAAGTAATGCGCTACTAAGCAATTGTTTTACCGAAGTCAAAGCCTCGAGAGGTAGTTCTGCTCCTAAAGTCTCTAAAACGGTATCTAGCTCTCCCTGATACTCGTCAGGAAGATCGTCCTCTGCAGACCAGTAGTAAGTTCCTATTTCTAGAGTTAGGCGCATTTTTAGTGACATGACGTATTTTCTTTATCCCCGGTACTTGATGACTTGGTAGTGAGATAGACGTCATTATCTATAAAGTCTCCACAATCCCGCCGATCTTTAATCAGCCCCGCTTCGAGTATAGCGGATCTGTACTTATTAATGGATAGCTTTTCGAACGCAGTTCTAGCTTTATCATAGTTTCTAAGTGTCTCTCCCCACTTCTTCTCTAATTTGCTTATGTGATGCTGGAAGAGAAGGTTGATGCAAAGAAGAAATAGCACACCCAGAGATAGCATTTCTAAGAGCAACATCTTTACCTAAGACAGCGCACTTGCTAAAGCGGCAGATACCACTGGACCGATGGCCTGCCCTACTTTGGCAAACCAGTCTTCCACAGCATCTTTGTCCTTAAACTCTTCGCTTTGAAGCTTCGCAACAAGATCGCTTGAAGCACGGATGCTAAGTCCACTTAGGTCTGGCACCTTTCCTTCCATAGAATCTTTAATTGCGCCCCAGGCCATATCGATGCCCTTTACGCCATGCTCCTCTACAAAGTCTACCGTAATGTCTACGGCGAGCTTTTCCCAAGGGCTGTCTGCTTTTATTTCTTTTAGGGCGCTTGCAAGTTTCTCTGCTCCGGCTTCGCCCAACATTCCAACGATTTCATCTGCTGACGACATAGCTTACTCCTCCTCGCATAATGTACTTAAGGGAGGAATTTCAGGAGGATTACTTGGATCAAACCAAGAAGGAACATCTTTTATTTCTGAAACGTCCCATCCCGCGTTAATTCGAGCCATGATATGATGCCACTTCCATCTATTTCCATCTACCATTAGAACAATGTCACCCGCCTCCTGACACTGAGCATTGGTAAGCCCTGCTCCCATCAGTGCTCCCCATTTTCCGCTCGTACAAGAGCAGCGACCTTTCCAAAACAATTTAAGATTCTTGGAAGAGGTGGTGACGATCTTATTAGTGAAGTCTACTTCAGTCTCGTAAACCCTAGAATCCCTAACCACACGACTAGCGCAGCCGATAGTGCATAAAATTAAAATACAGACCAGTAGTCGCATGTATAACTCCTAGAAAATGTGTACCAATGGTAGCAAAAAGACCGTGGGCCTTCTAACAATCTGTTAGACTAATTCATCAACGGTTGCTACCCTCTAAGGTGAGAACATACTATAATAAGAGAATTAACCCAAATCCAAGTATATTTATATTCGATATAACGAGGCGAGAATTGCATCGTTGCCCATAGCTAACCCTAGTAACCGCAGGGCATTTCTGCGAGACAATGAGGAGTTAAATGGGCGTCCGAATTTTTTTCGTTGGATTGGTTTCTCTTGTTCTATATTCGTGTTCTGACAGTAGTTTAAAGAATCCAGAGGAAAACGTCCCAGAACCTAGGCTACTTCTGCCCGACGCAGAAACCGCCGAAGACGCGGATATTCCTATACTATCAACTATAGTGCCTGATGCATCGATACCTCTCCCCAGCGAGGAGTACCAAAATAGGTGTTGGAAGTCTCAGTTTTGGCACTGTCCTCCATTTGACGAGGTATGGCGTGTTGAAGTGGTTGTCGACATTTGCAATGAGGATGGTGTTCCTTGTGAACCGCAAGGAATTGCCGATCCGAATTGCGAATGGACTCTCGTCTCAGAGGGAGAATGCAGCCAGTATAGCGAATGTGACCCCGCAAATATCGGGATTACCTTGCAGCCCTGTCAGTCAGAAAATGATGCGGGAGAGGTTGTTGCGGGACAGCAAGAAGTCCGATGCAGTAAAGGTTCTCTTGTCAGAGGGCCGTGTATTGCATGCCAGGAAGAAGCTTGTGATTCTACGGACAATGACTGCGACGGAATGGTGGATGAAGGGTTCTTTCCTTGTCAGAACTCCTGCGGGGAAGGTGTCGCGACTTGCCCTAGTGGAACTCTTGAAAACTGCACCGCACCCGAACCCGAAGAAGAGGTCTGTGATGAGTTGGATAATGACTGTGATGGGCAAACTGACGAAGGGCAGTTAAACGCTTGTGATCAGTGCGGAGAAGTCCCTGCGGACATCTGTGACGGAGAAGACAATGATTGTGACGGCAGAATAGATGAGGAGCTAGTCCAGCTCTGTCAAACTGTCTGCGGCGAAGGAATCGAGATTTGCGTTTCAGGAGATTGGCTACAGTGCACGGCTCGCCAACCCACCCCCGAGGTATGTGACTCTGAAGATAATGACTGTGACGGCCTTGTTGATGAAGGACTAGAATGTAATTGTCCCCCTCAAATATTGGGAGCGTTACTGCCTTGCCTAGAGCCTCCTCTTGCGTGTGGGCAGGGTTTTAAGATGTGTGAGTGCGCTACGGAAGAGTGCCTACGTACCTCTTGGACTGAGTGCCGCCCCATGTGTGTTTGGATGGAGGAGAACCCGTGTGACTTAGCACAAGGTATGGCAGTTGACGAGATCTGTAATGGTTATGACGACAATTGCAATAATCTTATCGACGAAGAATTGGTTAGGGATTGTTATTCAGGACCGCCCGACACCCTTAATGTAGGGATGTGTTCCCCAGGTATTCAATCGTGTGAATCCGGCCAATGGGGAGGACATGTAAATGGCGTACATGTTCCAGATATTTGCATCGACGAGGTCACTCCGACAGAAGAGATATGTAATGGGGAGGACGATAACTGTGATGGAGTCGTAGAAGAAGACCTGGATCCCACAGATATATTGTTTATAGTTGACGTATCTGGGTCTATGCGAGAAGAAATAAGAGCAGCTCAGGGCGCAATGACAGCATTCGCTGCCAGTTTTCAAGGATCCCCCAATTTACGATGGGGACTAATAGCGGGTCCGACTGGTCCGGCAGATAAGCTATCTATTATAACTAATTTAGTTCCTTTCGATCAGTTCATCCCTGCGTTGGGCGGAGTGAGAGAAACAACAACATCCGAAGAAATGCTCAAAGATGCTCTGTACTTAAGCGTTAGGAATCTAGCCCCTTTCAACGTAATACCCCAGGATCACATCGGCATTAGATGGGATGAAGTTGAAGATTCTGTTCCTACTTTGGACAATTTTAGGGTAAATTGGAGGGCCAATGCAGATAGAGTAATCATTCTACTCACAGACGAAGAGGCTCAAACTTTTTTAGAGCCCAAAATAACAAATCAAATTTTAGTAGATATTTTAAATCAGATTCCGAGACTTAGCGTCCACGTATTTTCTACGTTGTTGCACAGGGATGGCGGTAATTCGCCATGGGGCCCGCTAACCATTGGAGGATCGCATCACGAGCTTACATCTAACCAGGAGGAGATGTTTGGAGAAATGATGCGGATCATCGACGAAGAGGTTTGCGGAAATGGGCAAAACTAATGAAGCCATATTTATGAAAGGAACAAGAGGCTTCTTCAAAAGAAGCGTTATTGTTGAAGAAATAAAAAAAGATAACGAAGAAATACTAACAGTAGTTCCTCATGGGTCTAAGGCTACTATCCTATCAATAATTCCGCTCAAGTTAGAGGTTTTAATTTTAGGCCAGGAAGAAAGCTCATTAGTTCGTATGCACGAGCCCAGAAGATTAGGGGAAGTTTTAGAAGTAACCCACAATCCCGGTATAGGAAAAATATTATGAAGCTTCCTCTCAAGTACTCCCTAACTGCATTATTTATTGGACTAATATTGGTAATAGGCCCTTCTTGTTGCGGCGTGTCTGGCTCAGGTATTTTGCCTCCTTCTACCAAAGAAGACGTGCCGTTTGATTCTTATTTGTACGTTGTTAATCAAGTATCCACGGCGGAATGTGAAAACGATTTATGCAACGAAAGAATTAAATCTAAAATTGGATCTGGTGTATCGGTTGCGTATGAGGGCGGACATACGTGGGGAATTTCTGCGGGACATGTCTGCGCCGCAGAGCCGGGATCGCATAGCTCTACGATACTAGTTACACAGAGAGGCGGAGAAACTAGGCCGGCTAGGCTCATACACATAATTGTAGAAACAGATACATGTATCTTACTTATAGAAGACTCGTTCATACCTCCGGTTAGGCTGTCCGATTCTCCAGCAAAGCAGGGAGAAAGGGTGTATGCCCTCGGCTCTCCCGTAGGTTTATTCGATAAAAATATGATTTTGAAGTTCGAAGGATTTTATTCCGGCGTTACGGGCGGAGTCACTGCGCAAGGATCTAGCCGCGTTTTTGGAAAACTAGACGGATACACCATACCCGCCAGACCCGGTAGTTCTGGGGGTCCGATATTTAATGAGAGGGGCGAGCTTATCGGCATGATGATTATGGCCCGAGCTTATTTCGAAACCTTTACGCTATCCCCTGATTTTTCTAGCTTTTCAAAAGTGGTCGCCGCCGTAAAGGGAGCTGCAGGAGGAGATAACTGATGGCAGAGTTTTTGATTGCGTCTCTTCTGATAGTAATAGCTATTATCCAGATACATACAATACTTTCTACTACTTCCGAGTTGCATAAAGTAAAACAAAGCATTAAAAGGCTGGATGTATCTCTTAAGAAAACCGAAAGAAAAATAACTAGTATAGAAGCCACCCACAACACTTACGGCAGAAATAGGGTAGGAAAGCATAAAAATCTTCGGGGCGAGTTAGACCTATTTCATAAAGATAAGTGTGCGACCATACAGGCCGTATTTAGAGTTAAGTGAGTGGAAAATGCCTGAAGCAGTTTTTAGCCCTTTGTTGGATTTTGGAGCCCTAGGCATCTTTGCCTGTTTTTTAATATGGCAGCATATTCGAATGCAAAAGAGAGTCGATACTTTAGTAGATATGTTTCAGACTCAACTTAGAGAGTGTGAAGATAAGCAAGACGCTAGAATTGAAGTCATTCGCTCTACCTACCAAGACCTTTTAGATCGGAAAAGCTCTGACGAGCTAGATAGACAGCAAAATCTAGACGAAGTGCAGGATGCAATTAAAAAGATCAACACCAACGTAGACTTTTTAATGCGTATACAATTAGGAGCTAAAAAAGAAGGGGACTAGTAGTCCCCCTTACCTTTGCCGCAGGTATACCAAGAGCTTTCCTTTACGTATATCATTCGAACGTAAGGAATGCCCTCAGTAAGACCCACACATTTCTTTAGTTCTTCTAGCGGAACCTCTCTCTCGAAGGATACCTCATAGGCACGAACTTGTGCCTCTTCTTCCTTATAGTATAGAAAGGTCCCACCAGCGGTACCAAAAGAAATAGCAGCGGCTATAATCCACTCTATAATCATAATAGACTCCTTTTCTGTCTACTATGATTATGCCCCCTATCTTTAGAATATTTCGGAGTCCTCTGTGGTAGTCGCCTCTGTGGTAGTCGCCTCAGGAGGTGTCGGAGTAGTGGACACCATATCCGAAGCCACTACTCTATGCGCCAGCACTTCCATTAAAGATGAATCCTTCAAAAGTTCCTGCACTAGGAAAGTCATCCACACGGCTCCAGTAATCGGCGCGCCCTTCTCCATTTGAGGCAAGAACACCTCGTACCCGTCGTTCTTTTCTTCTCCGTCCTTCGCCCCAAATACAACGGCACACTGCTGATTTTTCAGGGTAATTGTAAACTCTGGAGATTCCGTAGTTTCGGACGTTTCTGTGGTACCGTCAACTGGAGCAGAGTTTTCCTCTACAGTAGTATTCTCGGTTGTGGTTGAAGTAGTCATTCTATCCTCCTATTTTTTTTCTTTCTAGGTACCTGTACCTAGCATTTTTGTTGCTGCAGTCTCTGCTGCAGTATTTTGAATTGGCCCTGGCTCTTCTCCTGGACCCACTATCTTTATTACAGTCTTTCCAGTTACACAAACGTTCTACATATTTATGATCAGAGCTGGGGGACGGGAAAGAAACTTTTTCTCTCGCTGCCTCGATCTGCGGCAGTAAGATCTTATGTATTTCGATATCTCCGTATGCGCGCATACCGCACATGAAGCACGAAAGAATCCTCTCCTTAGTGGAGTAATCTCTTTCGATGAACGTAGTACTACTGCCACACTTTGGGCAGAGTATTTTAGAGATTATTGGACTATTCATCTATTCCTCTAAAGCATATCTTTACAACAGTCGAAATAATGTCAAATTAAAAGTATCCCATAGGCATCGGAAATTTCCATAATTTAAATTCTGTCGATCCGCACTTAGAGCAGGAGGACAGCCCCGATGGATAGAGATGAAGACAGACGCTACAAACTTTTGAACTAAGCCACATTAAAATACTCCGATTTATTTGGGCGGACATAGCACACTAAGATTAGCCTATCTATAGAAGCTCCCACTGCTTCTGGCAATTTTTCTCCTGCGTATATGTAGCAAACAAGTCGAAGCCACTCTGCAGATCTTGTAGAATGCGTATTTTTAACTAGTTTTGCCAGCTTTAGGATTTTTCCTATGTTCGGCTTAGTTAGAGTAATCGATACCCAGCTTTTAGCTTGGGCAGGGTGATACTTATAGCGCATTTTGCTCCTAAAAAATGTGGGGAGGCCCCGAATTGATTCTGCACATTAATCGATAAACTCCAAATATTAGATCTAAAATATTGGCGCAAAAGCGAAAAAGGAGGAAACGCTTTAAATCGATACTTGTAGAGAAAGGGACCTCCCCACAAACCCAGGTTAAGGACATCTATTCGACCACGGACATGCCTACCTGCTCCGCCTTATACCCCCGTACTCCCGTTAAGGAGTGAATTCCACAGGAGTGGTCATATAAAAAGTGGGCCCGCCAGGATTTGAACCTGGGGCCGATCGGTTATGAGCCGACTGCTCTAACCCCTGAGCTACAGGCCCACGAGTTACCTTCCTAACCAATCACCCACAAAGCGGGGACGTAGAAGGTAATTTCTCTCTACGTCCTTATGACAGCGTAAAGAGTTACTTTTCCTCGGCTATACTAGTGGACCTAAGCTCCTTAAGGCCGGTCCTCGCCACCTGGATATTTTTTCGAAGTCGTTTATTGCCTGACTTCCATCCATAACTTTTCGAGTCTATGAGCTTAGCGTCCGTTAGGCTGCTATTTAGTGTTTCCACTATCTCTTTCAGTTGGCTTTCTAGAGACATCCTCTTTTCTCCTCTCTGTTTCTCGGGACTTCGTTACGTTTTCGACTCGCTCTCTATTGAGTCTTACTAATGTTCGTAAATCCCACATAAAATTTTTCCCCTAAGCAGTTACCAAGAATATGCAGACATTACAGAAGTATCAATAGTCTTCTACTCTTTGTTGCCAAGTTTCTGAATCATTATTCCAATCATATACCCTAAACAGCCCTTCTTCTGGAAGCTTTCTACGAATGGTTTCTATACCATCTAAGAAATCAGAATGTTCCGAGCTTATTGCTTTCACAGCAAAGTCGGTTATGTCGGGACTTCTGCCCAGTAAGAGGCCATACTTAACTGTTCGGCCCGTAAGAACATCCTTAAACTTGTTGCTCTTAGCACATTCCCACACTATTCCTAGTTGGTGATCTTCTAGTTGATCGCCGGTTCCGGGGAAATACGTACTTTCGGATAAAGAGCCTATTCTTCCTCTTCTTGCCATCTTAAATCTCCTTTAGATAATTACCATAATTGCCAGTATATAGGTTATGCTGCTTTATAGTAGATTTTTTATTCGATATAAATGCGCTGATAAAAAGGCAATTAGAGGAGATACGATGTCCTATAGCCACCAGACAGGAAACTTGTACGGAGATTCTTATGTATTTGGGGACGTATTTTCCTCTGTAACTACGCTTCCTGCAAGAGCGCAGCAAAATGCTATACGCGCGAGCCAAGGTCTGTTCGTATCTCAGACAATTACGGATTTAAGGGAAGTAGTCACTGTAATAGATAGATTCATATCCTATAGGTACGTATGGTGGACTAGTGAAGCTACTCCGGGGAAAAAAGCAGTACTGACTTCATGGAAAAAGAGGAAAGCGACTTTAGTACCTAAGGTAAAAGGTAGCAGGGAATTGGAAGGACACAGCACCTCCCAGGCAGAATACGAAACAGAAGTTTTGGATAATTGGGCAGAGATTTTAGATCCCTACTATACGGATCTTACCGATGTAGGGTTTCAGCAAGAAGTACATCTAAATTCCGCGTTCACTGGAGGCGACGCCCAAGAAGTTAAAGTGGTATCCATTAACTTTAGCGAAGAAGATGTTTCAGTAACTTCTCAAATTGTGGGGACTACCATAAAGCTAACATTTACTGTTGGGGACGATTTCCCGCCCGATATGGACGTAGAGTCTGTAGCAAAATATAGGATAATACCAAGCTACAGCATTCCTGAAGACACGTTTTACACCTACATTAGATTGGCTACTTTAGAAATTGAGTTTGAAGTTTCGGGCGCTAAAGACTCCTCCTCTTTATTCTCCGCGCCCATAAGAACTAAGCATGCCTTTCTAGTTTATCTGGCAATGTTTGGCTAATTTTTAACTGCCCTCTTGACTGTCAGTACATTCGTGAGTACATGTTGTGTATGGACGACGAATTTGACGAACTATTCCGAGATAGAAAAGCAGTCAAAGATCTTCACAAAGATCTAGAGACAGCGGTTCCTAAGCAATCTGGACAAAGGTCTAATGCGGATGATGTAATAGACGCCATAGGTCCAAAGACTAGGCGATCTCAGAAAACAATTTGCCCAAAATGCGGAAGTGAGGAATTTTCTAAAAGAAAGCCTATAAGTGGCGAAGTAATTTTGCGGTGCAGGGGATGCGGATTTAAACTAGTTAAGCCGAGTAACGTAAGACAAAGAATGGTAGTCACCAAAGTAAAAGCTTTGCCTACCAGCGGCCCGTATTACTCACAAAAGCCTAAATCCTCTACTACAAAAATAGATAAGAATACCCCTAAATATAGACGAAAAGGTAAGCCCTTTAAAAAAGGAGATGAATAAGATGGCTAAAAAATTCAAGCCGAGCAGTTCAGTGTCATTTCATGACGCCCCAGATGAAGGAAGAGAGTCCCAGTATAAAGATATTATTGCAAAGGCGAAGGCCGGATCTCAAGAGCGGCCAGGACCGATGTCGGGAACCCCGAGATTTGATGAAGTAAACTCAAGCTGGGAAAAGCCTGAATATCCAAATCAAATTTCCGAAACAACTGCCGACGGATTAGAGGCGATGGCAGTGGCAGGGCAGGAAGCAGAGCATGCTGCTAGAGAAGAAGCTAAGCAGCTAGAGTCTGGATTGCCCTATGCCCCGCAATCCGCAGATATAGGGAAGCTCGAAGAAGCCGAAGAAAAAGAAGAACTTTCTGAAGATGAAAAGATTAGAAAAGCTATTTCTTCTCGAGTGTCTGAGATAGACATAGGGCAGTATTTGATGAACGGAGAGCTTACCCAAAAAGTTCCTATTATTCCTGGAAAGTTAGAAATAACGTTTAGAACTGTTACAGATCTAGAGGAGTGTTTTGTAGACGATAAACTGTCTACCGAAGGAGAGCTTACTGCTAGGGCTTTTTTGCGGAGAGCCAATGAATGGGCGCTGGCATTTCACATCTCCGAGGTTAATGGGCATAAGTGGCCGACGACTATAGACGGGGATGGTACGATTAGCGAAAAGTCCATAAATAGACGGCTTGCACACGTTAAGAAGCTATCTTCGCCTATTTTCCACCTTCTAGCGCAGAACCTTGCGTGGTTTTTGGAGAGAGTAAGCGCCTCCTTAAATATGGAGACCTTGGGAAATGGATAGGCACTCCGCTGGGCTGGGCCAGGGCCAATCTTTTGTACGATATGCACAAAGGACCACCGAAACATGGCTCTCTGGCGGAAGCTGCCTTACTTATTATCTGGAAGGCCCGCGTAAGCGAAGATGTTGCCAAGACTCGAGCGGTTGCTCAAGCGGCTGTTGGGGGAGATAAGGCGACTGAAGCCTTTTCTGATTTTACTAATTTAGTAAACAGACAGACAGACGCCGCTCAAAAAGTCAGCATGAAGGATAAGTTGGACAAATTAAAAGAGATGAAGACAATAAAATTTACTCCTATGGAGGAGACAAAAAGAACGGCAATACGTTCGGTCAGGAGAAAAGATTTATGAAGATTGTAGCCGTAGTAGACGTTCATCCGATTGGGGAAGTCAGGGGAAGAGGTCTTTTCGCCAGAATAACAAAGAAGACTGGCGCGGGACACTTTGATCTACCTATATCCAGAGAGCAGGCGGGGGTTTTGTTAGCCAATATAGAGCCTCTTATAGATCCCCCATCTGCTCAATCTGAGGAAGATTTCAGTGACTTCGTTTCTAACACTTTTGGAGAAGAGCTGATGGATATGAAGCTTTCCTCCGGGGTGGAAGAATACGATTTTGATGATGAGGATGATCTGTGAGCCAAGACTTAAATTTATTAAGATTAGAGTATAAGCTGGATCTCGTAATTAGGGCTTTGCAGGCAAATGGAATTGTTATTCCTTCTGCGGCTATTCCCCCTCTTGAAGGAATCCAAAAAGATACCTGTCCGGTGTGCTCTAACTTTATAAAAGTCACGGCAGATTTTGAATCTGAAAAGTTAGTGTATACCTGTGCCTGTAAGCCCCCAATATCAGTAGTAAGGGGCGTATCAGGAATATCAAATCCAAATACAGAAAAGGAAAAAGAAAATGATAGTACCCGGAGTGAAGCAAACCCCCAAGTTCCACAGCACGAAGCGCCGAGAAGTAGTAGCTAGTGCAGACGTAGAAATTAAGCAAGTTCAAGTAATCGATAAGAAAGGCGAGATCCGCACTCTAGTCGTGTGGAGATGTGGTCCTGATACGCTTTATTCAGACACTATGGACGGGCTTTTTGATGGCACTAGAAGAAAGAGAGCGCCGGAATGGGTCACCGAGCAGCTAGAGTCTCTACCCAACATCAAGAAACTAGACTCTAATGGCGTTCCTTACGGAGTAGAGAGCACCGTTGATACGGCGAGCCACATACCCTCTAACGCCGTAGATGAAGATTTGCCAGAATTCGTACAAGGGTAACCGTTATGGCAAAAATACGACCTTTACCGGGATGGGCTCTATGTAAAACATTGAAGGCAAAAACTACAAGCTCTGGAGGAATACTTTTAGTTACTGACGTCGATAAAAACGTGACGTCGGAGGGAGTAGCGCAGGTCTTGGAGATTAATTCTAAGGATGGAGATCATTGTCCCATCTCCATTGGGGATAATGTTGTTTATCGGGGATTTCTTCGTTTCTGCAATCAAGTTGGGGAGATGTACGACACCGACAGAAATTGCGAGTACTTCTTACTAAGTATTGACGACATTTTAGCCGTTGTTTCGGGGCCAGCAACTGTAGGCCTTTATGGAGAGTATGAAATAAAATGAAGAATAGGCGGCTTCAAATTAGGGTAGAGCCTCGTCACATGGAGTTCTTAAAAGAATATTCTTCTAAGAAAAACATTACCATTAGTAGGATGATGAGGGATTTTATAGATTGGTTAATTAGAAGAGAGTCTGAAGGCTCGTCTATTTCTGGAGCTAAAGATGAAAGACCGAACAAAAATTAGAGTTACTCAATCAATTCCGATTGCGAGGCAGACTGTTCCCGGTCTTTTAGAGACATTTAGGGCTGCATTTTCCGGAAAAAATCGTCCCGTTAGAATTCTCTATACTAAGGGAGAGGATTTAGTGGTGGAGAGGGCTGCCTTAGACCCAGAGGAAGACATAGAAGGTCCGTTCATAACCCCGTATCAAATTATACGGCAGCACGCAGAGATAGAGATGAGGGCTTTTGACCGCAATGCCCTAATTACTGCTTGCAGTGCTGTTCAGGATTTACGGCAAAGCAAATATGAGCTAACTTTTATAGTGTGTAGAGATCCTCTTGAGCTAGCACAGATTCCTGGAGGACTTAGTCTCGTAGATGTGTTTGGCGTAGAAACTCTTTACGACCCAGATTGCCCCGAAGGTTTGGTATTTTTTTGCGGGTCATCTACAAGCTCCATGGTTAGCGACATAGAAAAAGTAATGATCTGTAAGATGGAGTAAAAGATGGCTAGTATTGGAAGATGCGGATCTTACGAATCCCGACCCACATTCTGTAAAGTTTACCCCAGGATTACCGACTTTATGCCTCCTGGATGCACGTATCACTTTGTAGGCGAAGAGCGAAGGGGCGAGTGTCAGCCGGAAGTATGCGGGCAGAATTGCTGCTGCGCGTATCCTAGAGAAGGCGGAGAGCCAGAAGGCAAGAGCCTGGATCACCTTGCAGGAGGACTTCCGTGCAAGCATCTGGTGTGGATAGAGGAGCCAAAGGAAAAGAAAGCGTCTTTGGAGGAAAAAGTCGTTTCCGCCACTCAAGAACTGACGGAGGCCATCTGTAAGGCGTTAGAGGAGGATATCTAAATGTTGTCTGACATTAGTACGTCATTTGCCGAAATTATTAGTGAGAGTACCGATGAGGCCGGAACTACGCACAAAGCTCTGTTTAGAATTAAAGATAGTGCGAAATGGTCTAAGGCTCTATTAGAAATTTTACGGTCTGAGGGTGAAGAATACGGAGCATCAATACGGAAAGAGTACTATCTTTCAGAAGAAATGGTCCCGACATTTGTATGGGTAATTTTATTTTGGGGAGAGCTTGAGTCCGCTAAAATAGACATTATTCGTATATTTGCAGAATCCGATATTGACACCGATGCAAAGATACTTCCTAAAAGAGATGAGCCTGATTCCGCCACATCTATAACAACAAGAACTTTAAAGAGCAGAGATGGATCTAAAAAAACTGTAGTAACGGTTCCGCTCCCTCACTTTAGGCGCAATGCTAAAGTCGATCCCGATAAAGTAGTCGGCCTCAGAAGCAGAGGATTTGGGGCAACTGTAACTAACCTGCAGGAAACAGGAAGGTAGAAAAGTGTTAGAGCAGAATATGAATCTTCTAGAGCAGAAGATTGCAGAGGAAAATAAGAAATCAGCAGAAGAAATGGCTAAAAAAGCTGATTATAAAATACAGATTTGGTTCAGGTCAGAAAGATCCATTAATAGGCCTCTAACGTATTCCTTATCGTTTTGGGAGTCAGGGAAAAGACTTCATGGCGGCGGGGATGAGATGATGTATATATGCCGTAGACATAAGACGGCGCAAGCAGCCACGCCATTTGAGGTGGCTAATGTACTCAATAAAACGGAAAGATCCGTAACGGGATGCAATGGATTAATCCCTGGAGAGCTAGTTCAGCCGGAGGGGCTGATTGTCTGTCCTCACTGCATGCTAAAGCACAAGTCTACTGATATAGGCGACTCTATACTATTCCGTACAACTATAGACGAGGCCGCTACCGTTCTGGAAACTTGGTGGAACCGTCTAAAGGGAAACGCGGATATATATGCTAAATATTCTCCTACTGACCCGAGAACAGTTATGATGTATAAAGAATATGATCATAGGGTAGCTCGAGAGAAAAAGGGGCTTACTATTTATCCTTTAAAGAATATATTAAAGGATACGCTTGCTGGCTCCTCTATCCACTCCAGGTTTAAGGCATTTATAACGGCGTAATAAATGAAGGCTTCTACTAGAAATAGACTTTTAGGACTTATGTCCGGCGGCGCAGCTTTGTCGGTAGTAATGCCTACGTCTAGAGAAAAGAAGAAAGCCCGATCTAGGTCCAATTCTCACTTCAAAAGAGATGATAAAAATAAGTGGGACGAGTTTCTTAACAATTCAAAAAGAAAATCTTTTGTAAAGGCGGTCAACTCTGACATTAGAGCAGACGACAAGCTGAAGCTACATGTAGATGCAATGAATCGTCTTTCTTCAGGCAAAAAAGTGGCAGTCGTTATTGGAGATTCTGGAAGATCGTATCAAATTGTAAAGCTAAGAGGCTTAGACAGGTACGGATGTACCTGTGGGGACTGGAGATATAAGAGATCAGTAACTTCTTCTGCCGACGCTAAAGATGCAGACTGTAAGCACATTAAAAAATGGAAGAAGGAGAACTTCATGAAAAAGAAGGCTGAGATACCTCCAGAAGTGCTAGATGCATTCTTTCTTGAAATGTATAAAGAGGCGGGACAAGGAAAGTATACGACCATGTTATTTGGGGAGAGGGCGGGACAAGCTGCTAAACGTTTTGGGGAGTCCGTGGGGAATCGTTTGGAGAGTTTAGCTAAAACAAAGGTGCCAGGCATCCCTGAAAATGTGAGACTACTTCCAGACAAAACGGTTAGAACGAACATTCCTTGGCTAAAGTTTGACCCCAGGGATAAAAATAAAAATATTTTGCTTCGCAGACTTCAAGGCACGAAAAAAGAAGTACCTGTTTATCCGTCTAGAGATGCGGCAGCCAAGATTCTGGGAAATGCTGCGAGAAATCCAGACGATGCTCTTTTAGTAGGGGCGGTGCCTGGCGGAACTGCGCTTTTGCCAGTTAAAAAAGCGGTAGAAAGAGGCCTGGGAATATAAAATGACTCACCATCGCTTTCGTGAAGAGTTCACTACGCCCGTTGATGAGACGATTACTTCGTGTGGTCTCGAGAACAGTCAGTTTCACCGTAGTTAGGTTATGACGTATAATTTGGAGTTTTGGAGAAGATGCCTAGAGCAAAAAGTAAAGTAACGGTAGGGGACGTATTGGACAAAGTCCAAGAGCTAAAAAGAAGATCCTCAGTACAAAAAGCCATAGTGTCTATTCTTAGGTCTAGGTATTTACCTAGAGACGGAGTTCCAGAACCTCAAGCTCAGATCTCTTGTGAAGGGGCTCCAGTTCCTTTTGGAGTAATCGAAGAGATGGTGTACGAATTAGAGGAAGGATGCGAGGAAATGGATAAAGTGGTTAGTACTTACTTAAAGGAGGAGCTTTCATGAGCAGTGCATCGGAAAGACTAAAAGCTAGAGTAGATACGATAGAAAAGGTGCAAACAGAGGGAATTGATTGGTTGGCTACAGAAATAAAGAGCCTGTTTTCAAACGATTCTGTGATCGGAGAAGCAGTAGAGTCCCATGACACTACAATTGCAGCTATCCGAGCACTGCTAGTGTCTAAAGGGATTCTCACTGATGAAGAAATAGATGCCAAGGCGAAAGAGATAAACACCATACGAGAAGCAGCGGCGGAAAACCTAAAAAAGACAGAAGAGCTGATGAAGATGAAAACCGCTGCGGAAAATGCCGGAAAAGAGGGGCATCCCACAGAGGCTTTCATTTTTGGAGGCTAATCAGTCTTTTCCGCCGATATCTTCAATCGGCAAACTGACTTCAAATTCTGGACCATTGCGTCTGGACCAAATTCGGCCGCCCTCGGACTTATTGGAAAACTCAATCCACTCGACGTAGTCTTCAACTATGTCGCGCTCTACCTGACTTCTTTTGTTATACACGAGGACTGTACTCCCTGGGATTCCGCGATCTACGTCCTTGTCTTTTTTTCGAATGTAGCCAGTCTTCGGCCGTCCCTCTAGGAATCTCTTTATCTTTACTCTTTTGTTTTCTAGCCGAGCCCATTCCATTATTCTTCCGAACTCCCGATCTCGATATAGAATCCCGTTAATTTCTATTGCGTTCATCTTTCCTCATCTCAGCCATGTACGCGCAAAAGTTATGATCCGAAAACCCCCATCTTGTAGCCAGGGATTTTGCTTCCTCACGAGGTAGCTTATTCCACTCTGAGAACCATCCCCTAACTTGTGAGGGATGTATTCCGCTCTTTTTAGAAAATAGTTCATAGAAACGTCGGGAAGCATTCTCAGCCTCAATGCGCGTATTCAGTTGGCCTCGAACTCCCGACTCTTCTCCCGACTCTTCCCACCATCTATTCAATTCTTTTGCGTCGTTACAGTTCAATATTTACACACTCCTGCTCCGTCTTGTCGAAGCGCTCTTCCGTAAATCTTGGAAACTGGAGAGCGTTTGTTTTGTCTCCAGCACTTACATAAGTACGGGTGTCGTACTTGATCTTCAAAACTTTGGGCCACGCACCTAGAGTTGAATTCTGTTCTATGAATTTCTTTGTCCAGCCGTTCCCACACTTGCAGATTTCTACAAGTTCTCCACTAGCGTTTAGTTGATATAGGACGACACTCCCCAGAAGACCTACATATTTCCCCGTCCCATATGTCCCTATATTTTCTTCAGGATTCCATAGAGCGACAAAGTCATCTTCAAACTCTGTCTTGATCTTGCAACATCCTTTAGGTCGTTCTGCTTTCCCTCGGAAATTGAATCCTCGATCTCCGTAAGTATCATCTGGATCGACAGCTACGAACCCCTCCCACTCAGTTTCTTTTAGCATGTCCATAACGGAAGCGAGTCCGTCGGGAAATGCGGAGGCCTCCCAATATTCTGCCGGAAAGATATTATCCGCCAGTGACGGGTAATTGACGTGCAAAGAGGCAATAATACTGTGAATTCTCAAGCAGCGATCTCTATACGGTATATTGCCTAGGAGAGGTTCTCTAGCCATCCATGCAATGTCCCAGACACAGAACCGAAGGTAGGATAGCTCTTCCTGCATTTGGCAGGCTCTGTCTGTCTTAGTCTTTGCTATTTGGGCTACTGCCCATCTCTGATCTTCGTGAGCATCGACGACAAGCTCTCCAAGCAATACGGTATTAGGAGGTATCGCGGAGCACTCTTCCACTGCCTTTGCAATATTCGGATATCTGACTTCCCAGGGTATGATTTCAAGATTATGGGTTCTGGTCATTCTCCTGGAGTATATTTCGCACTTTCCTTGTGCGTTTTTCCGACAGACAATCATCTCTCCATCGTATTTACGAACTAGCCACGCGCTACCGCTGGCTATCTTCTTCGCCATGTGGGCGTTTAGTGTATTTTGTGGCTTATAAAACCGTAAAGATTCGGGAAGAATATCATCATATATATCATTCTCTACAGTAAATACATCGCTGGCATCCCTGTAGCCTTCTCGGATCTTCTCTTTGATTAGTCTATCGAAAAGGTTCTGGGCGTCTCGATCAGGAGGAACTTCGTTAGTCCTTCCCTTGTTTTTCCACTTACCGTAGTCCGTAACAGATTGAAACTTTCCGCCCTTGTATCCGAACTCTGTCGTGACAGAATCTCCATTTAAGGTTATCCTCCATACACGGGATTTTCCCGTGCGAGAGATGTTTACTAACTCTTTTTTAACCATTGTTTACCTCCGGAGGGATTATGACACAAAAACCTGAGATACTTAAAGAAGCGGACAATCGAATAGATCGGTTTGAAAAATGGTTTACAAATCAAGGAGCAGAGCCTCTCGCCAAGTTTGAACGGGCAATACTAAAAACCTTTCTTCTTGCAGAGGAAACTGACTCTTTCAAAGAACTTTTTGCCCCAAAGAGTCCCAGCCAAGATAAGCAAGTTTAGGTTTTGGTTTAATACTTATGTCGAATACTACAGGTAATGGCGCTTCATCTTTTTCTTTTGGGGTCAATATCCAGTCAACTACGTCCTGTTCTAGTGTTCCGTTGCCCCAGTAAATAATTGATGCGCTGTACGCATCTGTTGAGGGGCTATATGTTACTGCGTATGCTTCGTTTCCTTCTTCCGAAAGAGCTACATTTGTTATCGCCCAAAAGGGAAAGTTTCCTTGTTCAGTTGGACCAAATCCGCACTTAGGGCATTGGTAGACCCCATGAGCAATTTCTATTAATCTGTGTTTAGTGTTTAATGGGCACTCCACTAATCTCTCCTGCGTATATACTAAATAAAATAGAGCGCCCTTTGGCGCTCTTTACTTCGAGGAGATCTCATGCCGCACAGCACATGATCCCCTTGAAGTAGGAAGCCTCCTCTTCCGAGAAGGCTTGGTTGGAGTTGATCTTCGGAAGACCAACCGTCGTTAGCCAGGACACTTGTCCCGGTGTCAGTCGAAACTGAGTTCCCTTTAGCTCTGGGAACCTCGAGAACATCTCTCCCGATATCAGTATTGATTGCACCTCCGGAAGTGCAGGGGAGGCCGCGTTGACGGCCTCCGTCAGCTCTGATTTGAACTGAATTATCTCCAGCTCCTGCCTCTTCGCTTCGACATTGTCCTCTCTCTCTGTATTCGCACGAGTGCAAATGCCTACAACTGTCGCCGCGATGACGAACGGTAGTGGTAGCATAATGTATTCCTCCTTTGCTTACCTAATATACTTATGCCATAATTATCTCGTATTTTAAGGGTCTAGACGATGATTTCATCCCAACATGTAAATCAAATGGCAATGCAGCAACAGCAGCAACATATGATGTTAATGGGGGGACAAGGAATGGCTCCCGCAATGCCTGCTCCTGGATCCTCTCAATATCCCGCACAATTCTCATATGGATTAGCTCACAACCCCAATCAGCATTTTGGGGCCCGTGCAGGGGCCGGAGTTATTGGAGGAATGTCTGGGGTCGTTAACGCGGCCAGCACCGTAAATATGGTAGCAGGGCTAGGCTCCTTAATTCCCGGAGTAGCGGGGCTAGGCGGAGGTGCTGTAGGGGCAATGGGAAGCTTTGGTGCTGCCATACCATTAATGGCTGGTGGGGCCATGATGGGCGCAATGGCAGGGGGAGCTAGACGAACCGGAGAGATAAATCAAATATTCGGCAACATGATGTATGCCAATCCCTCTGCCCGATATGGGCGGGGGATGTCTACGTCTGACATGAGGGGAATGTATTCAGCAATAAATAATATTGCGGATAATGATCCATTCACCACTTTTGAAGATGGTATGCAGATTGCCAATAGGTTTACCCAGATGGGAATGCATCAAGGAGTGCAGAATGCCGATAAGTTATCTAAGATGGTTAGGGATCTGGGAGAAACTCTAAAAACCATGGCTAAAACCATGGGAACTACCATTGAAGAGGCAACGGAGGCCTTTGGTAGTATGCGTCAAGCAGGGTTTTACACTTCCGCAGATGTGATGGGCAATACTACGCAGATGGGCGTCATGCGTGGATTCGGCATGACATCCGGTCAGTTTGGGGGAATGCAGCAAGCAGGCGCAGGGATGGCTCGAGGCATGGGCATGTCCGGACAAACAGGGGCCAAATTCACAACAAACTACGCGCAAGATCTAATGGGAGCCGTGAGAGCGGGAACTATCAGCGGAGAAAGGCTGATGGATATAACCGGAGCTAAAGACGCCGTAAGCGCTGCCTCCGCCTTCTCGCAAAGAAATATGGGAACCATGGCCGGTTTTATGAATAGATCGGGAGCCGGACAGGCATTATTGGCTGGACTAGGTAGCGTGGACAGTTCGGGTAAATTCACCGGGGGCATAGATGAATCTATTATGTCTAGAATTCAATCAGGAGAACTAGACCTAAATGATTTATCTAGAATGGCACAGAGCAAGATGGGCTCTAGAGGATCCCAGGCCTCCTTTATGCAGAATAGGGAGGACATTACTGAAGGCGTCCTCGGAAACGCTGAGGGTGCTGGATCGATTATAAACATAATCAAAAACACTCTTAAAGAAGATGAAGGCTACTCAGAGTCAGAAAGAGAACTTCTTTTCCGGCAGCTTACAGGACAAGACAGAAAGTCCTATCGACTAATGAAAGATATGGCTGATCGCCATAAGGAGACCCGACAAAGGCGGTTACAGGATATCCGCAATGAACTGACCGCGTCCTCTTTTGGTCAGGAATTTAGAGAAAATGCAACTCTTGGAGGGTTGACTAGGCGGATTGGGGGGACGCTTGACGAATATCTCGTTGAACCGTTTAAGAACGCAGGCGATGCGTTAGGCAGAGGGATTAGTCAAAAATTTCAGGATTTGGGCGATCGGGTCTATGGAGTGACTAGGTTCTCGACGTCTGCCGGACAAATGAGAAGCTCCATAGATGAAATGACCAAAATTAGCTTAGCGACCGTAGACGGAAAGATATCTAACGCGAATAGGTCGCTGTTATCCGAATCCGGCATAGACGACAAAGCTATAATGCAATACCGCTCTATAGATATTCAGAAGTCTGCTAGCGATCCCATTATGAGGGCAAACGCTTATGCCCGAATGGCTGACCCTGGAAGGATGATGATCGCTCTCGGGCAGTCACCAAAAATTAGTGCGGGACTTAAATCAAAAGTAGCTGCGCAGGTGGGGCAGGTGCACATGGCTATGGATAGAAAAGGACAGAAAAATGCCCTAGACGCCGTTAGAAATAGTGTCAGGGCGGAGCTTAGAAAAAACAAGGGCTCGGAGCCGTCTAAAGAAGAAGTTGATGCAGCGATTGGCGCTGTCTCCGATACTGCGGCTTCCGCAGTTAGTAGAGTTCGGTCTTTTGAAGACGGAGACATAGAGGACTATCGAACAGGCACTGTGAAGAGCGTAGCCGATGAACTACAAGCCCTATCAACCAATGCTGTAGGAGACGGAGGCACTATCGGCCTCGGCGCGGCTACGATAGCCGGAGCAACTACGGGAGCAGGTATCGGGGCGATGTTAGCCGCAGTACCTACTTTTGGGTTTGGCGCTGGAGTAGGCGCAGCAGTAGGCGGTGTGATAGGCGGAATAGGTGGAGCCGTAACTCAATTTTTTGGATCAAGCACAGACCTAGAAGATCAGCAAAGAGACTTCCAAGAGGGCAAGGGTGTAGAGCTTATGTCTAAGTTAACCTCTGGAGGGAAGCTAAAAGAGTTTGACAAGATAGTAAAAGGGGTGTTTTCCGATCAAAAGATTAAAGAAGAAGATAGATTTAAGGTAGTAGCACAGAGGCTCAAAGGAAGATTGGGCGTTGATGTCACCGATAGGGACGTAGAAATAGCCAATAGCTTAATAACTGGAGCTTCTGGCGGAAAGTCTGCTTTTGATCGACTTCGTACGGGAGATTACTCTGGAGCAGTGGACCTGACTAAGAAAGTTGCCGTGCAACAAAGGCGCATGACTTCGATGAAGGCCTTAGAGGCTTTCCAAGCGTTCGGAACAACAGCTACCCAAGGACTCGGACTTGACATTGATGATGAACTATCCAAGGCAATCGGAAAAGTAGGAGAATCAAGTACGGGACAGCAAGTATTCTCCAGGCTACAAGATGCCATTGATATGGCTTCAGATAATAAGTCTATATCTAGTAAGAGGCTAGGAAAAGATGCATCAGCAAGTGCTCGGCTTTTTGTAGAGGGAGTAGAAAAGCATAGAAGCCTAAAGGAATTGTTTTCCGATGGACTTAGTCTATCAGAAATAACGTCTGTTTACGGCGGAACAGAAGAATCCATGAGGAAGCTTCTTACTGGAAGCGGAATCCGCCTAACCGGAGATAGAGACGATATAGTTCAAGATTCCGAAAAAGTAGCGAAAATTTTAGCGGCTCAATACGTTGGAGGAGTAGCGGCGGAAGGGATGTCTGGAGTCAACGCTCATATATCTGGAGGGAAAACCGACCTAGAGAGACAGACAGAAGCAGTGACTAAGCTAACCCATATGGTTGATGCCCTTTATGCCCACAATTCAAATCAAACCACCGGGCTGACAGAAGGAGCTAGACAGTTCCTCGACAAAAAAGGAAAACTCGTAAGGCCTGACAGATAATGAATATTGATATTACTAAAATCCCAAAAATGATTTCTGATGTGCGAAAGAAAGCGCAATATTCGTATACAGGTGAAGACGGTCTTCCTTTCACCGTAGAAATAGTAAGTTTTCCTATGGCCGAAGATTTAATCCAGCAAGGAATGCAAAACATAGTGGCAGAAATGATGGGAATCGCTGAATACGCATCTATACAGGATAGAAATACCGTCACTGAATTAGTAAAGTCTCACATTCCAGTTAGAAGGAGGTAGGCAGTGACAGTTGCATACCATAAGATAGATTTTAACAGGATAAAGAACGATTCTCCAGAATTGTGGGGCGAGGTTGCGCGAAAGGAATACGAAAAGAATCCAAGGAACTTTGGGCAAAATAAATACCGTGAGTATGTGCGTCGCCCTTTAAGAGGAATTACCTTACGAAAAGAGACATACGCAACAATAACTGTAGCCGGAAAGGCCCTAGTAAATTCTTCTTTGCCTCCAACTAGTTCCGACGTTGTAGCGTATAAGAATGGAAATTTCACTACTAATTTTCTGTTGCAGTCTTTGACAGAAACTAGAAATGAAAAGGCACAATATATCCCCACTTTTGGAGCTACATACGCTTATTTTTTCGGAGAAAGTCCTAGACTGATAAATTGCTCAGCAATTTTACTTTCGACTAACAATTTCGACTGGGAAAGAGAATGGTGGGTAAATTACGCAAATTTTATGAGAGGAACTAGCCTAGTAGCCAGCAACTCTAAAGTTAGGTTTGAGTTTGATGAGTATGTAATTTGCGGATACATGGTAAACGCTACGACTATTAGGCAGGCCACCGATCCATCGATAATACAACTGAACTTTTCTTTGTTTGTAAGTAGCGTAAATACTCTGGACGTAGGGAACCGCAAAGTAGATCAGGCGGACGCGAGATCTAGCTTATATAAGTTAGGCTATGACGCCAGAGGTCCTCGAGACCCCGCTATATCTACTACTGCAGCCGTTCGTAAGATGAATATAAAGATGTTGGAAAGGACACAAGAAATAGGAGGCTTTACCGGATTTGTTAGGGGAGTTCTAGACTCTGTAGATGATCTAGAAGCTTCAGTGGGCTCACTAGTTAGGACCGCTAGGAATTTTCTTTACGGAAGAAACTTAGTAGTTCCAGTAGGATATGTAAGTGAGCGGGCATCCAAACCTCTATTCCCAGAAGGTACGGGAGCGGAAGGATTAGCAGGAAAAACTTTTAAAACAGAAGGAGCTTTCGGGCTATTCTCTGCGAAAATAAAGTTTATTTCTAATGATGCTAGTCCAGATCCGAAAGCGCATAACATACGCCTAAGGACTAATACTGACAGCACGTATTTTGGACAAAGTAAGACCCAATTAGCTGCTGAGTATTACTATCAAAATATCGATGAATATGTAACTGCGGGACAAACCCTGGAAATTGAGAATTTTGAGCCCTCTGAATATAGTACCGTGAAAAAAGGCCCCCTTAATGCTCAGGCAGTTTCTGCGTGGAAATCGATGGGCATCGATATAGATAAAATCAACAGCCAGGAAAACGATAAAAGTAAAAGATCGCCCGCAGAGCAAGCAGCAGAAATATTGGCGGATAGGGACGTTAGAAATTTCTGGCTCAGTATTCTCGGTAGAACTGCGTACGGCGTCAGCGTTTATTTTATCGGCAAAAGCATTGTAGAAAAGAGAAGAAAGATACAAAAAGATATAACGAATCCGAATAGAGAGCTTCTAGAGCCTGAGCAAATAGCTCTTCTAGAGCAGGCAGAAGCGACAGAATCTCCAGCGGAAGCAAGACTTAGAAGAGAGGCGGCCGCCAAGCTTAGAGGTAATAGAGGTACGATATCTACCGATGATTCTCTTCTTTCTCTTTTCCTAGGCTCGCTATAAAAAGAAAAAGAGGAATACTTTGGGATACGAAAGCTCTGGCACCGGTAGGGGGCAATATTTAGATTTACGGCTCTTCCTAGAAGGAGTTGAGGTTCCTGTCGTGGGCTGCTCGGTTAGCTGTAATCTAAACCAGCCCGCATCTGCAAATGTTACCATAGTACCTCATGATTCTCTTACGAGGATACTGCCTAGGACCGTAGTACACCTATTTTACCTAGACTCAGATAGGTTTACTCAAAGCGATCTTAGTTACCCTCGAGATTCTCATTACAACTTACTATTCTGTGGAGAGGTATTTACCATTTCAATGGGCAAGTCTGGGGCAGGCTCCAGAACAGCAACACTCAGTTGTTTGGACTTCTCCAATGTGTGGGATACTAACTATTCTTACATACTTCAGTACGGCGTTAGCGATGGGGCTGGCGGCGGCGCTATTGTAAACAACATGTCTAAATTTATGGCGTCGGTCTCTAATACTTCCCACAGTTCATTCGATAACATCGTAAGTGACCCGGCGATGGTCATTCGTAGGTACTCCCAACAAAATCCACTAACTCAAGGTATTTCGGGAACAGGCAGTTGTCTTGGAGGGCTGCTTACAATTTTAGAACTTCTGAGTGGGGTTCAGGGACTTTACTTTGGTATAAATTCTTGGGCAACCGTCACAGAGCGTAGAACAAAAGTTCTTGATTCTGTCGTTTCCGATTCTGGGGAGATTGCTAGAAAGTTATACGACACTCAAGTATTTGCTGATTGGCTCCAGAATAAAACTGGACATGCGGGAAGTGTCATCAGCTTTAGAGAGATCGTAGATAAGATATTAGAATACATATATTACGATTTTGTGCCTAATCCCGTAGCCGGGTATTTAAGAGGTGATGACGGTAACGGAAATCCAGGAAGAGAGGTCCCTGATTGGAAGAACATAATAGTCAGTACTGGAGGACAAAAGTCTAGCGACAAATTCGTAAAAGAATTCAGAAAAAATAATCCTGAGTTTTCTTGGAAAGGTTGGCAAAAAAATCTAATAAACTTGAGCCCAACATTTCTAAATGCGGTTGAAAAGTTTTATGAAAAAGCAAAGGAAGATCTTAAAGCGGTTGGATTAGAGAGCTATTCAATAATGCCAATATCCGCGTTCAGATCCGTAGAGACGCGGCTTCAGATGGGATACCCAACTACAGGGTATAAGACCATGAAAGTTGGTGGGAAAAAAAGGGCTGTAGGCGTAGAGAAGAAAAACGGACGTTGGGTGTCTACAGGAAAGCCCATGACGAAGGAACAAGCTCAACAATTTTCAATGAGATTTGCGCATGATAACGGATTTGCTCTAGATTTTATGCCGGGCGGAGGGATTGCCTTTAATGGTCCAGAGGCAATAGATTTTGCAGGGAAAAGCCCCCACGGAAAGCCTTTGAGCGCCGGATACGCCAGAAAGACAAAGAGGGTAGCTACCAAAATAAGGTATACCCTGTATTGGTATACAGTATCTAAAGGCGGAGGAGGAGATGTACTAAAGGCAAAAGGAGGGTTTGTCTCCAAAGCTAAGAAAGGCGGAACTAGAGTCAAAGGACTTGGAGAACTAGATGCGGTCTTCGACTACATAATTGCTCAAGCAGCCAAAGGCTCCGGCGACATCAGAGTACTGGCTACGATCTGGCAGAATGAGCTGGTAAAGACTTGGAAGGGTGCCGTAGCGATTACTGATACAGATTTTGCGCAACGACTTAAGGAACACTACAAGACAATACTTCGTCCGGCGATGGAAAAGGAAGCCCTCTGGTGGAAAACAGTAGGTAAGGCCGCTCGGGCTACCGGGATGTCTTGGGGTGGAACTTATAAACCTGTAGATCCCTATTTTTACGCCATAGGGGGAGCTGAAATGGAGGGATGGGATCCCATGCATATTCAGCTAAAAAATTGGAAATCAGTTCTAAAGAAGGAGGCGCAGACAGGCAAAGTTTACGCCCCTGCAAAAAAGAAAACTAAAAAAGGGAAACAACCAAAAGTACGAGAAAAATTGCGGTCGTTTATTTTTCGTCCAAACATTTGGCCCGCCGCTCCCCCTGTTTGCAACGTTATGTTTCCCGACGACGTAGAAGCATTTCAGTTTAATAGACAAATGATGAGGGAAACGACTCGACTAAAGTTAGATTCCTATAATCAGTTTTTTGAAAGCGTGGTAGTAAATAAGTATTACTACGCCCCTCAATTTACCGAAGGAGAAAGTTTAGAAAAAGGCGGAATAGGATCAGTAAGTAAAGCCGTGATTTACGATCATGAGAGGTTTAGTGGAATAATACCTAAGATAGAAAAGATATCTGAACTCAGTTTCTACGCCAAGCAAGATAAGACGGGAAAAGTCCCCTTAATGGTGCGTAGTGGTGCGGGGAAAAACGCGATAAATACTGCAAAGAGTTCCGAGGCTGCGTCTACTCTCCAGACATACGGTAAGCAAGTTGCTCACTATAACCTACTAACGCATAGATACGAGGCGCGTACCGCTTCGTTTTCGGCCAGGTTCTTGCCAAGATTAGTATGTGGATTTCCTGCTCTAATAGTGGACCAAGCCCTACTAGATTCAGAAAGATATTCGCAAAATAGTAAAAAAACTAACCGACCTAACTGGAATAAGGTCCATTGGTTAGGGATGATCGATACTCTAACTCATTCGATCGATCAAAGTGGGGCTAGAAGTAGTGGACAGCTTCGATATGTTCGTTCCCATAGAACAGGCGACGAGACCGACGATCTTTTTAGTGAAAATATAACAAATCAGGGAGAGTTCATAACCCAAGATCCTGATCTTCTAGAAATAGAGCACTCAGCAATCGAATTCAAAATAGACGCCGCAGCTATGTGGTCGATAGATTCTGTAGCCCCTTCGGATGCGTGGCTGTTCCACAAAGTAGTTGAGAAGACTATCCCAAAACAGGCCACCGTTGGATTACTCAGCCTAATATACAATAAGCAAGCAGTAGTTAGTATGGTGGGGAAAGAAGTACAGGAAGGACAATATTTTGCTACGAGGCGAGTCGCAGCAACAACAGTTCGGAGAACCCATTCAGACGAAAAAAATAGAGTAGGGCAGGCCTTAAAAGAGGTAACAGGCACCAAAGTCATGATCAATAAAAAAGGTCAACAGATGGAGTCAGGAGAATGGTCAGGACCCCCAACTCCGATAGTGGTTCGATGGGAGTTATCTAAAGACCCCAACGACTGGACAAGTTTTCCGGTAGAGGATGCCAATTTGCCTCTAATAGGAGAAAAACATTGGAATCCAAAACGTTCCATTAGCTTGAAAGGCACACAAGGAGCAATCCTAAAGAGACAAATTTTTTCTCTGGACAAGAGCACTCTACTCACGGATGACCAGAAAAAAGATATAAAAACCCATGTAGGCAGAACTTACAGAGTTTATGAAACCGGAACCGCGGATACAGGAAAAACAAAAACATGGACCCTACCTGCTTCTGCAGATTATAAGCCCGAAGTACCTGAGATTCGCGGCGTTTCGTATAGGGATGGGGCATCGTACATCAAGCAGGCTTACAAGCCTCAAGTAGGAACAGCACCGGAAATAATTGAAAAGAATGTCGTTGTAGACACGACTGTCTCTATTGAGCAGGTTTATTGGTTGCCCGGAGATTCGTTTATAGCTAAGTTTGCGCCGGCCATGACAAAAGGCGGTAATCGTAGAATACCTCTAGAGGAAGCCATAATGCCTCCTTGGGTATCTGATGAGTATAAAAATGCTGAGATAGGCGAGAAGATCTACGGAATCATACTAGGGTGCGATTCTATCATGAGATTCATCCCCAGTGGTGCAAAGCCTTATGATAACCTATCGAATCATTCTGTTGAGCAGGCGGTTGATACGCTAGTCTCTCAGTTTTCACAATACACTAGTTCTGGACGAGATATAGCCTGGGATTGGATATATCATTCCACTAAGCGACCCGTAGCGAATTTTAATGATATACTATTACCGAAAGGGGTTTATCAGTCCGCTAGTGGCGCAGTTACTGAGTTGTCTGCTTCCGAAAAAAAGGACAAAGTTAAGATGTTTTTTTCCGGTGGATTTCACTCCGCCGCTGTATGTGGCACGAGCTACTCAAAAAAATCTTCAACTCACTATGGATTTTCGTTGGAATACTTAGATATAGTGAATGTAAAGATGGCTAGTAGAATGAACACTAGCAAGAAAGCAGTTATCGATAAATCCGAAGCAACTCACCTAGACCCTAGAGGGGAGAGAGCCCGGAGGATTATTAAATATAGAAATTCGATTTCTGGCTCAAATGCGTTAAAGAGTTTGGGATCTAGAAATGTTCACCAAGTCACTAAGTTTGAAATTGGTATCGGAAAGAAAGGCTAAATCGTGATTGACCCTAATATTATTAAAAGTTTTACAGAAGAGATAGCTAAGTTGGCTGGCGCTGCAGATACGGCAGGTAAGGTAAAGGCACTACTAGCCGGCGGAGCTGTTCTAGGCGCGGGCGGAGGTATTATCGGAAAGCAGGCTTATGACGACATGCAGGTTGGAAAACAAATTCGTAAGCAGCAGAGAGGCATGTAATGTCTAAAAAACTTGCAGACATACGTACTCAGGACCCTGCCAGCGGGCTGTTTCAAAGAAACTCAGAAGCCTTGCTGACGGAGGGAGCAGAAAAATCAAGCGTAGAGACTTCCAATGGAATACTCGATGCTCTGTATGCTAATAAGTCAAAGATGTCCGAAATGGCATCCCAACAGCTAAAAGACCTTTATGCGGGCGACGGATACGGGCGACACCTTCGTCTAGGGCTCACCGCAGACGAAGCCTCTAAGCTAGTAACGAGAGCTTTTCAGTAAATATGTCGAGAATGATTAGAAATCGTCTGCAAAAAATTGCCGCAAAGGATCCTTTTAAGTTTCCTACAAATTGGGCGGTTGCTAATCAAAATAACCCCAGTAAACGGACACTAGAAGAGCTGTCTATGTGGAGAGACTGGAAGTCTTCTGGAGAAGATCCGGACAAGCTACAGCCTCTTCTAGATTCCTTAACTCCCGTCATTAACCAGCAGGTAAATAGGCACAGAGCACCTAGAATTGCTAGGCCCGCAATAGAGGCGCACGCCCGAACTCTGGCAGTATCTGCGTTAAGAAGGTACGACCCAGCTCGAACAAACTCTAAGGGAAGCGGGACCGCAGTATCTACGCATGTCTTTAATAACTTAAAAGGGCTAAACAGATATGTTAAGAAGCATCAGAACTTTACAAGAATAGTAGAAAAAAGATCCGCCAAGGTAGGAGACTACGATAGGGCGGTAACGATACTAGAGGAAGAGCTGGGTAGGGAGCCTACTAGTTTTGAAATTGCCGATAGACTATCCATGAGCCAAAAGCAGGTAGAGAATCTTCAGCTAGAAAGAAGAAAAGATCATTTTTCTATCCCAGACCCAGAAATGGGTGCAGGGTCTCCGTTTGAAGAAGAGCTTCCGGCGCACAGAGAAGTAATTGCTATGCTTCCGTATGAGCTGACCTTTGATGAAAAAAGAGTCTTTGATATACTGTTTGGTAAGAACGGGCAAAAGAGAGAAACTAGCACCACTAAGATAGCTAACAAGCTAGGATGGTCTGCGTCAAAGGTATCACAGGTAAAGAAAACCATATCTAAAAAATTCATAAACTATATGGAGTCTTTTTAGATGGGCATTAGAAGAGAAATAAAAGAGTATTTAGAGGAACTCCGAGTAGGCATAGAGGAGCCTTTGGAGGAGGCAGAAGAAGCGATCCACAGAGAGAAAGTTTGGCTTACAAAAATTTACAAAGGCATAACTGGGGAAGATACAGTATCTGATGCTCAGATTGATTTATCTGTATCTTGGAGTTACGGGTTTTTATCCGATAATTTAGTACGTGCATGGGGAAATACTGAAGAAAGCAAAAGGCGCGCTTAAAACTAGCGCAGAGAGACAAGCATATGAGCGACAACAAAGAAGTATTTGAAACCCAAGACATGGCTTTTGCCTCGTACCTAGTACTGTGCGGATGCTCTATAGCAGCCGTAAAGAGAGCCGGACGTAGAGTTATTTGGGAATTTTCCGTTGATCCCGATAAGTTATCTGAAATAGAAGCTAAGTGGCCCGGAAGTGAGTCCTCTTCTTTCTTCAATACGTATCAAACTCTAAAGGGACAGCTAAGGCAACGGTGAATAAAATACTGTACGATTCGTCTTGGCAAAACTACTAAGTATTTATATACTCCTCCTAAGAGTGTCTAAGCAAATTATACACTAAATATATTTATAAAAATGCTTACTTTATGCGGACCGTCCACGGGACGCATATACTAATTTATTCAGCTCGTTTTATTTTTCTGTATCGATCCGCGCAACAATAGCGCGAGACCTCCGCCTTAAAGAAGCGAAAGCAGCTTTAATGATTATTTAGGAGGTTACTATGCCTTTTATAAGATTAAGACAGACTCCCGACTACGCAGGGTCTCCTACTACAGATTCCTATGGCGGAATTTCTGTAGAAGTAAACGGCTCAAGTACGGTACAGCCTTCCGGCGGAGCCGATACCGGCTGGACCCCTACTGTAGGTGATGTAGTCGCCTTCGACAACGGGACAGATACTTTTTCATATTCAATTAGTGCCATTACTCAAAGTGGCAGTTATTGGTATTTGAGAGGGGATCCTAGTACCCATACAGCGTCGTATAGCGGCCCGCAGAAGTTTTTGCCGGCAGATACGCTCACTGTTACTCGGTCATCGAGCCAGATACTTTCTGGGACTATGTCCAGTATCTCAACAAATACATATATTATGCTCGGAGCAGCAGGAACGTTTTCGTTTGCTTCGGCAGCTAAAATTAGAGTTACGGCAGGTGAATACCAGTCCAGCTCCGGAAACTATACGTACCCTCACTCTACATATTCGACTCCGTATCAGGCGGATATAGACGCAAACGGCACTGATTACCTTTACGGTAATGACGGTACCGGCGGCTATAGTAGTGGTGATGGCTCCGATTGGATCTACATTGAAGTGTCTAACGAAAGTGGGTCAGTTCCGCTAGACGGAACCATGGCAAACTCCAGTTCCTCTAATTACGGGGTGAACACGAACTCAGATGTTTCGGATGATGTGTTCTTGGACGCTAGTGCGGGACCCTTAAAGGTCGAGTTCTTGGATGGTTCTGGCAATGTTTATTGGCGTTCTGGACAGGAATACAACGAACCTATAATAAATTTATCCAAGAATCCTCAGTATTCGGATTCCGGCAGCTATTACGGATCTAGTTTATCCAGTGAGTTCGAGACATATGTACTCGGCTCTGCTACTCCAACTACTGATCCCAACGGTCCGGGCTATTATGCTGCGACCATAAGTATATCGGAGAACTACGGTAACAGCCCAACTACATATGACGTAAGTGTGTCTGGGGGTGACCCTTCAGAGACTTATACTTATCAGTGGCAGTACGTATTCGATGAGCATGGGTATTCCGGTGGACCTACTTACACAGATATAAGCGGAAAAACGGGAACTTCTTACACAGCAGCCCAGATCGGCCTTAACGGAAGCGTTCGGGTCCAAGTAACTGCTGTAGGCACAGGAACCGTAACTTCGACATCTGCCCAATACATATATGGTAATAGCTTGACATTGAGTCTATCCGACGATGGTACAGATATTACTGCCGTAGTTAGCGGAGGTACTACTCCGTATACGTACTCATGGCAGGACTCTAGCTATCAGTCCGTAGGCTCAAACTCCGCAACGCTGACTCCGTCTGCTAGTGGGGACTATAGCCTAAACGTTACCGACAGCTCTCAAGGCGTTGTGGACAGCAACATGACTGGGAGCGAATATAACTATTCCTTTACATTAACTTCATCTTCTTCTGGAGGTTCTTCTATGTCATTTTCAGATACCGGTGGTACCATTTCGGGACCATCTCTATTCGAAAGAGTCGTGCCTAAGGGCTCTAAGGCTTCTTTCCCATTCCAGGCCAGTGCGGCCTCTCTTACCTTCACGCCTGTAGTATACAAGGTGCAGGAAGGCACTACCGCAGACATTAACGTTATGTCCGGACAAAATGACGGTTCTTACGCAATAAGCGCTAGTGTCGTAGAAGTCGGCGGTGGCGTTTATAGTTTTCGCATGGCTCCCGACTCGGGGTCTGCTACTAAAGATGGGCTAGAGGACGGCTGTTCCTACTATGCAATCTGCACCGCCACCCACTCAGGTAGTGGGGAATCCGAGACAATTCGTATTCCCGTATTCGCCTACTCGCCTGCTGGACACCTTGACGATCTATTCGGTCGACTAGGACAGATCAGCTTCAGTGACGCGCATGTTAGCTCTGCCACGTCTATCGTTGCTGCTCTCGATGCTTTGGGTTCTGCACTAACGGATGTCGACAGTGCTAACAGCACCATCAGCAGCAATGTTGGTTCTGACGCGGACAGCGCTTCTGCATCTGGTAGTGCTCACGCTAAGATTAAGCAGGTTGCTGCTGACGTTGCCGTAGTTGATGCGAATGTCGATTCGATTCTTGCGGATACTGCAGAAATGCAAGGCGACTTGGCAGACGGTGGCCGACTAGATGTGATCTTTGACGCTATCTTAGCGGATACCGCTGAGATGCAGGCAGATCTTGCCGACGGCGGTAGAATTGACGCCATCCTAGATGAGTTAACCTCGCAAGGCGACACCAACGAGTCTAAGCTCGATGTTATTGATGGAATTGTAGATACGATCCTACTTGATACGGCGGAGATGCAAGGTGACTTAGCTAATGGTGGAAGACTGGATGTAATCTTCGATGCAATTCTGGCAGATACCGACGAACTCCAGGGAGACTGGGTTAACGGCGGAAGACTTGATTTGCTCTTGGACCGTGCAGTTGCCGCAGCAGAAGGCGTTAAGTCCGACTGGGATGACGGTGGCCGTTTGGATGTCATTCTTGACGAAATTCAAGCCAATGTGGACACCAATGAAGGTAAGATAGATATTATAGACGGTAACGTCGATCAGATCGAAGCTATGTTGGGCGCTTTGGCCGATGCAGCTTCTGCTGATTACGGTACCGATAAGTCACTCATGGCGATGGCTCGTAAGTTAGGAGCCGATATCGCTGACCTTGATGGCGATCTTGTAACTGCAGTGGCTGCCCTAGTGGGACACCATGACGATACTCAGTCGGACATTTCGACGTTGTCGGCTTTGGTCACCAGCGAAACTGATGCTATCGATACAGCCGTTAGCAACCTAGCCTCTCAGGTTACTAGCGACACTGACGCTATCGATGCTGCCATCGTAGCTCTCGATGCTGTCGTGGATGCTGGATTCGCAGCAGCTCAGGTGGATCTCGATGCAATCCTTGCGGACACCATCGACATTCAGAGCGTGACGGATGATTGGAAGGATGGCGGAAGACTTGACCTCATTCTTGATGAGATTCAGGCCAACGTTGATACTAACGAAGGTAAAATCGACACTATTGACGCTAATGTGGATCTTATTCTCGCAGACACAGCAGAAATGCAGGCAGACCTTGCCAACGGTGGGCGTCTAGACGTCTTGATAGATCGCGCAGTTGCGGCAGCAGAGGCGGCGGAAAATGACCTAGCTAACGCTACTGACGGTCTTGGAGCGCTAAAGGCTGGTATTGATGCGAATCAGACTGACCTGAATACAATCTTGGCAGACACTGCCGAGATGCAAGCCGATCTCGCCGATGGTGGACGTCTTGACGCAATCTTCGACGAATTGACCTCTCAGGGTGATACGAATGAAGGTAAGTTGGATACCATCGATACGGTAGTTGACGCTATCCTTGTCGATACTGCCGAACTTCAAGGCGATTGGGCCAATGGCGGTAGGCTGGATCTCATCCTTGATGAACTCACTACGCAGGGTGACACTAACCAGAGCCTTATCGGTGCGGTCAGTGATTCGTCGAGCGCAAGCTCGGTGTTTGGTAAGATTGCATCTATGCGAGCAGTTGTCGATCAGCTCCAGACTGGCGTTAATGCTCGAATGGTTCCTTCGGTACCAGACCTGTACTACTCCAGCTCCAGCGCAGCGGTTTACATGCCGGTTTCTGTCAGCGTAATTGATGGCGCTACTGGCTCTCTCGAGGATCCAGACAGCTCGGAAGTTGTCATGCAGTTTGAATTCGACGGTTCTGTTGTATCCGACTCTAGCGTATCTGGATCCGCAGACTCGCTATTCGAGGATTCAGCAGGAAGCACGGCGCTCGGAAACTCAGGAATTAGCAACAGCGTTGTAGGTTCCGGCGGTAACTGGTTTGCTATGAAGAGATCGTCGGAAGGAGTTTTCGCTGCGTATGTCAAGTTTGAGGCAAACGCAGAAGGTAACTTCATGGCGCATTTCCGATGTGCAGACAGCGATCCAAGCGGAGATGCTGCACAGTTCCTAACCAGCAAGACAGGGTTCGTTAGATCTCCAATCGGTCTTGGTACACTAGGTGCTGCTGGCGCATTCTAAGACAACTTTTTAGTTGCCTTAAAATTAACCCCCTCTCTTTGGAGAGGGGGTTTTTTGTTGGATAAATCTTTATAAATCTATAATACTTGATACGTATTTAGCTTCAAGGGCAAGTAAATGAGTAAACAAGGAAGAGCTTGGAAATTTGTAGGCGGACCTAAAGGCCCTCGAAACAGCCTAAAAGCTGCCTGCAAAGCCGCGCAAGAAGAGCCCCAAGGAGAAAAGGGAATTTTTAACGCAGAGACTGGAGAGTTGTACGACCTTCTAGGCAACCCATTGCACGTCTTAATCAAGCATCAGCATGAAAAGACTGTGGACATGTTAGCCCTGGTCTACTTGACCGGAATGTTGGGCGGTCCCCTAGATCCTAAAGCACTAGTGCCTATGATAAAGGCATTGGGTGGAAAGTTTGCTACAGATATACTAATGCGCGCTAAGGAAATGGCAGAAAAATTAGCCGAGGACAAGAAGGCAGCGCAAGAAGAGGCAGCGCAAGAAGAGTCTCCAGATGGCGACAGCTGATTTCAGCAAAGCTACTTCTTTCGACGAGCAAGCAGCTGCATGGGCCGATTTCTTGCTTAGAGATAGAATGGAGAAGAGAGAGCAGAGAACTGTTTCTTTATCTGCCAGTCTCTATCCCTTTTCCTTAAAGAAAAATCCTCAAGGGGATGAGTTTATAGACTTTCCTAGCATACCTGAACTATTGCCAGATTTTCCAAGTAAGAAGTCGGCACAACAGGCATTAACAGGGGAAGAATTTTCCTACCTACTACTCATGCCTGGATTACCTACTTCGGACATAGAGGCTAAAAGAATCGAGGTAAAGGGAGTTCCGGGTGACAGTACGATCATAAAAGTACGTGACGCCATGATTGATGGCGGGGATTTTGATTTTTACTTAATGGGGGTGTTCATAAGCCAACAAATTAAGCGCTGCTTTTGTGCTTCCTTTGACGGCAATAAGTTTGGTCCTCTTAGGGTAGGGGCAGCCACAGGAGGCCCTTTGGAGGATCTCATAGATTTTGAAGCCTAGACCTTGAAAATTAGGTATAGTAATTTGAGTAAAAAATAAACTAAAGAGGATACTATGCCTACTAAAGTTGTTATAGGCTCTCCATATAAAGCTGCTTATATGACTACAGATCCGAATGTAGTTGTCACTGCGCTCATATCCGGACCAACTACAGATGATGTATGGCTTAATCTACCTCTTACCGAGATAGCTACTCCAGAAGGAAGCGGGCGAGTTTTCGTAGCCGAGTACTCACCTACAGAAGTAGGGTGGCATCTGATTTCATATAAAACAGATCCGCCTGGAGGAGAGCAGGGCGATAAGTTTTATTGCGAGGCTGTTAATGAGGCTGTTAAGGAAGTAAATCAGGCCGTCAGCATAGTCAGGCAGGCAGTAGAAACAAATCAAATATCTAGAAGATCGATAGGCACTATAGTCTCCAGTACCTCTTCTAGTGAGGTAAACTAAAATGGCAGGGCTAAAAAAAGTAGGAGTGCCTACAAGGTTTTTTCTAAATATACGAATGGTTACTGAGTTAGGGGAGGTTAGGGTAGCCCCAGATTTCCTGCCCTCTCTAGCTGTCCGAAAGGAAGGCAGTGAGGTTGTCCTTGATTCTCCTCAAGTACATTATGAAGGAGCCGTCGGGGACTACTCCAGTGTTTGGCCTCCAAACGAAGTAGGCACGTTTATCCTAACGTGGACATTTATCGTAGACGGAGACGCCTACACGGATCAAGAAGTTGTAATTGCTGTAGAAATACAGAATGCAGAGGAAGTTGAAGAGTCTCCCCACCCTGATATAGGGGTACATAATACTTGCGAGCTGACGGCTAAGTTTATTAGTGCCGGAGGAAAAAACAAAAAAGGAATCTTTGTTAGGTTTACTCCAAATGAAGGAACTTCCGTAGCTTCTGGATTTTTAGTTTCGGAAGTCACCGCAGAATCCGACGAAGACGGACTAATTTCCATGCACGTAGTAAGGGGCGCAGAAGGACTGCTTACTATAACAGGAGTAGGCTTGGTCAGGAGAGTAGTAATTCCAGATCAAGATACTATTGATATATTTGACCTAACCGCAACCAGCCAAGATCTGCTAGAGGTTAAGAAAATTAAGCTAATCGAAATACCGAGGAGATCCTGATGGCTGAAGTTACATTTTTTGTATTCGACTCTAAGGAGCGAGACCGCTCGGTCCCGCTACCTGGCACTCAGGTACGCATATATAACAGCCTAGGCACTGAATTTATAACCATGGGCAGTACAGATGATGCAGGGAATTTGGTCTTGGACCTCCCCGTAGCAGATTACTGGGTTAGGTTTTTTAAGCAGGGATTTTCTTTTTCCACCAAAATGCTAACCAAGATTGTGGACGGGTCCAATATATTCGATATACCGGGAGGCAACTTATCGGAACTCCCGCCATCGGCCGCAGATAATCTTTGTCGACTCAGCGGGCATATAATAGGCGCAGGAGGAGAGCCTATGCCAGGAGTGACCGTAGATTTCTTAGTTCCCGTTGAAAAAACTATGATACTCCAGCACAGGGTAGTTGGGTCAACTAAAGTGTCTACACAAACAGATAAAAATGGACGTCTCGAGGTAGAGCTAATTCAGGGTGTCACTTACGACGCAGTAATAGAAGGAATTGGGGAGCCGATTTATCCATTTACTGTTCCTAATTTGCAGGCGGCAAGATTCGCAGACACGGTTTGGTGTACTCCAGTCGCCGCTTCCGTAGGATCACTAACGGCTACTGTAGCAGTAGGGCATGAAGTGACAATACCGATTAGTATTGAGCTTAGTAGCGGACTGGTTACTCCTTACACTGGCGCAGATGACAAAAAAATAGGCCCCTCTATCTGGGCTACTGTAAAGTCAGACAACTCTAAGGTGGCGTCTTCTATATTTAGCGGGGACTCCTCCCTAATGATCGCAGGGATTTCGGAAGGTACGGCTACTATAAGTATTTTTAAAAGAGAAGAGACCGATGTACTCAGACTTCCCCGGGATACTAAGCCTTTGGCAGAAATTTCAGTTGTAGTAGTTTAAGGCTATGGCAAAAACAATAAAAACATCTGATTTAAGTTCTACGGCCGAAAGGATTTTATCCCCTCCCTTGGTGAAAGTGGACTCTGGCAAAGAAACTAGGCAACTAAGGTGGGAGACCATACGCGGTCGCGCCTCTACCATGATTCTGTCAGATACGGACATAGGAATTTACTACTCTCTGCTAGCGAGCAATAAGGCTCGAGCGCAGATAAAGACGTTACTGTCCCTGCTTTGTGAGGCAATAGTCCTTTTAGAAGAGTCCACAGAAGGCGTGGTTCTGAGATCGCCACTAGACGAAACAGAGTTAGTCGGTAGAGCTAAATTAGCGTCCCTCCTCCTAGAGATAGGAGAGATAGAGTCATTAGACGAGTTGATAGATCTGCGCCCGTCCTTACTAAAAACCGGATTAGACTACTTAGGCCCTCTAGAGGCAGAGACTATGAAAAATTCCGGAGTCAAAAGAAATTACAGTTCCAGAGGGTATATTAGATCAGTAATAGGAGAGGCCGCCAGGGTAGCGGATAAGGTAGAAAATACCTTAAGTACAATGTCTAGTATGGAGAGGGACTTACGAAATCTTCTCGCGCCCTTTGCAATTAAATCAGTGTCTACTAATTCTGCGGCATTAATAGGCGACATAGATGATGAAGAGATAGGCAGCACAAGATTCTTAACGGCCCTCGTGGGATTATCTTCCGTTAACATGCTACTAGCGCCAAAATCCTTGACTGAAAAAATAGATACACGCACAAACTTTCCATTTCAAATGGATATAAACTCCTCAAGAACAAAGCTATACTTCCTTGTAGACGGTAGTAAACAAGACATCCTTCAGCTTAACGTATTGCCCGGAGATATAGTAACTGAGTACCCTACAGGAGATATCAAGACAATTTTATCTGTGGACGCCACTTCAATAACAGTGACGTCCCCGCTATCTTCGGAGACTCAGGCGGTTTCTGTTAGGTCTCCCGCTCAAGAAGATTACTTAATGTTGTTAGACTCGTTATCTTTAACGACTGCATATGCGCCGACTACGCTGGCTTTAATGTATTCTGATCCAATTTTGAGAGAAATTAGCCGACCAGAGGCCGCAGAGATGGTTGAAGTTTTGGCTAATTTAGGAAGTAACTTTGGGCTACTCACTGATGAAGCCAGCACATCACTACAAAAGCTGGGATTGTCTGTGCCTTCTCCCTCGGCAGAGAACTTGATGGACATTTTGAAGAACTATTCTCCTAGAATTTCTGACAAAACCAAGGAAAGCGGAGACTTTATCTTAGATTCAGTAGAGAATGCCGGTTTCGATAAGGCCACTAATTCATTACTATCCGGAGATCTTACGTGCCTTTCAGAGAAAGAATTCGCCTACGCTACTACCGTAGGACATGTATCTAGATCTATGGAAGATTTCGTATTCGCGGCCCTGGAGACAGGAAGAGAAGAGTACTAAGGAGGGCTTAAAAATGGCAGATACTAGAACAGACGAAGCCATTTCTATGGCTTTGTTGGCTTTAGGAGATATGCTGACGTTTCTAATGGCGGAAAACTCAAAAAGTTCAGTTCAATCTGTAGACTTGAAGCAATCTCTTTTAGATGCGATACTCGAACTAGATAACTCTAAACATTCTTCTGTTCTTTCTATAGAAACTCCTACAGAGGCAGAAGAGAAAAAAGCATTTTCTAGTGGGATTTTACCGTCGCTTCAAAGAACAGGTAAACTCCAGAAAATACAAAAACTTAGGTTGTCTCTTTTTGGAGGAGCCTTCAAGGACGACAAAGGAAAAGTAATAACCATCCCAGGGATATTTGATGAGTTATTAAATATGTCAGAAGAAGAGATCGATTAACGAATATGAAAGATTACCCATTACTAGCATTTCATCATTCGGCAAAGATCGATAATATCGATTTCTTTGGGGAATCCACGTTGTCTTTAGACATACGGGGCAAGGAGTTTACTAACATAGCCTCCGTGCTTCTTAATGGGTTTAGGTGTGAGAATTTTATCGTCATGTCTCCTATGCGGATATTGGCGGATATACCCAAGCAAGTAATAGGAAGACCGTTAACATCGATAACAGTATTAAAGAATAGTACTAGCGATGCTAATTCTGCAATTATTAGCTTTGAGTCGTCTTTGCCTCCTTTGAATTTTACGGATAGTACTTTTTTAGTTCAAAGATATTTAAAGATCCTGCTCACTAAGAAAGGGACTGATCTCTTTAATCCAACCTACGGAGGAGACTTATTAAGGCTAATAGGAGCGGCATCCGTAGAAACGGATAGATCTAACCTATCCGCATTGGCGGGGCTCTACGCAGATGATGCAGCCCAGCAGTTGATATCAGAACAAGCAAACTCTAGCGATAGCGCAAGCTCTCAGTTAAAGTCTGTGACAGTAGTAGAGGCCACGTATAATCGAGCTACTACTAGTTTAGATTTAAAATTAAGTATAGAAGCTCTAGACGGAACAACAGTTGTTGCTGGGCTAGCGCTGTGATTGGATTTCAAAAATATGGCAAATACACTCTCACAAGCTCAGCAGATAGTTGACCTTTTAGTAGAAAAATTAGAACAGTTTGACCCTACTTTTGATCTAAGCGAGGGAAGCGAGGTCTACTCTCAAGTAGTTCAGCCAGTTATAGATATTCTTAGCGTGGACCCGTTTGATACGGACATAGAAGAGTTCTTACTAACTAGGCTTTCCCAAGAATTCCCCAATATTTCCGCCCAGCAGGGGGACGCAATAGTAGATCTACTAGTGCGCCCTTTGCAGCTCTTGCTGGAGTCCTTTAAACGAGAACTAGAAATAATACGTAAAGGGCAGTCTGTAGAGACAATTGACGGACTTAGGCTTGAAGATGCCGAAGACTTAGCAGGCAACTTCTTTGTGTTTAGGAGTGGGGGCGCTAGAGCCAGCGGGACTGTTCGTGTTTACTTCTCCGCACCAAGTTTTGTAAATGTGGTGCTCACTGCTAAATTTTCTACTGCAGATGGGTTATCATTTTTCCCTATAAATAATCAGTTTTATCGTCCAGAAACGCTGTTGCTTCAGCGATCTGGGGCGTTCTATTACGTAGACATTCTTGTGGTGGCAGAGGAAGAGGGAGAAGAATACAATATTTCTGCCGGATCCGTAACCTCTGTAAGCGGAATAGATGGAGCAGTTAGGGTAGCTAATTTATTTGGGTTCGGAGGGGGAACAGCCCAAGAAAGCGCTACTCAGCTTATAACTAGGACTAGAAATTCTCTTACAGAAAGAACTCTAAATACTCGAAAAGGAATTAGAGCCCGATTACTTCAGGAGTTTCCCGATATTCAAAACATGGAGGTAGTTGGATTCGGGGATCCAGAGATGGAACGGGACGTAATGACCGGAGCAGGGGGCGGAGATGTCTTGGCCTCTGGCATGTGTTTTATATCTGGCAGATACGTACTATTCATTTCTATGTTTGAGGACAACGGAAAGAATGGCGGGGATTTTATAAAAGAGGGCAGCGAGCTAAAGCTAAACTTCTGGAAATTTCTATATGATCCTGCAGAAAGCAAAAAACACCAAAAAGTTACAGTAGAGCAGGTATTATACAGTTCCGAGAAAACAATAGAAAATATACCTACAACGTATTTACTAAAAATTGATTCTGCTCCTGATATGGATCCGCCCGCTGCGGGAGCCTTGCCTGGGGTGTTACCTGGGGTTTTTGCGGTGGCCCATAAGCCTGCAGAGCTTACAATTTCAAATATTCCCGGCGGTCTTTCTGATGTTGATGACGAAGTAATAGTTGTAAAGGAAAATGAGGTACACATAGGAGGACACTACGACGTCTATGTTCGCCCCACAATTTCAGATTCCGCAGTAGTTAATTTTGAAACGGGACGAAGCGAAGTCGCAGTTTTAGAAGGATCACATCTATTTACAATAGGCGGAGAGATTAACGCTAACCTTGCAGTGGCAGGAACTCTAAAAAACATAGTTCACTCTAGGCTAGATGTAATCGTTAATCCGGTAGTGGGAGACTTTGTTGTAGCGGAGATAGTTGAGATTGTCCGAAATGCGCTTATTTCCGACGTGGTTCACGCACAAGTAATTGATATTGAAAATCAGCAAAACGGACAGAGAATTATAACTTTATCCGGATTTTCAGGAAGCTTGGATCCCAAGAGAGATATAGACCTGCTAATCCAGAGTAACGCGTCCATAGCCGGTGTTCCAGGGGCAGGAAATTCTGCTAAGGGAACTATTGTAGGGTACCATTCCTACTTAGACTGGGAGGATAACGGCGTTAAGGAAGGAATGCTTTTAGACATCCTTACTGGGACGGATGCGGGAGTCTACAAGATATTAGAAGTAGACCATACTAACTTAACCCTAGATTTGGAGATGACCGGTTCTTCTGAAGACGTTTCTTTTAGAATTATAGAAGAGCCCGTAACAGACTTATTTGAGCCAAAGTCTCCTATTTTTCCATTTTCTACCGAGCCTGCCAATGACTTGTCTACTATTGTTGGCTCGGACATCGTAAAGGTAACAAAAGATCTAGTGCAGTTTGGGGTATCTTCTGGAGATACTCTAGAGATCCTACATGGCGACAATAAAGGCCAGTACATCATTCAAGGGTTTGACGAGAATCAGTTTGGAAAGGGGATAGTACTAGATAGGCCCTCAAGAGCTACGGATTCTAATCTTGAATATAAAGTATATTCTGCTACTGCAGGACTTAACTCTCCGTTGATACGATTGTCTCCGGAAGGGGTCCGAGTTATAGACGCCTCTGGACAGCTTACGGGGTATCGAATCCCTCCAGCAATGCCAGTAGGAGCTAAAAGCCTGAATGCATTTTCAGGAGCAGTAAGCAGCTTTGACGGATCAAACGGTTTCGTATTTCCGGATCCCGGCCCTAGTTGGCTCCCGGCTTCCCACAGAGTTGTGGATAATAATGATTTTCCTGCGGGACATCTTATATATCAATACAGTGGAGGACCACAGGCATGTTATTCAGGAGGAAATGACGAGCCTCTCTGGGATCCATGTAAAGAGAGCGATCAGGGTGCAGTTGCAGTTCTAAGCTTTGCGGATATGCCTAACCCTAATCGGCCGGCAGGGCATGACTATCGAGTGCATTTGGATGTAGACTTACCCGCGGATCAGAGAAACTTTTTAATTCAATTTAGAGAGTGGTTAGTTTCTGTGGTCGAGAGCTTTTCAATGGGGGACGACTTTAGGGCTTTTGTGGATCAGTTTGCTCCTATAACTCTTGATCCTATTCCTGCGGGCGCAAATATCTTAGCTCAATATGAGATATTAATTCCTAATAAGCTATGGGACGGATCCAATAATGTATTCTTGGCGATTCCGGAGTTCGATTGGGAGGTTGAATTTTCCGATGGGATTCTTTTCGAAGAAGCACTTGATAAATTTAATAATGGAGAGATGAAGGCGGCAAACCCCGCACTAGCTAACGCGGTTTCTGGAGATGTATTAACCATTGATCATGGTCCAAATGCAGGATCTTATATAATTGATGAAGTATACACCTACGATATTTATCATGGCGGAACCATACAAGTAGATCCCTCTAACAATCAAAATTTTGTAGATCGTGATCGAGCCTATAAGATAGCGTTAGTCTGCATCAAAGATGAGTTTCCTGTCCCCCAATTCAGTAATCTTGCGGAGTTTATGGATACGCGATTAGCTCCTAGACTGAATTTACCTGCCCCTCCTCAATTTAACCTTCTCATGTTTGACCCACAGGGTAATAGAATAGATCCCTGGGACGTGGTCCAGGCGGCGGTAACTTGGGTATTCCAGTCTTTGAGTGCTATTGGGTTTGATTTACCCGATGAATTTGAAGTAGTTCCGGATGAAACCCTTAAAAAAATAACTAGATCTCTATTTGGATCTTATAGAGTAGGGACTCCTACATGTGAGCAAATAATTCGATTACTGTTTACGGAGCCCACTAGCATAACTTCCTACGGAAACCGAGCTGCTAGTTCGTTTAACTGGGTTAGTACAGTTCGCAGGGCTCCTAACTTGCAGGGCAGTAATGTTATATTTCCTATGCCACAAGAAGCCTTAGGGCTACCCCTAGAAATATTTGTTACTAGGCAACAAGAGCAAGTGAACTTATCTGCTGCAGTAACCCAAGAGCTGCTCGATGTAGGCAGCGCAGAACAAGCAATAGGCATATTGCAGAATCTATTAGATCCAGAATTCGAGCATATTAGGTTCTTGAATGTAGAGGGGGTTTCTCTAGCGATCGTAGGAATACGTCCTGGAGAAGGTACTTCAATACTGGTTAGAGCCTCTAGTATTGAGGACGGCTTTAGATATTTAGGGTTCTATGACGATACCAATCCTGTTGGTGGATTAGTGCCTTCCCTTAGAGTGCTGCACACGGATCCATTGGAGCTTAATGCTGCCGACCCCGAACAGTTCGGCGGAGACGTACAGTTTAGATCCATGACAACTCCTTTAGGAGAGCTGCTAACTGAGTTCACTAGCGATAACTTTCTCAAGGTAAGTCTGGAAGATGACTTTAGAACTAGAGTGATAAGGACAATTACCAATGCGGAGGTTCCGTTTGCTCTAGGAGATCAGGTAACTATTTCTGGAACTGGCCCCCAAAGAGATATCGATTCTGTGCAGGGACAAATAATCGGCAGGTATACTATTCCAGATTTTCAACCGGGACAGGACGGGACTGCGCTTATCTTATACATAGGCGCAAATCTCGCGAATCTCGTCGATGCCAACGATATACCCGGAGGGTGGATGCCCAATGAAAATGAGACTTGGAATAGCTCCGCCTACGCCGTCGGTGGCGTAGGGAACGCAGTACAGCAAGAAGTATTTATGTATGGAGCAAATGGAGACTCTTTCGAACTTTCTTCCGATGTTTATACCTGGTCTTTCTTGTTCCCGAATTTAGCGATAGCTACTGTACCTTTGGCTACCCAAATTCCTGTAAGCTATGGTCCTTCTCTTGCCCCAGCCATACAAGGAGCATTGCAGCCTGGTGTTCATGCGTTATTTTCTGGTCCACAAGCTTCGCATCAAGCCTATGCGGCCATAGCCGCACAGGGACTGGAGCTTATAGATTTCAATTTCCAAGTATCCTGGGAAGACCGAGTAACTGGATTCGCAGCCTTAACTATAGAGGCATCTCCTCCCCCTTTTGTTCAGTCTGCTGGGGGAAATCTAGGAAACACCAGAGGGATACGGATTGATTTAGATTTTCTAAGAGTAGGGAATTTGCCAAACGTACTAATTCCTATAGATAGTACCCTTGATTTCGAGTCTTTGGAGCTATCTACTTCTTCTCTCTTTGCAGGCCTGCAATACTCTGCTACCGAATTTAACCCTAATGTTATTCACCCACAAATTCCTATATACGACCTGAAGCTAGTAAGAGAAGTTTATGACGAGGTTGCTGGTGCTTGGAACCCGGTTCCTAATGAAGATCCGCGGATACAGGTGAATTTAGCTGGAAACTTTAATAGATACTTAGAAATAACTACAATACTTCATAGAGCCGAGTCCTTTAGAAATAATCCTGTAAATGCCAATAATAGCTACGCTATGGAGTTGTGCAGATCTCTCAATCAAGTTAATGAGTTCTGCGTAAACTCAAACGGGGAAAGAGAAATACTTTTTGTTATGGGACTGTCTGCCCTCGGAACTCCTTTTGTTCACGCTCTAGCTATAAACGGATATCGAGAGGGAGATGGAAGCGGTGAGAGATTAGTACGCGAACCCGTAAACAATGCCGTTGCCCACGGACCGGCGACGGCGTACGGTCTCGCAGGATCTTTTGTTTTGGGACGCCCAGAAAATGAGTTTTACAACTTAATTATACTTAGTGATCCAAGAGCTGTATCGATACACAAAGCCGTCGGGTTTAATTCTCCCGGGGCAGAGCAGACTGAATACGTTTCTCCGCACCCGCCCACTCTATTCTCTCTTACTGCAGGAGCATCCGAACTTTTTTATACCGCGACAGGAACCGAACAGCCTTTTCAAGTCTACCCAGGACAAAATTCGGAAGGAAGGCCTTCTCCAACCAGACTTCCTAGAGATCTTGTACTAGGAGAGCACTATCCGAGCGCAAACAGTGTGGACGTATTCTTCTCTGCCGGGGCTGCGGACTCCCCCATTCTAGCGGGAGTAAATAAGTTTACAGATGTTCTTAGAATACACGAACAGCGGATTCCGAGAGAACTCGCCGCGAATGGGGCAGAAGTACGTCCGGCTAAACAAGATAGAGTCATCGGCGTAATTACGGCAAACGGTAGCAACATTATAAAGCTACCCAAGATTACTACAGGAGTTGCAAGAAGATTTAGTTTCAGAACTTCCGAGACCGGAGAAGAGTTCGATTCTGTAGTGCCAGGAGACGTGATTTATATAGAAGAAGGAGATGATTTAGGAGGATATAGAGTATCCTCGGTATCGGATACTGAAATACATCTTAATGCTAGGCTGTCGTCTAGCACACCAAAAATACTGGCATCGGGCAACTCAGGGGCCATTGAAAGGGACCAAGATGTTTTTAGGGAGATACCTGGAAATTCTCCGTTTAGTCCGATCCACATAGGAAAGTTCCTAACTATAATCTCCTCTGCCTACGAAGGAGTGGACGGCAGCTATCAGATAGTAGATGTCCTTGGGGGCGGACAGTCCGTACAGTTAAGTCTAGAAGACCCGTTTCCCGTTACAGATTTAGGACTGTCCTGGAGCGTTACCGATGCACCCGTAACCCTACTGGGCGATTCCCTCATTGATGGTGGAACCGAACTTTTTGGACTACGCCCTATAAGAGTTTACTCCGGAGAAGCCAGTGAGTGGAGAATAGGAGAAGTAAGTTCTCATTTGTCCAGACTTTCTAGTTTCGTATCTGTGCTCTACGGAGATAGTTTAGATGGTCCAGTTAGGGGATATCTACAGCCGTACGAAATAGTCAGGCCAGGAGTCACTAGGGCCTCATCTACAGCAATGAGGGCTAGGGGAAGAGACCAGGGATTTTATTATTTTGATGTAAGGGCCAAATCTTTGGGTGGAGGAGAAGTATTTAACATACCTAAAGATGTAGAACTCACTCCCGTTTACGGAACCTACGAATCGGACGGGTATAGGCTGTCAGTAGAAGATTCTAAATTTACCTACTCTTCTTTGGAGGTCTGTAAGCTCCATCTTAGTTCCACCATGCTTCCGGATTCCAGGTCGGATACACTAGGAAATAAGGTTATACTAGAAAGAGTATCCTTGGATATTGAGCATGAATTCTCCCAGCTAGTTAATCAGGTACAGGCACTCTTAACATCAAATGATAATAGAGTGCTGTGCGCGGACCCTCTTGCCAGGCACTTTATCCCTGCCTTCGTGTCGGTAGATATAGACGTTAGGGGCGGCTCTAGAGAAAAAATGGCTTCAGATATTTATGATTTTATTCTGTCGCTAGAGCCCGCGGATGTCATAGATGTCTCCCGTTTAGAAAAGTATTTGCACGATTCTGGAGCTGCGAGTTACACCCATCCAATATATGTAAATGTAGTAGTCCATGATCTAGAGAGACGGCAAGTTCTTAGGTCTACTCAAAATTCTATAGGAGGCGAGGATTCACCTATGTTTAAGGGAAGCGATAAGATAACTTATTATATACCTGGATCGCCTCGAACAGAATCAGAATCATCTATTCCTGACGGCGAAAGAATCTTAATTAGATCGAGATAATAAAATGGAAAGTCCTAAAATAGTAAATATTTTGCCAAAAGAGGGGCGCTCGACTAGTCCATTAAGTCGATTTCATTTTTCTGTAAGGGATCAGGATACTTCTGTAGACTCCTCTACTGTATTTTCTGCTGTCACGTTTTCGAAGACCGAATACACGGCCCAGGAGTTACCATCTCAAGTTGTAAATTCTGGGACAGAGACCGTAGGTTTAAGTGTCTTTAGCGACTATCTACCTCGACCTAACCCCGCACAAACAGCGGACAGAAGAGTAGAAGTTACTGAGTTTGATTCTAACGGAGATCAGGTTAATGACTCCGAGTACAGGTCGTTAGTAATAGAGAAGACCGTACAGGGGAGCGAAGAGAGAGGCACGGTTTTTTTAACGGATGGCTGTGTACCCAATAGAGTAACCGCATCCGAAGTAGAACTGTCCGTGGGGAACTTTAGCAGAGGACTACAGGGCAATGTCAACTCGTTCCAAGACCCTGATTACGTAGGCGTAGTTTTAGGAATGACGCACTGGCGTCTGAATAAAGCAGTCTTTGTATTCTTTATGGAAGGCCCTGCAGGTGCAAAATACTTATATATTAGTCAGCCCCCAGAAGAGCTTCCGCGCGTAGGAGTATCTGTGCCTTTTGACTGGAGCGCACACGAAGAACACAGTCCGTTTGTCTATAGGATTGTTTGGGATGATTCGGGCTACCTTAACAATCATGTCTATGTGCTAGTTACAGACCCATCTACAGATAGAGAAACTCTCTTATTTTCGGGCGCTATAGACAGCAAACTACCCGAAGAGAGTAGGATGGGACTCATTAATAGAATAAACTCTCCAGACGGGGATAACAGGATAACTGTTTTCGCAGGGATAGACGCGGGAGATCCTGGAGACTTTATAGAGCTTAGGAATCTAAGACTGGATACCTTTGGCGTACCCCTTGTGGCTGCCGGTAGAAAAACAGAGTTCTCTACAGTAGAGAGCAGTACCTCCGACTCTTTGCTCATAACTACTTACGAGGATACCTTTGGCGCAGATAGAGAAGAGGTAAACGATACTATAATACAAAGAGACAATGAGGCGTTCATTATTAGGAAGAGCGTCAATGAACCCCCATTAAATACTAAAAAAATAACCTTTAAAGAACCGGATCTTTTGGAGAAG
>Ga0163179_10000057_pt1 | contig 86300 bp, 67 predicted proteins | sample AtlANTMetagenome_FD_109643 | JGI IMG/M metagenome (GOLD analysis project Ga0163179, IMG submission 109643) | Marine eukaryotic phytoplankton communities from the Atlantic Ocean - Atlantic ANT 2 Metagenome | ecosystem: Environmental > Aquatic > Marine > Oceanic | place: North Atlantic Ocean...
ATCGCGGCTACGAGCTCGAGGACGTACAGCGCGCCGTCTCCGAGGTCGCCGGTAGTGAGCTCGTCGACATGTTGCGCCGCCTCGTAGCTGGCCCGCTCGACCCAGAGCTAGACACGTGGCTGGCGGACGTCGGCCTTCGCCTGGAGGCGCAGGACGCCGGCAAACCCCAACTCGGGATCGCGCTGAGAGCCGGCACTGCCAAGGTCGCGTCGGTCACCCGCGACGGCCCATCCTGTCGCGGCGGCGTCGCTCCCGACGACGAACTGCTCGCGATCCAAGACCTCCGGGTGACCAACAGTACCTGGCAAACGGTCCTCGCCGCGGTCGCGCGGGTCGGAGAGCCGATACGCCTGCTGGTAGCGCGCCGCGGCGTCATCCGAACGCTCGAGGTTACACCAGGCGCGAGCCCTGGGACCGCGCGGTTGATCCTCGACAAGTCCGCGACTCCAGCGCAGATCAAAGCGCGCGAAGCGTGGCTCGGCGTCGAACCGACATAAGCGCTACCGCAGGCCTACGGCTGTGCGCGCGGTCGCTCCCCCCCCCACTTCCGCGCTGCTTATCTACCGAGGCGCGCGCGTGAAGCGCGGATTCTTCCGCAAGCAACCATCGACGATAAGACTCGCGCAGGAGGTTGAAGACGAAGTCGGTCAAACTCCTTCTTCAACCCCCCGGCGGTCAGGTAGCAACAACTACCAAGCAATGACTTCACGTCGGCCGTGGGTCGCAGGACGCGCCAGACGACCGAGCCCGGCGTCAGCGGAACTTCCGAATTACCCCGCGGACGACGCCGCGAAGCTGCACACGATTGGTAAACAACGGCTCCATCTCGCTGTTGGCCGGCTGCAAGCGGATCATGCCGTTGGACTCACGATAGAAGCGCTTCAAGGTCGCCTCTTCGTCCTCCAAGATCGCGACCACGATGTCGCCGTCGTTGGCGGTCTCGCGACGCTCGATCACGACCAAGTCGCCGTCATCGATGTGGTCTTCGATCATCGACTTACCACGAACCCGCAGCAGATAGATGCGATCACCGGTCGGCACCAGCTCGGTCAAACAGACGTCCTCGCGATCCTCAAGCGCGTCGATCGGGCGGCCGGCCGCGATCGTGCCGACCAACGGCAAGGTCGGGATCGGTTCATTCGATGCGTCCGCTTGCTCAGCGTCGGGGTCGTAGAGGATCGCAACAGCGCGTGCCTTGGCGCGATCACGATGGATCGCGCCCTTCTTGGTCAACTGGTTGAGGTGCTCGTGGATGGTGATCTTGCTGACGCCAAGCGCCTTCGCCGCCTCATCTAGGGTCGGGGCGATGCCGTGCTCGCGCCGGTAATCCCGGAAGTAGCGGAGCACGCGGATTTGCTTCTCGGTGAGCATCATGTTCATGGCAGCTCTCCAATTGGGAGTGGGTCAGGCCTAGCACCGAACGTCACGCAAACATTGCGAACGCAAGAAAGGCCACGATCATCATACATGCACCGAACAGATCTAAGGCATGCCGAATCCGGCTTTGCGCAAATGACGCGCCCGGCGCCGCTAAGGCCTCGTCGCTTGCTACCAACTGCTGCGCAGACCGGAGCCGCGCTGGCTGGGGTTGAAAGCCCACCTTTGGCGTGCCCCCGTCCACCCAGGTTACGGCTCGGCGACCACGGCGTGGAGTCTGTGCAAGCCTATCCAAAGAATGGTCTTGCATGAATTCCGATGGTGCTCCCTGGGCGCGGCGACGGACCGCTGAGTCTGACCAGCTCGTCCTGGAAACGACCGCGATCGGCCGGCCGTCGTTGTGGCGAGTAGAGGCGCGGAGCGGAAGCGACTGCTGAGTGTTCTTGACCATGTTCGGGATTTATGTCCGTTGGTTGTTTGTATTCTGTTCGGATCAAGGTTAGCCCGATGTTTATATCTGTCAACAAGTCCGTTCGTGTTTTTTAAGGTTCGGTGTCACCGGACACGATGCAGGTCTGACAGCTGCACGAAATACCTGCTGGGGTGATGGGTTTCTCAAGGAGGATGCCAAGACGTGCTGCTCAGAGAGCCCGGGCGATGGAGCGCCCGACGCACCACCTAGAAGGCGACCACGTGGTCGCCTGCCGGGGGACGCAGTGCCTTGCAGCGATCGCGCTTAGCGTCAGCGACGGCGGTCACTTTCCAGCCACCGACGTCGCCACGACGCTCCGTTTTCTGCGCGAATGGGTCGTCGCCGTGCACATGCGCAAGGAAGACGAGGTGCTCGGTCCGGCAGTCGCCATGCGTGGGGACGAGGAGGCGGCCGAAGTCGTAGGCCAGCTATTCCGCCTCCGAGAAGAAATCACTGAGCTCCTCCACTGGTTGGTCATGTTCTGGGAGCCGCTCGGTGAACTGACCTCAGACGAGCAGCGAGGGTTCTCGACGACCGTCAACGCGCTCGTTCAGCGCTTAGAAAAGCGGCAGCAGCTTGAGGAGGAGGTGTTGTTCCCAGCCTGCAACCGCTTCGTCGGCGCTGATGACCAGCTGAACTGGCTCTCGGAGTTCGAAAGGCTCGAAGGACAGCGCGGCCCGCGCGCGGCTTGGATCAAGAAGATCGAAGCAATCGCAAGCCGCTGGCTGCACTGACCCTGCGCCGCGATTGCCAGATCATCACCCCGCCGGGCTTGCCCCTCAGGCGGCGCCGCGCAGAATGGGATCGCGTCCATCGCCGTTACGGTGACCAACCGGTCAGACCGCGCGGCCAACTGAGAGCTCTACCTGCATGATCCTCCAACTTGAGCGTCCCCTCGTCTTCCTCGACTTTGAAACCACCGGGTTGGACGTAAAGAACGACCGGATCCTCGAGCTCGCGTTCATCCGGCTCATGCCAGACGGCACCCGCGAAGAGCTCGTGCAGCGCATCAATCCCGGCATCGAAGTCAGCAAGACAGCCGCCAAGATCACCGGCATCCACTCTAACGACGCGATGGGCCTGTTCTGGGGCCCGCCCCTCAAGAAGGTCGGCGACAAGCTGCTCGAGTTCCTTGGTGACCACGACATCGCCGGCTTCAACCAGATCAACTACGACATGCCTTTATGGCGCAACGAGTGCGTGCGCCACGACATCTCTTACCGAGAGGGCGCCCGCGCACAAGTCGACGTGAAGGTGATCTTTAACGTCTGCGAAAAGACCTGGGACCGGTTCCTCATGGGCCCGCGTAACCTGTCGGCCGCCGTGCGTCACTACTGTGGACGCGAGCTTGAGGGTGCCCATGCCGCCGAGCACGACACGCACGCGACCATCGACGTGCTGCTCGCGCAACTCGAACGTCACCCCGAGCTGCCACGCGACGTAAAGGGCCTCAGTGACTTCTGCCTGAAGAACAGTGACACCAACCGCGACGACGAGCCGAGCGAGATCTCAGACGGCGCAGGCCTGTGAGCTGGTCCACGCAGCTGCGCTACCGCTTCGGCGACATCGACGACGCCGGCATCGCTTACTACCCCAAGCTGCTGCACTACTTCCACCAGGCATTTGAAGACTGGTGGAGCGACGCGCTAGGTCACCCGTATCCCAAGTTGTTGCACGAAGACCTGCTGGGGTTTCCAGCGGTGAAGGTCGAAGCGGAGTTCTTCGCGCCGATCTCCTACGGCGACGAACCAGACGTGCACCTGGGCGTGCTCAAGATGGGGGAGTCATCGGTGACGTTCGGTTGCTGGATGACGGTGGGGGAGGAGCAACGACCGCGGTGCCGAGCGCGCATCACGACCGCCGCAGTGCACATGACCGAGCGCAAGAAGCTCCCGCTGCCAGACGGTTGGCGCGAAAGATTCGCCGCCTACCAAATCAGTGAGTCCGAGTTCCCGCGCGGGCGCTAGCCCCATGCGATCACGCCTGGCGCACGCTACAGCGTGAAATCACGCGGGAAGAACTCGGTGGGCGCGGCGGCCTTGACGCCGAAGACATGCTCCACGTTCTCCGAGCAGAGCGCGTGCTCTGGCGCGTCATCGACGTAGACCCGACCGTCGTGTAGCAGCACCGCGCGGTCACACCTCGGCGCGAACAAGTTAAGGTCATGGCTCGCGACCAAGACGCCGTGACCCTGGTCAGCGAGGTCCCGCAACAACTGCACTAGCTGCAGCGCGTGCTCTAGATCGAGGTGGTTGGTCGGCTCATCGAGCAACAGCAGCTTGGCCTCGGTGGCGATCGCGCGCGCGACCGCGATCCGGCGTTGCTCGCCACCAGAGAGCGTCGTCACAGCGCGGTCTGCGAACGCGTGCGCGTCGAGCAACGTGAGCGCGCGGTCAATGGCAGCGTGGTCATCAGAGCTGAGCCCTTCGCTGCGGCCGCGGTGGGGGTGACGACCCATCGTCACTAACTCTCTGCCGGTAAAATCGAACGGGACATCGGTTTCCTGCGGCACGAACGCGAGCTCCCGCGCGCGCGCGCGCGGGCGCCAAGAAGCAGTCGGCTCACCGCCTAGCTGAACGCTGCCAGCGTCGGGGCGCAGAGCACCTACCAAGCACCGCAAGAACGTGCTCTTACCGGCCCCGTTCCGGCCAGCCAGCAGCACGAGCTCGCCTGGCCCGACCTCAAGCGAGACGCCGTGCAAGACCGCCGCGTTGCCGAGCTGCACGGACAGCATGTTGGCGATGACCGCGGTCACAGCGCGAGCCCCCGTCGCTGCCGCGCGAGCAGGAACAAGAAGTACGGCGCGCCCGCTACCGCGGTCACGACGCCGAGTCGAAGGTTCCAACCTACCGGCGCGACCCTGCATCCGAGGTCGCTCGCCACCATTAACACCGCGCCGAGCAACGCCGCCGTTGGGAGCAAGACGCGGTGGGCGGGGCCAACCATGAGCCGCGCGAGGTGCGGCACGACCAGGCCGACGAAGGCGATGCCGCCGCTGTTGGCGACGGTGGTGGCGGTCAGACCACACGCCCACCACACCAACGTGCGCCGCGCGCGCTGGGCGTCTACTCCGAGGCTGTGCGCGCTGTCATCACGCAACGTCAACAAGTCTAGCTCGCGCGCGCGCGGCCACACCAACATCGAAAACAACAAGAAACCGCCCGCGGTGATCCAGGCGTGCTGCCACGTGCGCGCGTCGAGGCCGCCCATCAACCAAAACAGCACGCGCGAGCTAGCGGTGTAGTTGTCGAACGCGAACGTAACGACGAACGAGGTGAGCGCGCCAAACAGCGTGTTGAGCGCGACGCCAGCGAGCAGCAGGTTGGCGACCGTGAAGCGACCGTGCGCACCTGCGAGCGCGAACACCAACGACGTCACGCCGACCGCACCGGCGAGCGCCATCAAGGGCGTCACCACCACGCCGAGATCGGCCCATCCAAACACGATCGCCAGCGCGCCGCCGAACGCCGCGCCGGCGGCCGTTCCGATGATGTCAGGTGAGGCCAGCGGGTTTCGGAACGTGGCCTGCATGACCGTGCCGGCGAGCGCTAACGCGCCGCCTCCAAAGACAGCGACCAGCAACCGCGGCGCGCGGATCATGCCAAGCACGAAGCGATCCGCATCATCTGGCGCGTCGAACGCGCCAGTCCATGAGAACATCCACGCGAGCAGCGCCCCGACGCCTGGGCGCTCGCGCGCGAACCCTAAGTGCAGCGACGCTGCAACGATCAGCGCGAACAACAACAAAAGCGGCAGTCGACGCGTCATGGGGCCTTCCACCCTTGCAGCTGTCGCTGCACTAACGCGGCTGCGGCGACGAGGTGGTGCGACGTCGTGCTGAGCAAAGGCCCGGGCACGAACAGCAGCCGCTGTTGCTGCACACAAGGGAGCAACCCGAGCCCAGGGAACTGATGGATCCAATTAGGCGCTGCTTGACCCGGCTGACCGGACAACACGATGACGTCTGGTCGCCACGCCAACACCTCTTCGATGTCCAGCTTGCGGAACGCGCCTACGCCGCGCTCTGACGCGACATTCACCGCACCTGAAGCGCGGACGACCGCGTCAAACAGCGACCCCGCGCCGTATGTGTGCAAGGCGCCGTCGAGGCTCAACAGCCGCCATGATCCAAACGCTTGGCCGCGCTTGGTCACCTCATGAAGTCGCTGCACCATCTCGTCGATCACGACTTCAAGCTCTACTTCGAGGTGTGTGACCCGAGCGATCATGCGCAAGTTGGCTGCGATGTCCTTAAAGCCCTTTGGATCGCGGGTGCGTACGACCGGCACGCCTGCGGCACCAAGTAGCGCGAGCGTCTCCGCGCGCGTGTACGCGTCAACGAGCACGAGGTCCGGATCTACCGAGAGCAGCTGCTCAGGGGTGGCGCCGACCAGCGAGACGCCGCCTACAAGCTCGGTGACCAGGCTATAGTCGGGATCCGCAGCGAAGACATGCGCGCCCGCGAGGCGGCCCGCAGGGATGACGCCGAGCAGCGACTCGGCGGCCAACACAGAGCCGGCGACGACACGCTGAGGCGCGCCCTCGGGGCGCCAGCCGTCAGCCTGCCAAGCGTGCCGATCAGCACAGCCCGCTGAGCAGATCAACCCGCAGGCGAGCAGCTTCCAGGACCATGACAGCATCGAAGTATCATCGCCCGCAGAAGCCCGCAATGCTTGTCAGATATTCATGGGCATGACCGAGCAGGCGGCCTCCGCGCGCCGCCCAATGACCGCGACTCGGCCTGACTCCACCACAGCGACCGCGGCGTAAAAGTGCTGCGTCACACATCACGAGGCGACGGCGAGCAACATCACTCGAGCGTCGAAGCGCGGCTCCTCGGGTGCGTCCTACCTCTGGATCACGCGAGCTTCTGCGAATGCGCAGAAGTCGCCGAGGTCATAGTTCTTACCGAAGTCTACCTCGATCGTCAGCGTCTTGGCTTTATTCAGCGCGACGCGCAGCGCCTCTGGCTTCTGATCGCGCATCATCGGCTTGGACTCGAACACCTTCGCCCCGTCGACGTGCACGCGGAAAATCGCGTGCGCGGCTGGCCCGCCGCGATCGTCGACGCCGATCAACGCCTCGAAGACGTCGAAGCGCCCGTCGAGCGTGTAGGTCAATCGCGTGTGCGGGACGAGGCCGACGCCGCGCTCGTAACGTCGGCCATCGAGCTCAAACCCAGGCCCGGCCGCCGAGCGGTTGTTATGCCAGGGCCAGACTCGATCAAACGCTGGCGTCTGCTCTACCGCGGGCTGCATCTCAGCCAACCAAACCAGCTTGTCGCTAGTCACATCCAGCCGATACAGACGACTGGCAGGTACATCTAGGACGCAGCCCTCGTCGAGGCGACACCGGACTCGGTCCCCGAAGCTGAGCAATCGCCCCTCAACGCGTTCGCCAGTCGTCAACGTGACTGCCGTCCGCGGGCGCGACTGACGATCTGGAGCGAACCCCGTGTTAGCGCCGAACACGACGCCAGCCAGACCGTCCAAGCCAAACTCGTATTCGTCACCGCGGAGCAGAAAGTCTATCGCCTGCTCACGAAACGCCGTGACCGTGACCAGCGAACGCTGCGATCTCCCGTCGCCGATCACGTAGATCACGTCGTCGTTCGGGGGCGGCTCAGCGAGATCCTGCTCAAACAACGCCGGCCGCGGCCGCGGCAGGCCGCCGTGACGGACAGCTCGCAGCGTGCTAATCGGAAGCTCAAGCTCGGCCCCCGAAGGCAACGTGACGAGCAACACAGCGGGCTTACCACCCTCAGCGACTCGGCCCGCGAGCTGCTTCGCCCGCAGCTCGGCGCCGGAGCGTAGCCACACACTATGCGGGGTCTTCACGTTGCGAACGCTGACGCCTGCAGCCTCAAAAGAGACGAGCTCCGCGAGGTCTACCGCGACGTCACCGGCATCACTAACGATCTTCGCGCGCCCCTCACCAGTGACCGACAAGGCGCCTGTCACCCCGCGCCCGTCAACCATGCGAGCAAAGCCTTGCGTCTGCCCAGCTGCGGTCGCACAGATCGTGGCGACGCAAGATATGAGAGCCTTCGAAGAGCGGTTCACTTGCGGTTGGCCTTGCCCAACTTCTTGTAGTAGTCCTCGAGCATCTTCTGATACTGCGGCGGCATCGTGTTCTGAACGTCCGCCATGATCTTCTTGCGCTCGCTGTCTCGCATGTCACCCCAGCGATCAGCGAGCGACGGCCGCTTCTTGAGCTCGCCCACGCTGCCTTCGCCGTCGGGCAGCGCGCTGTTCGCGGCAGGGTTGCTGGAGGGGCCGTTACCCGAAGGGGCGCTCGAGGACTGACTCTCCATCTCCTCAAACATCTCGATCAGCTCGCTGAGCTCTTCGACATATGTTTCCTGATCGAGCTGCACCGGCCGATCCGTCTTGCGCTTGCGGAGGTCACGCCAGGTCTTCTTCATGCCGTCTGCGAGCATGTGCAGCCGACTCTCACGCTGCCGCTCTAGCTCGAGCAGCCGCTGATGCGCCGCGGCGCGCAGCCGCTCGCTCGCGCCTGGGAACCAGGCCAAGAACGCGCGGAGCCGCGGGATCGCGGCGTCAAGCATCGGGATCTCAGCCAACGAATGTGCGTAGAAGTACGCGACCTCACTGTCCAAGGGCGACACGTTGAGGTTGTGGGTGAGGTAGTCGTTGAGGACCGCGAGCGCGCGCTCAGGATCATCGCTGTCTAAGAAGAGTCGGGAGAGGTGGTAGCGGGCGTGCGCCTGCAGCAAGGGTGACTTGGCCTCGACCAAGGCCTGCGTGAGCAGCAACGCCGCCTCAGGGTCGGCCTCCGCTGCAGCGAGCACCGCCTTATCGAGCTTCGCCCACACCTTGCGGATCAGATCGTCGCCGGCGCGCGCAGCCCCGAGCTCCTCGACGTCATCGACGAAGCGCTTAACCTGCAGCTCCGTCCCGCCGAGAGCGCGCACGGCCTGCGCATACTTCGCCGGGTCAAACGGCTTGAACGGATTCTTACTCTGGATCGGGACAGGCTTCGGCATGTGCGCCCCAGGCAGCACGCCCTCACCCGGGACATCGACCTGCGCGCGCAAGGCGGCCGCGGTCAAGATCACCGCAATGATCGCTGCAGACCGCATCACTCGCCACCTCGCCCTTCGTCTCCCTTGCCGAGCTTCTCCGCGAGGCGTCGCATCAGCTCCTTTACGCGACCCTGCTTCTCTGCGACCCGATCATAGTCCGCTGGCTGCGCCTGATCCTCGGCGCCTAGCGCCTCGACCTGTTTGGTCTGCTTGTTCACGCGCTCTTGGAGGAACTTCAACATCTTGAGCTCTGCCGACACGGGCACGAGCGGCGGGTTCTGGCCGCCTTCGCAGCTCGTTCAACCTCCGCCTTCTTTCTGCTCGATCGTTCGGCGCAAAGCGTTGATCAACAGCTCGAGGAGCTCTTCTACCGCTCGCTGAGCGTCGCTCATCACCGCGCCTGTCGTGTGCGCACGCAGCCCTGCGACCACGTCATGAAGCTCGTCACGCAGCTGCTCGACCATCGGCGGGAACACCGCGGTCGTGCCGTCCTCCTCGAGCAGCTTGAGCGCGTCGATGGCCTCTAGCTCAAGCTCCCGCTCGCCTTGCCCTAACGCGTCGATCTTGCTGACCAGCGCCGACGGCAGCTGTCCATCAGCGGTTAGAATGCTCTGCCGTGATCCGTCGACCGTCTTGGTCATCAGGCTCAACTCGCGCTGGCGCGCGAGCATCGCGGTGAAGCGCTCTTCTAGCGCGCGCAACACCTCGTCCTGCAGCTGCTGACGCAGCTGGGAGAGCGCGTCCTCGAGGGCCTCCTTCGCAGAATCCAGGTCATCCTTAGCGTCCTGCTGCTTCTGCTTCGCCGCCTTAAACTCCTTGAGCTGGCTCGCAGCGGCGCGCTGCTTAGGCACTGCTTGCTGGACCTTGTTCTTTCCAGGGGTCGGCTCACCCTCACCTGCGTCGCCGCCCTGCTCGGCCTCCTCCATGTCCTTGGCGAGCGCGTCGGTCGCCTGCTCGGTCTGCGCTTGCTGCTCGGAGAGCTGCTCAAAGGGCAGCTTCAAGAGCGCGCGCTGCGCGTCCGCAGCCATCCGGTCGAGCTCTGCGATCGTCTCCTCGAGCTCCTCGATGGCCTGGTCCTGGTCTCGCAGCGAAGACGCCGCCTGCCGCTCACCCATCTGCTTCTGGGCCTCGGCCATCGACGCGGCTGCCTTGCCGGCGATCTTGCTCGAAGCCCCGATGAGAGGTCCAAGGGGCTCCGCATCGCGGGCCTCGCCTGGCGCTGCAGCGGCGGCCTTCAGCGCCGCGTCTGCTGCGTCGAGGTCGCGCAAATCCTTGGCGAGCTCAAGGGCCTCCTCCATTAACTCACCCTCTCGTCGCGTCAACGGCTCGGTGGCGTCATCCGTCGCGTCGAGCGGGAGCTGGTTCGTTTGTTCGCGGAGGGCGCGCTGCTGCGCTAAGAGCGCCTCAGCGCGCCGACGCTGAGCCTCGATGCTCTTGCGTTGCGCCTGCAGCGCTGCGGCGCGCGCGGAGTCTTCTTTCTCTCGCTGCTGCTCTTTTGCGAGAGCGTCGACCCGGTCTTTAAAGCCCTCCAGCTGATCGATCCTCTCCAAGAGCTTACGCAGGTCGCCGTCGCGGTTTTGCAGCAGCTCGAGCAGGCTCCGCAGGTCTTCTCGCAGCTTACCCATCAAGACCAACGACTCGTCCAACCGCCCTTGTGAGAGCATCGCGCCCGACTGCTCAAGGCGCCGGTGGAGCTTCTTCTCCTGCACGAAGCGAAGCCCAGCGCCGAGCAGCTTGCTCTCCTCAGGCTCGTCCTTCTGCAAGACGACCATGAGCTTCTGCATGCGGTCGGTCAGCTCTCGGAACTTGCCCTCCGCGAGCTGCTGCTTGCTCTGAGCAGCGGTCGGCTGACCTTGCTGCGCATGCAGCGGCGACGCCATCGGCGCTAGCGCGACTGTTAGCAGGGTCCCTAAGACGGCGATACCTCGTGAAATCATCTGTAGCTCGAGTGGTCGGCCCCGAGACGGGGCGGGCGTGGCGATTTATGGGTCGAGGGAGTTCCGTCCTATTTCTTCTTAGGCTTCTTCTGCTTGAAGAGGCTGTCCTCGCGGTCCTTGATTCGCCTTTGGACGTCAGAGATCGCGGCCGTCTCCAGATTAATCACATTCCTGAGTTCTTCGAGTAGCGCCGCCAAAGTCTCAGCTTGCTCCATCGCCTTGATCACCTCCGCGAGGCGGCGCCCGATATCAACATAAACATTTACTGCCGCAATCCTTGCGTCTTCCCTTCCGGACCTGGCGAAATCGTTGACGAGCCGCGCAGACGCCGGGAAAGCCTCCTTCGCGAGCTGCTCTAGCGGCGCGGTGATGACCGCCTCGATCTGCCGGACCTTGTTGTCCTCGATCAGGCGGTTGTTCTCCAGCTCCCACAAGATCCGCTGATAAGAGTCGCCGACGAAGCGAACCCGGCGCCCCAACGCTTGCTGACGCCGGGCGAACACGCGAAAGCGCGCCGACGCCTGCTGCTGCCTTTCGCCAGCTTCCTGCGGGTTAACGGTCTCACGCAGCTCAATCGTCGCAGCTGCTTCCTCATCGGCGATCTGCTGCAGCTCGGTGCGTTGCTCCACCTGACGACGGCGCAATTCTTCGATCAGCTGGTCGCGCGGAACGACGCGGAACGTCATCGACTCGCCGTAACCCACGTGCGGATCGCCAGGCCCGAAGTTGTCCTCGGCGATATAACGCAGCGAGAACATCATGCCTGGCCGGATTGGGTTCTCGAGCGAGTTCTGATCGCGCACCTTGTTCCACGTCAACAAGTCCACGCTGGCCTCAGCCTCGTATCGCAGCGCGCTGCGCTCGAGCCGCGCGTCGTAGATCGCCTCTGCGTCCATCCACGGCGCCTCGGCCGCGGGCGACGCGTCTTCATCGCGGCCGTTCGGAGCGTCGCCCTGATAGCGCGCGGTCGCGCGGACCGCGCGCAGCCCGAAGTCGTCGCGCACGCGCAAATCTCCGGGGATGCGCGCCTCATACGTGATCGACGATCCGATCCCGCGAAGTCTATAATCGACCGTCGGTGCTTTGTCTTCACCGATCCGCAGCAACAGCTTCGGCGGCGAGCTAGCGCCCAGACTGTCACGGTCGATGACGTCGACGATCATCAGGCCGGACTCCGTCGGTGCGAACTCACCGCCGAAGCTCGCCTGATCAGCGCTGACCGCCAGGGAGACCTTGCGGTCGCCACCGATCAACAAAAACGCCTGCTTAAGCGGCTTCCTGCTCTTGCCCGACAACGTCAACTTCGCGCCAGCCGGCAGCCTTAACTCGCCTTCAGTCGGAGGCACGTCGAACGGCGCGCGCTCCATGTACTCTGGCATCGTCGCTCGGATCTTTAGATCACTGACTGTTGGGCGCTCAACGATCCGCACCTTCATGATCGCTGGCAGCGCGTCGCCGCCCTGGACGCTCAGGTCGAAGTCGCTGACGACCGAGTCGATAGTCCACGTAAACTCTTGGTCGCCAGTGAGGCTCATCGGCTCAGTGCCGACGTCGCCGCCGTCAAACTCATAGTCCAGGAGCATTTGGTCAGGGACGAGGCCGTCGCAGCGAACGCGCACGGTGAGCGCGTCGCCCTGCGGTAAGCGCACCTCGCCGACGCCGTCGACAAATGAAATGGTCGTGTAGCGCGGCCAGTCGACGTCCAAGAGAAGCACGTTGCGAGCGCTCCAAATCCCAAGCGACTTCGCGTCGATGACGCCCCAAACGCTGAAGAACATCAACATCGTAAAGATGCCGATCGAGAACCTCTGAACGCGCACCGTGTCGATCGCATACGCGAACGGCACTGCCTTCAATCGATCGCGCAGGTCCTGAACGACCGCGGCTTTCATCGCAGCAGACTCAAGCGAGTCGGTCGCCCTCTCTGCGACAAGGTCTTCGTCGAACTGCAACGAGCTAATCAGCTGCTGGTCGAGCTGCGGGCACTGACGCTCGATCGCGAGCGCGATCTCGTCGTCGCTCAACTGCACGCTCATAGGCTGGAGCAAGCGATTGACTACGACGCGAGCCACGACCAAGACAAAGCTCAGCAATAACGCCGCGCGGAAGGCCCACTCGAGGCGCAAGAGACGATCCGCAAGCAGCGTCGGCAACGCATAGGCAATCAGGAACAACGCGATGACGCCGACGGCTTCGACCCAGAGGCCATAGCGCGCCCGCCTCTTCTGCGCGTGGAGCAACGCTCGCGCAGCCTGCAGCTCACGCCCGAGCGCCGACGTCGTCGGCTGCTCTGCCGGAGTCGGCTGTTCAGAGATCGTCGAGGTGCTCATAGCAGGTTGAAGCGCTTCCGCAGCAGCCACTCAATCGAGAGCAGCAGCAGCACGATGGTGATCGTTGGCCAATCGTCCCAGACAGCGTGCGGCGTGCGGAAGGTGTCTGTAGCCGATCTTGAGGGGATGTCGTCGAGCGCCGCGATCAGCTCTGCGGGCGTTTCATAAAGGGCGCCGCCGCTCGCGCCAACGAGCGCCGCGAGCTCACTCCGGCCCATCGGGCCTTGCGACTCTACTCGCGCCGGCACCACTTGGAACGAAACCTCCACCGACTTGCCGGCCTTCTCGACAGGCCGCACGCGATAGGTGCCTAGCTGCGTCGGCCGATAGCGCAGCGAGTAGCTCCCAGGGCGAGCCTCCACTGGGGCCAGGTCCACCGCCTCAGACACCTGACCCTCTAGCCCAACGGTGACGGCGAACGCCTCTTCGATGAGCGGCTGCAGCGCAGCGTCCTTGGCCTCCGCGACCAGCTCCACGGCGTCACCGAGGTCGATCTTATCGTCGCTGCAGAGTAGCCGGAGCTGGCTGTTACCAGCTTGCAAGCGGCCCTCGAACAGGTAGCGGACGCCGTTCACCCAGAAGCGGTTGTACGCGTCCTCGTAAATGGACCTCCATCGATAGGTCTCGTCCGTGCCGAGGAACAACACGCGGCCAGCGCCTAGCTTCTGCAGCGCGATCACCGGCATGTCCTTACCGCCGACGCGAAACTCCGGGCTGGGATGACCTGCGAGCGAGGTGGCGATCGGCTTGAGACCAGCCACGGGGAACCAGAAATGGAACCCCGGGATGCGATCCCATAACAAGTTGCTGACGTCCTTGTCTTCGTTAAGGCGCATCACCTTCGCGCCGAGGCCGTCCCTACCATCTGATGTCAGGCGATAACGCCACGGCCGCGGGAAGGCCTTGCCGAGGCCGAGCATCTTGCGCTCAGCGAACTCGACATCAGGTGTGATCGGGAGCAGGTCGGCGATCGGCTGAGTGCTGGCGTTCGGGCGAAGCGCGTCGAGCGTGTGCTGCTCGCCGGCTACCCACCACATACCACAACCACCCTCCACGACGTGCTTGCCGAGGTTCTCGCAAAAACGTCGCGTCAACCGAGTCGGGTCCGGGTCGATGAGGACCACGACGTCATACGGATCTAAATCAGCGCGCTCCTCAGGGAGTCGCTGAATGCGCACGCCCTCGTTGCCCTCGTGCGGGAAGTCTTCGTCCGCGCTCTGCAGCCAGCAGCTGACGTCGATCGTCTTATCCCGGATCAACAGGTTCCGGAGGATCTGGAACTCGTGGCTCGATCCGCCCGCCATCAAGAGCAGCCGCAGCCGCTCGCCGAGCACCTCGACCGAGGCGGCCTTGGTGTGACGCTCAGCGACCATCGCTGCACCATCTGGCGGTAAGACCTCAGCTCGATAAATGAAGCGGCCCGGGGCTTCGCTGGTCAGGTCTTTCCAGTGGACCGTCGCCTGCTGGCTCTCGCCGATCTGGACCTGCTGGGTGCCGACGACGGCTTCCACGCCCTGCTCGTCAACGCGGACCAAGCGCGCCGTGACGGCGACGTCGTCGTAGCCTTGCGACGTCACCGTGGCCTTCATCTCATAAGGGTCGCGCTGGAAGACCTTCGCCGGCGCTTCTATGCGCGTCATCGCGACGGTTTGCGTCTCGGAGGGGTCGCCGACCCCGAGCACGAACATGCGCTCGATCTTGCGCTGCTCGAGCAGCCGCGCAATCTCCGCGCCTTGCGCGCCAGCCGTACGCCGCCCATCGGTGACGAGCACCACGGCGGCGATCTCTGCAGGTCGGCTTCGATCTAGCGCAGCACGAAGCGCGCCGCCGAGATTGCTTGAGCGGCCGTCCGCGACCAGCTTCTCGAGGTCGAGCGAAGGCGCCGGCGCTGACCGATCCGAAGCCGCTGGCCCTGACGCGACGCCAGGGCCGAGGTCGGGCGGGGAAGGCACGACCGGGAGGTCAGAGATCGAGCCGTCGAAGCCATACAGCTGCACGCGGTTCTTGGCGGCGAGCTTCTGCACGAGCGCCTGCTCATCAGCGGCGAGCAACGCCTTGACCAGCTCGAGGCGTGTCGCCCTCGATGGATCTTGGACACCGACCTCTACCCACCCGGATCTAGCGCGCTGCACGGCGTCACGCCGCCACGCGTCGACGTGCGACATTGACTGCGAGGTGTCTACCAACAAGATCGTATGGCCCTCTCGCACCTCTCGCTTGACCGACACCAAGTTTGGCTCGAGCAGCAACGAGATCACCGCGAGCACCGCGAGCGCTCGCAGCGAGCCCAGCAGGGCGCGCTGCCAACCGCTGAGGTGCTCGCCGTCGCGTCGGTACATGAAACCGATCGCCACCACCGCGGCCGCTATGCCGAGCAGCACGAGCAAGCCGAGGCCGCCCGTCGGGAAGTTGGCGAACTCAAACTGTAGATCCCCGCCGGGCTCAAGCTCGATCCCGCGCCAACCCGCCAGCCATCGCAAGAGGTCGTCCATGATGACGCACCGCCTACCGGCGGCCGAACCTCCAAGCGAGCAATGACTCCACCAGCAGACCCACGAGCAGCAAAACCGCCAGCAGCGGCCAAGCCTCACCGTCGCTGCCGACAACGCCGGCGCCGCCGTCATCGCGCATGAACGTCACGCGGTCGTGCACAGCAGCGGGGTAGGCCCTCCTAAAGGAACCCTCATCGAAGCCGACCAGGCGCCCCTCATCGACCGGGCCGTTCCGCGCGATCATGCGGCGCTCAGACACGCCGTCGTGGCGCGTCAGCTCAACCTCATAGCCGCCGCGCTCAGACAGCTCACACAAACGAACCGCGACGCCCAGCGGGGGCGGGACCTCGTCAACCAAGCTGACCGCGTCACCTGCGGCGTCGCCGCGCGACGCACTGACGCCTTCGTCTGGAGCCGCGGTGAACGTGCGCTCGTCATCACCGGCGGTCGCGCGCAGGGTCACGTCGGGGCGATAGAGACCCGGATCAAGCGCGCTCGACCAGACATCATCGGTGCTGAGATTATACCTGCCAGGGTCGTCGCGACGCGCGGCGAAGCTGTGCAGCTGATGCGTGACGACGAGGAACAAGTCCGTGCTCGGTAAATTGCTCCAAAATCGATCTGCGGTGATCGCGAACAACGCGACCTCGCCGCCATTGCCGCCGAACGAGCGCGTCGCCAGCATCGGCGGGCCGTCAGCGTTTCGCACGCGCGCGACGACCGCGGCCGCGTGGCCCTCAGGCTCTTCGATCGTCAACCAGCGCTTGACCTGGACCCAGTTGCCGAGCACCAACTCAAACAGCTCCGCGACGCCATCACAAATCGGGTGGTCGGTCGCTGCTAAGAAGGCCGACTCCGGCCGGTCCGGGTCACCGTCGATCTCGCCGATCGGTAACGGCAACAAACCCTCGCCGTCACGCCACCAGAGCTCATTGTAGCGAGGCGCATCAACCAGCGATCCGACCGTGATCGCGAGTCCGCCGCCAGACGCGACGAACGCCTCAAGGCGCTCAGCGACCGATTGAGTCGGCGCCTGCACGTTGCAGAGCCACACCATGTCGAAGACGCCGAGGTTGACCTCGTCGAAGCCCGACTCCGTGACGACCTGTGCCTCGATCCCGGACGCGGGCACATCCAGCGTCGCCTGCAGAAAGAAGGTCTCACCTTCTCCCTCATCCGGGTCACCATCGACCAGCAAGACGCGGCTCTTGTCCCGGACCTGCAGCGCCAACGTGCGGCGATCATCAAATGGGTGGGTCCCGCCAGGCTCAAGCTGCGCGTCAACACGGTGCGCTCCAGCCGCGTGAAACGTGTAGTCGAACGGCAGCGTGACCCGCTCGCCTGGCGCGAGCGACGGCACGTCTTGGTTGACGCTGGTCTGACCGTCGACCTCAATCGCGACCGTGGTCGGCGACGATGGGTCTAGACCGAAGTTCTTAACATCGACGCCGAATGTGACCGGAACCGCCGCGATCGCTAGGCGGTCCTGCAGCTCGACGCCGACGACCCCGACGTTGTCGTGCTGCCCGCCCATACCAACGACGGTGACGTGGTCTCGGTCCTCGTTGAGCGAAGCCAAGCTCTCCCGCAAGGCCGCGCGCGGCTGGTCGTCATTGGTCACCCAGTCCCACGAGCGGCGGTCGCCGACGAGGTAATACTCGGTCCGCGACGCGTCTTTAACCACCGCGCTCCTTGTCACTGCCTGTTGCAAGGCTGCGCCTAGATCCGACGGCAAGTCACTGACGGCCATCCGCTTGAGCGCAGCTCCGGCGATCCTGCCGAAGTCGCTGCCGATACGCTGCGGGGGCAAGACCCACGCGTCTGGTGCACTCGTCCGCGCGATAGAGAACACGTCGCCGCTGCGACGCTGCGCGAGGTCATCGACGAGCTGTCGGACTCGTCCCTGCGCCTTCTCGAACAGGTTGGTGCTCCCGCTGAGCTGCGTCATCGACGCGCTGTCGTCGAGGATCACGACGTGGTGAGTGCGCGCGCCGAGCAGCGCGCCCCCGCCGAGCTGCGGCCGACTGACTAAGGCGACCAGAAGTAAGACCGCCAACACCCGCAACAACAACACCAGCCACTGCTCGAACCGCAAGCGCTTGCGGTTGCGCTTCATCGCCTTGAGCAGGAACTCCATCGCCGCCCATGGGACTTTTTGGAACCGGCGCCGGTTCAGGACGTGGATCACGATCGGGACCGCGGCCAACGGCAGCGCCCATAGCAGCATCGGGTTGAGGAAGGCCAACCCAATCATCGCGTCGTTCCTGACATCTGGTGGGGGAGCCCTCGATCAGCGCTGATAGATAGGGGCGTAGGCATACGGCAACTGAAGAATCGTCAGCGCGATCGAGGTGCCGTAAACGGTGCCGACGCCGTCACCTTGCCAGCTGCCGTCCTTGCGCTGTTGGCGCAGCAAGTACTTACAGACTTGCTTGTAGTAATCGTCCCAGTCTTTACCGCCGCGCTGATACAGCGCCTGTGACCAATAAAGGTGCGCGTAGTAATGGTGGCCGCTGCTGTTGACAGACACCTTGATCTGCTTCTTGCAGTAATTCACGGCCTTGTCGACGAAGGGCTGATCGTCATACACGCCAGCGTTGTAGAGGACCGCGACGCCAGCCGCCGTGATGGCTGGGCGGCCGTCGCCGCCAGAGCGCAGGCTATAGCGGATGCTGCCGTCTTGGTTCTGGCACCGCTTGATGTAATCGACGGCTTTATCGACGACCTTCTTGTCGCAGACGATCCCGGCCATCCTGCACGCGCGCAGCGCCTGGATCTGCGTGACCGTGACGCTGCCCTCGTCGCTGTTTGAGTCGGGCGTATAGATCCACCCTCCGGCCGATGACTGCGCGGCGGCGATTAGATCTACCGCTTTGTCGAGCGCACGCTTTAGGCGCTCGCGCTTGCGCAGGCCCTCCTCCATGCCGTAGACGCTGGCGAGATAGAGCGTCGCGAAGCCGTGGCCATACATGCTGCGGCCCTCCTCTTCTGGCACGGAGATGACGCCGTTCTCCGGGTTCGCGCTCTTCAACAAGAAGCTTGAGCTCTGGCGGACTTCGCGCCAATAGCGCCCTCGCGTCGGCGTCGAGCCGCTCGCGATGAAAGCCATCCCGGCGAGCCCGGTCATCGCCGCCGGGTAGCTGCCGTACCCGCCTGAATTTCTCCAGCTACCGTCGTTGGCCTGGTTCTTCGCGAGCCACTTCAGGCCGCTCTGGATCGCTGCGTGTACGTCGGCGGTAACGCCCGGCGGATAGCTCTGCTGTTGACTGGGGAGCGTGAGCGCCGCGCACGCGACGACCAGCGCAGCTGGAAACACGTTGCTTGTCATCATCCGCGTCCCTCCATGTAGTCGTACAAACGCTGCTGCTCCACGTCGTGTGCGCGGAGATCACCTGACGCTTTGCATATCTCTACACGCGCGAGGTGCCAGTTTAACCGCAGCTCACGCTCAGTGAGCTGTCCGCGCACGGTGTCCAGCGTAGCAAGCGCAGACTTGAGGTCTCCGTCGCGGGCCGCTGCTTCAGCTCGCGCGCGGACTAATGAGAGCAATCGACGACCGACGCGCAAGCGCTGGGCAGCGTCTACGCTGACCTGCATAGCCTCATTGAGCACCCCCTCTGCGGCGCTGCTCGCGCCGGACTTAGCGAGGTAGGAGGCGCGACGCAGGGGGTCTTCAGCGACCGACGCGAGGGCCTTCAACGACGCCGCTGTGCTGAAGACCTCAACGCCTCCTTCATACCCCGCAGCTAGCCAGGGGCCTTGAACGACGACGTTGCACGCGCCTTGCAGAGGCTCGCGCCCCTCGTCGAACGGCGGCAATCGCAGCCGCTGCATCGGCGCCTCACCATCGCAGTCAAACAGCAGCAGCTCGCGCATGTTCGGCAGCACGACCATAGAGCTAACGACCGCGCCCCGACCGCGGCCAGAGTGCCGTGGCCCCGCCCAGGCTGGCAGCTTCCGCATCCAGCGCACCAAGCCACCCTCAAGCTCGACACACACCAAGTGCGTGCGCGACAGCGCGAAGAGTTTGCCCGCGCTAGCGCCGACGAGCTGCGTCAACTTGCCGTAAGGGGCATGGTGGGTGTCGGCGTCCAGCATCCACACTGGTTCACCAGTAGCGACATCGACGGCCAGTAACACCTGGCCATCACAGGGAGCCAGCACGATGACCCCGTCGTGCAAGATTAAGTCGGCGGGCTCGAAGTTTGCCAAGGCGACCTGGGTGAACTGCTGCCCAAAACGACGAGAGCCGCCGCCGCGCGCCCGCTTTTTCTTGCTGCTGATGCCATGGTAAGGGTCGACCCGCTCATAACGCCGCACCCACTTGAGCTCACCTGCGAAGGCGTCAACGGCGGCGAGGCAACCTGCGTTGGTGACTACGTACGCGACGCCGCCCTGCACTGCGACCCGAGTGCCAGGGGCCTTGAAGAACGGCGAGCCGCCAGCGTGCAGCGGCGTGTGCCACAACGGCCTGCCGCTGCTACGGTCCAAGCACTCAAGGGTGTACGCTTCGCGCCGCAGCGACGGCAACAGCAGCCGCTCGCCAAACACGACCGGAGCTGCGAGGAACGTCACGTGACGCAGGCCGTCTTGACCGTCAAGCCAATCGATCGACGACCAAGCACGCTCCCAAGAGTCACGCTCGTACGCCACGAGCTCGGCTGCCTTGAGCACTGCATCGCTCGCCGCTGAGTTGCCCCGGTGACCGAGCACCACGTAGCGACGCTGCTCATCCTCAACCGGCCGCAGAAGCGAGTTGTCCGCAGCGGCGATCCGCACGCGCGGGTGGTTCTCGCGCGCCGGCGGCGGCGTGACCGGACCGTCACCAGCGCGCAGCATCACGCCCGATGCGGCGTCGGCCATGCGCAGGCGGTAGTGCTCAAGGAACAGCGCGCGCGGCTCAGAGAACGCGCCGCGGCGTTCACGGTCAAAAGCCACCCAAGTCGCCGGACCATACCTGTTCGCGATCGGCATCTCGGTCGAGCGCGGGCCGCTCTCAATCCAAATCCCGCTGCGGCTGTTCTTGTTTGGCTTCGGGTCGCGGTAGGGATGCGGATCCTGGAAGCGATATTGCCAGAGCGGGACCAACGAGAGGTCGGCCTCATTGAGCCAGCTCGCGTCAGTCTCGGCGTCAGGCGGCGCATCAATCGCGACGGTGTCGCGCGAGAATAACGCGCTCGACGAAAGGGCTCTCAGTGACTCTAGCTGTCCAGAGATCCGAAGGGACTCGTCTGGGTGTTCGGCTGCGAGCACCTCAACCGCTTGACGAGCCGAGCCGACCTCGCCGGCGAGCTGCAGACAGAGGGCGATCTTGAACTCGCACCAAACTTCACGGACCCCCAGACGGTCACGGTGCTGCGCCGGATAGACCTCTAACAGATCCCGCAGCACCTGGACCGCGCCGCGATAGCGACCAGCGTGCATCAACCGATCCGCGAGCAACACCATGGCGCGCCCCGCTGGCAAGGTCACAAAGTAGCGGTTCGCGACCTTCTCGAGCGCCGCGGTCGAGCCTGTCTTCAGCGCCTCATCCAGCATCTCCGCAGCAGCGAATTCGTAGGCGGTGCGATACAGCTCGAGGCCGACCTCGGGCATCGCCGCCAACAGCTCGTGGCAGAGGCGCCAGACCGGGCGATAGAGGCGGCCGTCTTGGCTGAACACCGCGTTGCGCGCGGTCATGACGGCGCCGGGCGCCCCGCGATCAGCTGGCTGCTGACCGCCCGCCGCAGGCTTAGCCGACTCATCATCTCGTATGGCGACGACTTCGACCGTCCGACCCTCGATGACGTCCTGTAAAAGCTCAATCGCGCCCGTGAAGTCACGACGCTCCAACAGCGACCGGGATCTTCGTAAGTAGCTGTCTAGATTGGGGTTGTCGAACATTTCGACGGTCATACCCGGGTCCTCGTCAGCCCGTGCTCGGGCAGGCGGCCCGAGCGCTCCGATCGCCGGCGCGACCCGCACCTGCTGGGCAGGGGAGGCGACCGCCGCGAGCGCAACGCACGCGAGCGCGCGCGTCACGGATGACGTTGGCAGCAACACTAGCTTCGTTCCTTGAGAGCGCAGGCCGAGCGGCGGCCAGCGGGACCTGTCCGAACGGCAGCAGCGCGATGAGGGTTCTGTCGGACTCTACGACCAACGGCAATCGACGGCGAGACCCGTGACTCATTCCAGCTACAGGAACTCCTAAGTTCGTGCGACGTGTCGTCGTTACGGAGTAGGCCAGCAGGCAATTCGTCGAACCTCCCTAACTGCGCGGCCACCTCCGCATAGAATCCACTGCGCATGATCCAGTTGCCCATTGCTCGCTCTCTCACCATCGGCGCGCTAGCGACAGCCAGCCTGTGGGCGCAGGACTGGACCGATGCTGAGCTTCTCGCGCGCTCCAAGGGCTTCCAGTCCCAGTCCCTGACGGCGCAGATCGAGCAGGTCGGCAGCCTGCTCGCGCAAAGAGACCGCGCGTTCCTGCCCATCATTACGCGCCTTCACGGCGATTACCGCGAGTATCGGCTGAAGATCGATCGGCTGCTCGACGAGCTCTGCGACCCAAACTGGCGAGTGCGTGAAAACGCTGAGCGCACGCTCATCGAAATCGGCGGTCGCGCGCTCGGCCTCATCGAGAAGCGCCGCAATGAGTACGAGCTACTCGAGCAAAACATCCGCTGCTCGCGAATCCTCGACGCGCTCGCGACCAAGGGGACCGAGCAAGAAGACCGGGAGCGGCGGCTGCTGCAGGGGCTCGTGCGCCTCGCGAGCTACCTCGATCAAGACCCGCGGCTGCTTCGTTCGCTACGCAGCGCGCTGGGTCACACCGACGCCTCTATCGCAGGTGGCGCGATCCGCGCGCTCGGCCAACACGGCGGAGATGACGAAGCCACAGCGCTCGCGCCGATGCTCAAGTTCAAGGGAGGTTTACACCGACCGATCACGCTGAGCGCCCTGGCCCGCATGCCATCCAGCGTCGCGCTCGGCTACTGCCGGGAGCTGCTGTTCGATAGACGCGAAGCCGAGGTGCTCGAAGGCGTCGAACTAAATCGGACCGAGATGATGAGTATGCTCCGCGCCCTGCGCGCGCGTGATGACGACGACGCCCAACAGCTGCTGTCAGAGCTGCACGAGCATCCCGACTCCGTCATCGCCAACGGAGCTAGGGTCGACATGATCGACGGCGCAGCCGCCTCCCGAGCGACGATGACGCTCCCCGATCGCGCCGCAGCAACCGGCACGTTCGGCCAGATGCACGGCGACTCCTTCGTGATCAACGGCGCCTTCGCCGGCTTACCATCGGCCGAGCTCTCTTTCTCAGATTGTTCCTCCTTCGACTTCCCTGATCACAAGGTCACGAAGTCACAGCAGACGATGTTGTTCCTCAACCAGGGCAGCCGCGTCGCCGGCGAGGTGCTGGCGATCGGCCCGGAGTCGCTGCAATTAAAGACCGCGCTGTTCGGCGAGGTCACGCTAGGCCGCGAGGAGATCCAAGGCATGGCGTTCGACGAGACCCTCGACCGCTTGGTGGGCGCCTCGGTCGAGCACGACCGTATCCGCCTGCGCTCGGGCGACATCCTCGACGGTGAGGTCTTGAGCTTCAACAACGACCGCGTCGTCTTCAGGTCCGCGGAGAACGCAGACCTCGAGGTCAACGTCGCAGACATCGCCGGCATCCTATTCACGCGTCCCCGAGTCACGGAGCCCGACGTCACGAGTTACGCGCGGCTCGACCTGACTTCAGGCGAACGACTGATCGGCTTCATCGCTGAGGTCTCGGGTGCAAGCGTCGCTACGACCGTGCCGCTGCTCGGCGCGGCCGCGATGCCGTGGTCCATGGTCAACCACCTCGAGCTCGGCGTCGGCGGCGGCGCGATGTGGGGATTCACGTTGATCGCGGACTACAGCGACAACCGCATCATCGAGGTCGACGACCAAGGGCGCACCGTGTTCGTGCTCGATGAGATCTTCGGGGCCTGGGACGCCGAGTGCCTCGACAATGACAACCTGTTGATCACCGAGTTCTCGGTAAGCCGTGTCCAAGAGGTGAACCGCCAGGGAGAGACGGTCTGGCAATACGAAGACCTCAAGAACCCATATGACGCTGACCGGCTCCCGAACGGAAACACGCTGATCGCAGACACCTTCGCGAGCCGAGTCATCGAGGTCGACCCGGAGGGCGCGATCGTGTGGTCTTATGCCAAGGACATTCGCCCGTTCGACGTCGACCGACTCCCCAACGGCAACACGCTGATCGCCGACGTGCTCAAAGACCGCGTCCTCGAGGTCAGCCCGTCAGGAGAGATCGTCTGGGAAGGCGACGGGCTCCCCAACGCTCACGATGCCGACCGGCTCCCGAACGGAAACACGCTGGTGACGCTGCGCAACAAAGGCGCGGTGATTGAGATCGACCGCGACGGCAAGGTGGTGTTCGAGCTCACAGACCTAAGCTCGCCGTCGGACGCTGACAGGCTCCCCAACGGCAATACCATCGTCGCGGAGAACACTCGCGTGAGAGAGTTTGACCGCCACGGCAACGAAACGTGGCAGAAAGAGATGACCTGGGCGGTAGAGGTCAATCGCTACTGATAGTCCCGAAAGATCTCGAAGAGTGACGCGGGCACACCGCGCCTCAACACGATGCGCGCTGCCACCGCCATCCGCTCTGGGTCCCGCTCGTCCGCGGCTTTGCAATACTCAAAGATCGCGTACTCCGTCGTCGTCGGCGACGGCATCGCCGTGATCGCCAACATGAGCCAGCTAAACGCCGCGGCCGGCCCTTCCCGTATCAGCACCTCTTGGCCACGCCGCCACGCCGCCGGCACCAAGGCCCGCTCAACGCTTTGCCAATCACGCAGACCTGGCTGTAAATCATCCGCCGTGTCCAGCTGCGACCGGATGCGCGACATCGCCGTTTGCCACCGCGGCGGCACCTCTTGGAGCTCATTCAACGAGCGTCGAGCGCCGACGAAGTCGCCTGTATAAAATCGGACCGCCACCCGCTCGTTCGGCCAGTCGATGGCCCAGCAAGAACCGCCGATCGCGATCGCAACCAGCACGATCGCCGCGATACCGCGGCGCAAACGCAGCGTCTGACGGTCGAACTCGGCGCGGAAATCGGGCTCAACCTCATAGCGCCGCATCTTCTGGAGGCGCTCCTGCTCGTCCGGATGCAGGCTGAGGAGGCGGCTTCGGATCGACCCGCTCGCGGGCAAGGTCATCCGTGACACCGTCAGCAAAGCGCGGCTACAAGGCTCGGCGCCCAGATCCTGAACCGTAGAGATGTCGGCCTCATGTTCGAAGCGCCGCGCGAGCGCGCGCACCGCCAACCAAATCAACGAGCCGACGACCAAAGCGCACGAGAGCAGCAGGACAAAGTCGCCGTCTTCGACATTCATCAAGCGCATCGGCGAGAGCAACATCGCTGGCACGACCAATCCCAGCAAGGCAAGCAGGCCCGGATGACCCATTCGCGCGTGACCGACTTCATGAGCGAGAACGCCGGCCAAAGACCTCGGGTCAAGCGTCTCAAGGAGCCCGTCCGTGAAACACAACGACCTGCCGATTGGCAATGGACCGACCATCATCGCGTTCACTGCGCGGCTGCCCGTCGGCAACATGTACAAACGGCTCGCGGAGAAACCGAGCCGGCTAGCCGTCTCGCGAAGCACTGCGCCGCTCGGCTCTGGAATGCCAGCCTTGACGCCAAAGGCGACCCGAAACCAAAACGGTAACAGCGCCGCGACTAGCAGTAAGTACACCATCGCGGCCAACGACATGCCGGCCGCGGTGACGACGACGAGGACATAACCAGGGCGCCAAAGCTGCAGCAGATCCATGCCGACGCCGTAGAGAGCCGCCGGCATCACCGCGAGCAGCGGCCACCCGTAGCGCAGACGGACGAGGGGCCACACTTCGCTCCGCCCTGGCAAGAACATTGACGCGATCGGCTTCGACGCGCGCGCCTCAAACCTCACCTCGACCAAAGCGTCTACCATCGTCGCCACGGCGATCCGCGGCAGCTCTACGCAGTAGAGGGGCAACAACGCCAATGCCAAACGAAGCGTGTGACACTCCGGCGCCAGCCGATCGATCCAGTCACCGTAGACGCCCAAAGCGAACAGCGCGTGTATCACCAGCGGCGTCGAGATCGCGGACAAACGTAACAACGCCAGCGGCGGCACTAGCGACTGCCGCGCCTTCACCAGCGACTGGCGGGCGACCGCCCTAGCGATCACAGCCAACAACCAAGGCACCACCAACAGACAAGCGGTCCACAGCAGATCGTCGACAACTCCCTGGCCTGGCAAGGTCGCGCCGAGCTCACGGTGACCCACCACTACGAACAAGCCTGCGAGGAACGAAAACGGGAGCGACAAGGGCTTAGCGGCCGCCCTCGCTGCTCGTCTCACGAGCGCCGCCGAAGGCAGCATTCAGCAACTCAGAGAAGCGCGGGTCTTTCCTCAACAGCGCGATCTCTGGGTCTTGCTCGAACAACTTGCGCTTAAGTCGACGAGAACTGTCGAGGTGCGGTGATGCATGCATCTCGGCGCAACGACGCAAGGCGGCGATGCCACGCTCCACATCGCCTGTCAGCGCGTGCACACAAGCCGCTGAATACCAAGAAACCGGCAGCAGCTCGACGCCTCCGCCGTGAGCCAACGCCTGCGCGGCGCGGTGCGCGGTCGCCGAGCGCTTATAATCACGCAGTGAATTAAAGTAGTCCGCGAGCGCGAGGGTCGCGTTGACGCGGTCCTCGCCATCGCCTTCGGTCGTCGCCAGCTGTAGCTGACGAATGAAGGCTTCAGCGTGCTCTCTTTTGCCCCACTGCCACAGCAACGCCGCCAGCGCGTAACGCAAGTCCGTCCCTTCGCGCTCGTCCTTAACGAGATCAATCATCGCGGCGACGTCCTCGCGCCCTGGCAGCTGTGCCTGCAGATCTCGAAGCGCAGGCACAAGACGAATGCGAAAGGTGAGCGGATACCACGCTGGAGTCTCTAGCAGCAGCCCGAACAAAAACGGACCTACCCACGGCTGCAGCGGCCGCAAGCCTGCGTATTGGCCTACGAAGGTCATGTCGCTCTTATAGGTGCGGCGCAGGTGCTCCAAGGCGACCTGCGCCATCAGGCTGCGCAGCCCCTTACTCCTCGGATCCGTGGGCCTCGTCGTGACGAGCGGCTGCTTGCCGCCGAGCACCTCTATTCCAGCGTCAGCGTCACAGACAGCCTTGACTACAGACGCGAGCAGCTCGTCCGAGTCATGCTCCGAGCTGAGCCACTGCTCGATCGCTGCCGCTGGATCGGCCTGCTCCTGGGCGGCCAGCGCGACCAGACCATGCAGGCTAAGCGCAACGCCCATCAGGCCTGCTCTGGCTTGTCGATAGGACCGCGACATATGGTCCCAGCTTGTAGCCCCGAGAGCGGGGTTGCAACAGCCCCCGACTCGAAGAAGCCGGCCGCGTAGCCCGCTAGCCGCGGTCAGAAGGAGACCTTGACGACCTTGCGCTCTTCCCCTGACTCAACCTCGAAGAACTCACCCTGCTTAAAGCTAAACATCCCTGCGACGATGTTTGAGGGGAACTGCTCGATGCCGTTGTTCATCTTCATGACGGCGTCGTTATAGGCTTGGCGAGAGAAGCCGATGCGGTTCTCGGTAGACGTCAACTCCTCCTGCAAGTTCAACATGTTCTGGTTGGCTTTGAGGTCAGGGTAACCCTCTGCGACCGCGAACAGGCGGCCGAGCGACTGCGTCAGCGCGCCGTCGGCCTTCATCAGCTCGCCGATGTTGCCTGCGTTACGAAGGTCGACGGCCTGCTGTCGCGCCTTGACGACATTCTCGAGCGTCTCCTGCTCGTGCTTCATGTAGCCCTTAACGGTCTCAACCAGGTTCGGGATCAGTTCATAACGACGCTTAAGCTGCACGTCGATCTGGCTCCAACAGTTCTTCGTCTCGTTACGACGGCTCACGAGGCCGTTGTAGAGACTGACGAAGATGAGGCCGATCAAGAGAGCGGCCGCGGCCGATATCGCTAGTGGTACCATGAGAGATCCTCCGATTACGTGGCGCAACTCAAACCGCGGCCCACTCCAAAGACTGCAGCTCGATTACCTGTCCAAGCGTAAAGGCGCCGTCCTTAATCGCAAGCAAAGGCGCGGCCCCCGACCCGACACGCCCGAGACCCAACCACTTGCGCGAAGTCTGCGCGCTTATATCTCATCACAGCGACAGCGCAGTGAGCACTACGTACGAACCGAGACCGTCCGCGAGGTCATCGTCAACGGCAGCAAAAGCGGCTGTAGGAAGAAGTCCACGAAGGTGTAGCTCGTCTCAATCGTGTAGCTCGTTAGGCCATCCGCCATGCGCTGCGCGCTGACGTCGTTGGTGCTGATCAACCCAAAGAGAACGTAGTATTGACGAGCGTGCTGCTCAGCCGTGCCGGTCGCGCCGAGGCCGACGGAGTGTCGGTGGTGGACGCAGCCGGATGCGAAAATGAGGAGCAGAAACGAGGCCGCGCAGAGGCGCGCCCGCGACAGCGATGGCATAGGCACGCCCGGGTTTTAGCGCAGAGGCGGCCCCGCGTCGCGCTCCAAGACGTCAAGACCGCCCGCTTCTTGATCACGCCGCTCACGCTCGGCCTCGCGCAGTTCGGCGGCGCGCCGCTCATCCAAAGCCCGCTGGACCATGCACGACGCCGCGCGCTCTTCGGAACGGAGGCGCCGCATCAACGCTAGCACCAGCACCGGCAAGACCATGATCAGGACTAAGCTGAACCAATGAGACAGCACCGAGCGCCACCGCGCCCCTGTGCCGTGCACGACGTAGGCTCGCCAATCCTCCTCAAGGTCAAGGGTCGAGAGGCCGGCCCAGCCTACTAACGCCCGGGCGAACGAGGTCCGCGCATCTGTGTTGCGCGCTATCCGCAGCAACGCCGAGAGACCATACGCTCGCGCCAACCAAGCGACATAGGAGTAGCTGTGGCTATAGGCCGTACGCAACTGCACCGTCGTCTTCGGGAAGCGCTTCGCCAGCGTGTCGATCGACCTCAGGCTGCCGGCGGTGATCCGCCACACCAGATCCTCTTCGCTCGCGCCGAGGTAGGTGTCACCCGCCAACGTCTGCGCCAAGCCCTCATGGAACCAACGCGGGATGTAACGCCCGTTAACGCCGCAATATTGATCGAGGAGTTCATGCACCAACTCGTGCCTAACGACTCCAACCATCGTCGCGCGGGTGCTGACGATTACATCTAAGATGAGGTGTATCTGATGCTGCCCAAGCAACGTGAAGCCCGGAGCAGACTCGTTTACGCCGGCCACCAGCGCCGCCGGCATTTCCGCGCGTGATGCGTGCACGTGCACGAAGAACGGCGCGACCTCAACGCCATCGAAATCCCGCTGCAGATCCGCGAGCTCCCTCGCGAAGAGGGCCTCAACTCTGCGCACCGTATCGTCGTCGACATCGCCAACCCCAGCGACGACCTGCGCGGCGTCGAGGCGCTCCAAAGCGTCTCGCTCAGTCCGCCCGCACGCAGGCGCGAGCATGGCAAAAAGTAACAGTGAGCAGAACCGGGGCAGGATCACGGCAGGACGACGTCATAGTCTGAAGGAAAGACCCTACCAACACCTGGATATCCCCGTGAAAGCACCCCTCCTGTTTCTCTCAATCCCGATCGCCGCGGCCCTCGCGTTCGCGCCTACGCCATCTGTCACTACCCAGGACCCTCAGGAGCCGAAGCCTGAAAACATCAAGGTGACGTCCATCTCAGAGCTCCGCTATATCGACCAACAAGGCGTCGAGAAGACGGTCCCGGCGGCCAACGTCGTGGAGATCAGGGTCTTCGATGACCACGCGCACAGTGTCAGGCTCGAGTTGCTCTATGAGAACGGTGACTACTCGTTGATCGACGCGCAAGCGATGCACGTCCTTCGCAAGAACGGCTCGACCCGTGACGTCCGGCTCGTGCGCACACAGCGATCTAAGATGCGCTTCCCGAGACTGCCCTAGCAGGCGGCGGCGTCTTACAGACGCGCCGGCCACGCTCAGCGGGGCGCAGGCGTCAGCAAGTTTACGAGCATGCGCACGGCGCCAGGATGCAGCTTCTTCAGCTGCCTCCACAGCGCCAGCGCGCAGTAGACGAACTCACCTTCTCCCGTATGCGCGTAGAGCAACGCTCCGCGCTCGCGCGGCTGACCTGGGTCACCGAGTTCGATCAACTCCTCGTATTCATCGGCGTAGACGCTAGGGAGGTAGAGCGCGCGCTCCTGCACCCACCCGTCCCAATCGCTGGGACGGATCACGTTCGGGAAACAGAGCAGCGGGTGCTGCGGTAAGAGCACCGTGACCGGCGCGTCTGCGCGCGTGACTCGGTTCTTGCTGACCTCAAAAGGCGCAAACGGCGCCGCGCGAAAGGACGCGCCGCTCGGCTGGAGCTCCACGTCTTTTTGATAGAAGAGCACCAACCGACGCCCGCGATCGCGCGCGAAGTCGAGCAAACGACCGAAGCTGTCGCGAAGATCCGCGCGGCCGCGGAGCGCCCGGATGTCCACGACGATGGTGTCGAACGCAGACAGGTCCGCCGCGGCGATGTCAGCGTCGATAAGCTCTGACCAATCCAAGCCCAGCCCGCCGATACCAAGCACGCTCGGCAATGTGTCATCAAGGCTGCGGATGACGCCGACGCGCAGGTGGTCAGGCACTTCGACGTCGACTTTATGCACCGGCAACGCGGCCTTCGTGTCGCCTAATCGAACTCGCAGCACATCCACGCCAGTGCGACGCTCTCGCGGTGCGTTGACAACGAAGCCAAACAAATCGCTCCGCTGCTCCCGCAAGGCGACGTCATGACGGTCATCGTTGACGGCGTAGCCAGCCGGCGCGCGAACGTCGATAACGCCCTCAACCGGCAAGCGAGAGTTGCGGTGCACGCCCACGCTAAACTGCACAGCGCTACGCGCTGACGGCAACAAGAGCATGCGGGGCGATAACGACAGCTGCACCGGCGCGCGCTGCTCAACGGGCACGGTCACTTCGACCGGGACCTCTGCGCCAGCGATCGCCAACCAAAAACGTAGGCGCACGGGCGGCACGAAGCGGTCCCCGAGGAAGCGCGATGACATAGGGTCATCGTCGCGGCTTGAATCGAGCGGAAGGCGCACGCGCACCTCGGCGACCGCGCTGCTGGCGGGCGGCGCTAACGATCCGGTCGGCGTCATGTCGACCTCTAGGTCGTCGACGCCCTCTACGCGCACGATCGCGGTGGACATGCGGCCGTTGAGAATACGGACGGCGCAGGCCAGCTCCTCACCTGCGATAACCACGGCGCCCGGCGCGGGCTCGACCTCGAGCTGCACACCGACCAACGCTACAGCTAAGCGCTCGAGCGCACAGACTCGTCGACGCAGTCGCCTAGCAGTATCCGCCGACAAGCCTTCCCGCAGTTGCATCGCCCGGAGCTCTTCGAGCACAGCGATGAGCCCTTCGAGCTGCGGCTCTGAGGACTCCAACAGCAGCGGCACCTCGGCCTCCAAAAATCGTTGGAGCAGCCGCGCCTGCTCAGGGCGACCAGGCCAACGATCTGAGTCGAGCAGCGATGGCAACCCCAAGGGTCTCGGACCAGCGACCTGTACGCGCCCCGGCCGCTGCGGCTCGAACGCGAGCACCGGACCGAATACGTCCTCCAAGCGATTAGGAGGTCCAGGGCTCACGTGCGCGCCGCGAAGGATATCGTACGCGATCCGACGTAGCGCCAGACCCCGGTCTCGATCGAGGTGGTCGGCGTCAACGAGCAGCGCGTCAGCGCTCACAGTGCTGCCGGCGCCCATCATGAAAACCGGGACGTCATGTGGCGCGACGCCGACGTCAAAGTCAGCGTCCGCGGCCTTGCGAATCGCTTCCGGCAGCAGCTCGACCACAGCACGATCGTGCCCATGACGCTGTTCCGCGTGGTGCGTCGTCAGCACCGCGTCTGGGCGAATCTCACGCAGCAATCTAACGAGCGCGCGCAGGGTTCGATCACGACCCCACTCGGCAAACGTCTCTTCCGCCGTCCTCCGGTATCCCCCGTCCGGACAATTAAGGTAGTAAGCGTCGATACCAGCGAGCGCGCAGCCCGCCTCCGTCTCGAGCGTCCGGATTCGTTCGAACGCGTCGCCGGTCTCAGGCCCGAGCGTGTTCTGACCGCCGCCGCCGCGCGTCGCGAGCAACGCTGCAACACGAAATCCGAAGGCCGAGCGCAACCAGACAGCTGGCAGGATGTATCGATCATCAGGATGCGAAGCGACGATCAACACCAGCGAGTCATGGGCTGCGTCGCGCGCTGCTTGGCGCAGCGCTACGACACCCGCCGAAGTGCGGCCGCAGGTCTCATGCCACCGCTGCGCTGGGACCAACGCGGCGAGCCAAAACAACGCGACGAGAAGATGCTTCAAAGGATCAAACCCCCAACGACAATCGATCGGCGAGCATCTCTGGCAAGCCAGCTGCGCGGATCTTGCGCTGCGCGCTACCAATGTCGTAGTCCACGCGACGGATACTCGCGGTCTGTAGATCCGTGTCAACGAAACCATACGCGGCGCGCGGATCTTGGTCTCTTGGCTGACCCACGCTGCCGACGTTCATCAGCAACCGCTGATAGCCCTGGTAACTAGCCTCTGCTTCCGAGTGCGGCAAAACGTGGATGTCCCTGGGCGATTCTTCTCGCTGCAAGTACATCGCCGGCACGTGTGAGTGACCGATAAAGCAAAGCGGCGTCTCTTGGTGCCCGAGCGACTCGAGCGCCTCCGCGACGCTGCTCACGTAGCCAAACTGGTGCGGAAGGTGCAGCGTCCCGTGCACCAACGTGAAGCCATCCTTCTGCTCAACCAGCTCAAGCGCGTTAAGAAACGCGCGGTCCTCCGAGCTCAGCTGCTGCGCCGTCCACTGCACCGCCGCGCGAGCCACGTCGTTGAAATACGAAGTATCCAAGCGACCGAGAGCAGCCGCGTCGTGGTTGCCCATGCAGGTCACGCAACCTAAATCGCGCACCGCCTTGATGCACGCGGATGGCTCAGCTCCATACCCAACGATATCTCCCACCTGCGCCCAAGTGTCTACATTGAAACGACTTACGTCTTCCACCACGGCTTCGAGGGCGTCGAGGTTCCCGTGGATGTCGCCCAGTATCGCTATCCTCATTTATGAAAGTGGTTTATATCTTCCTGCTTCGGTGGCCCAGGTGATCGCCGCAGCAAATGCGAGGAGCGCAGCGCCCCAACCAGCGAGGGTGTCTTTTGAGCGCAGCTCGGTCGCCAGCATGCTACCGACTAACAGCGAAGCGATCACAACCAAGAATGACGCTGCAAGTCCAGACGAGCCGCGGCTCAGGCTTCGCGACAAACAAATCGCCATCGGGGCCCACGCGGCATAGAACCGAGCAGCGTCATCCAGCCGATTCCAAGTTCCATCGGACCAGGGCCCAAGGTCCAGCAGCCTGCTGAGGAGCATCACGGCCAACGAAACTGCGCCGAGCGTAACGAGGTTCGCGGCCACCCCGCCAACAGCTGGCAACCGCCGCTCGGCCGATAAAAGCGCGAGCACCACTAGCAGGCCACCGACCCACGCGGCGTCGTCGATCAAATACACGCCGAATCGACGGAGCATGCGCGGCTCCTGGACGCTGGCCAACACAAGCCAACCGATCAAAAGTAGCCACGGGGCCCACCCTGCAGATCTAAGCCTTGCGACCGAGAGGAGCCAGATAATACGAAGTCGTCGCTGCATGCGGTGGCAGTTGGCGCTTTGCCTTTATCCTCGGGCGGAAGTCTTAGAGCAAGTCCTGGATTCAGAATGGCGTAACGCGCAAGATCCATCCCTACGAGGCAGTTGGTCTGACTGCCAGGTTAGGGATTCTTGCGCTCCATCGTCTTGGCAAATCAAAAGGGCGGAGTCGGTAAAACGACGACCGCGATCCATCTCGCGCACGGCTTAGCGCTGGCGGGCCAAAAGGTGCTGCTTATGGATCTCGACCCGCAAGGAAACGCCACGATTGCTGTTCAGGGGATGCTCGATACAGAGTCGCCAGCACCCGAACATGATTGGATGACCGCGATTGCCGAGCGCCTCTGGCTCGTACCATCTGCTGGCGGCATCAACGCGGAGGCTCCCGCGACGCTGGATACAGAACGGCTCAATGCCATGGTCAACGAGCTAGGCCAAGACATTGACGCGCTGATCGTCGATTGCCCACCTCGCATGGACGAGTGGGGCTGGGCTGGCGTCCAGCTCTGCGATGAGGTCATCGTTCCGGTTCAGGCAGAGTTCTTCTCCATGCACGGGCTATCTCAAATGATGGCCTCGCTGGACGAAGCTGCGCGCCGCTTCCCTGGAAAGGGCAAGCTTCGAGGCGTGCTGCCCACCATGGTGGATGTTCGCGAAGAGATCGCGGCAGAGGTGCTCGAGGACCTCCGCGAAAATCTTGGCGAGCTACTCCTCAATTCCGTCATCTTCCGTGACTCAGGGCTGGTTGAAGCTGCGAGCCACGGGAAATCCGTCTTCTTACACAGTCCCTGGTCAAAAGGAGCTCTTTGCTATACGGAGCTCGTACAGGAGATCATGAATGGTTGATCGTCGTTTAGGTAGAGGTCTCGATTTCTTCTTGTCCGGCTCTCGCAAGCCTGGCGCTGAGCCAAGCAGTGAAAAGCCCGCAGTTCCCACGCTGGATAAATCACCAAAGCTGGAAGAGGTCCAAAAGGTTGCAGTCGGCGCCCTTGAACCCAACCCCTACCAGCCACGCAGGGAGATGGCGGAGCAAGAGCTCAAGGCCCTATCAGAGTCCATCCGTGAGAGCGGCATTCTTCAGCCCATCCTCGCCCGGAAGGTAGGCGATCGCTTTCAGATCGTCGCTGGCGAGCGCCGCTGGCGCGCGGCACAGCTGGCGGGGCTGGCCGAAGTCCCGGTCTTATGCAGGGAGCTGTCCGACAGCGAAAGCGCCGTGTTCGCGCTCGTCGAGAACCTTCAGCGGGAAGACCTGAACGCTATTGAAAAGGCGCAGGGCATCAAACTGCTGATGGGTGAGATGAACGCGACCCAGGCCCAAGTCGCAAAGCACGTCGGCCTTGAGCGCTCAACCGTCGCGAACTTTCTCCGGCTCCTCGAGCTGCCGGCGTCCGTCCAGGCACATGTTTCACGTGGAACACTGTCAATGGGCCACGCCCGCTGTCTGCTAGCGCTGCCTGATCAGCAGACGATGGAGATCACCGCAGACGCCACGATCAAGCAAAGCCTCTCCGTTCGCGCCCTCGAGTCCCTGGTCAAAGACATGCTTGAGGGGTCACGAGGCGACCAGCAGAACGCCGGCAAAGACAAAAAGTCGAACAACAACGGCAACCGTCCAGTGTGGCTCAACGAGCTAGAAGAGACCCTGGTTGAAACCCTGAGCACCCCGGTGAAGATCAAATACGGCCGTAAGCGCAGCCAGATCGTGATCGAATGCTCCGGCCGCGAGGAGCTCGATCGCGTGTTCTCGCGGCTCAAGAACTCCTAGCTAACCGGCGCTCTGGAGGCCGCCGCTTCTGCTGGCGGCGCGCTCCGGCGCTGCGGCGCGCGCCTGATTAAGCTGAGGCGCGCAAAGGGCTCAGAGGACTTCGACCGCAGTGACGCGGATATTCTCGGTGGGTCGCCCCATCCCGCGATCCTCTTCTTCCGCAGACATGCCTGCCTCGCAGATCTCTCGGATGACCTCGAGCCCCTCGACGACATAGCCGAACACGACGCGCTGACCGTCCCTCTCTGGGTTGTCATCGACCTGCACCCAGATGCGATCCCCGCATGACTTGCCGTCCGCTTCAGCGTTAGCCGAAATCGCGCCGTCAAAGTGGCTCAGGCCAGTCTCCTCCCAGTCTAATAAGTGCTCACTAGGCTCCGTGGTCGACCAAGTCGTGCGGTCATCATCCTTCGTCGAGGTGTAGCCGAAGTGCATCGCAGTCTGGATCCGCTTGTTGATATCCGTCGCTCGCTGGATCTGGTCGACGGCTACACCGTTCCAAAATCCGCCGTCTTGCTGAGCAAGCTCAAGGAACTTCTTGGTGTGCTCAGGGGCGCTGGGCATCAACGCGAACGTGACCGATCCATAATCACCGAAGGTGAACTTGACCTTCTTGGCGTCCGCCGGAATCTCAGTCTTCTGGAAACTAGCTGGCAGTTGAAAGGCCTTGGCTTTCTCAATCTCCGCGAGCATCAACGAAACAGCGCTACCTTCTAAAGCCGGTTCAGGCACCGGTTCGTCTGGCTCCTCACCCTCATCAAACTCCTTCAAGTCGCGCGCCTGAACCGGTGACTTCGAAGCGGCTACCAAGGGATGGTCTGGATACGATTGCTTCAGCGTCGCGAGGTGATCAGCGGCTTCAGCCCACTTCTCTTCGCTCATCGACTTGCGGGCCTTCGCGAGCATGAAGTAGGGACGCTGCGAGTCGTCCGCGCCATTCATGGCGGCCTCGAGGGCTGACCATTCAAGATCTTCGAGGATCTCATCCATCGGCTTAAACAGCGCCGAGGAATCTGTATAAGTCTCTTCCAGGCCTAGGCTTGCACTGAATTCAGACCACTTCTCATCGACCGCCTTCTGCTCGGAGTATTGCCAGGCGTAGTTCCCAACGAGCGCCAACAAAAGGGCGGCGATGATGGTCATGATGAGCGACTTATAGCGCTCCCAGAGGACCTCGAACGAGCCAGGCGACTGGGTCCCTACGAGGTTTGATGGGGGAGTGGCGGACATGTTTGGATTGGAGAGCTGATTAGCGTGGTGTGCCCAGCTTTTGGCCGGACAGGTTAGGCGGCCCGAGCGATCAGAGTCGGGTGTAGTCGGTCTTGTAGTCGACGGTCATGCGCGTGAGTTTGCCGTCAGGCTGGAACAAGTAATCGGCAGAATAGATGCCGCGCTCGAACTTCATGCGTTTGCCGCTGTCCTCTACTTCCTCGGTTCCGACCAAGCGCCAGCTGTGGCGGCCCATGTTGGCTTCGACGTACGCTACCGCGAGCGCGACGTCGCCACTGCCAGAGTAGATGTAGTGGCCGTGGCGCCATGAGGCGACCTCGCGAGCATAGCTCTCGTGGTATCGGTCCTTGAGGCGATAGCCAGACGGCACTACGTAATCCTTAAACTGCCGAGAACCGACCTCTGGAGGCTGGTTAGGGGCCATTTGGCAGGATTGCGACAGCGCGCCACACAGCAACAGCATGGCGATCAGACTCAGCTTCTTCGTCATCAGAGGTCCCTCGGTTGTCAGTCATCAACGAACATCACCAGGACGTTCGTTAGCGTGTTGAGGGCCGAGCAGTCTATCGACGCCCGAGTGGACAGGCAACGACAGGGAACACCGGTTCCGCGCGCAACGGCCTAACGCTAAGGATAGCCCCGCCGGGGAGGGTTTCGCGACCCTGAGCCAGATCATAGACTCCTGCGGACCTATCCTCCGGAGGCAGGTCGACGTGAACCTATGTTGTCAGCAGCCCAGAAAGTCGTTGCAGCGAACCTGCTGGAGCGAGCCCCGCAGCTGCCACACCGCCATCGGATGCCGGCGCACCTAAGGACCGCTATGAAAGCGCTCTGCGAGATGTCGACAAACGGCGCGAACGCCATCTGCCGAGAGGCGCTAGCCGCGTTACGTTGTGACGGCTGGAGCAAGCGCCCCAGCAGCCCTCAGCGCTGGGGGATCCAGGTTGAACACGCTAGACCCCATATCTGAGCGCCGATCTAGCCAACACAGCCACTCCTGGAGAAAGTGATCACCTGAAGATCGTCGCCGCAAGCAATCTAACGAAGCCCGAGCCATCACAACCTCGCGCCCCCGCTCCGCCCACAACCCTTGCCATGAAGCTCTCAACCTGCACCCCTCTCATCCTCGCCCTGCTAGCTGCTCCAGCTGCAGCGCAAAGCAAGTCACGGCTCAAGAAAGAACTGAAGAGCCTCGAGAAGGCAGCGAAGAAGGACCCAGACCAGCTCTTCGAAGCGGGCAACTGGGCCAAGGAGAACGGACTCGATAAAGACGCCAAGCGCATCTGGCAGCGGGTACTGAAGCTCGACAAGGGCCACGCCGAGGCCAACACCGCGCTCGGCAACGAACAAGTCGACGGCGTCTGGATGCCAGCCAAGCAAGCCAAGAAGCTCCGAGAGAAGGCCCTGGAGGCGGAGTACTCATCCAAGGGCTACAAGAAGATCGACGGGATCTGGGTACCGCCCGAGAAGGTCAAAGATGCACGAGGCGGCACCTTCTGGCATGACGGGGAGAAGGTCACGCGCGAGCAAAAGGTCGCCTACCAAAGCGGCCAAGTCCGGCACCCAGTGACAGGTCAGTTCATTAAGAAAGAAGACCTGCAGAAAGCGGAGGGGGGTTACTTCCCGCTCGCCGGCGGCAAATGGGGCGACAAAGCTGCCGCCGACAAGTTTCACAGCAACATCCGGACCCCATGGATGGTGCGCACATATCACGCGACGATCATCAGCACGCTGCCCATCGACAAGATCGAGGAGGTGAAGCGGTTCACCGACATGGGCCAGGAGACCGTCATGCCGCTGTTCCGCGGGCGCGAACTACCGCCGGCGCTCAGGCCCGTGATCATCATCGCGAAGACCCGCGCCGAATATGTCGAGTACGGGACCAGCCTCGGCGACGGCACAGACATCGTCGGCGCGTTCCTGGTCCGCGACGACGCCGAGGTCCGGCTCCCCGACCAGGGCGTGGTCCGTCCAGCCATCTGTAACAACGAGAACGAGTCGTGGGGGCCCCTGCTCATCAGGCACGCCGCGGCGCTGGCCTACGTCAACGCCGTCGCAGCAGAAGCAGGCGCCGACATGCCGCTGTGGTTCATTCACGGCTGCGGCACGCTCGCGTCACGCTTCGAGAATGACCGGATCGCCGGCGGCTTCGGCAAACAACACCTCGCCAAAGGCGGCGTCGGGCCGATCAAGTCCTGGCTGAGCAACTACGACCTCAGCCCGGACCTCTCGCAGCGAGACATCGACTTCAACCTCTACCAGTCAGGCTTGATGCTCGCATATGGCATGCGAGGCGGCGACCAAGAGACGACCGACGCGCTGATGGAGGTCACGAACGCCCTCTCGGCGGACGGCAAAGGCAGCGCCAGCAAGGCTTTGACATCGTTCGAGAAGCTGCTGGACGGCAACAAAGACAAGATCGCCGAGTACTTGAACAAGTTAATCGCCAAGGCCCAGTAATCTCCTCGGGACCTAGGTTCCCACCTGACGCGAATCCTCTGAATCGAAGTCGCGACAGGTTTCTATGCCCATTCGTCTACTAACTATTCCGGCGACGGCGCCCTGACCGTCCCCGCTGCTAAATATTCTCCCTACCGCAGAAGCTGAAACCATGAAGTTGATCTCGATCCGTTCTCTGACCACGCTCGCCGCGTTAGCCGCGCCTATGGCGGCCCAGGGCATGCTCCCGTACTTGCCCAAGAAGACGATGGCGGCCTTCTCGGCGCCCGATCTGGCGGCCTCAATCGCTGAGTTCCAACAGATGCCGATGGCCAAGATGTGGGCCGAAGACGAGGTGCAAGCGTTCGTCTCCGACATCATGGAGATGGGCATGCAAATGATGAACGAGAGCCAAGCCCAGATGCAGGAGATGTACGACGCTGGCCTAATGCCAGTCAGCCCAGACTCGCTTCTGGGCCTCGGCATCAACGGCGTCACCTTAGCCATCACCAACCTCGAGATGTCGATGGGCGACTTCGGCCCGATGCCGAAGATCGGCACGCTGGTCCACTTAGACTTCGGCGAGCAAGCTGAGTATTGGAACCAATTCATCGAGATGGGCATGGGCATGATGCGCCAAGAAGCCGGCAACGACGTCTCCATAACCGAATGGAGCATCGGCGACGTAAAGGCGACCACCATCGCGCCCATCGACGCGCCCCCTGGCTTGGAGATGTCTGTCAACGTCGCCATGGTGCCTGGCGGCATCGTGCTCGGCACCATCACGGACGAGGTGAAAGACGTCGTCACCAACTGGGTCAACAAGACACCCGTACTCACCCAAACAGCTGGCTACGCTGCGGCGACCAAGAACCTCGACACAGACGGCGCCGAGGTGCAGATGTACTTAGCGCCAGACGCCGCCATGACCTTCGGCATGGACATCATGGAGATGTTCTCCGACATGGGCGGCATGATGCCGACCGAAGGCGGCATGCTCCCGATGGAGATGCTCGACTTCGAAGGCGTCGAGCGCGCGATGCGCGCGATGGGCATGCATGACCTCGGCACGATGGCCATTTCATACAAGTATGTCGACGGCAAGTGCATCGCGAAGGGATCACACGCCAACGGTACGGGCGGCGGGACCGCAGCCTCTGGCCCGAAGGTAGACACCAAGTTCCTCAAGTGGGTCCCTAAGGACGCCGTCTCGTTTAGCGCGGGCTCGATGAACGTCACGTCGTTCTACGACATGCTCGTGAAGGGCATGCAGGCCTACGACGCCGACATGGCAGAGATGATGCTCTCCGGCCTGGCCGACATGGAGAGCCAGCTCGGCTCCAGCATCCGTGACGACTTGCTGGGGTCATTTGGAGATCACTACATCACCTGGTCGATGCCGATGGGGACGATCTCCGCGGCGCCTGAGATGGCCGTCTTGATGAAGGTGAACAACGAAGAGAAGCTCGTCGGCGCGCTGAAGAACATGGCGATGCTGTCGGGCGGCATGATTGAGATCGAAGAGGCGACCAAGCGCGGCCTAAAGAGCTATCAGGTCCTGGTCAACGCCGACCCAATGGACGGCATGGGCATGAACCCATTTGACATGTTCCAACCGACCTTCGCCTTCAAGGACGGCTACATGGTGATGGGCTTCTCTGCCAGCGACGTAAAGCGCGTGTTCAAGCGCATGAGCCGAGACGACAACCCCAAGGGCGACATCCGGTCGAACAAGGAGTTCATGGCGATCGCTGACCAGATCCCCGAAGGCATCGACAGCCTCTCATTCTCAGACAACAAGGCGAGCTTCGAGAGCTACTACCAGATGGCGACAGGCTTGCTCGCGTTCGTCCCGATGCCTGAGGACATCCCGGTCGACATGTCGATGCTGCCCGACTCCGAGTCGTTGACCCAACACTTGTTCGCATCGCTCTCCTACTCAAAGTCGGACGCAAACGGCAGCACGTCCGTGAGCATCAGCCCGCTCGGCCCTGAGGTCATGATGGGCATCGGGGCGGCAGCTGGCGCGCTCGGGATGTTCATGAGCAGCTACCGCTAAGGCGGCTTCTAGCCGTCACGGCGTCGGGCTCGACGTCGAGTCGCTCACAAGCATCGACTCAGCAAGCAGCCGACCCGTCGGGGTCGGCTGCTGCGGTTTTGGCCGCGACCTACAGCGCAGCTTGCAGGTAGTCACCGCCGACCTGGTCCGCCAACAGCAGGCCTTCACCGGAGAGGCGGACGCGAGCGCCGTCTCGCGCGATCAAGCCAGCCGCTTGCTGGCGCTCAAAGATCGGGGCGAACGATTCCTCAACCGGCACCCCGACCCGCGACGCCACGGCTTCGACGTCGACGCCGTCAGCACGACGCACGCCGAGCCAGAGCGCCTCAGCGGCCCGTTGAAGCGGTCTAAGCGTCTCGGCGCTGCCAGCACAAGTGACCCCGTCGAGCGCAGCGGTTGCCCACGAATCAAGCGCCTTCAGGTTCGTCGATCGCACCCCGGCCCGGTGGCTGCTCGCGCCAGGGCCGACGCCGACGTAGTCACCTTGCAGCCAATAATGGTCGTTGTGTGAGCAGGGCCCCCCGGCGCCCGCGAAGTTGCTGACCTCATAAGCAGTAAAGCCCGCTTTAGACAGCCGCTCGCGGGTGTGCTCGAACATCGCTCGATCGAGCTCCTGCGCATTAGGAGACATTCGCCCTCGCTGCCGATCACGATCGAAGCGAGTCCCGGGCTCAAAGATCAGGTTGTAGCAAGAGAGGTGGTCCGTCCCGAGTGCTAGCGCGCGCTCGAGGTCACTGCGCCACTCTGCTTCTGTCTCACCCGGCAACCCAAACATCAGATCAATGCTGACGTTTTCGAAGCCCGCCGCGCGCGCCGCCGCGAAGGCGCGCTCGACGCCGGCCGCGTCGTGAGCACGATCAAGTGCCTTGAGGTGGTGTGCGTGGAACGTCTGGGCGCCAATGCTCAACCGCCGCACGCCGCCAGCGAACGCTACACTGGCCTTCTCGACCGTGAAGCTCTCGGGGTTGGCCTCCATCGAGACCTCCGAACACGCGCCGAGGTCGACACGCGCTCTGATAATCGCGAACAACCTCGCGAGCCGCTCTGACGACAACAAGCTGGGCGTGCCTCCACCGACGAACACCGAGACCGGACGTTCTCCGCGCGGCCACCTCTGCTCGAGCTCGGCAGCGAGCGCATCGAGGAAGCGGTCGTGCGCACGCTCCTCCTCGACGACGTAGGAGTTGAAGTCGCAATACCCGCACTTGACCACACAGAACGGCACGTGCACGTAGAGCGACGAAGACATCGCCTACAGCCTAAGTGACGCGCCGCCGCAGGTCAGCGGGCGGTCTTTTTGCGCTTGCGCGTGGACCGAGGCTCTTCGTCGAACTCGCGCGACATAATCCCGCTGAGCTTCTCTAAGGCCTGCTGCTCCATCTGGCGCACCCGCTCGCGTGTCAGCCCGAAGCGCTTGCCGATCGCTTTGAGCGTCATCGGCTCTTGATTGCCGAGGCCGAACCGAAGGCGAAGGATGCGGGCCTCTCTCGTCTCGAGGTTTTCAAGCAGCTCGTGCATCCGACCGATCTCCATCGCGCTCAGGATCGAGTCCTCGGGTGACGGGCTGTTGGTGTCCTCGATGACATCCGCGTAGCCAGCGCCGGCGTCGTCGTTCATCGAATACACCGGCTGCGAGCTAGACTGTACGGTGTCTCGCACCACGTCCCAGTTGCTCTCAGGCAGCCCGAGCTGCTCGGCGATCTCCCCGGTAGTTGCCGGGCGGCCCAAGCGATAATTCAACTCCATCGCGGTCGCTTTCCATCGCGACACGATCTCAGACATATAGCTCGGCACCCGCACCGTCTTGACAGTGTTGACCAGCGCACGACGAATGCCCTGCTTGATCCACCAAGTCGCGTAGGTCGAGAAGCGACAACCAGCCTTGTGGTCGAACTTCTCTACAGCCTTCATCAATCCGATGTTCCCCTCTTCGATCAAGTCCATGAACAGCAACCCTCGGTTGACGTAGTTCTTGGCGATCGAGACGACTAGACGCAAGTTCGCGCGGATCATGTGCTCCCGCGCAGCGTCATCCCCGCGCTGCACGCGCTTGGACAGATCAATTTCCTCTTGGGCCGTCAGCAACGCGACTTCGTTGATGTCGGATAGATAAGTGTCGAGACCGTGGTCCCGCATGGCGTTCCTCCTCGTGGTGTTGACCGGGGAGCTATCGGAAGAACCCGTAGGCTGTCGCGATCCAACAGCCACTCGCTGTCGCATTTTGAGACCGCCCAGGTGGCAACCTCGAGCAACGCACAGCGGCGACACCCTCACGCGCCGAGGCGCGAGGCAGCCGCCATCGAAGGGCTGCGTGCGACAACGCGAAAGCGGTCGCCGCGACCAAAGCCGCGCGGCTCGAAAGCGCTAGAACAGCGTGTAGATGAACGGCGCGCCGCCAGTTGCGCCGATAGCGAGCAGAACCCCCAACACACAGAACACAATCAAGATGGGGGTCAACACCCACAGCTTGTTCTCTGCCATGAACATCACGAACTCGCTGATGAGCCCGCGCTCTTTCTCCTGAGCCGCCTTCAGGAAGTCTTCATCGTCACGCGGGTGGTCGTCAGATGGGTCCGTCATCAGCCTCGATTCCGTTTATGAGTCGTTGATTACGATGAGATTAGCGCGCGCGACACAGTACGGCGCAACAGATCGAATCGCCGCCGCAGGCGCCGCGATCACCACCACTGAAAGCTACGAAGGCCAGACAACTTAGCTACGCCGCAAGTCATGATTTCGGTGCAACGTTTCAACATCCAGGCCGAAGTCATGTTCGATCGCTAGGGCGTTGACCAGGTAACGCCAATGGAACATCATTGTCGTCATTGCGGCATAATCAAATCGTCTGCCCCGACACCAAGCCAACGCTAACGTTAAGCCGCCGAACGAACTAAGCCAGACCAGCGAAAACGAGATCGGTGCACTGCGCCAGATCTGACGCGAGCTGAAAGGGTGCCTGGGAACCGCTCACATAATGATCACGCCATTCATCTACCTCAACCTCCTCATCGCGCCGGCTACGGGCGCGGTAAGCCTGGTTAGGCCGACCGCGCATGTGAGCCCGAACACTTCGACCAGGGCCGCTACCCCGCAAGGCCCTACGCTGGCTAGAGGTATGCATCGAGGCGCCACGCGCCTGACTCCTTGCGGCGCCACACCTGAGCCAAACATGCTCCTGCTCCTAGGCGGCGGTGGTCTCGCCTTCGGCGCCCTACGCCGCCGGCGTTCGGGGCGGAGCCAGGCGCCAAAGGCGTAGGAGCTAGCGATGGCGGCTTTGATCGCTGCCGCCCTGATTTGGGTCTTCTGGGACGGCATCCTCAGCTATCTCGGCGACCAGCATTATCAGGAGCACTTCGTATACCTGTGGTGCTTCGTCCTGATCGCGCTCAGGCACACGCTGCGAGGCCCCTTCCGCAGCCGATTCACTCTCTCCAATCGTAGAGACATCGCTGGCTTGGCATGCGTCGCCACCGCGACCCTCGCTCTTGGCGTCGCGCTCGCGTCCGGCTCTTCAACCATCACGCGAATCTCGTTCGTCACGCTCCTCACAGGCCTCGCAGTGCTGATGGTCACGTCATGGAGCATCACGCGGTGCCTGATGCATGGGGCGCTGCTCCAGCTTTGTTTCGGCCTCCCATATTCGTTCTTCTTCCCCTTAACCAACAAGCTCTGCTGGGGTGTCGCGAACGTGATCGAGTTGCCCACGCAGCTCGGGCTGACTAGCTATGACGTGCAGGGCAACGTGGTTTGCTTCCCGCACTACAGCCTAACCATCACCGGGGACTGCTCAGGCGTCGGCCAACTCCTCACGTTCTCCGGGATCGCAGCCCTCGCCGTGCTCTTATCCGCCCCGAACGCGAAGCGCGCTTTCGCTGTCTTCCTGCTCGCGCTGCTGCTCGCCTGGCTCTCAAACATCGCGCGCGTCGCCATGTTCGTCTTCTTCATCGCAATCGGATGGACCGACTCGATCGATGACCCTTGGTGGCACACCGCCCTGGGCTTCTTCGTGTTCCTACCGTTCATCGCGCTGTTGATCGCGACCATCATCAAAACTCACCGGCCGCTGATTCAGCGTGGAGCGGCAAGCCCGCGCCCCGGTCGTTGGCACATCGCCGCGGCTGTCGCGCCGCTCATGCTCGTCAAACTCATCAGCATGGGCGAGCCAGCGCCACACTCTGAACCCGTTTACTTCTCAGCGCTGTCTTCACCGCCGGGACATCAGCTCACGGCGACAGCGCCGTCCCAAGACGCTGACCGGATCAGCTACGGGACGCGGTGGCTGCTCGGTGCGAGGTTCGCTCGATCCGACGCAGAGTGGTTTGACCTACTGCACTACAACACCCGATCTCGACAACACCTGTGCATCCACAAAGTCGCCAACTGCATCGCCGAGTTTGACAAGAACGTCCGATACGAACCAGCCGTAGAAGTCGACGGGCGTACCTGGTGGCGAATCTCGATCGATGGAGAGCAACCAGACATCTCTTCACACGCCTACTTCGCTTTTGAGGTCGCAGGCAGACGCCGGGACGACTCTTTCTCCACTCAGCTCGAGGCGATCTACCGTCGCGCCGTCGAAGGCAACTGGGACGTCAGCCTCACGCGCGTGGTCTTGCCAGGGTCCTTGCCAGAGCAACCAACCGAGTACGAATGTGAGGTCCTGGCTTGGTTGGGGCGAACGATCGACAAAGAGCGTCAAACCGGTCAGAACCCAAACTAGCCTTCCTGACGATGTAGAATAATGGCGGCGTTCGCCGCGCGCGTCGAAGGACACCGCGGCGGTCATCCTGATCACCGAGTCAGCAACCATGACGGAACCAAGATGAACAGCTTCGCGACTCTGATGCTGCTCGCCTGGGTCCCGATCAGCCTGACCCTCTTCGCGCTGCTCCCCGCCCGTCGAGCGGCGCTGGCGACGCTGCTGCTCGGCTGGATGTTCTTGCCGGTCATGAAGATCCCGATCCCGGGGATACCCGATTACGACAAAGGGGCCGCGATCTCGTACGCGCTCTTCTTCGGCGTCCTGATCTTTGACTCGAACCGCCTGCTGCGATTCCGGCTGCATTGGAGCGACCTCGCGGTCATCACATGGATCGCGGCAGCGCCGCTGTCGTCGATCTCGAACAACCTAGGCGCTTACGACGCGGTCTCACAGATCTGGCAAGGATTCTTCGCTTGGGGCGTTCCTTACCTCATCGGCAGGCTCTACCTCAACTCGCCTGCAGGCCTCCGCGACTTCTTCTGGGCCATGTTATTGGCCGGGATCATCTACGTGCCGTTCGTCCTCTACGAGGTGCGCATGAGCCCGCAGCTGCACCGACTTGTCTACGGTGAAGCGCAGCACAACTTCATTCAGACGATGCGAGGCGGTGGTTGGCGCCCCATGGTCTTCATGAATCACGGGCTACAACTTTCGCTCTTTATGGCGGCAGCTTCGATCGCGGGACTCTGTCTCTGGCGCTTCTCAGGCGTCCGAAAGATCGCGGGCCTTTCAACTGGCGTCTTCGTCGCCGCTATTGCCGCGACACTGCTGCTCTGCAAGTCGACGGGCGCGATCCTGATCTGCTTGATCGCAGGAACGATCATTTGGCCCGCAGCTGGGATCTGGCCTCGCCGTCTAGTCATGACGGTCGTGCCGCTATTCCTAATCACGCGCGTCGTGTTCAACGGGACGATCGAGCCCCTAATTCTCAGTGCAGCTGGGTTATTCGGAGAGGATCGGGCCCGCAGCCTCAGCTACCGCTTCGAGAGCGAGCAGACGCTCATCGATAACTTCTGGGCTCATCCGATACTGGGCGGCGGTGGTTGGAACTTCCTGCAAAGCACGGACAGCTGGACGGGCGAAGTGTCGACCGTCGTCCCTGACAGCTTATGGGTCATCGCAATGGCCACCACCGGAGCGCTCGGCCTTGTAAGCCTACAGATGGCTACTTGGTGGCCAGCGGCGCGCGCGATGGTGTCCCGACGATCAAGTCCCGAGATAACTGGCGCAGGGATGATCCTCGGCATGATCGTCCTCGACAGCTTGGTGAACGCAATGACGCCCGCGATCATCATCTCGCTCGCCGGCGGCCTGGCATGCATACGTAAGCCTCAACAGCGCGAGCTGAGCCCGCGCGATCATGCGGGCACTGTCGGCCAAACGGCGCCCAGGTGGCTCGAGCCGCGACCTGCCCCGACGGCGACCGACTAAATCGAGACCGCCGCTTAACGCTCGGCGCAGCGTCTAGATCCCGTCGAGGGCTTCGCGTAACAACGCGGCAAGCGACCTGACGTTCGGCTCTAGAACCATGCCGTCGTGATCCCCTGGTGTCTCAACGACGTGCAGCTCCGCAAGGAACTGCGACCACCCGTTATCGGGCAGCACCAACTCACGGTCCTTGTTCGCGTAGCGACCGCCGCCCAAGTCATACGTCGTGTCGAGGGCAGGGCGGAACAGCCACGTCGGGACGTCGAGCGACCCGACCTCATACTCAACAAGCGCCGCGCGGAACGCGGCCTCAACCGCCTTCGAGTGGAACGTCGCCGGCTCTTTGACAACCTCGCCAGCGCCAAACCGATCACGCAGCTTGCCGAACTCCCAAGCGACGCGGTTCTTAAACCAGCGCGCGATGTAGACGGGTCCCTGACGCCGCAGACGCTGCCATTGGATCTTCAGGCGGTCCGCACGATCGACCACGCCCTTCCACGGCAACGGCGTGTCGAGCAGCACCAGCCGGCTGACCTCTTGACCCTGTGAGCGCAGCTGCCGCGCCATCTCATACGCGGCTAGGCCACCGCCAGAGAAGCCGCCGAGCAAGTAGGGGCCGCGCGGCTGAACGGACCGAAGCTCCTCAATGTAGTCACGGGCCGCTGCGTCGAACGACGCGTGCGGCTCAATGTCACCGAAGAGGCCACGGGCCTGCAGGCCATAAAACGGTCGGTCGGCCCCCGCGAGCTGCGCGAGGTGACGCAAATTGAGAACGTTTCCAAACATCCCCGCGACCAAGAAGAACGGCGTCCCGTCGCCGTGCTCGCTAGGGTGCATGCTGACTAGGTGTTGGAACCGGCTCGTCAAAGCGGGCGCGACGCGAACCTTCGCCCCCTCGCCGTCCGCGACCGCGACGCCGTCCGCACGCAACAGCTCTGCGCACTTCTCAACCGTGGGCGCCTCAAAGAGCACGGACATGGGGTAGTCCACTCGGAACGTCTTCTTAATCTTGGCGAACAACCTGACGGCGATCAGCGAATGGCCACCCAGATCGAAGAAGTCGTCACGCACCCCGATGGAGTCGATGCCTAGCAGATCCTCCCAGAACCGCACCAGCGCGCGCTCTAGATCATCACGCGGCGCGACGAAGTCGTTGTCGAGCTCCGGTCGCGCGAACCGGTCACCCGCGACCTGCGCCTGCGCCTGCACGGCGTCGAGCTCCGCGATCAGGCCAGGGAGCGGGACCGACGTCACGGCACAGACCGCCGGGAGCTCGCCCGAGAGTAGTCGTCCGAGCGCGTCCATACCTTCGGCGGGGAGGATGCCCTTCTGGATGTTCTCGCTAAGCAGCTGCTCCGCGGCAGATCCGCCGACAGCGGCGCGGTCTTCATGAGCGTGGCTCGCGTCATCATCGCTCGGCGGGGTGAAGTCCTGGCCAGGCGCGAGGCGCTTCATCTGGAAACCTGCCACGCTCACGACGACCTGACCCGCTGGCGTGCAGATGGATAGGTCGAAGCTGTAGATGTCGCCGGCCGCGTCGACGCGCTCGCACTTGGTCACGCAGCTGCGAGCGTCTGCGGGCAAGCGGCCGTAGACGCGCACGCTGCGATACGCGAGCGGGACCCATAGCCGCGAATCGTCGTAGCCACCGATCAGCTCCATCGCGAAGCCGGTCGCGAGGTCGAGCGCCGCCGGGTGCAGGCGAAAGGCCTCAGCCTCGTCCACGTAATCGTCAGGCAGCGCGATCCTCGCCACCGCCACGCCATCTCCATAGCGCAGGTCGCGGATGACCCGCCAACGAGGGCCAAAGGCGAGGTGCGCTTCTTGCGGAGAAGGGATCCACTCCCTTCCTTGCGGTTGGCGTCGGTCAGAGCAGGCGAGCTCAAGCGCTGCGACGTCGATGTCACCAGCCGGCTCCATCGACTGCAGCAACAACCGCGCCTGCGAGTGCGTCTGCCAACGTCGACCGCGATCTTGGCCCTGTATTTGGACCTCATAGCCCTCGACGCTGCGGCGCAGCCGCGCGCGCACCGCGCGCGGGTGCTGGTCGTCGACGTGCATCGGCTGGAAGAAGTAGAGGTCTCGAACCTCAAAGGGGCTCTCTTCGCCGATCGCGGCGAGCGCCTCGACGAGCATCTCTAGATAGCCCGTGCCAGGCACGACCGCGTGCCCCGCTGAGGTTCGGTGCTCGTCTACCAACCAGTGCGTCGCGCAAGAGATCACGCCAGTTAGTACGACCTCATCCCCGCCGACGTTCACCAGCTCGTCGAACAGCGGCTCGCTGACCGGCTCTGGGCGGCCCGAGGCGACGTCATCGCTCTCGACGTCGACGGCGGTCATGCCGACACGGTTCCAAACACCCCATTGCAACGCGACCGTCGGCTTACCCTCGCTACAGCGACGGCGGGCCATCGCGTTGAGGAACGCGTTGGCGCCCACATAATCGACCTGGCCCGGCGGCCCAAGGACCGCGCTCGTCGAGGAGAACAACACGGTGAAGTCGATCGACTCGTCGCCCAGCAGTTCATCGAGCACGAGCGCGCCCTGCACCTTCGGCGCCATGACGCGCTCGACGGTGGCCTGCTCTTTGTTGGCGATGAGCTGGTCATCCACGGCGCCCGCAGCGTGGAACACGCCGTGAATCGAGCCGAAGCGTCCGCGCGCCGCCTCGATGACGCGCGACATCTCGACCACGTTGGCGACGTCTGCAGCCCCGAGCATGACCTCAGCGCCGATGGACTCGAGGAAGCGGACCTTCTGGATCGCGCGCGACGACCAGCTTTCAGGTGCGGAGGCGAGCACGCCGTCCCAGTCGCTGCGCTCCGGCAATCGCCGGCGACCGACCAGCACCAGCCTCGCGCGAACGGTGCGCGCCAACCACTCCGCGACGAGCGAACCCACGCCGCCGAGGCCGCCCGTAACGAGGTAAACGCCGCCCTCCTTGAGCATCTTCGGGACACGTCCTTCGACGTCGGGGAGCTCTGCTGCCTCGTAGTCCAACCGCCAACGCACCTCATCACGGAGCGCCAGCACGCCTCCTTCAGCAGACGTCAACTCCGGCAGCACCGCGTCGGCGACCCGGTCAAGGTCCGCACGCGCACGCCGCGAGCGCGGCCTCGCCGGAGTCTGCAAGTCAACCAGCGCGCAAGAGAGCCCCGACAGCTCGCGTGGCATGACCAAGCACGGTCCGAGCACCGTGGCCTTTTCCGGGCTGACCGCGACGCTGCCCGGGCCGACCGTATCGTTTGTCAGGACGACCACGCGGACCCCGTCAGTCTGCTCCTCGGCACCCAGCGCCTGCGCCAAGAAGAAGAGGCTAAAGAAGCCCTGCTCCTCACACCGGTGAAAGAAGCTAGAGCCAGGGCGGAAGCTCCGGTCAGCCGTCAGCAGCCAAGCGTGCACGACTCCGGACAGCTGGTGCCCGTGGGCAGCTAAGTCCGCAAGCAGCGCGTCATAGCCTTCGCGACCGAGCTCGGGCGCGATCGAGTAGCGGTCGGGACGCAGCTTGCTGTAAGCGTCACCTTGGTGCACCTCGACAACGTTTCCACCCGCGGATCGTACGCGCTCGGCCACCCTGCTCGCGACCCCGAGCGCGTCAACAAATATCAACCAGGTCCCCGTCAAAGAGGACGCAGCGGCTGGCGGAAGCTGCGACCAAACAGGCTCCCAAAGCCACTTAGAGACGTCTTCAACGCGGTCCGCCGGCGCGGCGGCGGGTGCGCTCGCGCCCTCAGGGTCTGCCTCGACCCAGTAGCGCTCGTGCCGGAACGCATACGTCGGCAAGGACAAGCGCGCGCGCCCATCAGGCACGACGTCCGCGAGCGGCACATCCACTCCGGACGCCCAGAGTCGGGCGTGCGCGCACGTGAAGTAATCCAAGTCGTCGATCTGCTCTTCGTGATGTCGAAGAGACGAGATCGAGCTGCGCTCTGCGCTCCACTTCGGGTGCAATCGCGCCAACGAACTCAACGCCCGGCCAGGCCCCACCTCTAAGAACACGTTGCTCGAGTCCCCGAGCAGCAGCTCAACCGCTTCTGCGAAATGAACGGTGCCGCGGAGATGTTGGACCCAGTATTCGGGGTCCGTCGCCTGCTCGTCGGTGATCCAAGTCCCCGTCCGATTAGACAAGAACGGCAACGTCGGCCGCTTTAACTCCATGGAGCGCAAGAACGCGCCAAACTCCTCGAGGATCGGATCAAGCAACCTCGAGTGTGCCGCGATCGCGATCCGCACTCGCTGCACCTCGACATCATCGATCGCCAAAGACGCCTCGAACGCATCCAGGTCGGACTCCTTACCCGAGACCACGCAGAGCTCAGGGCCATTGACGACCGCGAGATCTAACTCCGCCGGCAGTCTACGTCGGCAGTCATCTTCAGCTAACGGCACGCTGAGCATGCCGCTGCGCTCGACCCGCTCGAACAACTTGCCGCGGAGCGTCACCAGCCTTAACGCGTCCGCGAAGGAGAACACCCCAGCGATGCATGCCGCAGTGTTCTCGCCGAGGCTGTGGCCCAACAGCGCCGATGGTTTAACACCCCGCTTCTGCCAGCTCTGAGCCAACGCGTACTCACATATAAAGATCGCTGGGAGCTGCACCGAAGGACGATCGAAGGCCGCTTCAGCCGCCGCGGTCGACAGCGTGTCCCCTAACCACACCTCGCGGAGGTCTACATCTACTTGACCGCTCATCAGCTCAAGGCCGCGGTCGACGTGTTCTCTAAACACCGCGTCGGTCTCGTAGAGACCCTTGCCCATGTGGCGGTATTGGGCGCCGCCACCAGGCAACAAGAAGACGACGTTCGCGGACTCAGTCACAGCGTGCGTGTGCACGCGTCCCGGCTCTCCTCCTTCGAGGATACGCAGCGCTTCTTCACGGCTGCCGACGACAGCCACGCGTCGGCGCGCGAAGGCGTAGCGGCCATGTGCGAGCGTGCTCGCGACGTCCGCGAGGTCTAATGACGGCTCCGCCCGCAGGTGCGCTGCGAGCTTGCCGGCGTAATCATCCAGCGACCGAGTGTTTCGAGCCGACCAGACGAACAAGTGGGTGCCGGTGGCGACCGGGCTCGGCGCGACAATCGCTGGTGCTTCACCGAGGACGACGTGCGCGTTCGTGCCGCCGACGCCGAGCGACTGCACGCCCGCGTATCTAGGCTTGCCCGCCCTAGGCCACGACCGCAGCTTATCGTTCACGAAGAACGGGCTGCCGGCGAAGTCAATCATCGGGCTGGGCGCCTCATAGTTCACTGTCGGCGGGAGCTGTTCGTGATGCAGCGCCAAGCACGCCTTCATGAAGCTCGTCACGCCTGCCGCCGTGTCGAGGTGGCCGATGTTGGTCTTAACCGAGCCGATACCGCAGTACTGTCGCGCGCTTACCGCTGCGAACGCCTGACACAGCGCCGAGAACTCGATGGGGTCACCGATCTCCGTGCCAGTCCCGTGGCACTCGACGTAGCCGACGTCCGCGGGGTCTACGTCCGCGAGCGTGAGCGCCTCGGCGATCGCTGCCGCCTGGCCGTCGACGCTCGGCGCGAGGTAACCGACCTTGTCGCGACCGTCGTTGTTGATCGCCGTGCCTTTGATGACGGCGTAGATATGGTCCCGATCTTCGATCGCGTCCTCGAGCCGCCTGAGCACAACCACCCCTGCGCCGCTGCCAAAGACCGTACCTCTTGAGCGGTGGTCAAACGCCCGGCATCGCCCGTCTGGCGACAGGATCTCGCCTTGATGGAACATGTAGCCGCGGCCGTGCGGCACTTCGATCGTCACCCCGCCAGCGAGCGTCATGTCGGTCTCGCCGCTCAACAGGCTCTGGCACGCGTAGTGGATCGCGACCAAGGATGTCGAGCACGCTGTCTGAACGTTGACGCTCGGACCCTTTAGGTCAAAGCAGTACGACACGCGAGTCGACAAGAAGTCTTTGTCGTTGCCAGTGTGTCGGAGCAGGAACAGCCCGACTTCCTCCATCAGCTGACGATTACGCAGCACGTTAAACGACAGGTAGCTCCCCATCCCGCAACCTGCGAACACTCCGATCGGCCCGCCGAAGCGATCGGGCAAGTGGGTCGAATCCTCGAGCGCCTCCCACGCGCACTCGAGGAACTGTCGGTGCTGCGGGTCCATAATCGCAGCCTCCTTCGGGCTCAAGCCGAAGAAGTCCGCGTCAAACTCGTCGAACGCGTCGAGCACGACGCCGGCTTTGACGTAGCGCGGGTCACGTAGCATCCTCGCCGGCACCCCAGCCGCCGCGAGCTCTTCATCACTGAGGTCACGGACCGAACAATGGCCGGCAACGAGGTTGCTCCAGAACGCGCTCGTTGTCGGCGCATCCGGGAGACGCGCTCCCATGCCGATCACTGCGATGTCGTTTTCCAATGCGCGCGTCTGACCTCAGGTTTGAGATGGGCTACTACGGGGTTAAGCGCCGTGATCGGACAAGGCCGAAGCAGCCATCACACTTATCTTATACGCTTAACTGCCGACCTCGGCGGGCTGCGTCGCAGCCCGCCACCCCTACAACTGAGGGAAAGTGCGCGTAACTATCGTCATCGTGAACTACCGAACCGCGCGCATGACCCTCGCGTGCCTCGGGAGCTTGGCTCAAGAGCGCCATGCCACGCCGACTTTCGACGTTGTCGTCATCGAGAACGACAGCCAAGACGACTCATACGACGTGTTGCGAGAGGGCATCCGCGAGCACGCGTGGGAGCGATGGGTCAGCCTGCATAAAACGTCCCGGAATGGGGGATTCTCATATGGCGTTAACGCTGGCGTTCGACACACCCTCGCGAGCGAGCGGCGCCCCGACGCGTTCTTGCTGCTCAATCCCGACACATACGTACGCGCAGGTGCTATCGATGCCTTGGTCGGCGCCCTGCGAGATGACCCCGACATCGGCATCGTCGGCAGTCGGCTCGAAGACCCCGACGGCGCCATTCAGCACTCTCGTTTCAGGTTCCCCAGCATCGCCAACCAGCTCGACGACGGGCTGCGACTAGGAGTCGTACACCGAATGCTCGGGGATCGAGTGACCTGTCCGCCGCTGAGCGATGAAGCGCACGACATCGACTGGCTCGCAGGCGCGAGCATGCTCATCCGCAGCGAGGTGTTCGAGCGCGTTGGCCTATTCGACGAGGACTTCTTCCTCTACTTCGAAGAGCTAGACTTTACTCGACGAGCACGCGCACTAGGGATTCGCGCTCGCTACGTACCGTCTAGCCGCGTCGTTCACCTCGTCGGCCAAAGCACCGGCGTCACCGCTCGCCACGGCCGCCCAGGCAGGACACCGAGCTACTGGTTCGCGTCACGCGCGCTCTACTTCCGTAAACACCACTCCAGGCTCTACAAGCTGCTCGCGGACGCCGCCTTCTTGCTGGGCAGGGCAGGTTGCCACGTCCTCCGTGGCCTCCGTGGCCGCAAGAGCGATGACCCGCCACGCTTCATGTGGGACTTCTTCCGGCACAACTGCCTGCCTAGAAAGTCCCAGCGCTCGCAATAAGCGCGCGGCGGCGTCACGCCTTGCCAGACTGCAAGCTCACCCCAAGCAGCTTCGCCCCAGCGCCCTTGACGCTTTCAACTAGCTGACAAAATGAGGCGCGGCTCGATCTCTTCGCGCGGACGGCGACGAAAGCCGCGTCCATCGCCCTGAGCGCAGTGCGCACCTCGGGCTTCTGCTCGATACAGGGGAACTCGATGACGACAAAGTCCGCCTCAGCCTTGAGCTCGTCGATCACGGTCAACAACTCAGATCCGGCGAGAGATACCGACTGCTCATTCACACCTGGTCGCACCCCTACCGGCATGTAGTTCATGCTTTCAATCGCGGTCGACTGGAGCGCGTCATCGAGGCTTGATCGACCTGCGATCACGTCACGCCAACCCGCCGGTGAAAAGATGCCGAGGCTCTGAACGAGCCAGCCTTGATCGTCCGTGCAGGAGACATAGGTGACCTTCTTGCCGCCGAGGACGCTCAGGCCTGCGGCTACACACCCTGCCGCTTGGCTGCCGTCAGCGAGCTCATCACTCGGAACGACCGCGATGCATAACGCCTTCTGCGACCTGGGGTCATATGGGACCGCGCCAAACGCCGCAGCGATCGACTCACTCGCTGATGCAATGCCCTCGGGCAAGCACCGCAGGCTCAACGCACGGCCCCCGCTGCGCCGCTGGTCAGCATCATCCAAAATCACGGCGGCGTCAGTGCCAAGCCAACACAGGTCGTGTCGATCACGAACTCGACTGTGGCGCAAGCTCATCAACAGAGCCCCAAGGACGCCCACCGCGATCCCCCCCACGAAGCTCACGAATAAGAGCCTGGCCCGCTTCGGCCCGACGGCTTCGACCTCGTAGGTCGCCTTATGCATGATCTGAAGGTTGCTCCGCTTCAGCTGCTCAAGTCGGCTGAGCGCCCTCATGCTGGTGAGCGTGTTCGACAGTCGGTCTGCGTTTGTGCGTTGCTTCGCTGCTTCCAGCTCAAGCTGGTGCATGCGGGGGTACATCGCAGATAACTCCGCCAAGCGTTGCTCTGTCGAGGACTTGATGTCTCCGAGCCGCTTCTGCTCACGCGCGAGACCTTCCACGGCCACCTCGCGCTCACGTAACCCAGTGACAATCGTGGTGTAAGTCGGGTTCGTCTCCGTAGACCCGGTCAGCTTTAGCTGCCGCTCCGCGCCGCCTAGTCGAAGTTGAACCTCGTCGCGGAGGTTCTCGAGCGCCTCAGACCGATTGCGATATTCGGCGGCCGAGAGCCGGCTACGCTCCGCTTCTAGGTCGGCCCTCTTAAGCCGGATCTGCTCCAACGTGTTGGTCAACGCTGTGATGTCCGGGTTAAGCACATAGCTCCCAGTGCCTGCTGCTGGCCTTACCGGCGGCACCTGCTCCTTGAGGGTGCGCATAAGCTCAGCTTCGGCCTCGGTGCGCAGTTGACTCAGCTCCGAGGTGTCGAGTGATTGACGCACCTCGTCCAAATAGGTGACCAACATGCCTTGCTGCGCGTCATAGCTGTAGACGTTCTTGTCTCGCAAAAAGTCGCTCAGCTGCTCCTCCGCCGCCCGCGCGGCCTTCTCAGCCTTGTCTAGCTCTTCCTCAATGGCGTCGATCGCGCCCATGGAAGCCATGATGTCGGCGTGCACCTCCACCGCCGCCTCCAACAGCGCGTTGACGATTCGCTGCGCCTTCTCTGGCGTGTCCGAGGTGTACCTTACGGTGATGACGTTGGCGCCGACCTCGGGCTGAATCTCAGTGAGGGTCGCCAAGATCTGACTAGCGACCGCGAGCCGCGCCTCGTCCGAGGACGACTCGTCGTCGTCGTCATCGCTGCTAAGCCATGCGCTGAGCCCCTCGGCCAATCGTCGCAGCGACGACTTCAGAGCGCTCTCCTCCGCCGGTAGCGACGGCAGCAACACCGTGTCGAGGCCAGCGCCGAGCGCGGCCTTCTGATAGATCTCTGGAGTCGCAAGGATCTGCAGCTCGTTCAGGACGATCTCACGCGTGGGCGACCGCGCCTGCACGGTGTCGGCGATCGCAGACTCCGGCGTTAAGTTCTGGCGAACACCTGGGCGAATGAAGAGCTTGCCGCTCGACTGGTATTCATCAGGCTTCAGCGTGACGACATAAAGGCCGAAGGCTGCACCTACGACGGCCGTTGCGATGATCAACGGCAGGTAACGCAGCGAACTCGCTAGCGAAAATTTGATCAGGCGCAATGCGCTGCTCGAGCCGTCGACTGCTTCCGTTGCCATGTCTCTTACCCGCCCGGACGGAACGGTATAATGGGCAGCGGAATCATCTGACGCATCCACTGGTCCACGAAGATGTCGACGTTGTCGATCGTGGTGTTAGGCACAAACACCACATCGCGCGCCTGCAAGAAGATCGCTGGGTGTTCACCCCATTGGTTGATGTCGGCGTTCAAGCGCCACGAGCGCATCTTATTCGAGCCCCGAACACGCCGGATCAAGACCGTGTCGCGGAGGTTCGCCGTCGCCTTAAGGGGGCCTCCGGATGCGCTGATCGCCTCGGTCAACGTTAACCTTCGACCGGTCCATTCCACCGCGCCTGGCGAGCCGACCTCGCCGATCACGAAGATGTTCTCCCCAACGCTCGTAGCGCCACCTTCGCCCATGGTGACGCTGGCGGTGAGCTCTACCTTCTCGGCGGTGCGCGCGCCTTCGTATCGCTCTCTCAATCGCTTGTTCAGGTCGGGCACAGACAGGCCGGCCACGTAGACCTGACCGACGAGGACGAAGCTCGCGTAGCCGTCAGGCATGACTCGCGCCGTATGGTTCCAATCCGATCGGAAGGGGAACGTCACGTTGACCGTGTCTCCGACCATCAAGGTCGTGCGCACTTCACTGAGGGTCGCGTTGATCTCGTCCGCCAACGACGTGATGGATGCACCCGTAGCAGAACAGCCACCGAGCATTGCGCAGCCAATTGACACCAAGACCACACGCCAAAATTTCATCAAGAGAATCATCGTCGCCTATGCCTGGGCCAGCACGCCCGCAGAGGGCAGCGCACGTCCCCAGACGATCTACAGTTATCGTCCATCAATTGTCACCCGATTGAGGCGCCCTTGGGAATCCGCCCAACACAAAATACTCGTTGCGGCGTCTTGAGATTTCAAACACAGGCCTCAAGTCGCCCAAGCGCGTCGCCGCCTACTTTACCGGTTCAGATGCATCGCATTGGCCTAGCGACAAGGCCCCGCCAAGCCAGCTACGGCGCGATCATCAAACGATGTTGACGATCTCGACGCGCGATGGACAGCGCCGAGGTGCTCCAACCTCGATCGCATGGAGAGTTGCGCGATCTCTACGGCGGCGCAGCGGACCTATGGCCGAGTTCGGGCCAACCGCCCCGCTCACAGGCTCCCTGCCAAAACGCCGGTGACGGCGAGGCTATAGCCGCCGGACCCATCGAAGAGACATTTGACGCAGCGGCGCACGCCGCGCCATTGCCATGGACGTCAGCGAGGCCCGACCTGTTGACGCCCGCCTCATAGGCAGCAGTGAGCATGCGCAAGGCCTGGGATCGTCCGACATTCCATGCTCGCGCGCGCCACCGAAGAGCGCGAGGCCTAGTAGAGCTTGAAATAGCTGGAGAGCGGGCCGCCACCGTCCCGGTGATGCCAATAGCTGGCGGCGCCCCGATCCAAGCGCTTACCGATCACGTCGCGGCCCGTCATGCGCAGGACCAACGCGAGCGGCGTGAACACGAGGTAATAGATCACCGCGATCAACGCATGCGAGATCACAAACCCGATCGGCAGAAACAAAACCGACAAGCCCAAGAACAGCGCCCGCGACACCACGCGGACGCCGAGCAGGTAGAGGCCGAGCTGTGAGACGCCGACAGCTGCCACCGTCAAGAACACCGCGTTTGACCACTCAAACGTCGCGGCCGAGCGGAGCACGACCCATGACAACAGAGGCAAGCCAAACACCGCGATCCAGGCGAACTGCCGGACTATGCGCTCTTCGGGCTTCAGGTCGAGTTTGATCATGTGAGCGCGCGTCTAGTCGAGGGCAAAAGCGGACAGGTACTGATCACGGTCAACCTCAGGCATGTCCTCCTGGTCGACCCTTCGCACGATGTAGTTCTCCAGGACTAACACGTCCATCTCAGTGCCCATGAAGCAACGCAGCGCGTCCTGCGGCGTGCAAACGATCGGCTCGCCGCGGACGTTGAAGCTCGTGTTGATCAACACAGGGCTGCCGGTCCTCTCATGGAACCGCCGCATCATCGAGGCGAGGCGCGGGTTGCGCTCCCCGTCGACGGTCTGCAGACGCGCTGAGTAGTCGACGTGCGTCACTGCTGGAATCACAGAGCGAACCTGCTTGAGCTTGTCGAGTCCGAACAGCCCCTGGTCCACGTCCTTGCGCTTGTCCTCTCGGACCGGCGCGACGATCAGCATGTAGGGGCTGTCATGACGCGCCTCGATGTCGAAGTATTCAGACGCATGTTCTCGCAGCACGATCGGCGCGAACGGTCGGAAAGACTCACGGAACTTGATCTTGAGGTTCATCACCGACTGCATCTTGGGTGAACGCGCGTCACCGATGATGCTGCGCGAGCCGAGCGCTCGCGGGCCGAACTCCATCGGCCCCTGGAACCAGCCGATCACATTCTCCAGTTCAATCAGCTCGGCGACGCGGTCAGAGAGGCGCTCATCTGTGCACTCTTCGTAGACGACTCCCTGCTCGTCGAGGAACGACTTGATGTCCTCGGACTGATACCTCGGACCCAACAGGCTGCCGCGTTGAGAGTCCGCGGGCTGCGCCGTGCGAGGTTCGTCGAGCAGGTTATGCCAGACAAGCTGCGCGGCGCCGAGCGCTCCGCCCGCGTCACCGGCTGCTGGCTGGATCCAGATGTCGTCGAAGGGTCCTTCTCGCAAGATCACGCCGTTGCCGACGCAGTTCAACGCGACGCCGCCGGCGAGGCAGAGCTTGTCCTTGCCCGTCACCTCCTTGGCGTAGCGCGCGGTCTTGAGCATGACCTCTTCGGTCACCTCTTGGATCGAGGCGGCGACGTCCATCTGAAACTGCGTGAGGTCCGTCTCGGGTGAGCGCGCTGGCTGACCAAACACCGAGGCGAACTTCTTGTTCGTCATCGTCAGACCCTGACAATAGTTGAAGTAGCTGAGGTCCAGCCGGTAGCTGCCGTCCTCTCGCAGATCTATCAGGTGCTCGCGGATCAGGCCGGCGTACTTCGGCTCGCCATATGGCGCCAAGCCCATCAGCTTGTACTCGCCGCTGTTGACCTTGAATCCGCAGTAGTAAGTGAAGGCGGAGTAGAGGAGGCCGAGCGAGTGCGGGAACCGGATCTCTCGGATCAGCTTGATCTTGTTCCCCTCGCCCACGCCGATCGATGTGGTCGCCCACTCCCCGACGCCGTCCATCGTCACGATCGCAGCCTCATCAAACGGCGACGGGTAGAACGCCGACGCGGCGTGGCTCTCGTGATGCTCCGGGAAGACGTAGCGGTTCTTCGGCTTGCAGCCGAGCGCCCGCGTCATCTTTCCCTTCATGTGCAGCTTGTCGCCGAGCCAGGTCGGGATCGCCTTACGGAACGACCTGAGGCCGACTGGCGCGAACGCGAGATAGGTCTCAAGCAGCCGGTGGAACTTCAAGATCGGCTTGTCATAGAACGCCACGAAGTCGAGCTCGTCGGCGCTGATCCCAGCTTGGTCACAACAGAACCTAGCCGCCTTCGTAGGGAAGTCCGGATCGTGCTTCTTGCGGGTGAAGCGCTCCTCTTGCGCGGCCGCCACGATCGCACCATCTCGCAACAACGCCGCCGCGGAGTCGTGATAAAACGCAGAGATCCCGAGGATGTACTTGGGCATGTGAGCAGGTGCAGGCGCAAGCCGGCACGACATGCTGCCGAATCGGCGAGAGCCTACCACGTTAATTTAACACTCTGTGCAGATGCGCCCCCTTACGCTTTTGCCATGGCGCCGAAAACGAATAAGCCTCGCCGGCTGATCCTCGTGCTCGCAGCGAGCATCGCCACGCTAGGCGCGCTCGGCCTCGCCGAGCTGACCGTGCGGACGCTCACACCGCCACCCCGAGTCCTCGGTGCCATGGGGTTCCAAAAAGAAGACGGCACGCCGATCAGCGACTACGTCGAAGGCGTCAGGCAAGGGATGATCGTCCCCGTGCCTGCACCGAAGCCGCGTAAGCGGTTCATGTTTAAGCCCGGGCTCCGCTTCTTCATCACCTACCAGGACCAAGACGTCCTGCAGCGCGATTGGCTCGACAACCAAGGCCGCGTCATCAACCGGATCAACTCTGCGGGGATCCGCGAGCGCGAAGAGCTGACCGAGCCGAAGCCCGCGAGCCAACGCCGCGTCGTCTGCGTCGGGGACTCATTCACGTTCGGATGGGGCATCCCTGAGGAGCAAAACTGGGTCCGCATGCTCGAGGCCGAGCTGCGGTCGACCGGCGAGGATGTGCGCACCGTGAACTGCGGCGCTGCTGGGACCGTATGCATCGATGAGTACGTCGACGGCCTCCAACGACGCTTCGCGCGCTTCGAGCCAGACGCGGTCGTCCTGACGATCTGTCTAAACGATCTCATCGGCAGCGACGGTCTGTTGGTCTTGGGACCGCCGACCGACACAGGCTCCGCCCTCCTCGACCTCGTGTTGAACGCGATGGGATACGGCCCGCTCGCCTTAAGCCCAGGCCAAGATTGGGTCCAACATCTCTTGGACATGCCGGAAACCTACCCCGACGGCACGCCGAACCCGCGCTTTGGACCGGATAAGCCGTTCGAAGCCATGTGGTCTCAAGGTGCTCCTCAAAAGTCACTTAGAGCTGCCAAAGCGTGGTGCGACCAGCGCGAGATTCCGCTCATGGTCGTCATCTGGCCCTTCTTGCAAGGCCTCGGAGAGGGCCGCCACTACCCCTTCCAAAAGCTCCACGATCTGGTCGCAGCGGACCTCGCGCAGGCTGGCATCCCCCTCCTCGACGTGACCCCGCAGCTGCGCGGCGTCGACCACGAAGCGCTTTGGGTTACACCCGCCGACACGCACCCGAACACGATGGCTCAAAGGATTGTGATTAAGACGATTACGGACTTTGTCAGCGAGCAGACCGGCTGGTAGCTGCAGCAACCAGCTCACAAGACTTACGTTGTTGATGAGCGTATATTTAGCGCACATATTGGGGGAATCTGGTAAGTCTGAAATTGACCCCGCCGCGACGATCTTTTAGATCAGTTGCCCCTCCGAGTCATTTGCACGTCACCCTGGCGCAAAGCCCCCCGCCATCAACCGGTTTTAAGGTGGTGTGGAAAACAGCTCAGGGGGACCCCATTTGCTTCACCCCACGGGTGCGCGCGCGCCCGATTCCAGCGACCGTATTTATGTCCCCACCGCGGGGGGATTTAACGTGACCGAACTGTTCCCAAAGTGGACCAACAAGGTCCCAGCCTTCCTGGCGCTCGGCGCCGCAGGGGCTGGGTTAACCGTTGTTTGCGTCGTCTACTTCTGGTTCTCCCCAAAGAACACAGATGTGGGCTACCAGCCGTATCAGCCGATCCCCTACAGCCACAAGTTGCACGCGGGCACCCTCGGCATGGACTGCCGCTACTGCCACCGGACGGTGGAAGAGAGCTATTCCGCGTCGGTCCCAGACGCTGACACGTGCTATGGCTGCCACAAGAACATTAAGACGGAGAGCCTCGCCCTGCAGCCGCTCCGCGACGCCTTCAGCGACGAGACGCAGAACACGACGATCGATTGGGTGAAGGTCCACCTGCTCCCGCAGTTCGCCTACTTCAACCACGCCGTGCACATGCGCGCCAACGTCGGCTGCAAGAGCTGCCACGGCCGCGTCGACCAGATGGAGATCGTGCGCCAAGTCGAACCGCTCAGCATGGGGTGGTGCCTAGAGTGCCACCGCGACGCCGCGCCGCACATCAGGCCGCCTGGCGTGAAGGTCACCGACATGGACTGGGAGCCTTCGGGCGACTCCATCGCAGCCGCGCAAAGGCTGCTCGACTGGAGCGGCGTGAACGGCAACGTGCCGCCGAGCCTTAACCCGCCGACTCACTGCTCCGCCTGCCACCGATGAGCACGCACCCCGAGAATCAGCACATGAACCAGTCGAATACTGGCGCGACCGCGAAGCAGTACTGGCGGAGCCTTGAGCAGATCGAGGACCCGGCGGGCTTCAACGAGGTCGTAAATCGCGAGTTCCCCGCGGGCATCACCGACGCGCCCGACGAGGTCTCACGGCGCGGCTTCCTCACCGCTGTCGCCGCGTCTGTCGCCCTCGCGGGCATGACAAGTTGCCGCAAGCCCGAGACGAAGATCCTGCCGTTCACCAAGCGGCCCGAGGGCTACAAGCCTGGCATCGCGCAGCACTACGCGTCGACCATCACGCGCGATGGCTTCGGCATCGGCGTCCTAGTGAAGAGCAACGGCGGCCGGCCGACAAAGGTCGACGGGAACCCAGAGCACCCGAGCACTCACGGGGGCTCCGACGGCCAGCTGCAGGCTGAGCTGTTGCAGGTCTACGATCCGAACCGCAGCCGTAAGCCGCGCAACCCGCACAGCGGGGCCCACACGCACGATGATCACGGTGGTCATGGCGACCACGGCGGCCACGGCGGCCACGGCCACGAAGAGGTCGACGTCTGGGCCGAGATGCTCGACTGGCTCGACGGCGACGACTACGCCGAGATGCTCAATGGGCAAGGCGAGGGCCTCCACGTCGTCATGCCACCGAGCACGTCACCGTCGCTGATCGCGGCGGTCGAGCGCCTCAAGACCGGAAGCTTCCCAAAGGCGTCCGTGCACCAATGGACCGCGCTGAACATGGACAGCGAGCTCCAAGGGGCCCAGCTGGCGTTCGGCAAGCCGATGCTGAGCCACTACGACTACGGCAAAGCAGACGTCGTCGTTTCGCTCGACTGTGACTTCCTCGGGTCCGAGGGCAACGGCATCCGCAGCTCGTGCCAGTGGGGCAACCGCCGCGCCGAAGCAAAGGACCTCAACCGCCTCTACGCGATCGAGTCGACCTACACCGGCACCGGCGTCGCAGCCGACCACCGCTTCCGCACCAAGAGCAGCGACATCCCCGGCGTGGCCTTCGCGCTGGCTAACCAGCTCGGCGTTGGCGCCGGCAGCGACCTGCAAGCTGCGCTGCAGCCGCACTCGGCCGCGGCCTTCGAAAAGAAGGGTAAGAAGTGGCTCGAGCTCCTCGCCAAAGACCTGCTAGAAGCTGGCGGCAAGAGCATCGTCGTCGCTGGCTCTACGCAGCCGCCGGTCGTGCACGCCATCGCGCACGCGATCAACGCGAAGCTCGGCAGCATCGACAACACCATCACGCTGACGGAGGTGCCCGCGGGCATCCCGAGCAACTGCGCCGAACAGCTCGCCGACCTCGCCAACGCCCTCAAAGCTGGCAAGTGTGAGACGCTGATCTTCCTCGGCGCGAACCCAGTCTACGACGGGCCGGCCGATCTACGCTTCGCCGAGTTGCTCGGCAAAGAGAGCGCTAACCGTCCGAAGCTGACGATCCACGTCGGCGTTTACGAGGACGAGACCTCACAGCTCTGCGACTGGCACTTCCCGATGACGCACGACCTGGAGGCCTGGGGCGACTCGCGCGCCATGGACGGCACCCTGTCGATGCAGCAGCCGCTGATCGCGCCGCTGTTTGGGGGCGTCTCCGCGCTGGAGTTTGTCGCCTTCTTCAACCAAGACAGCGCGGGCGACGCGAGCTGGGAGGACCTGCCAAAGGACCGCGACACCAAGTTCGGTTACGAGCTGGTCAAGCAACACTGGCAAGAGCAGGTCGGCACGCCGGACTTCGACGCCAGCTGGTGGCCTGAGACGCTGCACGCGGGCTTCGACGGCTCACAGGCCCTCGCGGCTGAAAAAGTGTCGGTCAACCTCGGCGCGATCTCACCCTCAGTCTCCTCCTGGAAGAAGCCAGCTGGCATAGAGGTGGTGCTGCGCGGCTGTCCAAAGATGGGGGACGGACGTTACGCCAACAACTCATGGATGGCCGAGTGTCCGGACTCGCTGACGAAGCTGAGCTGGGACAACGCCGCGCTGATCAGCATGAAGACCGCGCGTGACCTCAAGGTCCAAAACGGCGACATGCTGAGCATCAAGTCGGAAGAGCGGTCTCTCGACGTGCCCGCGTGGATCCTGCCGGGGCACGCCGATGACAGCGTCACCGTCTTCCTGGGCTGGGGGCGCAAGCTGAAGCACCTGAAGGTCGCCGACGGGGCTGGCTTCGACGCCTATCCGCTCCGCACGGTGGCGCAGTCGTCCGTGATCAACGGCGCGAGCATCGGGCGAGGCAACGGCACCTACGCGCTCGTCTGCACGCAAGAGCACGGCACCATGGCGGGCCGCGCGCTGGTCCGCGAGAACACCAAGGCCGGCAACGAAGCCGACCCGAAGTGGGCCCCCAAGATGTCGCCGCTCGACCAAGCCGCGCGCCTCAAGGGCAAATCCGAGAAGGACGTCAACAAGTCTCTCTGGGAGGAGCGCGGTTACAGCAAGGGCCAGCACAAGGACGGCAAGTGGGTGTCAGACAGCAAGGACAAGGCCGAGGTCCGAAAGTCCCCGTATCAGTGGGGCATGGTTGTCGACCTCAACGCGTGCAGCGGCTGCAGCGCGTGCCTCATCGCGTGCGTCGCGGAGAACAACATCCCGATGGTCGGCAAGCTACAGGTCGCACAGAACCGGGAGATGTTCTGGATGCGATGCGACCGCTACTTCACTTCAACGGGCGATATCTCTGAAGACGGTGACTTGTTAGAGATGGCCGAAGACCCGCAGGTCGCGACCATGCCCGTCTCCTGCGTGCAGTGCGAGAACGCGCCGTGCGAGTCTGTTTGCCCTGTCGGCGCGACGATGCACAGCCCAGAAGGCCTCAACGACATGGTCTACAACCGCTGCATCGGCACTCGCTACTGCAGCAACAACTGCCCCTACAAGGTCCGCAGATACAACTACCTCGACTACATCGGGAACTCGCCAGACACCAGGCAGATGGCGTGGAACCCGGACGTCACGGTGCGCAGCCGCGGCGTAATGGAGAAGTGCACCTACTGCGTACAGCGCATCAACGGCGCCCGCATCGAAGCGAAGCTCGCAGGCACAAAGATCGGTGACGGCGAAAATGACATCTCCATCGCGGCCGCGTGCGGCCAAGCCTGCCCTTCGTCGGCGATCACGTTCGGCAACATCATCGAAGAGGACAGCAAGGTGGCCAGGCTCCGCGAGAGCGACTTGAACTACGGCCTGCTCTCTGAGCTCAACACCAAGCCGCGCACCACCTACCTCGGCCGCGTGCGCAACCCGAACCCAGCCCTCTCCTAATCGCCCCTATCGATGACTGCTATCCCCGCAGAACCCAAGATCGTTGACGAGCCGGAGAACCCGCTCGTCCGCCCCCTGTTGGTGGAGGGCGGGCACGACTTCGCGGGCGTGACCAACCTGGTCGCGGCCCCCGCAGAGGGCACCACGCCGCGCGGCTGGTACCTGATGTTCGGCGTCGCCATCGCGCTGCTGGCCAACCTCGGCGCGATGATCGGCTACCTCATCTTCACCGGCGTCGGCGTTTGGGGTAACAACGTCCCGGTCGGCTGGGGCTGGCCGATCGTGAACTTCGTCTTCTGGATCGGCATCGGTCACGCCGGCACGCTGATCTCGGCGGTGCTGTTCCTCTTCCGTCAGAAGTGGCGCACGTCGATCAACCGCGCCGCTGAGGCGATGACCATCTTCGCGGTGATGGCGGCAGGCATCTTCCCGGCCATCCACGTCGGCCGCATCTGGGTCATCTATTGGGTGTTCCCGCTGCCCAACCAGATGGACATGTGGCCGAACTTCAAGTCGCCGCTGCTCTGGGACGTCTTCGCCGTCTCGACCTACTTCACGATCTCATTTCTGTTCTGGTTCGTGGGGCTCATCCCCGACCTGGCGACCTTCCGCGACCGCTCGATGAAGGCTGGGCGCACCGTGGCCGCGAAGGTCTACGGCATCTTCAGCTTCGGCTGGCACGGCAGCAACCGCCACTGGATGCACTACGAGAAGGCCTACCTGATCCTGGCAGGCCTCAGCACGCCGCTGGTTTTCTCGGTGCACTCCATCGTCTCGTTCGACTTCGCCGTCTCTCTGCTGCCCGGCTGGCACACCACGATCTTCCCGCCGTACTTTGTCGCGGGCGCCATCTTCTCAGGCTTCGGCATGGTGCTGACGCTGATGATCCCGGCGCGCAAGTGGCTCGGTCTCCACGACCTGATCACGCTCAACCACCTCGACTCCATCGCGAAGGTCCTCCTGCTCACGGGCACGATGGTCGGTTACGCATACGCGATGGAGTTCTTCATCGCGTGGTATTCAGGGGTCGAATACGAACAGTTCGCCTTCGTGAACCGAGCGTTTGGCCCGTATGCCTGGGCCTACTGGATCATGGTCTCGTGCAACGTGATCAGCCCCCAGTTCTTCTGGTTCCGGCAGCTGCGCCGAAACCCAACGGTCCTGTTCATCCTGTCGATCTTCGTAAACATCGGCATGTGGTTTGAGCGGTTCGTGATCACGGTAACGTCCTTGCACCGAGACTTCCTGCCGTCCAGTTGGGCCTACTTCAGCCCGACCCTCATCGACATCCTGACCTACGCAGGGTCGTTCGGCCTGTTCTTCACCATCTTCCTGCTGTTCTGCAGGTTCATGCCGGTCATCGCCATCAGCGAGGTGAAGGGCGTCATGCCCGAGGCAGACCCTCATCACGGCGACCACGGCCACAGCCACGGCGAGAAGCACTGATCGGAGCCTACTGATGACGACCAACAACAAATGGGGCGTGGTCGCCGAGTTCGACTCGGCGCAGTCGGTCTACCACGCGGCGGAGAAGCTGACCGCAGCGGGCTACACGCACACGGACTCGCATACACCGTTCCCGATCCACGGCATCGACAAAGTGCTCAAACACGGCGAGAGCGGCCTCGGCTGGATCGTGGTCTGCTGCGGCTTCACCGGCATCTGCGTCGCGCAGTTGATGATGTGGTGGATGAACGCGATTGACTATCCGTTCTGGGTCTCGGGCAAGGACCCATATGCGTGGCAGGCGACCATCCCGATCACGTTCGAGTTGATGGTCTTGCTCTCCGGGCTGAGCGCAGTGTTCGGCATGTTCGCGCTCAACAAGCTGCCGCGCTTAAACCACCCAATCTTCAAGCACAGCACGCTCTATCGCGTCTCTGACGATCGCTTCTTCCTCTCGGTTCAGGCCACAGACCCCAAGTTCGACAGCAAAGAGACCTTGGAGTTTCTTCAGGGCATCGGCGGCAACAACGTCGAGATCATCGAGGACTGACACAGCCATGTTCTCCAAGAAGACTTTGACCACGATCCCCTTGCTAGCAGCGACGCTCGCGCTCGCCGGGTGTGACGACTTCCGCGGCGTCCCTTCCGACAAGCCGCCGATCCACCTCGTGCTCGACATGGACTTTCAGCCGAAGGTGCGCTCGCAATCTGAGCTCGACTTCGAGGGGTGGCAAGACCACCGTGGCTCTCGGCGTCCGATCGCGAGCTCAGCGGACGTCAACGGCAAGACCTTAGTCGTCGCCCGAGGAAGCCTGCCCAACGCAGACCTCTTCCACAGAGACGCCAACGGTCAATACATCACCGAGAACCCGCTACCGCTCGAACACACGTTCATGGTGCGGGGCAAGCCGATGTCGGCGATCGATCGCGGCAAGGAGCAATACGAGATCTATTGCTCAATCTGCCACGGTCACAGCGGCCTCGGCGGTAACGGCCCCAAGGGCCACGGCGCGGTCGGTCGGCGCTGGCCAGTCGCGGTCCCGAACTTTCACTTCAACAAGGACAAGGGCGCGGATAACCGCGTCGCGGCCTTACCGGTCGGCGACATCTTCGAGACCATCACAACCGGCAAGGGTACGACGATGCCCGGCTACGGCGCGCGCATCAGCGTCGAAGACCGCTGGGCGATCATCCACTACGTCCGCGCCCTCCAGGAGCTGAGCAACTAATGACCGCCACAGCCACTCCAGAGACCGCCAAGAGCCTACAAGAGCTCGCGCCCGACATCGCGCCGAGGATCCGCGAAGGAGACTTGGCCACCGCGCAATACGTGCTGATAGGGCTAGGCGCCGTGCTGGCAGGCCTAGGGTTCTGGTTGGGCGGCCACGGCCCGCTCTCCTACCTCGTCGGCTACATGGGCGTGATCGGCGTCTGCCTCGGCGCATTGTTCTTCACGATGATCCAGCACATCACGAGCGCTGGCTGGAGCGTCCCCGTGCGGCGCGTCACGGAGAACATCGCCGGCACGCTCCCCTACATGCTGTTGTTGTTCGTGCCGATCGTGGTCGGCTTCGACGACATCTATCACCACTGGACGCACGCGGTCATCGAGAAGAACGCCGACGGCTCGCTGCCCGATGGTTACGACGCCGTGATCGCCGGCAAGTCAGGGTACCTGAACTCGACGTTCTTCTTCGTGCGCGTCGCGGTCATCTTTGGGATCTGGATCGCGCTCGCGACCTACTTCCGCAGCCAATCCATCAAGCAAGACGAGAGCGGTGACCCCGCGATCACCCAGAGGTTGCGCCGCGTCGCTGCGCCCGGCCTGCTGATGTTCGCGCTGACCATCACCTTCGCGTCGTTCGACTGGATCATGTCGATCGACCCGCACTGGTTCTCCACGATCTTCGGCGTCGCCTTCTTCTCAGGCGCGGTGATGTCTTCGCTCGCCGTCACGATCTTGTTGACGACGTGGCTAAAGAAGCGGGGCTATTACAACGAGGGCGCGATCACCCAAGAGCATTACCACGACGTCGGCAAGCTGATGTGGGCGTTCATGCTCTTCTGGACGTACACAAACTTCAGCCAATACATGCTGATTTGGTACGCGAACCTGCCCGAGGAGACGGTGTGGTACGCGCATCGCACAGAGCACGGCTGGGGCGCGATCGGGCCGGCGCTGATCATCGGGCACTTCGCGTTCCCGTTCGTGTTCCTGATGTCGCGGCACATGAAGCGGAATAAGACCGTGCTGCCGATCGGCGCCGCCTATCTGCTCGCCATCCACTGCATCGACATGCAATACCTGATCCTGCCGTCAGGCCTCAGCGGCCACGGCGACGGGCACGGGCACGGCGGCGACGGCGGCGTCTCCGCAGGAGACGCCGCAGGGGAACACGCCCACGGCTTCGGCGCCCAGCTCGGCGAGTACTTCCACACCATTAGTTGGGCTGACTTCGGCTGCTTCGCCGGGCTGCTCTGCCTCGTCGGTGGCCTCACGCTCATGAACGTGCGCCGCTCAAACCTCATCCCGCTTCGTGACCCGCGCCTCAACGAAGCCCTCCACTTCCACAACATCTAGCCGAGCCATGGATCACCCACAGGGAACCACGACCGAAGCGCTGCCGCTCGATCCAGAAAACGACATCGACGCGAAGTCGGCGATCCGCTGGGTCATCGGCGGCACCGCGGTGCTGTTCTTCTCGCTCTGGTTGCTGGTGCCGGTCTTCGTGCAGGTGCAGGACTACGAACAACGCAGCAAGGTCAACGAAGCTCCGAACTCTGAGCTGCGGGACATTATGGCCACGGAGCGGGTCTTTCTGAGCGGCGACAACCCGAGCAAGAAGTCCATCGACGAAATCGTCGGCTCGAAGCGACGTTAATCCGTCCTATTCACCCTCATGACCACCCCGCTGCAAACCCTGCTGACCGCCGCGCTGCTCGCCCCCCTCGGGCTGGCTCAAGGCCCCGGCATGCCCCCGTCGACGACCCTCGAGGCCACCGACGAAGGCGCGCAGCAGCGTGACAGCATCGGCCGCTTCGTCGACCGGCAGCTAGAGTTCACCGACGAGCGCGGCTACCCGTTCCAGCTCAAGCAGATGTTCCCCGGCGAAAAGCCGGTGGCCTTGATGCTCGGCTACTACAGCTGCCCTGCGATGTGCGGCCAGGTCTTAGACGCAGTGCTCTGGTCGCTCAGCCAGGTAGCGCTAGAGCCAGGCGAGGACTACTCCATCTTGTCGGTCTCCATCGACCCAAAAGAGGACGCGAGCATCGCCAAGCAGCGCAAGGCAGCGTTCCTCCCCCGCCTGATGAAGACCGGCGGCGACCAAGCATGGCGCGTGCTCACCGGGACCAAAGAAGCCTCCGCGGCGCTCGCCGCGCAGGTGGGCTTTAACTACTACTGGTCCGAGGCGACCAAACAGTTCGCGCACCCACCGTCAGTGATCTTCCTGACGCCCGAAGGCAAAGTCAGCCGCATCATCGTCAACACCTACTTCGAGCCCGAAGACATGCGGCTCGCGCTGGTCGAAGCCAGCGATGGCGCGCTCGGGACGTTCTGGGACCAGGTCAAGCTCAACTGCCTGACCTTCGACGCTCGGACCAGCACCTACTCCGTCACGATCATGACGATCATGCGCATCGGCGGCGCCATCACCGTCCTCGCGCTCGCGGCCATGATCTGGGTCATGCTGCGCAGAGAACGCCACAAACAGCAGCCTGAACGCGCTGAAACCATCCAAACCGGCACGGCCGACGCAGCATCCTCCCATGCTGGCTGAACCTGCCCGAACCCTGTTGCACCCGTGATCACCTACCTGATCCAAGATCCACAAGGAGCCTCTAAAGAGGAGGCTCCACCGTGGGCAGACTCACCTGCCCCCGAGATCGACGCCTACGGCCAGCTGCCCAAGCTCGCCAGCACGTTTGATCACGTGGACGGCCTGTTTTACTTCACCTACGCGGTCTGCATCTTCTTCTTCGTCATCATCACGGGCGTGCTGCTCTACTCAGCGGTCGCCCACCGCAGGAAGACGTGGGACCAAAAGCCGATCTCGAACTTCACCCATAACACGCCGCTCGAGGTCATCTGGACGATCATCCCGTTGATCATCGTGATGGTGATGTTCGCGTGGGGCTTTAAGGGGGCGCTGGACATGACCACGGTCCCGCAAGCCGCAAAACAGAACACCTACAAGGCCTCCGCAAAACAGTGGGCGTGGACGTTCACGTATCCAGACGGCACCGAGAGCTACAGCGAGGTCTGGTTCGAGGTCAACAAGCCTGTGCACGTCATCACCGAGTCGCAAGACGTGCTCCACGCCTTTTATCTGCCCTCCATGCGGGTCAAGCGCGACGTCGTCCCAGGCCGCTTCCAGTCCGTCTGGTTCGAGCCGACCATGAAGGGCGACTTCCACTTGTTCTGCGCAGAATACTGCGGGAAGAGTCACTCGCGCATGTACTCCAAGGTCCACGTCGTCGACAGCGCGACCTTCGCGAGCCAGCCTTGGAATCAAGTTCCTGAAGACGACGCCCCGATCGAAGATCGCATCGCCTACGGCAAGCAGCTCTGGAAAGGCGCCGGCTGCTACGCGTGCCACAACATCACCGGGATTGAGAACACAGGCCCGAGCTGGAAGGCTGGACCTGAGGGCTCACCAGAGATGGGCCTGTTCACGAAGAACGCCGACGGTGAAATCGTCGGCACCCAACGAGAGGTCTCTGAGAACGGCGAGGTGACCACCATCACCGTCGACGAGGACTACATCAAAGAATCCATCGCCTACCCCGCGAAGAAGATCGTCTGGCGCGGCCGCTATAAAGTCGGCGGCATGCCAGCAGCGAACCTGAGCGACGACAAGCTCAGCTGCCTGATCGACTTCATGAAGTCGTTGGCAGACAACTAATCGGAGGACCCCCAACCATGACGACCAACACCCCACCCGTTGACGTTCAGGTTGCCGAGCCGGCAGCGCCGCGCGAGGACTACCTCAACTGCTCCAAGGGCATCATGTCCTGGCTCGGCACGCTCGATCACAAGCGTATCGGGCTCATGTATTTGATCGGCGTAGGCATCGCGTTCCTGTGCGGCGGCGCGTTCGCGCTGCTCGTGCGACTGCACCTCTGGGACCCTGAGGGCCTGCTCTTTACGAACCAGCAGTACAACCAGATCTTCACGCTGCACGGCGCCTTCATGGTGTTCCTGTTCGTGATCCCAGCCATCCCAGGCTCCCTCGGCAACATGGTGTTGCCGCTGATGGTCGGAGCCAAGGACGTCGCGCTCCCGCGCCTAAACTTGCTGTCGTTCTACCTGTGGGTGACCGGCGCATTGTTCGCCGCGCTCGCGATCATCCTCGGCGGCTTTGACACGGGGTGGACGTTCTACGCGCCGTACTCGCTCTACACTGACCAAGCGGTCATCACGATCGGCCTCGGGATCTTCGTCCTGGGCTTTAGCTCGATCTTCACTGGGCTGAACTTCATCGTCACGGTGCACAAGCTGCGCGCGCCCGGCTTGACCTGGTTCCGGCTCCCGCTGTTCGTCTGGGCCCTATACGCGACCTCACTGCTGCAGGTGCTCGCCACGCCAGTGCTCGGCATCACCGTGCTGTTGGTCGCGTTCGAGCGCCTCTATCACATCGGCATCTTCGACCCGCGCCTCGGCGGTGACCCCGTGCTCTTCGAGCACTTCTTCTGGTTCTACTCGCACCCAGCCGTCTACATCATGGTGCTGCCGGCCTTCGGCATCATCAGCGATCTCGTCACCGTCCACAGCAGAAAGCCGTTGTTCGGCTACAAGCTGATCGCGTTCTCATCGTTAGCGATCGCCATCATCAGCTTCTTGGTCTGGGGCCACCACATGTTCACGTCGGGTCAGTCGACCTACGCGATGTTCGCGTTCTCCTTCCTGACCTTCTTCGTGGCCATCCCGACGGCGATCAAGGAGTTCAGCTGGGTCGCGACGGTTTGGCGTGGCTCTGTCGCGCTGAACTCGCCGATGCTCTACACCCTGGCCTTCCTGATCATCTTCGCGATCGGTGGCCTGACGGGCGTGATCCTCGGCGCGCTCAACGTCGACCTGCACCTGCACGACACCTACTTCGTCGTGGCCCACTTCCACTACGTGATGATGGGCTCGATCGCGCTGGCGTTCTTCGCCGGCCTCCACCACTGGTGGCCGAAGATGTTCGGCAAGATGTACAACGAGTTCCTCGCGAAGATCGCGTGCGTGACCATCTTCATCGGCTTCAACGCGACCTTCCTGCCGCAGTTCATTATGGGCAGCCGCGGGATGCCGCGCCGCTACGCGACCTACGTGCCCGAGTATGCGCCGTATCACCAAGCCTCTACCATCGGCGCCGTCGTGCTCGGCTCCGGCGTAGCGCTCATGGTCGTCTACCTGATCGCCTCGCTCTTCACGGGTAAGAAAGCGAAGGAGAACCAGTGGGGCGGCGTAACGCTCGACTGGAGATGCCCGACGCCGCCGCCGCACCTGAACTTCGACGACGAGCCCAAGGTGGTCCACGAGGTCTACGACTATTCGACGCTCGATTACGAGTCTCTGCGGCGAGACGCGACCTAGTCTCCTCCGCACTGCAGCGCCGCTCACACCGCTCACACCGCTTCAGAATGATCCATGAGTCACGATGATCACCACGCAGTGACGATCCCAGCCCCTGGGCCGGAGTTCGTCGACCACGAGGTGGCGCACCACTTCAACACGCCAGTACAGGAGTTCCAGGCGCTCAAGCTCGGCTTCTGGCTGTTCCTCGCGACGGAGATCCTGCTCTTCGGCGGCTTGTTCGCGGCCTACTTCTACTACCACGAGATGTACCCCGAGACGTTCGTGCTCGGCGGCAAACAGCTCGACTGGAAGCTCGGCGCGCTCAACACGTCCGTGCTGCTGCTCAGCTCGTGGACCATGGTGATGGGCGTTCGCTCCGCGCAGACCAGCCAGAAAAAGAAGACGCTCATCTACCTCGGAATTACCGTGCTCGGCGCGGTCATCTTCATGTGCATCAAATACATGGAGTACAGCGCCAAGAATGAGCACGGGCTGATCGAGTTTGGCCACTTGTTCGACGGGTACAACGAGGCCACCGGACAGCTGCCGTGGTTCACGGACCACGACAACGTCATGGCGAGCGTGCCACACGGGCACATGTTCTTCGCTATCTACCTGACGATGACCGCGATTCACGGTATCCACGTCATTATTGGCGCCGGCCTGATCATCTGGATCATGTTCGGCACCGCGAAGGGCCGCTTCCACGCAGGCTACTTTCTACCAGTAGACCTCGTGGGCCTGTACTGGCACTTGGTCGACCTGATCTGGATCTTCCTGTTCCCGTTGCTCTACTTGGTGCCCTGATGTCCCAACCACACCATCCCGACGGCTTCGGCGACCTTGACATGGGGCATCACCATGTCGGAAGCTCCGCGATGTTCGCCACGGTCCTGATCGCGCTGCTGTTCTTGACCTTCATCACGGTCGCCGTCGCTCAATTCGACTTCGGCTCCGCCAACATGCTCATCGCGATGGGCATCGCCGCCGTGAAAGCGTCGCTGGTCATCGGCTTCTTTATGCACGTAAAGTGGGACACCGCGATCAACAAGATCGTGTTCATGAGCTCGTTCCTGTTCCTTTCGCTCCTGTTCATCTTCACGCTCGCTGACCTGTTTACACGCAGGCTCGACAGCGAGATGCACATCACCAAGTCGCCGGTCGACAAAGAGTGGGTGCACCCGAACACTCTCCCTAATGGCGGCCACTAAGCTCCACGCCGCCTATCTCCACGCTCGCCAGCCCGCCGACGCGCGGATCGCTCTCTGGTCGGACGAGAATATCGAGACGCTGCGGTCATCGCTGCCAGCCGAGGTGTGCGCCAACGCCTCGGCCATAGACGCGCAGCTGCTTCTTCCGACAGACGAGTCGACGCTGAGACCGCTGACGACGATCCCGGACTCGGAGAACGAGGAGTCGCGCTCTAACGCGCGCATCGCGCCGTCGCTGTGGACGATCCCCGCGCTCGGCCTCCCGCTCGAAGACGCTGTCCCGTGGCTAGCCAGCCTCGACCCAGCGACGCTGCCACCGACCATGCGGCTATTCTCAGCCGCCAGCCAATTAGTGGACAAGATGGTTCAGCGCGGCGACTTCGCGCCAGCGCCAGAGGGCGTGCTCCAATCGATCCCTTTTTGGACCGAAGACACGCAGTGGTTGGTCGCCGCGCTCGCCGATCTGGTTCCTGGCAACCTCTGCACCGCGCGCTTCTCGGTGCCGGATGACCCGGTCTACGCCGTCACCCAACGCAACTTGCTCGTGAGCTTCTTGGGCCACGCCCTCGATCGACACGTAAACAAGCTCAGCGCAGCGACCAAGCGAGAGTCCGCCGAGCGCCTGCCCCGCGAGTTTTGGCAGACGCCGATGACGCCGGTGCTAGAGATCCTGGTGCCGGACCAACCCCTCGAGGAGGGCGTACCGTGGGGGCTCTCCATCCTGGTCCGACCAGTCCCTGGTATCGCATACACCGAAACGATCGAGAGCCTCCACCAAAGACTGCAGGCGTCACCGTTCCGCAATGAGATCGCCGGGGAGAGCGTGCATCGCGTCGAGGACACGCTCGACCGCGTCGCCGAGAAGTTGCAGGCATTGCGTCGCGCGCGCAACCTCAGCGACGGCAGGGCCAGCCTAACTCGGCAAGAGCTCGACCAGATCCTCGACCACATCCCGCTGCTAGAAGCAGAGGGGTTTGAGATCACGCTGCCTGGCGTGGAGTCGATGCAGCGCCTGAGCGCGCGCGTCGCGATCATCGAAGGCAAAGGACAAGAAAACGACCCGCGACCGTGGTTCGAGTTCAAGTGGAGCCTCGCGCTCGGCGACCAGGAGCTCAACCAAGCGCAGTTCGAACAACTCGTCGACGCCAAGACCCCGTTGGTCTTCATCGATCGTAAGCCGGTCCTGCTCTCGCCGAAGGACCGCGAGGCGCTCAAAGACTTTAAGAAGCGCATGCTAGACGGGGGGGAGCGCATCAGCTTCTTCGAGGCGCTGCGGCTGCGCCTCGGCGGCGCGTCACACCTCCACGGCCTCGCCATGGAATCTATCGCCAGCACGCCGCGCCTAGAGCATCTGCTCGAGAACCTCCAAAAGGCACGCGCCGTCGAAGACCGCGCCGTCCCTGAGGAGTTCCATGGAGAATTGCGCCCGTACCAAGGCCGCGGTCACTCCTGGATGCACTTCCTGGTAGATCAGGGCTTCGGCGCGTGCCTCGCAGATGACATGGGTCTCGGTAAGACCATCCAAGCGATCACGGTGATTCTCGACTGGCGCAAGCAGCGCAACAGCCAGACCGCGATCCTGATTGTCTGCCCGGTCTCGGTGCTCGGAAACTGGCGCCGTGAACTGCACAAGTTCTCGCCGTCGCTGCGCGTCACCCTGCACCACGGCAAAGGTCGCGCCAACACGCCGGAGTCGTTCATTCAGGTCGTCAGCGAGAACGACATCGTGCTGACCAGCTACAACCTCCTCCAAAGGGACGAGGAAATGATGCAAGAGGTCACGTTCGACGGCGTCATCCTCGACGAAGCACAGAACATCAAGAATCCGACGACGCGCCAATCAAAGGCCGCGCGGCTGCTCAAAGGCCACTTCCGCTTAGCGCTGACCGGCACCCCGCTCGAAAACCGACCGCTGGACCTTTGGTCGATCATGGACTTCCTCAACGAAGGCCTGCTCGGCTCCCGTACGCAGTTCACCCAGACGCTCGAACACCCAATCGTCAAGCAGCGGCGGCAAGGCTCCATGTCGGCGCTCGCTCGGCTGGTTCGACCCTTCGTGCTGCGCCGCCTGAAAACCGACCCCGAGATCGTCGCCGACCTGCCTGAAAAGACCGAGCAGATCGTCGCCGCGACGTTAAGCCGCGAACAGGCGATCCTCTACGAGACCGTCGTGCGCAAGGGCCTCCAGGACGTTGAGATGGCAGGGGAGGGCATCCAGCGTCGTGGCGCGATCCTGACCACGCTGCTGCGCCTCAAGCAAGTCTGCAACCACCCGGCTCACTACCTGATGGACGGAAGCTCGCTGCCGAGTCGCTCGGGCAAGCTCGATTATCTGACGCAGATGATCGAGGAGGCCATCGAGGAAGGTGATCGTTCTTTGATCTTCACCCAGTTCAAAGAGATGGGGTCACTGATCAAGACCCACTTCGAGAACCTCTATGGCCAAACAGTCCTCTTCCTTCACGGTGGTATCCCGCAGAAGGAGCGCGACAAGATGGTCACTGACTTCCAAGAGGCGCGCCCTGACGGCCCGAAATTGTTCGTGCTGTCGCTGAAGGCCGGCGGCACCGGCCTCAACCTGACCGCAGCCAACCGCGTCTTCCACTTCGACCGTTGGTGGAACCCAGCCGTCGAAGACCAAGCCACTGACCGTGCGTTCCGGATCGGTCAGCTGCGCAACGTCTTCGTGCACAAGTTTGTCTGCAGCGGCACGCTAGAAGAGCGCATCCAGCAGATGCTCGATCGCAAACGCGAGGTCGCCGATGGCTTACTAGCGGCAGGAGAAAACTGGATCACAGAGCTCAGCAACGACGATCTCAAGCGCTTGCTCACACTCGATCGTAAGGAGGCTATGGCGTGAGTGGAGCTAGTGAACGTAAGGTGGTTTCGCTCGGAGAGCGGTGGCGACGCGAAGCGACGCGCGACATCGACGACCAGCGACTCGCCGCGGCGCTAGAAGCGCTGCCAAGCATCCGCAAACCAATGGTGTGCATCCGCGCCGGCGGCATCAACGCGGAGATGGAGGGGGCGATGGGCTCCATCCACGAAGTGAGCTTGCAGATCCGAACCCTGCCGATGAAGGATTGGCCGACGCTGATCCGCGTCCTGCGACGCAGCAAGTCGATCGTCGAAGCCCTGAGCCAGGCTAAGGTGCCGCGGTCATTTGACCGCCTTGTCGCCAGGATCATCGGAGAGCCTTTGTTCCCGGATGCTCGTAGCGTCACCTATGGCTGCTCCTGCGATCTGCCAGAAGAGCCGTGCCGACACGTGCTGGCGCTCCACGAGTTGTTCGCGCGCCGCCTAGACGAGAAGCCTTGGGAGCTCTTGATGCTTCGCGGCGTTGATCTCCACGACACGCTAGCCAAGGTCAACCAGAGCGAGCCTGACTCAGACTTGCCTCCGCTCGCCTTCGACGTCCCTGAGGAGCCCGTGCTCTACCCCGACGCCGAAGACGCGGACCTAGACCAGAGCCTCGGGACACCAGCGCTGCGGTGGCTCGTAGGAGACGTATCTCCACGGGCGATCGACGCGACTCTGCACGCCCTCAAGGCCCTGCCGACCGAACTGCCTGAGGCGGTCGATAGCGAGCCCGCCGCCGCCGCGAACTAAGCTGCGACGCGCGCGCCAAACGGTCACGTAGGCCGTACAAAAAACGAGAAGGCTGCGCCTGCGTTTTGTTCAAAGAAGGTCGAGGAGTGTTCCGGCGCAGCCTTCTCACCCGTATCTACGCAAGCACGCCGAAGGTGTTGCAGATAAGAACGAGGGTTTCTGGGAGAAACGCGCCTCGCGCGCTGACGCCATGCGCTTGACGGAACAGAAGCCCATCAACAGAAGGGGCTTAAGTTCTGATAGGCCCGCCGTTCGCGCAATCGCCCGATCGTCCATGCGCCGGTTCAGGCGTCCACCCCGGCGGCAAACTAGAGGTCTTTCACCTCGCGGACCATGCCCTCGAGAGCTTCCTTCGCGTCCGCAAAGACCATCAACGTGTTGTCGAGCTCAAACAGCGGGTTCTTGATGCCCGCATAGCCTGGGCTGAGCGAACGCTTGATGACCACGACCGTGCGCGCGTGGTCGACATCGAGGATCGGCATCCCCGAAATCGGCCCGCTCGGCTCCCGCGCCACCGGGTTCACGACGTCGTTCGCGCCGACGATGATGACCACGTCGGTGTTCTTGAAGTCGCCGTTGATGCGCTCCATCTCCCACAGCTGGTCATACGGAACGTCGGACTCCGCGAGCAGCACGTTCATGTGACCAGGCATGCGTCCAGCGACAGGGTGGATCGCATAACGCACCTCAACCTCGCGGTCGATCAAGAGGTCGCCGAGCTCGCGCACGACGTGCTGCGCTTGCGCGACTGCGAGGCCGTAGCCCGGCACGACGATGACGGAGCTCGCTCCATCGAGCAGCATGGCAACCTCTTCGGGGCCTGCCTGCTTGATGTTGTTGTAGTCGCGCGCGTCCTCGGCGACCTCGTCTTCGCCGCCCATGCCGCCGAGCAGCACGTTACCGAGCGAACGGTTCATCGCCTTGCACATGATCTGCGTCAGGATCAACCCAGAAGCGCCGACGAGCGAGCCGACTACGACGAGCAAGGAGCCGCCGCCTTGTTGGCCGCCTGCGTGGATCACAAAGCCTGCGAACGCGGCTGCGATCCCCGAGTAGCTGTTAAGCAAGGACACGACTACAGGCATGTCGGCGCCGCCGATCGGCATCACCAGCAGGACCCCGAGCGCCGCGGCGACGACCGCGAGCATCAACATGGCCACGACGACCGAGGCGCCGGTCGCCGAGCACATCCAAGCACCGAAGCCGATCGCCGCGACGCCGAGGACCAGGTGGAGGGCGTGACGCGACGAACCCTGGAGCGGGTGGTTGATCTGCTTGCCAGAGAGTTTGGTGTAGGCGACGAAGCTCCCTGTCAGCGTGACCATGCCGATCAGGATCGCCGCGACAACGGCGATCGCACCGACGGCGCCGGTCTCGGCGATCTTCGTCTGCGTGTCGCTGGCCTTGATGACCTCGGACATCGCCACCATCGCAGAAGACAGCCCGCCGAAGCCGTTCAGCGCCGCGACCAGCTCCGGCATCTGGGTCGTCGGCGTGCGCTTCGCGAGGAACAACCCGACGCCGCCACCGACGACGGCGCCAGCTAGGATCGTAACCCAGTTGACATCTTCGACGATGATCAGCGTCGCGAGCACCGCGACCGCCATTCCGACCTCGGACATCCGGTTGCCGGACGCGCAGGTCTTGACGCTGGTGAGGCGCTTGACGCCGAAGACGAAGAAGAGCGTCGCTAGGAGGTAGAGGAAGGACATGGTTACTTCTTCTCCTTCTTCTTGAACGAGCCGAGCATGCGATCCGTGACCATGTAACCGCCGATCACGTTGATCATCGCGAGCGAGATCGCCAGGAAGGCGATCGTCTGCGGCCAGAAACCAGGCGTCGCCGACGCGATGATGGCGCCGACGATCGTGATGCCGGAGATCGCGTTGGAGCCGCTCATCAACGGCGTGTGCAGCGTCGCGGGCACCTTCGTGATCAACTCAAAGCCCAGCAGGGCCGCGATCACGAAGATGAAGATGATGGTGAAGTACTGTTCCATCTCCGATCAGCTCTCCAGGGCTTTGGCGGTCGGTTCGTGACGGACGGCGCCGTCGTGAACGATGGACACGGCGCCGAGGATCTCGCCCTCGACGTCGAACGTCATGGTGCCTTCTTTGTCGATGAACTCGCCGAGCAAGGCGATCACGTTGCGGGCATACATACGCGAGGCGTCGTTAGCGACCTGCGCGGGCAGGTTGGTCTCACCGACGATCGTGACGCCGTCGACGACGACGGTCTCACCGGCCTTGCTGCCAGCGACGTTGCCGCCCTGGCCTGCGGCCATGTCGATGATGACCGACCCCATCGCCATCGCCTTGCGCATGTCTTCCGTGACCAGCAGCGGCGCCTTCTTGCCAGGCACCAGCGCGGTAGTGATCAAAACGTCCGACGCAGAGATGTGCTTGGTCAGGATCTCACGCTGTTTGCGCAGAAACTCCTCGCCAGCCTCTTTCGCGTAGCCACCAGATGTCTCGGCGTCCGGCGGCGAGCCAGTGTCGACGAACTTGCCGCCGAGCGACTCAACCTGCTCCTTGACCGCGGGGCGAATGTCGTTGGCCTCGACGACCGCGCCGAGCTTCTTCGCGATGGAGATCGCCTGTAGGCCCGCGACCCCTGCACCGAGCACCAACACCTTGGCAGGCGTGATCGTGCCAGCCGCGGTCATCATCAGCGGGAACATTTGCGGCAAGTGCACCGCCGCGAGCAGCACGGCTTGGTAACCGCCGCAGCTCGCCTGCGAGCTCAGGATGTCCATCTTCTGCGCCCGCGTAATACGAGGCATGAACTCGAGGCCGATGGCGGTAACCTTGCTGTCTCGAAGGGCTTTGATCGAGTTTAACACCTCGCTCGGGGTCAAGGTGCAGATCAGCAGCGAACCCGCCTTCTGCTGAGCGCATAGCTCCGGCGGCGGGGTTTGGATGCCGATCACGACGTCTGCTGCGCCACGAGCGCTGGAGTCGACCAGCGTCGCGCCAGCCTCCTCATAAGCGGCGTCGGCGAAGCCCGCGGCCAAGCCAGCCCCGCGCTCGACCTGCACGGTCAGGGACAGCTTCTGCATCCCCTTGACGGTCTCTGGAATCGCCGCGACGCGCGTTTCGCCCGCCGCTGACTCCCTGGACACGAAGATCACTACCATTGATTTGTCGCCTCGCTCCTTACGCGGATGAAGTGCTACCAGAGAAACAGAACCCCCGACGTCGCGCCACCGGGAAACAGCGGTAGGCTGGAGGGCCGTGATGAGTTTTGTTGGTGAACTCGCGGATCGCATCCTGGGTGGCCAGGCGCCGATCGTCGTCGGCCTCGACCCGCGCCTCTCAGCGTTCCCAGAGCAATTGCTGCCAGGAGCCGCTCCGGCAGCCAGGATGGTCGCGTTCTACCGAGAATCGCTCCCTGTCATCGCCAAGTATGCGCCAGCGGTAAAGCCCAACATCGCCTTCTTCGAGGCCTACGGCGCCGACGGGTTTCGCGCCTACGAAGAGGTATGCAAAATGGCGCGCGAACAAGGCCTGTTGATCGTGGGCGACGTAAAGCGTGGCGACATCGGCAGCACCGCCGCCGCCTACGCAGAGGGCCATTTCCGCCTGGCAGACTCACTGACCCTGCACCCTTATCTCGGCGGCGACTCGGTCGACCCCTTTTTAAAGTGGTGCCCGCGCGACGCCGGCGGCAGAGGAGTCTTCGTGCTCGTGCGCACCAGCAACCCCGGCGCTGAAGACTTGCAAGATTTGCGAATTGGTGATCAAGCCGTAAGTGAAAAGGTCGCTGAGCTCGTAAACACGTGGGCTACGACCCTGGAGCGGGAGCATGGCTATCACGCTTTGGGCGCTGTGGTTGGCGCGACATGGCCAACTGAGCTAGCGCGCCTTCGGGTCCTGCTACCCAACTCCTGGCTGCTAATCCCAGGGGTGGGAGCCCAGGGAGGCAAGGTGGAGGATCTCGCCCCCGCTTTCGACGAACGCGGCCTGGGCGCCCTGATCAACCAAAGCCGAGGCATCATGCAGTGCTTCTCGCCGTCCAACGAGGACTGGTTGGACCGACTCGAGCAGGCCTGCGCTGCGTTCGCCACCGATTGTCGGGCCGTGGCCACCCCAAAACGCTGACCCCCGCTGCCAGACACCCAACGTGACCTCAACCCTCCGCCACATCTCATTTCGACACCTCGGCACTACAGAAGTGCACCAGCGGTTCTTGGAAGGCGACCGTGACCTCGGGGGCTTCCTCGGGCTGCGGGCGAGGAACGTCGAAGAACTGCTCAAGCGAGCCCCCAGCGGCGCCGAACGCGTCATCCCGCGCAGAGAGCTCGTCGCGTCACTGACGGCGTACGCAGAGCGACATGATGCGCCGGCGCGGGTGTTGACGAACATCGAGGCGCTGCTCGACCCCGAGACGCACGTGATCGTCACAGGGCAACAGCCCGGCCTGTTAGGTGGCCCGCTGTTTTGTCTCCATAAAGCTGCGACCGCGATCAGGCTCTGTGAGGAGATCCGGCGCCAAGGCGGCCCCAAGTGCGTGCCGCTGTTCTGGAACCACAGCGATGATCACGACCTGGAAGAGGGCAACCGCACTTTCTTGGTCAACCAAAGTCAGGAGGTGCAGCGGTTTCGGCTCGACCTAAACAGACACAACGAATCCCTGCGAGGCATCCACATCGGCCGTGACGTAGAGCGATTGATCGAAGAGATCTCTCCTCTCTTGCCCGAAACAGAGTTTCACGCAGACCTTCTAAAGACCCTCACGCCCCATCACCCTGACGACACCCTCGGTGACCTGCAAGCACGCCTGATGTTCGAAGTGTTCGGGCGGCATGGGTTGATGGTCATCGAACCACGAGATCTCCCCGACAGCGCGTTCGAGCCGCTCGAACGGTGGTGGACGAGGGCCGAAGAAATTCGTGACCGAGTGAAGTCGACGTGCGATGACCTGCACGACCTAGGCGTAGACATCACGTTAGACCCTAGCGCTACCATGATGTTCTCAATGAACGCGCACCGGCGTGAGCCGCTCGCCGACGGTGAAGAGTATGGGGAGGGGCGAAACCTCTCACCGGGCGTTTTGTTGAGGCCGCTGTGGCAAGACGCGTGTCTGCCGACCATCGGCTTCGTCGTTGGGCCAGGCGAGCTGAGCTATCTATCAGCGGTCGCGCCGCTATACCGCATGCTCGGCGTGCCGCAGCCGTTGTTCGTGCCGCGCTCATCGTTGACCGTCATCGAGCCTTCCATGCAGCGGGCTTTGCAGCGCTTCTCTTTAGACCTGCCAGATCTCATGGAGGCGCCCGAGCAGCTCGCTGAGAGGTTGCTGCAGACCGATGGGGGCCAAGGCGGCGACATCGAAGATCTAATTGACGACATCAAACACCGCTTACACGCAGACCTCGACGCCATCGAGAAGAAGATCAGGGCCCTCGACGGCTCCATGGTTGGCGCGCTCGACCGAGCGCGCACGAAATCGATCGAAGAGTTCGACCGGCTACAGAACAAGGTCCGAAACGCCCGTCAGAACAGAGAGGGCACTGGGATTAAGCAGCTCCGGCGGTTGTGCAACTCACTGCGGCCACGCGCCCGCATGCAAGAGCGCGTGTTCGGCCCAATCACACTCCTCAACGCATACGGTCCAAGGCTCATCGACGAGCTAATCAGCGCCGCCGACCCCTTCAGCATCGACCACGGAGTCTTAGAGCTATGAGTAGCATCGACCCAATGGTGCTCCCTACATGCGATGTCCTCGCCTTTGGGTCGCACCCTGACGACGTCGAGATCGCGTGCGGTGGGTCTCTGCTGCTGATGAAGCAGGCTGGGATGTCGGTTGCGATCGTCGACTGCACGCGCGGCGAAATGGGCTCTCGAGGGACGGCCGTCGAACGAGACCAAGAAGCCGACGCCGCAGCCAAAGCGCTCGGACTCGACGCTCGCGGCAACCTAGGCTTAGGAGACACCAGCATCCGGGACGACGACAGGTCAACAGACCTGATCGTCGCGACCATGCGCGCAGTGTGCCCGCAGGTGGTGTTCACCCCCCATGAACGCGATCTACACCCAGACCACACCAACACCTCTAAGCTCATCAAGCGCGCGCACTTCCTCGCTGGCCTACGAAACTATCAACCCCAACTTGGCAAGCCGCACCGGGCGACCACGCTGCTCGCCTATCCTGGGAACCAGTTCGTAGAACCAACGATCGTGGTCGATATCACCGCGGTGGTTGAGCAAAAGCTCGACGCAGTACGGTGCTATGAGTCTCAGTTGGCGCCGCCTGCAAAGGATCACCTCGTGCAAGGGGTAGACCTGCTCGAGCGCACCATCATCCGCCAACGCGCTATGGGGGCGATGATCGCCGCTGCCGCCGGCGAAGGCTTCTGCCACGACGGGCCGATGCGGATGGCCAACATCCGCTGGATGACGCCCTGAGCTCCCACCGGAGCACCGGCTAGCCTGATGTCACCGGATTCGGGCTCGCTCCTGCGCCCGCAGTGCGTAAAAATGGGTGCCGTTGGAGGCAACTCATGAAGCGCATCGCGGTGATCAATCAAAAGGGTGGCGTCGGCAAGACGACCACAACGGTCAACCTAGGCGCAGCGCTCGCCTATCACGGGCGGCCTACGCTCCTGCTCGACCTGGATCCGCAAGCAAACATGACGGTCCATGTCGACAAACGCCCCGACATGGAGAGCGGCACGCTCACGCACCTGTTGACGGAAGACAAGCCGCTCAACGACCTGATCCAAGCGACCACGCTCGACGGGTTATCAGTCATCCCCAGCGACACTTCTCTGGCAGGTGTAGAGCAGGTCCTAGCTAACCGCATCGGCCGCGAGACGATCTTGCGGCAGGCCTTAGAGCAAGCCAAGGCGGATGATCGCTTCGACTTTGTTGTGTTTGACTGCCCACCGTCTTTGGGTGTGCTCAGCGCGAACGCGCTCGTTGCTGCGGATTACGTCGTGGTCCCGATGCAAGCGGAGTACTTGTCACTACAAGGCATGGCCAAGTTGCTAGAGGTGATCGACCTCGTCCAGAAGCAGCTCAACCCAGACCTGCAGATCGCCTGTGTGTTGCCGTGCATGCTCGACTCGCGGACAAACCTCTCCGCGGAGGTGTTGCAGGAGATCCAGGACCACTTCGGCGACCTGCTCACCAAAAGCCGGATCCGAAACAATGTGAAGTTGGCAGAGGCACCGAGCTTTGGCCGCACCATTTTCGAACATGCGCCAGATAGCAATGGGGCAAAGGATTACGCAGCGTTCGCGCTCGAGTTCTTACAGAGGATCGGCGAATCTTCCGAGCACGACGACTCGCCTGATGAGGATGAGGTCGAGCCCGCCGCCGAGATCGAGGCTCAAGATGATGAGCCCGAGCAAGACGACTCGCCTGATGAGGGTGAGGTCGAGCCCGCCGCCGAGATCGAGGCTCAAGATGATGAGCCCGAGCACGACGACTCGCCGGATGAGGATGAGGTCGAGCCCGCCGCCGAGATCGAGGCTCAAGATGATGAGCCCGAGCAAGACGACTCGCCTTATGAGGGTGAGGTCGAGCCCGCCGCCGAGATCGAGGCTC
>Ga0163179_10000058_pt1 | contig 85459 bp, 74 predicted proteins | sample AtlANTMetagenome_FD_109643 | JGI IMG/M metagenome (GOLD analysis project Ga0163179, IMG submission 109643) | Marine eukaryotic phytoplankton communities from the Atlantic Ocean - Atlantic ANT 2 Metagenome | ecosystem: Environmental > Aquatic > Marine > Oceanic | place: North Atlantic Ocean...
CTGTGGACGCGACGTTCGCGGGGATGCAGCTGACCTCAGCGGAGCTCGCGGAGGTAGAGGCTGAGGTGAAGTACGAGGGGTATATCAAGCGCCAGGCGATGGAGGTCGAGCGCCTGCAGCGCCTCGAGTCGCATCGGATCCCGACGGGCTTCGACTACGCGCAAGTCTCGGGCATGAGCGCTGAGGCGCGCGCGCGCCTTGAGCAACGTCGGCCGCTGACGCTCGGAGAGGCCTCGCGCGTCGCGGGCGTGCGGCAGGCTGATGTGCAGCTGTTGCTGGTCGTCTTGCGTCGGTGACTTTGGCTCAAGCGTCTGTGCTCGCCGGGTCTGTGATTACGGTGAGGCGTGCGTAGCGCAGAGCTGTTACCTCACCGATGCGTGGTCTTGTCCACGCGCCATTGGTTGTCGGCTACGATCCGAGAAATCGGTGCGCGCGTTGCGCCAACTCTGCAGCGGGCGACCGATTGCCTTCCCCACTCCTCCAGGATCTATCCGAATTAGAACCATGCAAACTCGAATCGTCATCGCGGCCCTCGCAGCCGCCAGCGTCGCGGCTCCAGCGGTCGCACAGATTGGCTCGCAAACCTTCAAGATCGAGACCGAGACGGTCACCGGCAACAACTTGCAGCTCGGTGTCGCCTACGACGAGGTCTCAGGCCTGATCTTCACGACCGCGTCGGGCTTCCCGACGAACACCCCTCCGCACCAGATCTACATCTACGACACGGCGGGCGCCTTGGTCACCCAACTCGACCAACCAGCCACGTCGAACGCGACGGTTTGGGGTTACCGCGACGGCGCGAGCAACCTGATCGGCCAGCTGTTCTTTGGCTGGGACGGCGGCATCGACGTCTACGACCCGGTCCAACAGCCGGTGACTGCGTTGACCCCGGCGACTTCGGTGCTCGCCGCGAACGGCCCGCAGCCGATCATCGCCGGCGGTCCGAACCCGAACACGATCGTCAACCCGGACATCGGCGGCACGCACCGCGCGGTGGCGTATGACTTCTTCGGCAACGGCGGCAACGGCTCGTTCTTCATCGCGAACTTCGGTAGCGACGTCTACGAGATCGGCGTCGACGGCACGCTGCTCCATCAGTACCCGAACACCGACGCGTGGTCGGCCTACGGCATGGCGTTGGACACCAACCGTGGCACGCTCTGGATCAACTCGACCCCGAACCAGGGCCAGCTGAAGGAGTACACGATCGACCGCGTGAACAACACGCTGACCCCGACGGGCCTCGTGATGGACCGCGATCAGCCGGGCACCGCGCAAGGCGGCCTGGACTTCGTCAACAAGGGCCTCGACGGTCGTGACTGTGGCTCAGACTTGATCGGGGTCGATCAGGGCACGCCTGACTCGCTCGTCGGCTACCGCCTCGAGCTCTGGAACGGTTACGACCCAGCCGGTGAGCCGCAGCTGCTCGTCGGCGTCGACGGCGGCCCGCTCACGACTGGGAATATCGACGTCCTGCCGAGCAACGGCTCGATGCAGATCGATTGCTCCGCGCCGCTTGGCTTCCCGTACATCCTCTTCTTCGACGCGACCGGCTCGGCGCCGCGCCCTCGTGGCCCTGTTGTTCCCGGTCTGCCTGCGACCACGGAGTTGACCTTCCCGCGCCTCGGTGGCGTTCAGGCTGGCGGCTTTACGTCTGGCATCCCGCTCTCGTTCAGCACCAACGCGATCTCGGCGTTGCCCCCCGGCACGGTCATCGAGTGGCAGGCGATCGCGCTGGACCTCAACGTCCCAGTCGGCAGCTGCGGCCTGACCTTGCCGCTGCAAGCGACCAACATGCCGACGCACACCAAGGCGATCGTTAACTACAACGTGCGCATCTCGGCAGAGGGCGCGAACAGCTTCAACAGCGACCCGACCAGCGGCTTCTTTAAGGTCGAGTCCGGCCCGCTCGCGGCGAACGACCCGATCGTCTCGGTCGAGTTCGACTGGGTTAATTCGACCAACCCTGCCCAAGCGACGATGGAGTTCGACTGCGATCAAGGCGCGATGGCCAACGCCTTCTGGGAAGGTAACGGCCCGAGCGGTTGCACCGGCACCTACCGCAACGGCTCGGATGTCACGGTGGGGCTCGATTACGGCAACCTCGCCAACAACCTGCTCGACACGAGCCTCACCTGCGCGACTTCGGTCGCTCACTGCGAGGCGACCAACCAGGTCGGCGCGACGCCGGACTACCGCACGTTGAAGTGGTACTTCGCGGGCGCCGCATTCTTGGGCGGCGCGGTGTTCGAGTTCGACATCGATACCGACGGCGGCGCTGGCATCAACGGTGGCGCCATGGACGGCATGGTGGTCACGGTCGAGTTCCTGAGCGGAAACGTCCTGACCGGCCAGCTCGTGGTGGATCCTAACAACCCGCTGCGCTCGTCGGTCGATCTCTAGTCTGGATCGACGGCTCTGCGGGCGCTTTCCGGCGCCCGCAGCTACATCTGTAAGACGGCCTTGACGATCGACTCGGTGTCGGCGTCGAGGCCGTGCTTCTTTCGGGCCTTCTCGGTCTTGGTCCGCGCGTCGTTCTCTTTGAAGCCGAGCGTCACGAGGGCGGCGATCGCGTCGTCGTCGGTCGGCAACAAGGGCGCGTCTGCCCCGCCTGGCGCTGGCGCGCCGAGGTCCAGCTTGCCGACGACCTCGCGCAGCTCGAGGCAGATGCGCTCTGCGGTCTTTTGGCCGACGCCTTTGACGGCTTTCAGGGCCGCGGCGTCGCTCGCGGCGATGCGCCCCGCGAGCTCGCGCGGCGCGTGCACGCTCAACAGCGCCAGGGCGATCGAAGGCCCGACGTTGGTGACCGCGAGCAGGCGCCGGGCGAGCTCGCGTTCAGCTGGGGTCGAGAAGCCCAGCAGGGAGGGCGTGCCGTCAACGACGTTGAGGACCGTGAACAGCTTCTGTGTCTGGCCGACGACCAGGTCGCTGGCAGAGGTCAGGCTCACGCGGACCTCGTAGCCGACGCCAGCACATCGGATCACCGCACGCGAAGCGTGCTTCTCGACAATCTCACCGAGGAGGTGGTCGTACACCTGAGGCCGGGGCCTAGCCCCGTAGCGACAGGCCGAACTCGTCGAGCTTCGTCTTGATCTCGTTCAGCGAGGTCTGGCCGAAGTTCGGGCACGCGAGCAGCTCTGCCTCCGTCTTCGCGGCGAGGTCGCCGATCGCGCGGATCTTGAGCAGGTCGACGATGCGGCGAGAGCGAACCGACAGGTCCAGCTCGCTGATCGGGCGGCGCGCCGGGTCGGGGTTGTTGGGGTCAGCGACCTCTTCTTGCGCGACCGGAGCAGCCTCGGCTTCACCGAGGTCGCGGTGCATCAACTCGTCGTTGGTCATGCCGAGGCGCAGGCCCTTGTTCTTCAGGATCTCCTTTATCTCGGTCAACGAGGTCTCGCCGAAGTTCTTGTAGCTCAGCAGCTCGGCCTCGGTCTTCTTGACCAGGTCGCCGAGCGTGCGGATGTTCATCTTGGCGAGGCAGTTCCGCGAGCGGACGGACAGCTCGAAGTCGTTGATCGGGGTGCGCAGGAGCTTGTTGCGCTTGTCGTCGCGCCGCTCCTGGTCCTCGTCATAGTACATGTTGAGCGCGGCGGCGGCGTCGCGACGGTAGAGGCGCGCGCGCGCGTTCTCGGGGTGTGCTTGCAGCGCGAGGTCGAAGCACTGCATCGCGCGGCGGTAGTTGCCCATGTCCTCGTAGAGGATGCCAAGGTTGAGCACGCACGCGATGTTTACCGGCGGCGACATCAGCGATCGCTCGTATAGCTCGCGCGCCTCCTCGTCTTCACCGCGCAGGTCTACGTTCAGCGCGAGGCGGAACAGCGCTTGCTTGTGGCTCTCGCTCTGGGAGAGCACGTCGTCGTAGCACGCGATCGCGGCCTCGGTCTCGCGCTGCATCTCGGCGACGCGGCCCTTGAAGTAGGTCTGCTCGATGGCCGGTAGTAAGCCTTGGAGCGTTGAGACCTGCTCGATCAGGTCGCTCGAGTTATTGATGTCGAGCGCGCGAAGCCACGCGAGCGCCTGCCGTGCGTCGGTCCCGTGGTTCGGCAGCGACGCCTTTACTTGGTCGAGGTGCCCGAGCGCCGCGTGGCAGTCGGCTACGCAGAGCTTGGCGACGTCGCTCTGCTCGGAAGAGAGCAGCCCGATCGCGTCTTCGTGGCGTCCGAGCGCCCACATCGCGACGCCTCGCGCGGCGCCTTGCGCGAGCGGGTGCGACAGCCAGTCTCGAAGCTGCTGGAATGAGTCGACCGACTTGAACGCAGCCTTGCGGAAGGCTTCGAGCTTTTCGGTTGTGAGCTCACCAGCAAGCAATGTGGTGGGGTCGAGCTTTGGCTGTGGTTCTGGGGCCAGGTCCGTTTCCGTCATCGTCGTGCTGCCAGATGGGTCGGTCCGGTCGCCGATTGGCTGGCAAACCGAACGCGTCGTGGGGGCCAGAGAGCTCTCTAGCCGCAATTAAGGGCCGCGAAGAATAGGGGCGCGCCCCCCGCGCGGTCAAGAAATTGCGGGCTTGGTCGCCACTTCGGCGTAGATCTTGGCCAATTCTTGGGCCATGGCCTGGAAGCCTCGGGCGCGCCCCCTGCATTGAGAGATCATTTGCCTTAGGCGGGTGCGGTCTGCCGCCAGCTCTTGGATCGCTTCCGCCCACGCGGCCACGTCTCCTGGCGGCAGGACCCTGCCCTGGACGCCGTCCTCGATGGCGTCCTGCAGGCCTCCGATCTCGCTGACCAAGGCTGGCCGCGCCGCGGCCAAGCCCTCGCGCACGGTTAGCCCGAACGTCTCGTGCCAGAGCGAGGGCGCGGCTAGGACGTCGATGCTCGCGATCCGTTCTGGCATCTCTTGCAGTGAGTAAGGACCGTGATAGGTCACGTCGCTGCCGGACTTTAGCTTTTGGAAGCATCGCGTGAGATAGCTCTCGTCGCCGTGATAGGGCGCCGCGTTGCCGTGGACTTGTAGCTCCACGGTCCCCTTCGGCAGCTGGTGGACGGCGTCTATCAGGACGTCCAGGCCTTTGGATGGAATCAGCGTGCCGAAATATCCGAGCCGCAGCGGACCTGGGCCGCCGGTCGGCGCGGGGAGCTGTTCTAGGCGCCGCGTATCGACGCCGTTCTCGACAACGGTGAAGCGCTCCTCCGCGACACCTAGCCCCGTGAAGGCCGGTACGGCGCGGGCTGAGGGGACGATCAGCCGCGCTGGCGCAGCCAGCGTCGCGCGAGCGCGCTGCTGCATCCGGTCTACCGCGCCTTTCGGGTCATCCTTCATCCAGCCGCTGAATAGGCGCGAGAGGCAAGCCTGCGCCTTCTCGGGGCAGGCTCGCTCGCTCAGGGGGCCGTCCTGGAAGAACAACTGTCCGCACGGAGAGATCAACCAATAGTCGTGGAGCGTTAGCACCGTCGGGATGCCGGCCGCGCCCAGGCGCTGGATGGATTCTACCGACATGCCTGTCAGGTGGTGGACATGCGCGACGTCGTAGCGGGCGCCTGCGCTCGCGCGCTCGGCGAGGAACCGCTCCATGGAGTCCGCCATCGGAGGGCAGAGGTAGAGGTCGTCGAGGCAGTCGACGCCTTCCCAACGGTAAGCCGCTCGCCAGACGGCGGGGTTGCCTGGGGTCGTCTGCTCGTAGGTGCCCTGCGGTCGGTCGCCCAGGTCTCCGCGCGCGAAGATCTCGACGTCGTGTCCGTCCGCCGCGAGCGCGTCTGCGAGTCCGCTGACGTGCTGCTCGACCCCGCCGACGCTGTCGGGCGGCAAACCGTGGCTCACCAGCAAGATGCGCATGGGTGAAAGATGCCCTGCACGGCCCTCGATTCCAGCCTCGATACGGGCGCTGGCCGCCGATCGAAGATCGGGGGAGGACGATCGTTGACGTGGCCGGCCTAGATCGGTAGCCTGCTTCGCCCTCGAAACCCGATTACAGCCATGAAGCTCAAGGTCTCAAACTCTAAGACGAAGCGCGCCAAGAAGGTGGGCTTTCGCACGCGCAGCAAGACCGTTGGCGGGCGCAAGATCATCAAGCGCAAGATCAGGCGCAGCGGCAAGTTCCGCGTCGGATAGCCCCTGCACCGCGGGTGCTCGGCCACGGCTGTGATGAGCGGTGCGCGACAGCGCGCGCTTAGTTGAACGCTACGGCCGCCGCGCCGAGCAGCATTGCGAGGGCGCCCGCCCCGCGCACCTAAGGCCGGCGTCCGCTTTTTTGCGCGGCCATCGCGCCCAAGCCCATGACGACTAGGTGGCCGCACAGCTCAGTCGCGCCCCGCCTACTCCTCCTGCGTCCTCTGGACGAGGAAGTAGCGAGCCCTGATGTAGCGAACACCGGCGGCCGCAGCGCTGCGCGGAGCCACTCAAATACCGCCGGGTGTCGATTGGCCTTCGGGGTATCGCGGCGCCTTGACGGTCACGGCGGAGGCGCGCTCAGTTGCTCGGCAGCTGCGTCTTGAGGAACGCCATGTCGTTCGCGAACTGCTCCAGGGCTTCCCGGTCGGCGTCGTTGATCTTCGAGTAGTTCGCGGTGATGCGGACGGTGTCGTCGTCGCCGGCTGGCTCGACGCCACCGGCCTCGGCGGCGAACTCAAAGAAGGTCTTCTTGATCATCTTCACCTGGAACTTCAGGTGCATCTCGCTGCCTCCGAAGAACAGCGCTTTGGCTTGGTCCGCGTTGAAGCCCTCCTTGGTGCCGTTCCAGAGGAATTGCATCTTGTTGCCGTCGACGTTCGCGATCCTGCCGACCAACACCTTTTTGCCGCCGATCATCTGGTTTCGGGTGTCGTCCGGGAACCTGATCAACACCTTCTGTTGGTCAACGGCGGCGTCGCTAGCAGGCTCCTGCTTGTGCTTGCTGAGATGCTCTTGGATGGCATTGACCGCTGAGGCTTCGTCGTCGTGAAGCACGATCAACTTATCGATCCCCAGCTTTGTCATCACGTCGCGCACGAAGGGGGATGGTTGCGCGATCACCAACTTGCCGTCTTCTGCCTGACAGCGCTTGTGGACCTTGATGGTGGCGCCAAGCGCGGTCGAGTTGATGAATTTAACCAAGCGCATATTCAGGACTAGGTGCCTAACGCCTCGCTCAAGCAGGCCCTCAACTTCTTCCATGAGAGATGGGCAGTAGAACGTGTCGAACTCTCCCTTGAGAGTCAGGATGGCGTAGTCGTCGTGCTGGGACTTGTCGATCTTCATGGCTTGGAAGCAGTTGGGGGACGGTTCCCGATTCCTGTATGGAAATGGATTCTGTCCGCTCGATTCATCGGACGCAACGTCCGCGAAGAGCAATCGTGGAGCTAGCGCTCGAGGCAGAGCGGTATTTCGCCTTGCGCGATCCTGTTCCATCGGCCGAGAGCCGCTACAGTGCCGGCAAGCGATGAAGTGGCCCTGGGCGAAAAAGCGTAACGAGGTGCCTCAAGACGGGCTCGCTTCGGGTGATAAGCTGACGTCCGCCTCGTCCATTTTCTCAGGCGATGCGGATGAGGACGCGCGGTCGCTTGAGGTCTTGCTCGACACGATCGCGGCGGTCACCTCCAATATTGATCTGGACAGCGTCTTGAGCGACATCGTCGCTCGATCGTTGCAGGTGACCGGCGCCGAGCGCGCGCTGCTGCTGCTGGGCGAGACCCCTGAGCAGCTGAAGGTCAGGGTCACGCAGGATAAGGACGGCAAGCCGCTCTCTGGCGACCTGCAATGGAGCCGCAGTCTGGTGCGGCGGTGCCTTGAGGAGGGCGTCGCTGTCCGATCAGTCGTGCAATCTGATCAGGAAGCGCTCGAGCTCGGTCGCTCGGTCTTCGACCTCAAGTTGCGCGCGGTGATGTGCTCTCCGATGCGGTCGCAGGACCGAACGGTCGGCGTGATCTATGTCGACAGCCGCGCGGTGCGGCGTGAGTTCTCGTCGCGCGACCAAGCGTTGTTCGGCGCGATCTCTTCGCAGTTGGCCGTCTCGGTCGAGAACGCGCGCTTGCACGCCGATTCGCTTGATAAGGTTAAGCTGCAGAAGGACATGGAGATCGCCCGCAGGATCCAGCAGCACCTGCTGCCGCCGTTGCCAAAGGATGTCAACGGCCTCGACATCGCGCTGCGATATGACGCCTGTGAGCAGGCTTCGGGCGACACCTATGACATGGTGCCGATGGCCGACGGCCGCTACGCGATCATGATCGGTGACGTCACCGGTCACGGCGTCGGCGCGGCATTGCTGACGCACGCCGTCCAAGCGGCGTTGCGCAGCTACCTCGAGTTGATCGACGACGCCGCTAAGATCGTGACCAAGGTCAACCAGCGGCTTGTCGAGAGCGTTGAGGCCGGGAACTTTATGTCGCTGATCCTGTTAATCGTCGATCCAAAGACGCGCACGTTCGAGTATGTGAACGCGGGTCACCCTGGGGTCGTCGTTTGCCAGCAGCAAGAGGTCCGTGTCTTGGAAAAGACCGGCATGGTGCTCGGCGTAGTCGGCGACCAAGACTACGAGGCTAGCCCTGTGATCAAAGTTGAAGCCGGCGATGTGTTATTCACGTGCACCGATGGCGTCGACGAGTCGATGTCACCAGCTCGCGAGATGTTCGGCTTCGAGCGGCTCACGAGCTTGGTCGGTGAGCTGCGACGTAAAGGGGTCGGCGCCGAGGAGCTGCTGGCCGAGGTAGAGGACCAGGTCCGCACGCACGTCGGCAGCGATGTCCGTGACGACGACTTCACGATGATCGCCATTAAATTCGAGTGAGCACAATGAGTGAAACTGGCCGGCCTAGAGCCATTCAGCGCGCGGGGCGCCGCTTTGATCGACGCGTGATGTTGCCGGTCGCCATCGTCGCGCTGGTCGGGGGATTTTACGGCTTTCAGTCGTGGCAGGACGGTCAATATCGCGCGGCGCAGCGGCGACAGCTGCTCGTAGACGTGCGCGAGGCGCTGGCCGCCGAGAGCGCTGATAAGGATCTGCTTGGTGACTTAATGGCGGGCTTGGTGATGCTCGATGGAGCGGCGACCGCGCCCGACTTGTTGGCGGCTCAGGCTGAGATCGAACTCTTGCGAGGTCGTCCTGATCGCGCCTATCGCTTGTTCGGCGCAATCGCAGAGAGCCCTGATGCCAGCGTCGGGGATCGGCGCCTCGCGGCGCGGATTCAGATCGCGCGGCAGGATGGCTATGCCGGTGACGCTGCGACCTCGCAGTCGATGTTGCAGCAGATCGCGACGTTCTCTGAGCTCGCTTACGCGGACAGCGGCTCTGCAGAGGATGCTTTCCGGGCTTGGCAAGCATGGAAACGGCTCTGGGACCATGAGCGCGCTGCTCGTCTCGCCGGGCAGTTGGCCGAGAGAAACGCTGATTCAAAAGAGCAAAAGCTGGTCGCGCTCTCTAGCTCGTTTGATCCACAACGCGACGCGGTCGCTGTCGAGGACTTGCTGATCGACTTCGAGGATCGGATTCCGGCTGAGCTGGCGGCGTTGCGTACGACTGTCCTGTTGGGCTCGAACAAGGTCCCAGGGGCCCTCAAGCAGGCGGAGCAGGACCTGAATCGCTTCGCTGGCGTCGGCGGCGTCCGCTATGCGCTCGCTATCGTGCTGCACGCTTGCGGGCTCGGGAGCCCTGAAGGGTCGCTCGACCGCGCGAGCTTTCTCAAGCGGCGTGATGAGCAGCTCGATTGGCTGCTGAAGCGGGCCCCAGAGTCTGAGAAGCTTCGCCAGCAGTGGCAGCAGCTGCGCGCCTTCAGATAGCGCGTGGCAGCAAGCCGATGCCCGTTGCCAGGGCTGCAAATAGCGGCGCTATGGCCACGGGGTGGAGGCCAAGGTTTTGCGCGATGTGGGTCAGGTGTCGCCGGTCGCCGACCCACGGGGGGACGCCGATAATAAGTCGCATCATGACGACCTGCATGAAGTCCGTAAGCGGCACAGCGACCGTCAGCAGCCAGAGGGGCTCGTCGAACGACGTCTGGGTGATGGCGTGGCTGACACATAGCCCTAGGGCGTAGGCCCCGCTGTCCCCGAGGAACAGCCGTGCCCGGGGCCAGTTGAACGGCAGGAAGGCGAGCCCGGCGAAGCCCGCCGCGAGCGTGACAGACTGGGTCTCCCCGGGGGGCAGCGCTGCGAAGCCGAGGATCAGCAACGCCGCGCCAGCGAGGCTGGCCGCCACTCCGTCCGTGTTGTCTAAGAAGTTGACGGCGTTTGTCAGCGTGAACGTGAGCGCGAACATCGCTGACCAGCGCCAAGGCGCGATCAGCGGTTCGGCGGCTGTCGTCGCGACTAGGCCAGCGGCCGTGAAGAGCCCGATGGATTTAATGCGCCAGTCTAGGCCGCCGCCGTTGGGGGAGTCGCTGCGCTCTTTGCGGCAGTCATCGAGCCAGCCGATCGTCGCGGCGCTGGTGACCGCCGCTAATAGCAGCCACGCCTCTGCAGCGATGCACCACGCCAGGATCGTCGGTATCAGCAGCACTCCAGCGAGCGGGGTCGGTCGAGCGTGCGTCTTGCGGCCTGGTCGAGGCGGGTCATCGGGCAGCCAGCCGGTGACGCGACGGTTGACTAGGTCACCGGTTGCGATGCTGGCGACTGCGATGCCGGCTGCCCACCAGGGTTCGATCATCGATAGAGACCTCGTCGATGGATGTATTCAGCGACGTCGCGGTGCAGCTCAGCTGGCTGAGCTTCGCCAGATCTGAGCCGCGTCCGCAAGCTGCTCGCCGCGACGTCGTCGGCGGGCAGCTCTAGGGTGTCCTTAAGTAACGCCTCTTGCTCGTGCTCGAACAGGTCGAGGCTCGCAAGCTGGGTCGCGGAGATGGGGTGACCGAGTCGAGGCCAGGTCACCACCGTGGCGAGCTCCAGCAGGCGGTGGTGGTCGTGCCAAGTCGGGAGCAACGGCAAATTGTCGCTCCCAATTAGGAAGAACAGTCGGACCCCAGGGCGCTCTTCGGCGAGCTCAGCCAGCGTATCGACGGTGAAGCTTGGCCCGCTCCGCCGCATTTCGCGGTCGTCGATGACGACGCGATCGAGCCCAGCGAAGGCCAGCCGAGACATCGCAAGTCGGTCGTCCGCGGACGCCATGTCGCGACCCTGCTTGTGTGGGTGGTCTCCTGATGGGATCACCAGAAGTTGTTGTGCAGGAAGCTGATCCAGAGCCTCTATGGCGATGCGTCGGTGGCTCTGATGCGGTGGATTGAATGAGCCTCCTAGCACCGCCAGACCCGCTGGGTTTGGCTGAGATCGTGATTCGGAGCCCGTTGCTATGGCGGCCATCGCATCCGTGACCTTAGACGGTTGCGCTCGCTGGCAAAAGAGCGCGTCGTCGGTCGTCAGCCTACCGAAATGGCGGTTGCGTCAGCCTTTGGGCCTCGCTAACCTCGGCGTTTGGCGCTCTCTCCCAGCGCGCAGAAGACCCCTCCCCTAAACCTCCTCGCGGGCACCCCTCGCCCGCATGAGCAATCAACATGCGTAAGTTCGCTCTCGTCCTTGCTCTGCTCCCCATGGCCGCCTGCTCAACGTTTGGTTGGGACGGTCAAGGTGGTGGCCTCACCAAGGAACAGAAGGATCGCGGCATCAAGGATGTCACGGCCCTCGTTAACCAGTACGAAACGCAGTCGTTCTTCCGGAGCGTCCGCCGCCGTGTTGATGGCCGGAACAACGCGTTCGGCCGCGACTTGATGAGCATCACGAACTTCGTGGATCGTCACGTCTGGAACTACGACGCGAACGATCCCTACGTGAACTTCCCGAGTCGGACGACCAAGCTTGAGCACTTCGGTCGTTTTGGCTTGCACACGATGGCGAGCCTCCCGCTCGCCGACGAGATCATCACTCGGTGACGGCGGGCGATCGCCGTGTGGCGATCAAGCTTCGCTCTCGCGCCCCTTCGTGGGCGCCGCGCTGGCTGTTAGCGGCCAGTCGCACCGCTTGAGGCGAGCGCGATGCGCGCCGCGGCCTCAGCGCTGATCAACGCTCCCTTCGGCCCCCTTACGGGAGTTGCGTCTCGGCGCCAGCGCGCGGCCGCGGCTGTAGGGTTTCGCCTCTGCTCCACAACGCGAGCGTGCGCGCGCGCGCGGCGGGCTCCGGCAGCTCGTATGCGATGGTCGCATGCAGCCGGAAGTCGCCGATCTGCTCATCGATCACTGCGTCCTCTTCGAGCCAGATGGCGAGGTGGCCGCCGGATCGCACCAGCGGTGCTGCCATGCGGGCTACGACCTCGGGCCTCGCGACGGCGCGGGCGGTGCATAGGTCGAAGCTGTGCCGGAACTCAGCTTTTAGGGACGGGGCCTGGCTCGCGTCCATCTGAATGGCCGCGACGCGGTCGAGGCCCGCTTGGCTTAAGCAGGCCCCGATGGCGCGGACTTTCTTTCCTGTGCGGTCCATTAGGGTGACCGCGGCGCGAGGGGACAGCGCGGCGACTCCGACTCCCGGGAAGCCGTTGCCCGTGCCTAGATCTAGGACGCGCTGCGGCCGCAGGTCGGCGAGTTGAAACGACAGGCTATCGAGCGCGTGCAGCACGACCGCGGCTTCGCGGTCGCGGACCGCGGTGAGGTTGACCTGCTGGTTGGCCCTGAGCATCGCGTCGAGGTATGCGAGCACTTCTCTCGCTGCGACCTCGTCCAGCGTGACGCCTAGGTCCGCCGCCTTCTCGACGAGCATCCTAGGGTTCGTGGGGTCATGGTCGCTGCTCACCCTTGGGATCTTTGGCGCTGCTCCTCGTCTGCGCAAGGGTGAGGTCGCGTCGTACGGTTTGTACTAAGGCGCGCGGTGGTGGCTGGCTTCGAGCAGCGCTTGGAGACCTTCGACGCCGTCCTCGTGCGGCATCCGCGCCAACTCGGGCAGCCGCCGGAGCCACGTGGTCTGTCGGCGGATCAGCTTGTGAGTGTTGCGTCGGATGCGGTTGCGCAGCTCGGTGCGGTCTTTCCAGCGACCGCGCAGATGGTCGAGGCACTCGGCGTAGCCGATCGCGGCGCCGGCTGTTCGGGAGAAGCCGCACTCGTCGTGGATCCGCCTCGTCTCTTCGACGAGGCCGTCGTCGAGCATCTGCTCCGTGCGCACCTTGACGCGGTCGTGGAGTTCCTCGCGGCCGCGCGTGATCCAGACGACCTTGCAGTCACGCGCCCAGCCCTCTTGTTCGAACTGCTCTTGCTGGCTGGAGATCGTCTTGCCGGTCAGCTCGAACACCTCCAGCGCGCGCACGATCCTGCGGATGTCTTTGCGGTGGATCCGCGACGCGGCCTCAGGATCATGCACCAGCAGCTCTTCGTGTAGCGTGCCTGGCGCTTCGCGTTCTCGCTCTTCGAGCCTGCGGCGCACCGCCGGGTCTGCTTGGGGCCCCTCCATCATGCCCTTGAAGAACGCCATCAAGTAGAGCGGCGTGCCGCCGACGAACAGGGCTTCGCGGCCGGCCGCGCGCAGCTCGTCGAGCTTCTGCTGGGCGAGCCTGCACCAGCGCGCGGTGTCGAAGGTCTCGTCTGGGTCGACCAAGTCGATGAGGTGATGCGAGACCCGCGCGCGCTCGGCGACCGTCGGCTTAGCGGTGCCGATGTCCATACGGCGATACACCGCCATCGAATCCATCGACACGATCTCGCGCCCAGTGCGGGCCGCGAGCTCTAAGGCTAGCTTGGTCTTGCCCGAGGCGGTGGGGCCGGTGACGACCCAAAGCGGGGCCGCTGTCGAGGTTTCTTGTGGGCGGTCGCTCAATGGGGGGAAGTTAGCCGCTCTGCTCTTCCGCGTCGCGCCCTGGATCGGTACGTTCTTCGCCAAACCCTGCTGATGATCGCGCTCCTCTCAGATATTCACGGCAACACCGAGGCGTTGAGCAAGTGCCTCGCCGAGGTCGAAGCTTTATCTCCGGACCGGATGATCTGCCTCGGCGACGTCATCGGCTATGGGCCGAATCCGCGAGAGTCGCTGCGCATGGTGATCGACTGCTGCGAGTTCTCGATGCTCGGCAACCATGAGCACGCCGCGATGTTTTACGCGTCGGACTTCAACCCGCGCGCGCGGCAAGCGATTGACTGGACCAGAGATCAGCTCAACCGCCGCGACTGCTCGCGGGAAGAGAACATGCAGTTTTGGAACTATCTGGACGGGATGAAGAAAGAGCACCGAGAGGCGTCGATGTTGTTCGTCCACGCCTCGCCGCGCGACCCGGTGCGCGAGTACATGGTGCCGCGCGACGTGGCGGATAAGCAGAAGATGGACGAGTGCTTCGCTGAGATGGGCGACGCGAACTTGTGCTTCATCGGCCACAGCCACGTGCCCGGGATCTTCACTAAGTCCGGTGAGTTTTTGACGCCTGCCGACGTCGGCATGGAGTGGCAGGTCGATCAGCCTGCGATCGTGAACGTCGGTTCGGTCGGTCAGCCACGTGACGGGGACCCGCGCGCGTCTTTCGCGACCTACGACGGCGACGGCGCGAACGGGGTCGTGCGGTTCTATCGGACCGAGTACGACGTCGAGGCGACCATGCAAAAGATTCGCAGCATCGAAGAGCTGCCCGACTACTTGGCCGATCGACTGGCCGAAGGCCGCTAGCCGCTTGTTTATGCGGCGCCGACGGTTCGATTTGTCTGCCTGACTTTTCTACGCGCTGGTGCGCGCTTTGACTCTCTATGACGACTGTATTCCGCGCCCTGATATCGTTGCTGTGTCTGTCTACGCTCGCGCTCGCGCAGGGCGAGACCGGCGTCAATAAGGAGTTCGGGACTCCTGGCGAGGTTGGGAGCTTCCGCGCTCGCCTCATCAAGCGCTCCGCAGGCATCCGCTGGCTGCAAGCCTCGGATCACTTCAAAGACATGGCGGCGAAGGACCGCTTCGCCGCGGCTGAGGCTGATAATCGCGACGACATCCCGACCGGCGACTTCCTGTTGCTGCTCGACAACACCGACCACGCGTTACGCCTCTTCCAGCCAGAGAACAGCCCGTTCGCCAAAGACCCCGCGGACGCTGACTGGCAGCTCGTCATGGGCGAGGACAGCGTCAAGTTCGTGCTAGATGACGGCGCGGGCCTCGTGCTGGAGAAGACGCTCCGCCACGCCCCATCACAGCGCGGATTTGTCGTCGAGTTGACGCTCCGCAACACGGGCTCCGATGCGACTGGCACGCAAGAGTTCACGCTGCTCGGCCCTGCGCTCGTCGCGCGGAAGACCAGCGGTCTGGTCGGTGACGTCGCGGTCTCGATCGCGGCGACGCTCGACGGCGCAGAGGTGCACCGCAAGTCCACAGAGATCACCGAGCCTTATCGCTTCGACGTGTCGCCTGAGCAGCTGCGCTTCGCCGGGAGCAGCAACCGCTTCTTTGGCGCATTCGTCTATCCGATGGATGACTTCAGCCGTGGCGCGATGACCGGGATCGAAGCCCGCAGCGTCGCCCCGCGGCGTGACGCGCCGGGCGACAACTTGACCTCGAGGGTGCGCTACGGCCTGAAGTTTGACGTGCCGCAGCGCGGCGCGGAGAGCACCGCGTCCTTCGGTCTCTATATGGGCCCGAAGTCGTTCCGGGTGTTCGACACGCTGGAGGACCCCGAGCGCTTCGCGCCGATCCTCGACGTCGACCTCGAGCCGATGTGTTGCTTCGAGATCCCAGGCGGGCGCTTCATGGCGAAGTTCCTGGTCGGCTTGCTCGGCACCTTCTACGACTTCTTGGGCAACTGGGGCTTCGCCATCATCTTGCTGACGATCCTCGTGCGCGGCAGCATGTTCCCGCTGAACTTCCGGATGCAGAAGTCGATGCGGGCCTATGGCAGCAAGATGGCCAAGCTCAAGCCGCAGCTAGAGGCGCTCAAGACTCGCTACGCCGACGATCAAAAGGCCTATCAGCAGGCGATGATCCAGTTCCAGCGAGAGCACAAGATCATGCCGCCGATCGGTGGGTGTCTGCCCATCTTCCTGACGATGCCGATTTACCTCGGCTTGTTCACTGGGCTGCGCACGGCTTACGACCTGCGCCAGGAGCCGTGGATGTTCTGGATCAATGACCTCAGCGTCAGTGACCAGCTAGCGACGCTGGGATTTTGGCCCGGCGAGTTCAACCTGCTGCCGCTGCTCTGGATGGGGCTCTTTATCTTTATGACCTTGCGCCAGCCGCTGCCGACCGACCCTCAGCAGCGCCAGATGCAGATGATGATGCGGTTCATGCCCATTCTGTTCGGCGTGATGCTCTACAGCTACGCATCGGCGCTGCTGCTCTACATGGTGACTTCGATGCTCTGGTCGCTCGTAGAGAGCGCGATCGTCAAGAAGATCCTTGGCCCGATCGACCCCAACGCGGGCGCGATGGCGCCGACGCCGATTTGAGCCGCCTGCTCCGCGCGCAGCGGCTCAGGTCGGCAACAGGAAGTCCAGTTGGAGCGTGCCGTCGGCGCGGCGACGCGCGGTCGCTTGTCCGCGGTGTCCGTGGACGACGGTTTGCGCGAGGAAGAGGCCCAAGCCGTGGCTCTGCCCGCGGATGAGTCGCTGCGGGTAGAAAGGCTCGAACGTGTTGGGTAGCCGCCACGTCGAGAGGCCTTGGCCGCGCGCGATCAAGCGGATCCGCTGAGCGTTCTCCGTTGCCTCAACCTGGAGGTGGCTGTGGGTGACCAGGGCTGCTACTTCGTCGGCGAACTGAACGATCGCGTTGACGGCCAGCGTCAACTGGTCGAGATCACCTCGCACGATCAGCTCGCCAGCAGGCATCTCGATGGTCGCACAAGTAGTCTCCGGAGCGCGCCCCTGAATCGCGTGCGTAATCAAAGCCGCGAGGTCGACGCGGCTGTTGCCTGCTGGGCCGTCAGCCGCTTGCGATAGGAGCCGTAGCCGATCGACGGCCGCCTGGATGCGCTTGAGGCCGTTTAGGGCGGCGTCGACTTGGCCACAGCGCTCGTTGTCCGCGCGCGGATCGAACTGCGCTCTGAGCAGCTGTAGGTGACCGGAGACGAACATCAGCGGGTTGTTGATCTCGTCGGCGAGTCCGTGCGCGAGATCGACGAACAGCTCGGGCCGTGGGCGGTCGCTGTCGTGCAGGAGCCGCTCCAACGTCGCTGCGAGTTGTCCCGGCATATCGGGATAGACGATCAGCTCCGCTGACAAGCGCGCCGAGACAGAGCCCATCAAGACCTCGCCGTCTGCGTCTGTGACGACGCCGACCGTGAGCGCTGGCCAAAGTCGCTGCAGGAGCTTGATCGCGCCGATGTCTTCGCTCGGGCTTTGTTCGAATCGCACCAGCAACACATCGGGCTGAAAGTTCATCAGCGCCTCGGTGTCGCCGACTACGGAGGTGAGCGGGCGCACTTCGGGCCCTAGCGGTAGTTGGCGAAGGTCGCCGACTAGGCGCTCGTCGACTTGGCCGACGACGGCGATGCGAACGGGTCGTTCCATGAATGGGGCGGCCAACACAAACCCTCGGCGGAGCTTGCAGTAGGTGGGGTCAGGACAGGCTAGGCGAGTATTGGTCCGGTGTCACCATAGCCTAGCGGAACCGTTGGCTAGCTGGGCTCATGGGCGGCATGCGCAGGTGACGATAAATCGGACCGTGACGCATGACAGCGAAGACCTGACGCAGTCCGAGAGGACCGTAACTCTGGCGCGAGCACGGCTACATGTAGTCGAAGGGCCCGTGCCATCGGCTGACGACGCCACGGACTTGCCGCCGATCCGTCTCCGGCGGGAGTTCAAGGGCCTGACGGTCGCGGACTTGCACACGGAGGAAGTGGCGCTGCTGCTACCGGGCCAAGTCTGCTCTGCATTGGAGCATATCGAGCTTGGTGACCTCGCGGCCGCTGAGCGCGCGCTACCGGGGCAGCTTGCTACGATCATCGAAGGCCCCGGGCACGCTCGATCATCGCGCGTTCTCCAGGCGGGTGTCGCCGCGCTTTTCGCTGTCTTTGTCGCCGTGACCTTTTGGCTGCTGGTCTGACGGAGTCAATTGTCGCTCGCACAACCGCCGCCTCAAGCGCACTATGCCGAAATAAGCTGTGACCGAGATCAACCGCACCAAGGATCATGAGACCCCGATGGGCGCCGTCGCCGCCGAAGGCGCCGTCGCCGCCGAAGGCGACGTCGTCCCGGGACTCAGCGTGGTGGTGCCGATCTACAACGAGCGAGATAACGTCGAGCCACTCCACGAGGCGCTGACGTACGCTATGCAACAGCTCAACCGCAGCTATGAGGTGGTGTTTGTCGACGACGGGAGCGACGACGGTTCTCGCGACATCATGCGTCGGCTCGCCGCGAACGACCCGCACCTGCGCTTAGTGTTTTTTCGCCGGAACTACGGCCAGACTGCGGCCATGGCGGCAGGATTCCGTGCTTGTCGTGGTCGGACCGTTGTCTCGATGGACGGTGACCTACAGAACGATCCGGCAGACATCGGCCGCTTGGTCGAGAAGCTCGAGGAGGGCTATGACGTCGTCTGCGGGTGGCGCCGCAACCGCAAGGACCGCGTCGCGACGCGCCTGCTGCCGTCGCGGATCGCCAACTTCTTGATCGCGCGTGTGACGGGCGCCCGAATCCACGACACCGGCTGCTCGCTCAAGGTCTATCGCAGCTGGGTCGTGCGTTCGTTGCACCTCTACTCTGACATGCACCGATTCCTCGCCGCGCTAGGCGTCGGTCTCGGCGCACGCATCACGGAGTTGCCGGTGCGCCACCACGCGCGTCGCGCTGGGGTCTCAAAGTACGGCCTCGCGCGCGTGTTTCGCGTGCTCGCAGACCTCGTTGGCATCAAGATGCTGATCGAGTTCGCGGCTCATCCGATCCGGTGGTTCTCGTTGTTGGCGCTGCCGATGTTGGGCCTCTCGGGGCTGCTCTTCTTGCTCGGCTTCGTGAAATACACACGCGAAGGCTTCAAACTTTTTGGCGACACGGACATGGCGGCGGTCGCAGCTGGGTCGGTTGCGCTCTTGGTCACCATGAACGTCTTCTTGCTCGGCTTCCTCGCGGAGTTGCAGGTTAAGGTGTCGAAATTCTTCCGTCAGCGTATCTCCGTGACCGCAAAGGAGGCTGCGCGATGAGCGGTGCGTCGCTGCAGACGGGGCCCCGGCACGTCGAGTCGGCTGATGACAGCGGGCCGCTGGTGTCCGTGGTCATTGCCGTCACCGAGGCGGGCGCCGATCCACGCGAGGTGGTCGAAGGGTTCGGCGCGGCGCTGAACGCTGGCGGTTACGCCAGCGAGTTTGTGATCGTGCTCGATGGTCCTGTAGGGCGCTATGAGCATGAGCTTCGCGAGCTAGGCGAGCAGTGGAACTTGCACGTGGTGGCGCTGGAGGGCGGCGGGCTCGGCGAGTCCATCGCCCTCTCGGCTGGCGTCGCGAAGGCGAGCGGCGACCTCGTCGTCAACGCGCCGCCTTACCTACAGATTGAGCCTGACGACGTGATCGACGTGGTCAAGGCGCTCGAGGCCGGCGCAGATTGTGTCGCGACGTGGCGTGATCGGCGGGTTGATCCGTGGCTAAATCAGCTGCAGTCGCGGCTGTTTAACAGGGTCTTGCGCGTGATCATGAAGGCGCCCTTCCACGACCTGAACTCGGGAACGCGGGGTTTCCGCCGCCAAGTGTTGGAGGAGGTCGCGGTCTACGGCGAGCTATACCGCTTCTTGCCGGTGTTAGCTGCGCGCCAGGGCTTTCGCGTCGTCGAGGTGCGGACGCGACACCGCGAAGAGAAGGGGCGCTCGGGCTTTTACGGAGTCGGCGTCTACCTGCGGCGGATGCTCGACATCCTCGCGATCACCTTCATCACGCGCTTCACGCAGCGTCCGCTGCGATTCTTTGGGTATCTGGGCTTCGGCGCGATCGCGATCGGCGCGCCGATCGCGCTGTGGTATCTGTATGAGCGGCTGTTCCTCGACCAGTCCCTCGCTGACAAGCCTGCGTTCGTGATGAGCGCCATCCTCGCGGCGTTCGGGGTGCAGTTGATCGGTTTCGGCTTGATCGGTGAAATCATCATCTTCACGCAGGCGCCTAACCTGCGCGAATATAAGGTCGGCGAGGAGCATGGCGGCTCCACTCCGGCGGGGCCGTTGCCTGAGGGTAAAGAGGATGAGCAGCAGCCCGTCGGCCGGGCTGACGACTTCGTCGAGCAGAGCGCGGCGTCGAAGGGTGCGGAGGTCGCGCGCCCTGCGGAGCTACCAGTCCGCGTGCGCGAACTGCTACCCGGAGAGGACGCGCGCTGGGACGCCTTCGTCGCGCGTCATCCACACGGGACCTTCTTTCACCGGACCGGCTGGGCACGAGCCGTGCAAGAGATGTTCCGTCATCATCCGCACCACCTCGTGGTCGAGCAGGGGCGCAAGTGGCTCGGCGTGTTGCCTCTCTTCTTGGTGAAGAGCCCGTTCTTGGGGCGGAACCTGGTGAGCGTCCCGTACTCGGTCTATGGCGGCGCGCTGGCGATGGGCGACGACGCGTATCAGCTACTTATCAAGCGCGCGAAGGAGCTCGGTCAGGAGCTCGACGCTGGCTACGTCGAGTTGCGGCACCTCGAGGAGCGGTCTGTCGAGCTCGAGCGATCAGACCTGTATGTGACGTTCCGTTGCGAGCTGCCTAGAGATCCTGCGGAGGTGATGGCCCGGATCCCTAAGAAGCGTCGCGCTGAGGTGCGCGCCGCGCGCGAGCCGCAGGCGCCGGCCCGCGAGAAGCGACGCGAGTCGTTCGGTATCAAGGTGACAGCGGACGGCTCCGCTGAGGAGCTCTTTGAGCTGTTCGCGCATAACAAGCGACGGCTCGGTTCACCGAGTCTGCCGCTGCGCTGGTTCCAGGCATTACGCGACGAGTTCGGTAAGTCGGTCGTGATCCATCGGGCGATTGAGCCTGGCGGTCGGACGATCGCAGCCGTCATGTCCTTCACCTTCAAGGACACGGTGTACGCCTACTACTCGGGCGCGCTCGACGAGTTCAACCACACCGGCGTCAACAACTTTATCTACTGCGCCGTTATGGAGTGGGCCGTAGAGAACGGATATCGCCGCTTCGACTTTGGTCGCAGTCGGATCGGCTCGGGGCCGGCGAAGTTCAAGACCAACATGGGCTTCAAGCCCGAGCCGTTGCACTACGACTACCTGCTGCTCGGAGACGGCGCGAAGCTTCCGGAGTTTCACCCGAGCAATCCGAAGTTGGCGTTCCCGCGCCGGCTGTGGTCTAGGCTCCCGTCGGCGCTTTGCAATCGCCTCGGCGCGAGGCTCTCCCGATACCTGCCATGATCTGAGCGCGCCGCGCCGCTGGGGCCGTTGGCGTCAAGCGCCTTGCCCGCTACGTTTTGCTGGTCATGAGCGATCCGCAGAGGTCAGAGTTTGAGCACACTCGCTGGTCCCCGGGGCTGATCGGATTCTATTTGAGCTGCGCTGGCGTCGCGCTCGGGGCGACGATCGCCGGCGGCAGCCACTTCTTCTTTGAGAAGCTGGGCGGCACCATCTTTGGTGCTTCGATGTCAGGTGTGAGCTGCGTCACCTGCTACTTTTCGCTACGCGCTGCGCGGCGTCCCTCAGGGCCCGGAGGCCGCGGGGCTAGCTAGCCGACCAGCCAGTCAGCTGCTGCTGCTAGGTCAGCGCACTCATGGTCTGGATCGCAGTCGTGCGCGCGCAGTCGCTCACGCTGAGCTTCGATCGGCTTTCCGCTGCGAACCAACACCTTTTGTATCGGCAGGCCTTTTGCCATCAGCAGGTCGCGCGCGCTGTCGCCGATGACGACCGCGTCATCGAGCGAGACGCCTAGCGGGCCGAGCAGCGCGCGGGCATGATGCAGCAGGCCGGCCTTGGGCTTCCGGCAGTCGCAGTCTCGCCGGTAGCCAGGGTCGCCGCCTTCGGCGTCCGGATGGTGAGGACAGTGCAGATAAGCGAGCGGGATCCGGCCCAGTTGATCGTGGAGGGCTTCGTGAATGCGCGCCAAGTCGCGTTCGGAGAAGTAACCGCGGGCGATGCCGCTTTGGTTGGTGGTCACGACGCAGCGGAAGCCTGCAGCTGCCAGCTTGCGGATCGCGTCGGCGGCGCCCGGCAGCAGCACCAGCTGGTCAGGGGCGCTGCAGAAATCGACCTCGCGGTTGATGGTGCCGTCCCGGTCGAGGAACGCAGTGCGCGTCACTTGTCAGCTTCCTGCTCGTCACGGCGCGATGCGAGCAGGTCGAAGCCGAGCCGCGGCTCGTCGTCGCGTTGCAGGCGCACGTGGAGTTCCCTGGGCAAGAGTGCTCCGCGAATACCCAGCGGCAGCACGAAGTCTCCAGCAGTCCAGAAAAATGGCAGCGGCGCTACCACCACCTCGAAGGCGCCGTCGATCAGCTTTGAGGTGTAGCCCTCGGTTTGCTGATAGAGCCTTCGATTGGCCGCGCGGAAGCCGTCCTTCTCTAGGCGGACGCTGCGGTCTGAGCCGAAGTTGCCGCCGATCGCGAGGACGCGCGGGGTTGTATGGCCGGTGTCGACCCCGTCGACGAAGATGCTCGCGCCGGGCGGCTCACTCGAGATCAGCACGTTCTCCTCCTCTAGCCAGGCCACACAAGATGTCAGGCAGGCGAGGGGCAGCGTGAGCAGGGTCAGGAAGCGGCGCCGGGTCATATCTGGGATTCTATCGGCTTTCGGGGGTGGGAAACCCACCCAGGTGTCGAGTCCTGGGCTTCGTTCTTGCGGGTTCATCCGGTAGCATCGTGGCAACGCCACGTTTGGTCATGTGGCGAGTCGCTGGAAATCCGGTCAACTCCAAGGTCAGGTCAAACCAATGGTCACCCGCCGATTCGGGGACGCAGGCGCGTCCACGTTCCGTTCGTCGCTCGTCACGCCGCTCTTCTTGAGCGCCGCTCTGCTCGCCCAGGCGCCGATATCGTCGCCTCCCGGGCAGGCTGCTGAGGTCGCACCCGAGCAGTCGCAGCAGGAGCCGTCGTCGGAGTCGCAAGATGCTGCGCCGATCTACGGCAAGGTCCTAACGGCGGACGCTCGTCTACGCTGTTGGCCGGGCGAGGTCGTTGCTCCGCCGGTCTTTGAGGACGTCCTCAAGCAGGATCAGGTGGTGCAGCTCGGCGAGCAGCAAAACGGCTTCCGTTGTGTCATGCTGCCGCTCGGCCCGATTGGTTACGTCAGCAAGCGGTTTGCTGCCATGGCCGATGACGGAACCGTCACAACCAGCGGCGCGAAGGTGGCCTTCCGCTACCGCCCACGCACGAGCGAGGCGCCCGTCGATCAGCTGGTTAAGGGCACCAAGGTGCACGTCATCGGGGAGCGAGAAGATTGGTTTCAGGTCCGCGTCGCCGGCATCAAGGCCTGGATCGCTAACGCTGAGGTCGAGGAGGTGCCGAGTGACGCCGCGAACGTCGCGGCATACGAGGCGTTCGTTGCCGAGACCAACAAGCAGCCGCAGGGCCGACTCGACGCGATCGCAGCAGCGGCAAAGCAGCGAGAGCTCGAGCGCGTCGAGATGGAGGCCGTCACGGGCGTCGAGTCCGCGTTCGCGGCCGAGATGCAAAAGCCCACAGGCCAGCAGCGATTCGCTCCGCTAATGACGGCGTTGAGCAGGGTCGAGTCGGGCTTGCAAGAGAAGGGGGCCGCGCGCACAGCTGCGGCTTCGCTGCGTAAGCGGATGGAGACCCAGCAGTGGGTCAATGAGGCGACGCAGATCGCGCAGGAGGAGCCTCCGAAGGGCGCGCCGTCGGCGCGCGGTGAGACCCCGAAGGATCGCCTTGGGCGTTTTGAGGCGATCGGTTGGCTGCGTTACCAGAGCCAGCTCGCTCAGCCTGGGTACTATTATCTAGAGAAGGGGGGGCGCCGTCAGTTCCGCCTCTCATGCAATACGGGGCGTTTTGACCTCGCGCTCTTTGTCGATCGCGAGGTCGGCGTAATCGGTCCGCGTCGGAGTCCGCTGGGTGAAGTCATGAGCACGCTCGACGTCGAACGCATCGAGGTGCTCGGCAGCAACCGATAGCCCGCGACCGCGACGATGCGGCGCTGCCCATAACATGGGGCGTTGGTCGCGCCGTTATCATCGTGGAGTTCGCGGCCACAGCGGCGCGGTGTCGGTAGCCGAAGAAGGTAGAGACCTTCTTATGCCGACATATCTTGGAATTGCCGCGTTGCTCAGCGTCGCCCTAGGCGTGACCGGAGGCGCGGGCGCGCAGCGCCCTGCGCCCATGGCGGAGGTCGCAGCTTTGAAGGCGCCGTCAGCTTGGCTCGACGAGGGCTTCGGATTGTTGGAGCGCGAGGACCCATTAGCCGCGTGGCGGGTCTTCTATGCTGCCCAGCCGATAGGCGCCGAGCTTGTCGAGCGCAGCCTCGGCCTCGGCCGTTCTTATCTGATGCTCGACGACGCAGATCGCGCCATCGAGCTCGGTGAGTTAGCTGTCGTAGCGGCGCCCGAGCGTCAGGACGTGATGGCATTGACCGTGCGCTCGTTGATCCGGTCTAGGCGCTTTGATGATGCGGCCCGGCGGTCGCGGAGGTATGTCGCGCGTTCTGCTGCGCCGACCGCCGACCTGCTTGCGGCGCGAGGCTCTGCGCTCTACCGGGTTCACCGCCCGAGCGACGCCGCAGACTTCTACCGTCGCGCAGTGGCGCTTGATCAGGATCACGCGGAGGCTCATCTCCGACTCGGTACAGGGTTGTCAGACCCGGTGGTGGTCTCTATCCCAGCCGCGTTGCGCGACGCCGTCGAGGCGATCGGCGGCGGGCAATTACCGCAGGCAATTGATCTGCTCCAGCTCGTCCTTCATCAGCACCCGGGGCATCCGATCGCGCATCGACTGCTGGGAGAGTCGCTGTTCGCCGGCCGGGCCGCATCTTCTATGGCGATGCAGAACGACGCGTTTCGCCGCGTTGCGCAGAGCATGCCCGCCCCCAAAGTCGACGAGGTCCGTCTCATTGGCTTTGTGCCGGCTTATGGAGCGATTTCGGAAAGCCGGCGGCGCGTCGTCGCGCGGATCGCGGCGGTGTTCGGGAGCCGTCTGCAGAAGCTGGTCCAGGTCGGTGGGCGACATGACTTGCTCGTTGAGCTCGAGCGCACGACGGACGCCGCTGCGCGGCGCAACCTGCGAGGTCGTCGGACGTTTGACGGACGCGTGTGGGATGACGTCCGCGGTGTCGGTGGGCTGCGTGCCGCGACTGGGATCGAAGCTCTCGACGAAGCCGCCGCTTTTGGGTTCGACACCTTCGCGCATGAGGTCGCGCATCAAGTCCACTTCTTCACCTTCTCGCCATTGGAGCGTGCGCGGTTACGCGCGCTGTACAAGCTCGCCATATCAGAGCACCGTTGCCTTGATTACTACGCTGCGAGCAATGAGGCCGAATACTTCGGACAGGGCGTAGAGGCGTATGTCAGCCTCGCGAAGCGACCAGGTAGTGAGACCACCCACGGGCATACGCGTTGGGAGCTCAAGCGCGTTGACCCGAAATTGTATGCCTTCATCGAGGGCCTCGTGGACTTTGATCCCCTCCGGGACGCTGCCCGAAGACAGCGTCTACTGACGGCATCCGTGGAAGTAGCGATCCGGTGTGGCCGCCCCGCCGACGCACTCGTCGCGGCGAGTATGTTGGAGCCTAGCGCTGCGCGAGTGGAGCTCCTGGCGGCCGCCGAGAAGGTTCAGCATGAGCTGCGACTGCGCTGATCGTCGCCGCCGGTGGGCTGCTGCTCGCCTCCGGGTGCCTGCATGGGACGCATCGAGCCGACGTCGTCGGCGACTAGACGGCGGCAGCGCCTCGAGCTACTTGGTGAGCCGCGCCTGAGCGGCGCAGGCTTGAACTACTGTAGAGCTTCGGAGTTCACGACTTCAGCTTGCGGAGATTGCCGCTACGCTTCGATCGATCGCGATGCGATGCTGTTGTTGATTGGCAGCGCCGCACGCGCCGCGTACGGTTCATCAGCTCAGCCATGCCCCGCGCCTCAGACTCCACGATCGATCCTGCTCAGCCGTTCGCGAGGCGTCATTGGGTTTGCATCTTGATCGTTACCGCGGTCGGGGCTGCGTTGCGCTTCTGGGGCTTGGGCGAGTGGTCATTCTGGGTCGATGAGGGTCATACGTGGCGCGACGCGACGATGCCATTGACCGGCGAGAACGGATTCTTAGCGACCGACCGCGTACGGTACGGGGTGCCGTTCTTGCTGCTCAGGCTGCTGCTCGGCCTCGGGTTGGTCGGTTACGACGAGGGATCAGTGCGGCTGCCGTTCACGATCATCGGGATCTTGACGGTGCCGGCTATGGCGATCTGCGGGCGGCGCTTGGTGGGCGCTTGGCCCGCAGTGATCGCGGCGTCGCTTCTCGCGATCAACCCCTGGCATATCTTTTGGAGCCAGAACGCGCGCGGCTACGGGTTGGCGCTGCTGATGTGCGTGGTCGCTGCCCACCGCGCTTACCGATGGCGCGAATCAGGCGGCATCCTAGACCTGCTGCTGCTGTTCGCTGCGATCGCCCTCGCAGCGTCAAGTCACCCGACGGCGCTGATGCTCGCGGCCGGCTTCTTTGGGTATCTCGTGGTGCGCTGGGGTATCGCGCGCACCACCTCGTACAGTCCGCTGTCGATCGCTGTGGTCGCGGGATTGGTCCTGCTCGCGGTGGTCGGGCTGCCGTTGCTGGTCGGCGAAATGAACGCGCGCGGTCTGCTGCCCTTTAGCGGGTTCATGAAGGCCAAGGCGAACCCTTCGCTGCGGCACTTCGTCGAGACGACGCTGTTCTATTTTCGGCCGTCGATTTTGCTTAGCGCCTTCTTGGCGATGCTGGTAGCGCCGCGCGTCTTGGGTCGTGACCGTGGGCTCTTTTTGATCTGTATGGCGGTCGTGCCGCTGTTGGTTTTGACCGGGATCAGCGCCAGCCTGGTCAAGGTGACTGCGCGATACGGGCTGTGCGCGCTGCCGGTGATCTTGTGGCTCGTGGCGGTCTTGATAGAGCAGGTGGCTGTGCGTCTTCGAGCAGTATCGATGCCGTTAGCGCTCATGCTGCCCTGCGCCCTCGCCGTAGACTCGGTGCGGCTGGACGTCGCATACTTCATGACTCAGCACGGCCATCGCGCCCGTTGGCGCGAAGCTTCAGAGTTCGTGAAGGTCGCGGCCTCAGAGCGCGGCTTTGACGGCGTCTATGCCGTGACCATCAACGAGCCAGCGGTCGATTACTACCTCCGCCCGAAGCACTGGTTCTTGATGGACCATGACCCTCACCCTGGTTATCGAGTCAGGGTCTTGCTCGGCTTGACCATCGACGGAGGCATCGCCACGGGGGGCGAGAAGCTCCACGATCCAGGGGCGCGGCCGCATCTCCAGTGGCTCCGTGATCAGTGCGGTCCGCGTGACTTGCTCGCGGTGATGGTAAAGATGCCTGAGCTGCGCGAGCAGGACCCAAGCGGCGAGTTCGAGGCGCTCTTAAAGCGTGATTTCTCGTTGGCGCTGCACCTGCCTTGCTGGGTCGGGCCGAAGGACGAGAGCATCTACGTCTATCTGCCACATTGAGGCCTCTGGCGACGTCGATGAGGAGTTCCTTGCAGGCTGAGGGGAAGCGGTCGATTATTGCTGCATGTCAGTGATCAAGCTCCTCTCCGCGGTCTCCTCGGCTTTACTCGCAGCCAATCTCTCGTGTCAGGAAGGGGATTCGTCGAAGCCCTCTGCTGACCAAACCGCCACGCCTAGCGATTTCGCCCGTTTCGTGACGGTCGGCGACGGCGGGCACTTCGACACCTCGATCACTAGCTATGAGCGGGACGGCGTCGAGGTGGTCCTTTATGGCGCTGTGCACATCGCTGATCGGGCCTGCTACGTGAAGCTCAACGAGCGCTTTCGTGGCTGCGATGTCTTGCTCTACGAGCTCGTCGCAGAAGAGGGCGTGCGGCCGTCAAAGAACCAGGCGCGCGGAGGCTTCAATCCGATCGGCATGCTTCAGCAGGCGTTGAAGAGCGGCCTCCAGCTCAGTTTCCAGCTCGATGAGATCGACTATGGAGCCGAGAACTTTGTGCACGCTGATATGACGCCGCAGGAGTTTGAATCGAGTATGGCCGAGCGAGGCGAGAGCCTCTTCTCCATCATGTATCAGATGATGTTAGACGGAGCAGATAAGCAGCGTGAGCAGTCATCCAAGGGTGAGGCGCCGGTCGAGATTGACTACGTGAAGGCGTTCCGGACCGGGGAGGGGCGGCATATGATGCGCATGACTTTCGCTCAGCAGCTCGAGTCGATGGAGGTGATGGCAGCTGGCGGCGAAGGATCGACGCTGCTCGAGGGTCGGAACGAGAAGTGTCTCAAGGTGCTGCGTCGCGAGATCGAAAACGGTCACAAGCGGATCGGGATTTACTACGGCGCCGCGCACTTGCCCCATATGGAGCGGCGCCTCGTCGAGGACATGGGGTTCCGAAAGGTGAAGCACGAGTGGCTGCAAGCGTGGGATTGCACGCGGCGCGCTGACAGTGAGGTCCCGCTCAGTGACATCGCGACGCGCCGGACCTGTAAGCTCCAGCTGATCAAGCTCGCGAAAGCGGGTAAGGCGTGGCGCGCGGTTAAGGGCGCCGACGCAGAGCCGCCAGCGGATGCGCGTCAAGTCGCCGAGCTCGATGCCCCGGGCGTAAAGGTCTACACCGGACCGTTCGTTGATCCTTGGGGTACGGCCTATCGGGTCGAGAAGCGGCCAGGTAAGCAGCTATGGCAGGCGCTCAGCGCTGGCCCTGATAAGCAGTTCGGCACTAAAGACGACCTCAAGATGCGCGAGCCGTCTTGGTAGCCTCTGCTAGTCGGAGGTCGGTAGAGCGCGGCTACCAGCCTGATTGCGCTCCGAGCTGCTTGATCGACGATTTGGCGTCGGCTGCGTTCCAGGTCGTCCAGTAGGCGAGCCTAGTGATCGCCTCCATCGCCGGGTAGTCCAGCTTGTCGGCGTGATCGGTGACTTGGTGGTAGTCCGGGTGCTCGCCGTCGCAGAAGAACACCACCGGGATGCCATTCCTCGCGAAGTTGTAGTGGTCGCTGCGTTCGTAGTAGGTGTCGCCGCTCGTAAATGAGACGCCGAAGTTCTCACCCAGTTTCACCGCGTCTTTGACTAGCGATGAGTACTTCGGGTGGGCGTGGCTTGGCGTGATCTGCATGAGCAGCTCGTCGCCGTCACGGCCGGCGCGGCCGATCATGTCGATGTTGACGTTGGCGACGATGCGATCTTTCGGCCACGTCGGGTTGTCCGCGTAGTACGACGAGCCCCACAGGCCGAGCTCTTCGCCGCTGACGGAGAGGAAGATGACCGAGCGGGCTGGCCGCTTCTGCGCCGTCGCGAACGCTTCCGCGAGCTCGAGCAGCCCTGCCGTGCCCGATGCGTTGTCGTCGGCGCCGTTGAAGCGGTCACCGTCGATGCGGGTGCCGACGTGGTCATGGTGGGCAGAGATGACGATCGCCTGTGACTTTTTGCTCGTCCCTTCCAATACGGCGCAGACGTTCGCGGCCTTCGCCTTGCGTTGGGCCTGCACCTGGATCTTCAGGCTGGCGGTCGCCTTCTCGTTTTGCATGTGCGCCAGCAAGGCATCACTGTTTGTCCGGTTAAGGATGAACAGCGGCACCCGCACCGGGGGGCGTGAGGGTCGGTTGAAGCTCATCACGCCGTGGTCGGGTAAGAGGCCGCGATAATTTAGCGTGTTGGCGAGCGACGCGCGGTCGTCCATCAGGCAGACGACCGCGGCCTTCACGCCGGCTCGCTGGAGATTGCGCGCGATCTGCGCATAGCGCTGGACGGCCTGCAGGTCGCCGCCGACGCCGCCGCGGGTCGCGCCGCGCTCGATCACAATCACCGGGATCCGTCCCTTGAGGCCGCCGGGCAAGGTCGCGCCGTTGCCGCAGTTCACCAGCCGCCCACGGAGGCTGACTTTGTCTTTTTCGCTGCTGTGCAGCACCGCAAAGCCTGCCTCATGAACGCGGGCCTTGCCGAACTTGAGCCCGGTCGTCTTGTGGAGGATGAGCCGCTCGAGGGGGTATTCCTGCAGGAACTTGCGCTTGTCACCGAGCGGCTTCAAGCCGAGCTTCTTGAAGTGCGCGGCGACGTAGTCTGCGGTGTCACGCTGTCCTTGGCTGGCGGTGTGTCGACCGCCGCGCTCGTCGCTCGCTAGCCAGTATGCGTGGGCGCGCAGGCCGTCACGATCAATCGCTTCCATACCTGCGGGTGCTCCTTGCGGCGCCGAGGCTGGATCGCCGAGGCCGGGCAGTGCGTCGCTCGCGGTCTGCCCCGCTGCGAGGGCTGTGAGCAAGGTCGCCGCGAAGGTCAGGTGCATGCCGCTCATGCTGACATGTTAACGCCTCGCTAGTCCAGTTGGCTCGATGAGTTGAGTACGCGCCGCAGGCGCTGCTCGTCGGCCTGCACGGTGATCGTCTTGGTGTCAGAAGGCACGACCGCACCAGCAGGGAGCCCCTTGGGCTTACGCACGTTCTTACGGAACGTGTAGATCACGTCGATGCGTGGCTCACCGCGGGCCTTGCTGAAGTGCACCGCGAGCGTCGCCGCGTCGAGCAGCGTCTCAAGGCTCGCGGTCTTGTGTCGCGGTAGCCGGATGACGACGTGAGATCCTGGGCGACCGCCGCCGACGTGCAGCCAGAGGTCGTTGCCGTTGGCGAAGCGCATCGTCAGCTCATCATTTTGGTTGTTGTTCCGCCCGACGAAGATCGGATATCCCTCGGCTGAAGCAAACCGTCGGTAGGGGACGGCGGCGTCCTTACGTTGACCGCTGTGTTTCTTCTTCGTCTGGGGCTTGGGGAGCAACTCCATCTCGACCAGCGCGAGGCGCGCATCGTCCAGGCCTTGTTCCCCGGCGGTATCGAGGCGAGCTAACACTTCGTCAAGACGCTGCAGTTCGGCCTCTGCCGCTGCGAGCCTCCGCTCAGTCACCGCGCGTCCGTCCTCTAGGCGCCTCGCCTTGTCGTAGAGCTGATTGGCTTGCTCGGCGACCGGCTTCTTGGGGTTCAGCGTGATCTTATGGACGCCGTCTCCCTCGATCATCGGCACCTCCATGCTGCTGGCGCCCCGCGTGACGCTGTAAGCGTAGGCGAGCATCAGGTCCGCGCGTTGTCGCAGCTCACCGGCACCCTCGACGTCTTCGAGCTGTCGTCGCAGCCCCGCTACCTTGTTGCGCGCTTTTTTACGGGCCCGCTGGGTCGCCACCCGGAGCGTGGACTCCTCTCGCAGGTGCTCTTCGTCGAGGTCGAGCGCGGTGAAGTAGTCATCGATCGCTTCAAGCGTCGGCGGCGAGAAGCGCGCCTCGGCGGTGCGGCGATCGGCGTGGCCGGGGGCTGGCGGCGGCGGCGCGTAGGTGTCGCCGCGCCGCAGGGTTCGCACGGCGGTCTCGACCGCGCGCGACATCGTCAGGCAGACGCCGTCCTGGTCACAAAGTGTCCAAAGCCCGCGGGCGCCGAAGAGCTCGACGACGAGCCTTCGTTGACCGTTTTTTGTATCGAAGACGAACGCGCAGCTGCGCTCTTCCGCGCCCGCGTGCTCGATCGCGGCGAGGGTCGCGTCTTGGAGCTCGCGCTGTAGTAGGTCAGCGCTCGGTCCACGTGCCCGGCGGTCGCGCGAGAACCGCCGCGCCGTCGTGCAAATCCGCGCGCGCGCGCCGCCCAGCGCGACGTGCACGAACGCCTTGCGGGCGGCGAGGTCGGCGCCCTGTAGCACCAGCAGCACGTCGTCGTGCTCGGAGGTGCCGACCAGCGCTGCTGCGTCGGCGACGGCCCGGCCTTCAAGCGCGCGTAGCTCTGCGAGCGCGAGCGCGAGTTCCGAGGCGGTTAGACCGCGCGCGGCGGGGCGAGCAGGCGCGGGCATCGCTCCAGGCTACTTCTTGAGTTCTTCGACTGGATCATAGATCCAGTTGAACGCGGCGTATTCATACTCGACGACGCCTTCGGGGAAGAAGAGCTCCAGCTCGCGCGCGGCGGCTTCTGGCGAGTCGCTGCCGTGGACGAGGTTGTAGCTGCGGCTGACGCCGTAGTCGCCCCGGATCGTGCCAGCTTCGGCGTCTGAGCCGAACGTCGCGCCCATGATCTTGCGGCAGACGGCGATCGCGCCGATCCCTTCTAGAGCGAGGGCGACGACGGGCGAGCTGGTCATGAAGTTGACGAGGCCCGGATAGAACGGGCGCTCTTTGTGCTGCTCGTAGTGCTTCGCTGCCAGCTCGGGTGAGATCTGCATCAGCTTCATGCCAGCGATCTTGAGGCCCTTCTTCTCGAAGCGGCTGAGGACATCGCCAACGAGGCCGCGTTGGACGGCGTCGGGCTTGAGCAAGATGAGAGTGCGTTCCATGGTCATTGAGGTCGTATTCGTAGGGGCTGTTTGTGCTTGAATGTGGGCGAAGATGATAGCGAGCCACGACCACGGACAAATACATCTTTCGCGGCGGGGGCGCTGGTTGGTCGCCGCGATGGCCTGCGCGCTGTGGGGGGCATGCGCAAGTGACCGCGAGACGACCTTGATGCGCTCTCGTCGCGCTCGTGAGGCCGGGGCGTTGCGGGCAGAGCGCGAGCAGCAGGAGCGTGAAATCGCGCTCTGGGCGGCGACCAATGACCAGGCCAGGCGAGCGGCGGCTGAGGCGCGGCGTGGCGCGGTCGAAGCTAGCTCTCGGCTGCGCTCCGCCCGGCTAGAGTTACAGCTCGAGCTGGGCAAGTTGCAGCAGCGTGAGCAGTCCTTGGATGCGGCGAGGCGTCGCGCGCAAGAGATCGAGCGGCAGCTCGGGCCGCTGCGCGCGCTGGAGGCGCAATTGCGCTCGCAAGACGCGCAGCTAGTCGCTGTTGAGGAGCGGATCAAGCAGCTCGCGGGCGAGGTCGCGAAAGCGACCGAGTCGGCGGCCCAGCAGGAGGCCCAGCTCAAGCCTCGGCTTAAGGCGTTGCAGAACAAGCTGCAGCAGCTGCAAGCAGCGGGCGCGTCGATCGTGCAGGCCGAAGCCTTGGTCGCGGCCGCGTCGAAGGTCTTGGCAACGCCTCCTACCACAAAGAAGCCTCCAGGTAAGAAGGATTAAGCATCAACGATGATGAGCCTTAGCTTGCTGCTTTGCTGCGTGATCCAGGCGCCTGACCCGCCGCGCCTTCAGGTGACAGCGGTGCCTGGTGGCCGCTATCGGGTCTTCCAGCGCCACTTCACGCAGCACGTCGACGTCTTCGGCGTCAAGGTGTTCGGGACGCGCCGAGTGCCGAGCGACAAGCTCCGACACGTGGCCGTAGTGATGGCCGAGTATCTTGACAACGACGAGGACGGCGCGGTCGATAACCCCGAGGTCGTCGCCGAGATGGTTCGGCGCGGCGCCTTCATGGCGGTCGCTGAGAGCGAGCGCGCGATGGAGCGGCTGGACTGGGGTGATATCGTCGACGCGGGCTTCGAGGACGGTCAGGGGCAGTTCTTAGACGAGACGGCGCCTCCTGGCGGCCGGTTTGACGCCACGCTCGAGGAAGTGTTGCACCTGATCACCCACGTCGGCTACGCGGGCGTATACCCCGCCGCGTTCGGAGAGCGCGCTGGCAGCGAACTCGGCCGATGCTTGGACCGCGCGCGCGGCGGCCGGTTCGGCGACGTCCCAGCTGAGTATCCTGACGGCGCATGGTTCACCTACGACGATGAGACCTGTGACTACGGCTGTCAGTGCACCGAATACCTCTACTGGGCGATCACGTCCGTGCTCGGCGCGCAGGAGTCCCCGCGCCGTCGCCGGGAGATCTCGCATGAGTGGCGCCTCTATAATAAGGCGCTGGTCGCGGCGCGTGATCCGGGCATTTACGCGCTGATCACCGCGCCGAAATACCGCATGCCGACGCGCTTACCCGACGGCCGTTACCGCGTCGCGTCTGAACCGGAGGTTCAGGAGTTGCAGTCGGTGGTTAGCCGTCGGAGCGTCGCGCCGGACCTCTGCGTTGGTCCCAACGGCGCGGCGTACTTGAGCTGGGTGGAGCCCGTCGAGCGTGGCCATGCGCTGCGCTACGCGAGGCTTCAGGGCGGCCGCTGGACGGCGCCGAGAGAGATCGCTCGCGGCGACCATTGGTTCGTGAACTGGGCGGACTTCGGCGCTTTACGCGTCTTGCCAGGCGGCTCCATGCTCGCGCACTGGCGGCAGATGAGCGGCGCTGGGACGTATGATTATGACGTCATGATGTCGCGCTCGCTGGACGATGGCGCGACGTGGAGCGCGCCCGCGAGGCCGCATCAAGACGGCGTGCAGGCCGAGCATGGCTTCGTCTCGACGGCCGTGATCGGGCGGGACCACGTGGCCCTCGCGTGGCTTGATGGTCGCAAGATGACAGGCGCAGGGGCGGAGCGCGGGGCGATGACCCTGCGCTACGCCGAGCTCAGCGCGCGCGGCGACCTGTCTCGCAGCGCGGAGCTGGACGCGCGCGTCTGCGAGTGCTGCCAGACGGCCATGGCGTGGACCTCGACGGGGCCGCTGGTGGTATACCGGGACCGCTCCGACGAGGAGGTCCGCGACATCGCGTGCGTCCGTCGTGTTGACGGTGAGTGGTCGGCGCCCCGGGCGGTCACGTCAGAGCAGTGGAAGATCGCTGGCTGCCCTGTCAACGGTCCGTCTGTCGCCGCGCAGGGAGACGTGGTCGTTGTCGCGTATTTCACGGCCGCCGATGGTCGCGCGAGCGTGCGGCTCATTTGGTCGGTCGATGCTGGCGCGACGTTCGGCGCGCCGGTTGTCGTAGACGATGAGGATCCGCCCGGCCGGGTCGAGGTGTTGCTCGCGGACGACGGCGCTGCGTGGTTGTGCTGGCTCGGTCGCGACGAGGCCGCCGGGGCCGTCCTGCTACGTCGGGTCACGCCGAGCGGGGCGATGTCCGACGTGCGGGTCATCGCCCCGACCAGCGCTGGTCGCTCGGCTGGTTTCCCGCAGATCGTCGCTTGCGGAGATGAGCTGCTGTTCGCCTGGACAGACGACGGGGTGAGGACGGCGCGGCTGCGGCTTAGGTAGTCAGCCAGCGTCGTCACTGCCAGTCGTGGTGGAACCACTCGCCCGACGGCTTGTCGTTGCGTTCGAAGGTGTGCGCGCCGAACAGGTCGCGCTGCGCTTGCGTGAGGTTCTGGGGCAACGCCGCGCGTCGGTAGCTGTCGAAGTAGCTGAGGCTCGCCGCCATAGCGAGCACCGGCACGCCGCGCTCGACCGCGAGCGCCACGACCCGGCGCCACGCGCCCTGGTGCTGCTGGATAAACCCGCCGAGCTGCGGATCTAGCAGCAGGTTTGGTAGCTCGCCTTCGGCTCGGAAGGCGTCTTGGATGCTAGCGAGGAAGCGTGCGCGGATGATGCAGCCGCCTTTCCAGATGTGTGCGACCTCGCTGAGGTCTACGCCCCAGCCTTTGTCGGCGTTCGCTGCGGCGATCAGATCGAGCCCCTGCGCGTAGCTGCAGATCTTACTGCAATAGAGCGCGTCTCTAAGCGCGCTGAGCAGGTCGTCATCTACGGGGCCCTTGGCGGTTGGCCCGGCGAGGCGCTTGCTCGCGTGGACGCGCTGGGCCTTCATCGCGCTGAGGTATCGCGCCTCTACGGCGGCCTGCATCGTTGGCACTGGCACTCCGTAGCGAAGCGCGACCTCGCTAGTCCACTTGCCGGTGCCCTTTTGGCCGGCCTTGTCGAGGATCACCTCGACCATCGGTTGGCGCGTATCGGGGTCTTGCTCTCGCAGGATGCGGGCGGTGATCTCGATCAGGAAGGACTCGAGGATGCCTTCGTTCCACTCGGCGAAGGTCGCGGCCATCTGCGCGTGGTCCATGCCGAGCACATTCTGCATCAGGTCGAAGCACTCGGCGATCAGTTGCATGTCGCCGTATTCGATGCCGTTGTGCACCATCTTGACGAAGTGCCCAGCTGCGCCCGTGCCGACGTGAGTCACGCATGGGGCGCCATCGACCTTCGCTGCGATCGTCGTCAGGATCGGCGCGAGCTCGTCGTAGGCGCTCCGCTCGCCGCCCGGCATCATGCTCGGGCCGTTCAGCGCGCCCTCTTCGCCGCCTGAAACACCCATCCCGACGAAGCGGAGCCCCTTGGTCGCGAGGTCGCGCGCGCGTCGATCGGTGTCGTCGGGGTGGCTGTTGCCCGCGTCGATGATCATGTCGCCCGGTTCCAGGTGCGGAAGGAATTGCGCGATCGTTGTGTCAACGGGGTCGCCGGCCTTTATGAGCAGCAACAGCTTGCGCGGCTTCGCTAGCGACGCGCAGGCCTCCGCTGGCGTCTTCGCGCCGAAGACCTGGTAGCCCTCTTCGCAGCGCGCGAGCGTCGACTGCAGCAGGTCGTCGGTGCGGTTCCATACGGTCACCGGGAAGCCATTGCGGGCGATGTTGAGGGCGAGGTTCTGACCCATGACGGCCAGGCCCACGACGCAGATCTGTGAGTTGGTTTCCATGCAGCGTTGTTGGGTGGAAGATGCTACCGACAGGCCGCATGCAATCACCAAGGGGCTGTGACTAGTTCGGGTTGGCGCTCTCGAGAGCGGCTCGCGCGCCGCGTCCGGAGCCAAGGCCCTCGCTGGGGCCCCTGTCCGCCGCCGCTCCAGCGCGCAGCGGCGCTGCGCTTGAATCAACGCGCGCTAGTCTTCGCAGGCCTCTTTCGAGGCGGGAGTTCCGCGAGCCAAGTCGCCCAGCGACGCGGATCGGGGCCTGGGTCGCGGCTCGTCAGGAGCTTCAGCGCGCCACGGTAGGCGCGGACGATTTTTCGGATCTCGGTGATACCTACCACGGTGGCGTCGAGCACGACGCCGCTTTGCAGGACGTCGATCTTCGGGTCCGCGATGAAGGACGCCTGTGCGACCTCGACGTCGAAGTCGCGCACATAGGCCTGCTGCTTGAGGAACGCGATGTGGCCGCGGTTGGCGCCGGCATCGTTGGCGGCGCGGCGGAGACCGGAGGCCGCGCGCGGCCCCGCCATGACCAGCAAGTTGACGGCCGCATGGTGACCGATCGCGCCTAGCGCTTCCGCCGTGCGAATTCGAACCTCGGCGTTGGAGTGGTCGAGGCCGCCAGACATGTAGGCGACATCTGCGTCGGTGACGTGGGGACGTCCGATCGCCGCCGACGCGGCGCGCACCTGTTCGCTCCGGTCGAGCACCGTTGACCGCAAGACGAAGCGGTCGTTGCCTGCCGCGTCGCGCCGCTGGAGCGCGCCGATCGCGGCGATCCGCTTGCGGAAGCTGCCGTCACGCCGCGCATATTGTCTCAGCAGTTGATCTGCGTTGGGCTCGCGAACCATCAGTTCTGTGATCGCGGCGAGCTTGCCCGGCTTGGTCGTAGCGTGGCATTGGCTGAGCATCGCCTTGAGTCTTTTCTGAGTCGGCGCTTGCCGAAGCGCGCGCGGCAGCAGCTCTGGCTCGAGCTCTGCGAGAAAGTCGTGAAGCCGACGTTGGATCGCCGGCATCTGCTCGGGCTTTGACGGCGAGAGCTTCGCGAGCGCTCTGTCGAGCAGGCGCCACATCTCGGGCTCCAGGCCATACTCACGCGCCACCTTCGCTAAGTTTAGGTGCGCGAATAGGCTGTCGCCGCTGTTGCGGGCTTTGGCCTTTAGCGCTGCTTGCAACTCTCGATGGTCGCGAGCGCTGGCGACGTTCTGCTGCGCGACGGTGACGCTGCCGTCGCGGGTCGTGACTTGATAATCCGGACCTCTAGCGCGGACCTGACCGACCAGGACCCTGCCGTCTTTCATCCGCAGCTCCATCAAGCCTTGCGCCGCGACCGGCGTGGCGAGCGTCGCTGCCAGCGAGAGCAGGCAGAAAGCCGAGGAGTAGATCGAGTTCATGGTCACGCTCGCTTGGTCATCGATGATCTGAGTGGGGCCAGGGGGCTGCTCCCGCTATGATCGACACCCAGCATGAACTGTACCGCCGCGTATGTCTTGGTCTGCACGGTGTCCCTGGCTGGGATAGCGGGCGCGCAAGCGCCCTCGCCATCGACGCAGCGTGATGCGCAAGCGTCTGCTGTCATTGAGGTTGTGGATTCAATGACGAAGGCCGAGCGAGCCCTCAAGAGCCTGCGCATGACCATGAAGACGTCCGGCACCTTGCCTGGCGGGCTCCGCGTGTCGACCTCTGGCGAGCTTCGTGTCCTCAGAGGGGCACAGCCTGATGCTGCGGTGCGCCGCTTCAGCAGGCTCGAATATTCTTTCGGAGAAGGCGTGCGTGGCCGACTGGAGTCGGCGGAGACCGCGGACGGGATCCGTATCTTCGAGGAAGACCCGGCGTTTGGCGCCGTGTTCTTGCGGCTCGCTCCCAGCGTCGTCCGGGACCTGGAGTGGGCAGGCGGCGTGCTGGAGCGTAGCGACCTGCCTGGGATGGTTGACCCGCGGGCTCGCGCGCCGCTCGGCAGCGGGCTGTTGCTGGATATGATGCGCACCTTCGACTTGAAGGTCGATGATCGCAAGGAGCGCGCCGGCGTTCCGGGGGTCTGGATCGTGGGTGCGCGCAAGGACGGCCTCGACGAGCAAGACCCAGACCTGCCGCTAGCCGACGGCGTCGAGGTGTTCGTTCGCGCAGAGGATCACGCGCTGATGGTCGCGCGCTACTTGGTCGGCGCTGACGTATCGCAGGAGATCCAGGTCGAGCGTCTTGAGGTCGACGTTGCGCTGAGCGACGACGACTTCGTGGTCGAAGCGCACGGCGTGCAGATCCGCAGCGTGCAGGATCACGCGCCGATGTGGGAGCAAGTAGAGCAGGTGATCGAACGCGCCGAAGACAAGGCGAAGGACGGCGTCGTCCGGCCGAGCCGGCGCAAGGGCGGCGTTGGCGAGAAGCAGGGCGGCACCGGAGGCAAGTGAGCCGCTGGCCTAGCCGAGGTCTTCTTCGCTAGGCGGCGTCTCAAGCAGCTCCAACCCCTCGTAGCGGCTCTTTGCGTAGTCGATCTCGAACTCGGAGTTGAACAACGCGACGAACCGACCGGCCTCGTCCTTGACGACCATCGGGAGGATCTCGAGCACCTCGTCGGTCACGTCCTCGACCCACCGAGCGCGCGTCCAGCCTTTGCGCTCGAGGCGAAGCGAGACGCCATATTCGACCTCCAGGCGGGTTTGGAACACCTCGAGCTGCAGCTCTCCGACGGCGCCTAGCACAGGCTCGCGCGCGCCGAACCGCGGCCAGAAGATCTGCACGACCCCCTCCTCGCCTAGCTGCGTCAGGCCTTTGGAGAACCCCTTCGCCATCGACGGCTCGCGCGGCGCGACCTGCGCGAAGATCTCCGGCGCAAAGCGCGGGAAGTTGCGCACTTCGAAGTTCTTGCCGCTGCTTAGCGCGTCACCGACGCGGAACATGCCCGGGTTGATCAAGCCGATCACGTCGCCTGGAAAGGCTTCGTCGATCGATACGCGCTCTTGTCCGAAGAAGCGGTGCGGGTGTGAGAGCCGAACGTCGCGGCCCATGCGGAGGTGCTTCGCAGACATCCCGCGCTCGAAGCGTCCGGACGTCACGCGCAGGAAGGCGATGCGGTCCCGGTGCATCTTGTCCATGTTGGCCGCGACCTTGTAGACGAAGCCGCTGAAGAACTCCTCGTTTGGCTCGATCGCGCCATCCAGCGTCGGCAGCGGGCCTGGCTGTGGCGCCATGTCGATGAAGTGCTTCAGGATGGTCTCGACGCCGAAGTTCACGAGCGCCGAGCAAAAGAACATCGGCGAGATCTCTTGCTTGAGGAACGCGTCGAGCTCGAACGGCTGCACGCACTGCTCGACCATCATCAGGTCCTCGACCAGTTGGTCATGGGCGCGCGGGCCGAGCGCTTCGCGCAGCTTGGGGTCATCGGGGCCGGTGGTCTGCACGGCCGCTTGCGTCGCGTTGTGGGCGGTCTTTTCGAACAGCAGGATCTCCTTGTCGCGCAGCGAGTAGACGCCGCGGAACGAGTCACCGGAGCCGATCGGCCAGGACGCCGGCGTGATCGTGATGCCGAGCGTCTTCTCGACCTCGTCCATCAGGTCCAGGGGCGCGCGGGCCGGACGGTCCATCTTGTTGACGACCGTGACGATCGGTATGCCGCGGTCTCTGCAGACCTTGAACAGCTTGATGGTCTGCGGCTCGACGCCCTTAGCGCCGTCGATCAGCATCAGCGCGGCGTCGGCGGCGACCAGCGTGCGGTACGTGTCCTCGGAGAAGTCTTGGTGGCCTGGCGTGTCGAGCAGGTTGACGCAGAAGCCCTCGTATTCGAACTGCAGCGCGGATGAGCTGATCGAGATGCCACGTTTCTTCTCGATCTCCATCCAGTCCGACGTCGCGCTCTGGCCGCCGCGTCGAGCCTTTACTGAGCCTGCTTCACGGATCGCGCCGCCATAGAGCAGCAGCTTCTCGGTGAGCGTGGTCTTGCCGGCGTCCGGGTGCGAGATGATCGCGAACGTGCGCCTGCGTTGGATCTCGTGGGTCAGGTCCGACATCTGGGGGCGAAAAGGCTACCGAGTGATCGCCGCGGTTGCACCTGTAGGGAGGGGCCGCGGGGCAGCGTTTGCTCAACGCGCTCGAGCCGCGGCGCGCATGCGGTGTCGCTGGACGAGCGGCCGCACGTGATCGGTCCAGACCCGGTAGCCGTCGTCGTTCAGGTGCAGCCTGTCCTCGAGGAAGAACCGAGGGTCAGGCGCGCCTTCGGCGTCCAGCAGGGCTGGGACTGGATCGATGAACTCTAGGAGCGGCGAGGCGGCGCACTTCGCCCGCAAGAGCGCGTTCGCTTCGTCCACGATCCGGCGGTGCTGCGCGCGGGACTCGGTCGGCGTGATCGCGAGGCAGCAGATCGGGACGCCAGGGTGCAGGGCGTGCACCCGCTGAGCGAACAGCGCAAACAGCTCCACGACGCGCGCCGCTGACTTCGGGCTTTCGCCAGCGATGTCGTTAGTGCCTGAGAATACGACCACGCAGCAAGGCGAAGCGTGCGGCGCCAGCAGCTGCTCGGCCCAGTAGCAAGCGTCGAAGAGCCGCGACCCCCCGAACCCCCGCTGGACGACGGGCGCGGGCGCCATGTCCGCGGCGAGCGTGCTCCAGAGGCGGATGCTGGAGCTGCCGACGAAGACCGCTGCGTGGGGCGGCGCGGGATTCGCCGCGTCGTCTGCCGCGAACGCTGCCATCGCGCGAGTCCAGCGCTCCGGCCTTTCCCCAGCCGGGGTCTCTAGCGCTGGCAGCGGTGTCCTGCGCGCGAGCCAGCCGCGTTCGTCGTTGCCGCAGATGTGTAGGAGGCCGCGCTCGCTCGCTAGCATGGCGCCCGCGATCGCGTTGGCGATGTGTTGTTTGTTGAGGTAGTGGTCGCCGCCGTTGTTGCGCTTGCCGCCGACGTAGCCTGCCGATCCGTCGGGCTGCAGCATCAGCGCCCGGTACCATCGCCAGTTGTTCATGTGGCGCGTGAACGCGTCTTGGTTGATTCGTCGAAGCGCCGAAGTGCCGAAGATCATGCCGATCGATCCCGTCGCGTGGGCCTCCCGCATCCGGTTGCTATGCGTGTCAAGGTAGCCCGCCATCCGGGCGGCGAGCGGCGCCGCCTCTCCCCGCAGCGAGAGCGCTAACGCCATTTGACCGGTGCGGGCGCAGGCGTCCCAGTAGCCGGTGTTCAGGGTCCAGTAGCGCACCCCGCCGTTCTCGCCAGTCGACTTTTCGATCTCGGCGAGCGAGCGCTGCCAAGCGCCCTCGTTCAGCGTGCAGCCTGCTCGCTCCGCGAGCGCCCAGAGCAGCTGGGCGTGCGTGTTGATGATGTTTAGGCCCTTGCCGCCGTATCCGACCGTGATCCCGTGACCGTAGCGTCCCTGTTCGGTCTGCCGCGCCACCAACGCGTCGCAGAGCAGCTGGATGGTTGGCAGCCACTGCTCGTCGCCGGTCGCGAGCACGTACTCGGACAGGTAGATGCCCGACATGGTCAAGAACCAGTTAGACAGGCCCGCGGGCTCGAGGAGCGTGTCGCCTAGGTGCGCGCGCCGTTTCGGCCCCGCGAGGTAGGCGGCGATCTTCGCCAGGGCTGGGCGATGTGCGGGGTCGCCGTAGCCGAGCAGCGCGAGGCCGCAGAGCGCGGTGGTGTAGCGCGAGGCGTCCTCGCCCGTGTTCGCCTTCCATGACCCGTTCTTACGTCGTGTGCGCAGCAGGTCCGCGACGACCCCCTCGTAGAAGTTGGGGGGGGTGGGCAGCGTGAGCTGGAAGTTCAGCTCCGCGTCGCCGCGGCGGACCCCCAGCGACAGCGCGTCGGCGCCGGCGTGCTTGAGGATCGCGTCGCCGAGCGCCTTCATCGGCCCCGCCAGCGAGTTGATGTCGCGGGTGTGGATCGGCGGCTCTGCGCCGTCGATCGAGCAGATCACGTCGCCCTTACGTAGTCCTGCTCGATGCGCTGGGGCATCCTCCTCGACAGTCAGCACCTCGATCGTGCCGTGGTCGGCGAGCACCTCGGCAACGCCGCCGAGCAGCCCCATTGGGAAGCGCGCGAAGTCGCCTTTCTTGGCGTCGCGTCGCGGCGCGTCGGCGTCCGCTTGGGCGCCGATCGACGCGAGCATTAGCAGGGACGCTGCGAAGGCGTGCGCGGTGCGTGACGGTCTCATCGTCGCGACTCTACGGTCCGAGCGTGCGCAGCGTACAGTCGCGGTGTGTTTCCCGCTGGCTAGCGAAGCTGGTCAGCGCCGCTCGTGGACTTCGCGGTTTGCCGCCTCGCCCACTCGCGCTGGTGAGGCGGGCCTGACGAGGTCAGCTCGGACAGCCATTCGTCGCGGTCTGGGTGTGCCGGCGCAGCTTCGACTAGGAACGCGAGGTGGGCGCGCCGCGCGTGCAGGCGCTCGGCTTTTCCTCGGGAGCCCTCATAGAGCACGGGCCTGCTCAGCTTGTCCAATTGCGTAAGACTGTAAGCGCTGCGCATTCGAGCGCGACGACGCCTAGCTTGGTCGTCGGCAGCGGCGCTCGCCGTGATGTCTTTGGTGAACGCTCGGAGCCCGTCGGGGTCTGGCCAGGCGATTTTGCGGCGGATCGTTCCCCCGCTCGACACCATCACCGCCCAGCTCGGCAGATCGCCGAAGGCCGCTCGGCTGCTGTCGCCGAGATTGTCGACCCACACCTCGACATCGAGCTGAAGCTCATCGAGCATGCGCCGCGCGAGCGCCGCGCGCTCTTCGAAGGTCTCAGGTTGCATCACATCCTGGAACGCCAGCTGCCGCGCGTGCGGCTCGCGCTGGTAGACGACGATGAATTTGACCGCGTCGTTGTCTTGATGCTCGCTCAGTAGTTGCCGCAGACCTGCAGCGTTGCGCCGGAACGGCGGTCAAGTGAAGCTGCCGGCGAGCAGCACGACCGAACGGCCGCGCTCAAGCTCTAGGCTCCGCGGCCGGCCGTCCACGTCGAACAGCTGCATCGCGGGTGCAGGCTTGCCGACGCGTGGCGCTTGCTGCTCATACTTGGTTGGGCCGAACAGCCCGGACCAGCGCTTCTCCATCTGAGCGCTGAGACCAACAGGTAAGGTCAGCGCGAGTAAGATTCTTGCTCGTTTCAACATCCAGTGGGTGAAGGGGGAGGTCTGGCGCACTTAAGTCTACCGAACGCGGCCGCGCTTCGCTGCGTTGCCGCTCGGATTGGTTGCCCCGTTATGGATGCTCGCGGAGCACCCGGAAGCCGACGTCGTCAGCCCGGACGGTCGGGCGCAGCCGCATGCGCATGGCGTTGCGGACGAAGACGCCGTCGAGCAGGAAGGAGCCGCCGCGGAGCGCCTGGAAGTCGCCTTTGAAGGGGTCATCTTCGCGACCGCTTACATATACGTCGCTGGTCCATTCGAACGCGTTGCCGGTCATGTCAAACAAGCCAAACTCGTTCGGTGCGTAGAGGCCTACGCGCGCGAGCGCGCCGCTCTCTTGATTGGCCCCGCGCGTCATGAACGTGTCTCCGTAGGCGTAGACGCGCGAGCCTGGCCCGCGCGCTGCCTTCTCCCACTCGGCCTCGGTCGGCAGGCGGTGGCGCACGCTGGTCACGGCGGTGCGCCACTCGCAGTATGCCGCAGCGCCCGCAGCGCTGACGGTCACCACGGGCATCTGCGGCGCGGTCGAGAAGAAGCGCTCCTTGGCGCCGTCGTAGGCGATGCCGCACTTGGGCCCCCCGAGGTCGAGCCAGCTTAGCTCGACCGCAGCTGTCCCCAGCGCGTTGAGGAAGTTCACGTACTGCTCGTTGCTGGTCTCATGCGCCGCGAGCCAGAACGCCGACGACGTCGGAACTCGCACCGGCCGCTCGTCCTCTTGGCCGACGCCGAGACGGTCGCCGAGCACGAACGGGCCTGCTGGGATCCAGCACCATCCTTGGTCTGCAGCAGGCGGATCATTGACGGTGACCGTGAGCTTCTTCGGCACGTAGCCGAGCGCGAGCGGGAGCACCGGCAGGGCGAAGCGCGGCGCGTTATGAGCCTGACCGAGCGCGTAGCGGCCGTCGGTCAGCTGTAGGCGGAGCTGCCTTCGAGCGCCGAGCGGCTGCGGTGCGCGCCAGCCATCGCGGTTCGCCTTGAACAGCCATAGGTTGCCGCTGCCTTCGTTGCGGACCAGGACCTCTGTCGTCGATGGCGGCGTCGCGAGCAGGCTACAACTTTGCAGGAGCCCGACCGTAGCTAGGAGGCAAGCGAGCCGCTCCGCGGCGGATTTCGAACGCTGGGCGCGCTCCGGGTCGCTCACATCTTGTCCGGGTCTTGGCCCCGTAAGACCGAGTTGCCCTCGAAGGTCTCGCGCAGGTTCGCGCTCGCGGGCGCGGCCAACATTGACTCTTCGAGCCGACCGCTTTGGCCGAAGAACTTGATCGGGTTCTTCCACACGAGCTGCTCGATCTTGTCGCGAGGAACCCCCGCTTGCTCGAGCTTGACGACGGTGCGCGGCACCATCATCGGGTCACTGACGCCCCAGTCTGCGGCGCTGTTGATGACGAAGCTGTCGACGCCGTACTCCAGCACAATGGACACCATGCGGTGCGGGTCCATCTTGGTGTGGGGATAGATCGAGAAGCCCGAGTAGCACCCAAGATCGCGCGTGATCTTGATCGTCTCTTCGTTGCCGTGGTCGAGCAGGACCCGCTCCCAGGGGAAGTTCTGCTCGTTAACGATGTCGATGCAGCGCTGGAAGCCCTTCTTCTTGTCGCGGTGGGGCGTATGCACCAGCACCGGTAGGCCGTGCTGTCGCGCCAGCTCGATCTGCGCGGCCAAGAACTTCTCTTCTGTCTTGGTCTGGTCGTCGAGGCCGATTTCGCCGATCGCCACGCATGAGTCCTTCTCGCAATATCGCGGCAGGACGTCGAGCACGTCTTGGTTGACGCGTTCGTCGTTCGCTTCGCGCGGGTTCAGGCCCATCGTGCAGAAATGGTGGATGCCGAACTGCTGCGCGCGGTGCCGCTCCCAGCCGATCAGGGTGTCGAAGTAGTCGATGAAGGAGCCGACGGATGTGCGGTTCTGCCCGAGCCAGAACGCTGGCTCTAGTACAGCTCGCACCCCGGCCAGGCTGAGCTTCTCGTAGTCGTCGGTGACACGACTGAACATGTGGATATGCGGTTCGAAGATCAGCATCTAAGTGGTCTATGGAGGTCGCTGGGGGGCAGGTTTGGATCAAGAGGTGAGCTGCCGGAGCAGGTCTTGGATGGCTGGCCGTGGCTCTCGCCCGAGGCGTTCTTTGGCGAAGTGGCTGATGCCAGGGCCGCGCTCGTTCAGCAACAGTAACCCTTCTGCGGCCGCTCGCCGGACTTGGTCGTCGCCGTGCTCGAGGCCGCCGATCAGGCGCGCTAACGCGCCTGGACACGGCGCGCGGCCGAGCATGCGCCAGGTGTCGCACCAAACCGAGCGGCCTGCTGCCTCGCGTTCGGTCGCGAGGTCCTGCAGCATGGTCGACAGCTCAGCGCTGGCGAAGGTCTCGGCGTCGAACGCGCGCGCAAGCGGCATGTCGACGAAGGCGAACTTGAGTAGGAGTCGGTTGCCCGTATCTAGGTCGACGATGCCTGCCGCGATCGCACGAGCCAGCACGTTTTGATCGCACATGGCCGCCTCGAGGTGCAGCATGACGTTGGTGCGCAGCACCTCGATCAGTAAGCGCTGCGTGGCGTCATTCAGCGGCAAGAAGCTCAGGCTGCGGAGCAGCATCGCGCGCTCCTCGATGTCTCCATGTGCGTAGATGTCGACGAGTTCTTCGCTGGTGGCCTCGATCGATGCGCTCAAGTAAGCGGCCGCGAGGTCGCAAGTCCGAAACGCGTCGAGGTCGACGATGGCGTCACCGAAGTTGCGGCGGCCACCGCCGACGGGGTCCTTGCCAAAGCGCCGCGGTAGCCCCGGGAACAACACGGGCAGCCGGCTGCGGTCGTCGCTCAACTGGCCGAGCAGCTGCTCGGCCAGTTCTGCGTGTTTACCTAGGAGGTCGCGCAGTTGGGTGGTGGACATCGGGTCCAGCACCATAGCGGCTGAGTCCGGTCGCGCCATCTTGGGAGGGCGGGAACTGGCGCCTCAGCTGCTTCTGGCGGGAAATGCGCGCGGCTCTTTCGCGACTTGGTGGCCGCCGTTGGCTACCGTGCGCGCGATGGATTTCCCCGCTTGGGACCCTGTCCTGCTAGGCATCCCCGGACTGCCGATCGACATTCGGTGGTATGGGATGATGTATGTCGTCGGTTTTCTGTGCGCGCAATGGATCTTTGTGCGGCTCGCGCGGGCTGGGTTTTTCCCGGTCCCGCCCGAGCGCGCCCCAGACCTCATCTTTTATTGCGTCTTCGGCGTCATGCTCGGAGGGCGGGTCGGATACGCGTTGTTCTACGACCAGTCTCTGCTGAACCCGCTTGAGTTCGTGCAGGTATGGAAAGGGGGGTTGGCGTTCCACGGCGGGCTGGGCGGGGTCGTGGTCGCGGTATGGCTGTTTTGTCGTCGCTTCCAACTTGGCTGGGCGCGCACGGCAGACACGGCCGCGCTAGGCGTGTGTCCCGGGATCCTCGCGGTGCGCTTTGCGAACTTTATTAACGGCGAGCTCTACGGCCGAGAGACCACTCCGGAGACCTTCGGGGCGATGCAGTTCCCTACGGACCAGGTCGCGATGGCTCGGATGGAGATCCAGGGACTGCCAATGCGTGATCGGGAGCTCTGCATCCAAGTGGCCTTTGGCCGCAAAGAGTTCGCTGATATTCAGGATCAATTGAGCCAGGTCGACCGGTATGGCCGGCCGATTCCTTGGGACCGGATCGAGCCTCGCTTGGACTGGGACGCCGTCAGCGGGGCGACGCGGGCGAATCAGGACGGCGTGATGGAGCACATAGTGCCCTTCCGACACCCCTCACAGCTCTACGAAGGCCTTTGTGAAGGGCTGCTGGTCGGGATCGGGCTCTGGATCATCTATCGCTTGACCCGCAGGCGGCCGATGCGTCCGGGTCGCTACGCCGCGATTTTCCTGCTGGGATACGCGATCGCGCGCTTCTCGCTCGAATATGTGCGCAAGCCGGACAGTCAGTTTTTCGACGGCGGCAACGATGGGACCGTGCTATGGGGGATGACGATGGGCCAGACCCTGACCCTCGCGATGGTGATCGGCGCGCTCTTGATCCTGTGTTGGCCGAGCAAGGCCTCCGGCGCGGCTCCGAGCGGCGACGGCTCGCCCCCGGCGAGCGCCGCCTGAGGTGCGCAGCGGCGGAAGCCGCTCCATTCTGGTCGCGCCTTCGTTCTGCGGGAATAATAACGGTTCGCTCGGCGTCTCTGGTCTGACCCCGTAGCCTCACGACCTCATGCTGCGTAATTGTCTGCCGCTTTATCTTTCGCTGCTCCTGTCTGCAGCGGCCTGCGACAACGTCGGCCTCGCCTTCGATCCAAGCGTCGACCCGAACACCCCGGTCAACGAGGTCGGTGAGTCTGAGGTCCAGGTGGTCCCTGTCGGCGGTGATGCGCGTGACGGCCGACCGCTCGTGCGTCAGGTATATCCTGATGGCAGCGGCTGGCCTTCGACCGTGCCGATCGTCGTGGAGTTCAGCGAGAGCATCAACCGGGCTTCGATCTTTCCGACCTCCCAGAACGGCATCGACGGGCGGATCGGCGTGCGCATCCGCGGCACCGGGCAGCTGCTGCCAGCCTCATACGACCTTCTCGGCGGCGGCAAGCTGCTGATTATTCGTCCGCTCACGCCGCTGCCTAATGAGGGTGCGCCGATCTACGAGGTGGTGCTCTTCCCTGAGTCGCGGGATGTCGACGGCATCCGCTTTTTGGTCAACGGCAGCGAGAAGTTGCTGGGTGACTTCCAGGTCAACCAGGGGGCCTCGATCACGGACGGCGCCATCCTCGCGATCTTCCCGCGCGACAACTTCGGCGACCAGCCCCGTGAGAACGACTTCTTTGTCGTGTTTGACAAGCCGGCGAACGCCGCCACGCTGACGAGCGCGAACCTCGCCATCGCGCCAGAAGGCGGTCAAGCGATCGCCGCCGAGATCGACACGCCGCTCTCAGTGCTCGGCATCGACGACCCGCGCATCGTGCAGCTCCGACCCGATGACGTGCTGGACGCGTCGCAGCGCTACGAGTTCACGGTGACTGAGGACGTGACCTTCGGCCAGAACGGCAACCTCGAGTTCAACGGCGCGACCCCGTTCAGCGTCTTCGACACGGTCGCGCCTGCGCCGCCAGAGTTGGTCGAGCTCGCGTCGCCGCAGGCAGGATTTGACAACCGCATCAACATCAACAACATCGAGACGGTGCAGCTCGCGGTCACGCCGCCAGCGGACGCGCTCGCTGGCGACACGGTCGTCGCGCGCATCTACGGCGGCGACGCGGACACTTCGCCGACCTTCGATGAGGCCTTCATTGAGCGCTCGGGCACGGTCACGGATCCAACCGTGCCGGTCGTCATCGACTTCTCTGGGGCGCTCGGTAACGCTGCGTCGCCAAAGTTGGACGAGGGTGGGGTCACCTTCGTCGCGCAGATGCGCCGCGGCGGCGATCGCTCGGGCTATATCCACAACGACGCGGGCGCGGGGCCGTCGTTGGACGTCACCCCGCCGACGCTGGTGTCTACGGGGCCGCCCGGCAGCGGCAACGATATCTACACCGACTGCGCTTCCTTGGCCTACTACGGGGTCGCGAGCGAAGCGCTGGCTGCGGCCACGCTTACGATCGATGATGGCTCTGGTTCAACCGCGGAGCTGGCTGGCTCTAGCGGCGCCGGCCGGTTTTTGATGTTGTCCGTGCCTAACGTGGTCCCCCCGCCTGTCACGTCGTTGACGCTGGAACGCGCCTACACGATCACGTTGACGGACAGCTCGGGTAACCCGGGCGCGACGACGTTCGGCGGGACGGTGGTGCAGCGCGGCGCCTTGACCGGCGCCGTGGCAGGTTCACTCGACGTGCGGGTGTTCGATCAGGCGACGTTGCTCCCGGTGGCAGACGCGACGGTGCTCGTCGACCCGGCGGTCCCCGACGCAGGGGGCATAGGTCAGCTGGTGGGGACGACAGATCAGAGCGGTGTCGCGACCTTCGCGACCGCGCTCCCGTCGCATACGATCACGGTGATTCATCCGGACTTCGATCTGATCTCGATGTTCGCGACGTCGGCTGCGGACGTCAGCCTGCCGCTCACGGCGACGGGAGACGCGACGGCGACGCTCTCGGGCAGCGTCTTCTTCGATCCCGCGACCGGCGCGGCGGCGATCGTCGGCAGCTCGGCCGCGGCGGACCCTAGCGTCATGGGGACGCCTGCTACCAGCGGCCCTACGGGCGCGTCGTTCTCGATGTCGATTGTCCCTAACCGCGCGCAGGTCGTGACGACGTTCGGAGGCGGCTTCGAACCAACCGCTGTCCCCGCGTATGCGCTGAGCGGGTGCCAGCTCTGCGGGCCCACGTTCCTCGATCCGACGGCGCCGCCGCGTCCGGTCGGGCCAGGCGAGACGACCAACGTAAACCTCGTGCTGCTCCCCGTCCCGCCGGTCATCAGCCCCAACCTGCCGACGGACCCGTCGCTGCTCGCGCCCGTGTCGGTGGACTTTGGCGGCGCGACGGGCCTGGACCTCGCCGACCTCGTCGGCGGCGCACCGAAGGCGCGCGCCACGTTGAGCCTCGGAGGTTTCGCTGGTCAAGCCCTGGCGGGGATCGGTGTGATGACTTCGGTCGGCGGAGGGGTCTACGCGGTCGACGCGAACTACTCGCTCCCGATCATCAATGCGCTCAACGGCTTCAATGATCTGTGCGACCCACAGCTAGGACCCTGCGCCTGGTTGGTGAGCGAGGCAGAGGATTCCAGCGGCCGCGTCGCGCGCACCCGGGCCCTGGTCTTGCCGTTGCAGCAGACAACCTTGCCAGGGTCGCCTGCGCCGATGGCGATCCCGACCGTGACCGGCGGTACGTTCACAGGTGCGCCGGAGGTTTCGTTCGAGGACGTGGTCGACGAGGCGACCGTCATCGACGGGCTCGGTATCACGGACTTGACGATTACGGACCCGAACGACCGCGCGTGGCTCGTGCTGGTTTCTGACGGGGACGACGCGTCGGGCCAGAACATCGTGCAGTTGCCTAGCGTGTCTTCTTCGCTGGATCCGGGCCTCGCTCTCGGCGGATGGTCGGTCGTCGCGGAGTCTCGCGTCTTTATCGCTACAGGCGTCGCCGGGGTCGAGGACCTCGTGCTGACGGATCGCTTCCGTAAGGAGGTGAGCTACTCCCGCTCCGCTGCGGCGACCCTGACGGTTAACTGATCGCTGTGATCGGCGTCGCGTTGTTGTCGGGCGGGCTGGACTCGGGCGTCGCTGCTGCGTGCTTCGCCGAATCTGACCGCCATGAGCTGCGCGCGGCGTTGTTCTGTGACTATGGCCAGCGCGCAGCTGCCCCCGAACTGCGGGCAGCGACTGGCCTCGCGGATCGCCTCGGCGTGCAGCTGCACCAGTACCACCTCCCTTGGTTGCAGGAGCTCGCGCAGCGCGCGGGTGCAGCCCTCGTAGACGGCGACGCGTCGCTGCCGCAGGCCACCGTGGAAGCGCCTGGGGATGATTCCTCGGCGCGGGCGGTTTGGGTCCCGGCGCGCAACGCGGTGTTCGTAAGCGTGGCGGCCGCGCTCGCGGAGACGCTCGGCGCCGACTGTTTGGTCGCTGGCTTCAACCGCGAAGAGGCGGCGACGTTCCCGGACAACTCCCGGGCGTTCCTCGAGGCCGCGACCGCGTTCCTCGGGCTCGGGACCCGGGACGGGCTCAAGGTCGTCAGCCCGACGATCGACTGGGACAAGGCGCGGATCGTCACCGAGGCGCAGCGTTTGGGCTACGCGGCGTCCGACTTCTGGTCCTGCTATGACGGCGGCGCGCGTCCTTGCGGACGATGTGAGTCGTGCGTTCGGAGCCGCTTCTCACGATGATGCGTCGGTATGCAACGCCCTGAGATCTTTGGCATCGTCAACGTCACTCGTGATTCGTTCAGCGACGGCGGACGCTATCTGACGCCCGATGCGGCGCGCGCTCAGGCGGAACAGCTGCTCCTTGACGGCGCGGACGTGTTGGACCTGGGCGCGGAGTCGACGCACCCGGACTCGGAAGAGGTCGATGCAGACGAGGAGGTCCGACGGCTGGAGCCGGTCGTCGGCGCCCTCGCGGAGCGGGGCGCTGCGCTCAGCATTGACACGACCAAGGCCGGGGTGATGCGCGCGATGGTCGACCTCGGGGCGCTGTGGCTCAACGACGTCAACGGCTTTCGCGACGAGGCCGCTATGCAGGTCGTCGCCGACGCGCCAGCGACGGTCCGCTTTGTCGTGATGTTCTCTAGGTCGCGAGGTCCTCGCGCGGACCGTCGCGCGCACGGCGTCGGCGGGCTGCTCGACGCCCTGCGCGCGTTCTTTGACGAGCGGCGTGAGGCATTCTGCGAGGCGGGCGTCAGCCCGGACCGCGTCATCTTTGACCCCGGCATGGGTTTCTTTCTTGGTCGTGAGGCCTTACCTAGCTTGACCGTGATGAAGCACCTCGCCGCGCTGGATCAGAGCCACGGCCCGCTGCTCGTCAGCGTGTCGCGAAAGTCGTTCTTGGGCGAGGTCACGGGCAGCGCGGTGGCGCATCGAGGTCCGGCGACGCTCGCGGCAGAGCTCTGGGCTGCTCGCCACGGCGCTGGTTATATCCGCACTCACGACGTCAAGGCGCTGCGCGACGCCTTGGCGGTCGAGGCTGCGATCGCGCGCGTCGACTGAGCTTGAGCCATGATCCCGCTTCGTGACAGCATCCCCGCTAGCCGGCCGCCGATCGTTCGTAACGCGCTGGTCGGTCTCTGCTCCTTGATGTGGCTGCTGCAGCTCAGTCAGTCGAACGACGCGCTCGTCTTCGGGTTCGGCATGGTGCCTGAGCGGATCTTCGGTGACGGCTCGGTGCGGCTGCTGGGAGGCCGCGTCTATGACCTCCCGATCGCGTATGTGCCGGAGTGGCTGACGCTGTTGACCTGCACGTTTCTGCACGGCGGCTGGCTGCACTTCTTCGGCAACATGCTCTTCCTTTGGATCTTCGGCGACAACGTCGAGGACCGCTTCGGAAGCGGGCTGTTCTTGTTGTTCTATCTCGGGTGTGGGGTGGCGGCGTCCGCCGCGCACTTGGTCGCGGCGCCCGACTCGGCGCTGCCAACGATCGGAGCGTCAGGCGCGATCGCAGGCGTCATGGGCGCCTATATGTTCCTCTATCCGAGGTCGCGGGTGTTGGCCCTGGTGCCGCTAGGTTTCGTGCTGATTGATGTCGTGCTGCCGGCGCCGTTCTTCTTGGGTTACTGGTTCGTGCTGCAGTTGATCCAGGGCGCAGGGTCTGCAGCCCAAGGCGGCGTGGCGTGGTGGGCGCACATCGGGGGCTTCTTGGTCGGCGCTGTGGTCGCTGCTGGCCTGCGGCTCTCTGAGCGGCTCCAGCCGGCGCCGCGGTCGATCGTGCTGACCGGGCGGAGACGCGCTAAGGCACCTTGGCATCGCAGGATTTAACGTTTTCTCTGAACCATCGATCTGGGGCGGTTCGTTATGGTCGGGCCAATATGCGCCGAACCGCTCCCTTGCTGACCAGCGCTATATGGCTGGCGTTTTCGGTCCTCTCAAGCCCAGGATGTGCGCGCGCCCAATCGTTTCCAGGGCAGGAGCTTGCAGGTGCTAGCAACCAGGTCGTAGTGACCGCGACGCGCACCGAGCAAGACCCGTTTGAGACCGCGCGTTCGATTGACGTGGTCGACCTTGAGGCGCTGCAGCGAGCGCAGTTCCGGTCGCTGCCGCAGGCGCTGCGGACCCTGCCCAGCACGTTCATCCAGGAGACCTCGCCGGGCCAGGGCTCACCCTATCTGCGCGGCTTCACGGCCTACAACAACCTGATGCTGATCGACGGCATCCGGCTCAATAACTCGACGTTCCGCTCTGGCCCGAACCAATACTGGGCGACCATCGACCCGATGTCGCTGTCGCGCATCGAGGTCCTGCGCGGCCCTGCGTCGACCCTCTACGGCAGCGACGCTGTGGGCGGCACGGTGCAGGTATTCACGAAGAGCGCGTCGCGCTACGCCGCGGACGGCGTCTCTTATGGCGGCGAGTTTTACGGTCGCTACGCCACCGCCGAAAGTTCGCTCGCGGCGCGCGGCGAGGTCCACGTCGGCTTCACGAACGAGGACGGGCTTCGCACCGGCGTGTTGATCGGCGGCAGCGTTCGGGAGCTGGGCGACATCGAGGGGGGACGCGCCACGGGCGTGCAGCCGAACACCTCGCACGAGGAATACGGCTATGACGTTAAGCTTGAGCACTCGCTGGCGCGCGACACCAGGCTTGTCTTCTTGCACCAGGAGTTCCGGCAGGACGACGTCCCGCGGACCCACTCTACGGACCAGGGTATCTCCTGGCGCGGCACGACGGTCGGCTCAAACCTGCGTCGCAACAATGATCAGGTCCGGCGCCTGACCTACTTGCAACTGCACAAGGACGGCATGGAGGGTGGCGTCGAATCGATGAAGCTGTCCGTCTCATGGCAGACCCAGAAGTGGGCGGAAGATCGTGTCCGCAGCAGCGGCGCCGCGACGCTCGATGCCCAGGAGGTAGGGACGCTCGGCGCGTTCGCGCAGTTCCATAGCGACTCGTCCTTTGGCTACTTAACGTATGGCGTCGATTATTACCGTGATCACGTCGACAGCTCGCGGCGCCGCGACGTCCCGAGGCCGGGTGACGAGATTCAGGGCAAGGTGGGCGACGACTCGACTTACGACCTGTTCGGCGTGTTTGTGCAAGACGTGTTGCAGGTCAACGACGACGTGCGCGTCGAAGCAGGGCTGCGGTACACCTACGCGGCTGTCGATGCGGACAGCGTGCGCGATCCGCAGAACTACGAACAACGCATCGGCGTCAGTAACAGCTGGGACGAGCTCACCGCGAACGTCCGCGGCCTGCTCAACGTCACCGACGAGGTCAACCTCTACGTCGGCGCGAGCCAGGGCTTCCGCGCCCCGTCTCTGACGGATCTGACTAGCTTCGAGATCGCGCGCAGCGGCGAGCAAGAGATCCCGGTCACGGACCTCGAAGAGGAGCGTTTTATCGGCTACGAGGTCGGGGCGAAGCTGCGCACCAGCCGAGCGTCTGCGCAGGCGGCGTGGTTCTACACCGATATCCAGGACCAGATCTTGCGCTTCCCGACCGGCACGACCACCTCGTCGGGTGACCCGATCGTCACCAAGGGAAACGTCGGCGACGGCTATATCCAGGGCTTCGAGCTCAGCTACGTGGTCGAACTCATGGCGCGAACCGAGCTGTTCGGATCTCACAGCTACCAATACGGCCGCATCTCTAACTACCAGGACCCTGCCAACCCAGCTGGCCTTAGCGACGACTACCCGTCTCGCTTGATGCCGATGCAGAACGTCTTGGGCCTGCGATGGCAAAGCGTCGAGGGGCGCTTCCACGCCTCGACGACGGTGGTGCGCGCTGAGGACGCGGACAAGCTTTCGTTCCGCGACCAGGGTGACACGCAGCGGATCCCGCCCGGCGGTACGCCTAGCTACACCATTTGGAACGCGAACTGTGGCTGGCAGGTGACCGATCAGGCTAGTCTCGAGTGCGGGATCGAGAACATCACGAACGTGGACTACCGCGTGCACGGCTCAGGCAGTAACGGCCTGGGCACCAACTTCGTGCTCGGCATGCGCGTGACGTTCTAGCAACCGGGGCTCGGGTCTATCCCTTGCGACCGGCATGCCCGCTTAGGCTCGGAGCCCGCCCCAGCCTCGCCTCATCGCCTCGCACCGCAGGTGCGTCTCGCGATGAGACCTGCCCGCGCTAGCCCTGTACTAAAGTTCACCACGTAGGCGCTCGATCTAGCCCCTAATCGCCGTCACATCGGGGCAGCGTCAGGGCTCATGGAATCCGTCAACGAGGTCAAGCAGCAGCTGTCGGCGCGGGCACGCTCCGTGACGCTCGACGAGCTCGCCGGTGAGGGGCGTACGCGGGTGCCAGTGATCCGCGCAGAGCACATCGCGCAGATGATCCGCGAGGCGGTTCACGCTGCTATCGATGGTTCTGGATTGCTCAACCCGCGCGAGGTAGATGCGCTCGTAGAGCGCGGCTGCGCGGAGTTTCGAGATGCGCTGGGTCAGCGCGAGCAGGAGCTCCAGAGCGCGCGCGAGAGCGAGGCACGGCTCAATGCGACGGAGCGTGAAGTCGCGGTCCTCAAGGCTCGGTGCGCTGCGCTGACTCAGGATTCAGTGCTGTCGCGTTCGGAGCTTCAACAGGTGCAGGACGAGCTTGAGGCGGCCCGCGCTTCTTCACTGGGGGGCTCGCAGCCGGACGTCGATTCCTCTGAGCTGATCGCGGCGCTGGCGCGCGAAGTCGCTGCGCTGAGGGAGAGCGTCAACCAGCGAATGGTAGCACCCCTTGGCGGTCAGCCGCACTCGGCGGACTTCGAGGTGGCGTTCGATAAACTCGCCAGCAAGCTCGGCGACCGCCTCGACACCTTCGGCAAGAAGCTTGGGCTCGGCAACGCCATCGGCGTCGACGCCCAGGTCAACATCGGCTCGATCTTTGACGATGACGGCGCGACAGACCTCGAATCGAACATGCAGGACATCCAGCCTCATCAGCAGGTGGGGGGCAGCATCGCGGAGAACTTAGCCAAGTTGAGAGCGCTCAAAGCTGACGGTTGATCTAAGCCTGCGCGGAGCGAGCGCGCCTTTAACGCACTAGACGAGCAAAAGAATATGACCGAACGAGAAGACTTTGATCTCAACTCCCGTAGCAGCGCAGAGGCGATCGTCCGCCTCGGTAAGGGGCTGGACGTTGGCACCGCGAATTTCGCGGCCGCTGCGCAGAGTGACGCTGGCAGCGTCACCGTTAACGTGGAGCGCAACGCGTTTCTCGATATCCCGAGCGACGCTTACAGCAAAAACATGCTGACGAAGCTCAAGGTCCCTTACGTGGTCCACAACGGCAAGCTGGTGGTGATCGGCGAGGCTGCCTTTGAGCTGGCAAACGTCTTCGGCCGTGAGACCCGCCGTCCGATGGCTGACGGCCTCGTAAGCCCCAAGGAGCAGGATGCTTTGCCGATGATGAAGGCGATCATCCATAAGATCCTCGGTGAGCCGCAGCAGCCTGGCGAATACTGCTACTTCAGCGTCCCAGCGGAGTCGCTCGACGTCGACAACAACGTCGTCTACCACCAGGGCTTGTTCGAGAGCTTGATTAACAAGTTGGGCTACCAGGCCCGCCCGATCAACGAGGCGCACGCGGTCGTCTTCTCAGAGCTAGCGGAGAACGACTTCACCGGTATCGGCCTGTCGTTTGGCGGTGGCATGGCCAACGCTTGCATCGCCTATAAGTCAGTCCCGTGCCTGTCCTTCTCGGTCGCGCGCGGCGGTGATTGGATCGACAACAACGTCGCGGACGTGTTGGGGGTCCCGCGCAGCAAGGCCACTGCGCTCAAGGAGCGCGGCATCGACATCCGCGCGCCGCAGAGACGCGAAGAAGAGGCCGTCGCGATCTATTACCGGAGCTTGATCAGCTACGTGCTCGAGAACGTCAAGTCGCGGTTCGAGTCTGGTGACAGCATGCCAAGCTTCAACGAGCCGATTGACATCGTTTGCGCCGGCGGGACGTCGATGGTCGGCGGCTTCATTGAGGTCTTCAGAGAAGAGTTCGCGAAGATCGATTTCCCGATCCCGATCGGCCGCATCTTCTGCAGCGACGAGGCTTTGACCGCGGTGGCGAAGGGGTGCCTCGTCGCGGCGGCGATCGGCGACGACTAGGCAGCCTTTAAGGCAACCAGCGGCGTGAGCGCGAGGGGGCTGGGCGGTCCTCTTCGCGCTCGCTTCGCATCTCATCGCCCTCTCCGGCTAGACTGCCGTCGTGACGTCCTCTGTTTTTGACCGCGACGGCTATGTCGGTCCCGTGGCGATGCTGTCTCCTCAGGAGGTGGAGGCGGTGCGCGTGGCCGTGGCCGACGTCATCGCCCACCTGGACGCCCACCGCGACCGGCTATACGAGGTTGAGCGCGCCTACACCGACCGCCCCGGCGAAGTCGTCTGTCATTTCTTAGGTGGCTTCCGAGTGCACCCGGTGCTGCGCGAGCTGATTTTTCATGAGCGCATTACTTCCACTTGCGCGGAGCTACTCGGCGTAGACCGCCTCCGATTTTGGCACGACCAAGTGTTCGCCAAGCCGCCGCGGCATCCAGGCGTCGTGCCGTGGCACCAAGATTACTCGTATTGGACGCGCACGGCGCCGGCCCGACACATTACCTGCAATTTGATGCTCGATGACAGCGATGAAGCGTCCGGGTGTTTGCAGTTCGTGCCTGGTAGTCATCGTTGGCCGTTGCTGCCGAGCCTGCCCTTTGACAGCCCCATCGAGGCGGTCTGCTCGCACCTGCCTGAGGGCGCGGAGTTCGCCCCCGTCGCCGTCGGCGCGCGCGCAGGCAGCGCGACCTTTCATCACAGCCACACGCTGCACGGAAGCGACCAGAACCGAAGCGGCCGGTGGCGGCGTGCGGTCGTGTTGAACTACATGGACGCTGAGACCCGCGTGGTCGATGGCTCTCGCCCGCTGCTGCGAGGCGTGCCGCTGCTGCCTGATGGGGCCTTGATCGAGGGTGAGGACTTTCCGGTCGTGTACGAGCGGCGTTAGTCGCTTCGTATCGGTCGAGTTGGTCTCGCCAGCCGGGTTCAGGCTGGCAGCACCCGCAGGAGCCGCCGGAGGAAGAGGCAGTAGCTCGCGCCAAACGCGCAGGCGACGTGCCAAAGGGTCCGCAGGCCCCACGAGACCTCGGTTGGGAAGTATCTAGGCGTGACCCATTCGAGCAATCCGCCGGCGACTGCGGCCACGATCGCGACGACGGTGGCGACGAGCGCCGCGAGCGGGATGGCGCGGGCGCCTTGCGGCATCGGCGGCATCGGCCTCCGCATGCGGTTGCCGATCACCTGCATGGCGAACGCTAGCGCGACGAGTGAGATCCACTGCACTGGATGGAGTTCATAGCTTCGAAAGCGCGCGACCCCGGCGACCCAGAGGACCGCGATGATCAGCGGCACCAGGCCTAAGAGGCGGTCGGTTGGCTTTGAGAGCTTGGCTGGTCCGGGAGGTTGTTGCGGCATGTTGTCCAACGGATCAGATGGTGATGACCTTCGCCGCGCGATCGAGCTCCTGGACGATCGTCTCCATGTCCGACACCTGGCCGACGCGAGGGTCGATCCCATAGTGCTTCAAGCACGTGCCACAGGGGATGATATCCACCCCGCGCTCTTCGAGCATGCGGAGCTCGGCGAGCACCGGCGAGCCGGCGTCCACGAGGCGGACGCCGGCGTTGAAGAAGACGATCGCGGTGAAGTTTTTCAGCGCGATCGCTTTTTTAAGAAACGTGCCGAGCACCTTTTGGCCGAGGTCCGGGTCGCCGTGGCCCATCTGGTCTTTGTTCAAGACTAAGATCGTGTCCATGCCGTGATCGTGCCGAGGCGCGCAGCCGGTGAAAGCCTTTTATGCGGCTGGTTGGTGCCGTAGCGTCCTTACCTCGATGAAAGTCCTCGTAGTCGGAGCAGGCGGCCGAGAGCACGCCCTCGCCTGGAAGATTCAGCAGTCCTCGCTCGTCGAACGAGTCTACGTGGCGCCGGGGAACCCGGGCACGGAGCAGGTGGCCGAAAACGTCGCGATCGCCGCCGACGACCTCGAGGGCCTGGTGCAGTTCGCGGTCGATGAGGCGATCGACCTGACGGTCGTGGGGCCTGAGGCCCCGCTCTGTGCTGGCATCGTCGACTTGTTTCGCGAGCGCGGTCGGCTTTGTTTCGGCCCAGACAAGGCGGCTGCTGAGATCGAGGGCAGTAAGGCCTTCGCGCGCAAGCTTTGCACCGATCACAGGATCCCTGGCCCGCAGTGGTGGGCCTATGAGAACCTCGCGATGGCGCGGGCGTTCTTAGAGTCTCGCCCTGATGGTCCGATCGTCGTGAAGGCGTCTGGTCTGGCTGCGGGTAAGGGGGTGGCGGTCTGCAAGAACAACGAAGAGGCGCGGGTCGCCGTGACAGACTGCTTCGACGGCAGGTTTGGAGATGCAGGGAGCCTGGTGCTCTTCGAGGAGTGCCTTCAGGGCCCCGAGATCTCGCTGATCACTCTGACCGACGGTGAGACCATCGTGCCGCTCGAACCCGCCCGCGATCACAAGCCGGTAGGCGAGGGTGACGTCGGCCCGAACACGGGCGGCATGGGCGTGATCACGCCGGTCGCGCTTGCGCCGCGGGCATCTTCACAGATTGAGTCCCAGGTCGTCTTCCCGACGGTCCACGCCATGAACCGTGAGTCGCGGCGCTACCGGGGCTTTCTATACGCTGGTTTGATGCTGACCGAGAACGGGCCGCGGGTTCTCGAGTACAACTGTCGGATGGGGGATCCGGAGACCCAGCCGCTCTTGATGCGGCTCAAGAGCGACCTCGTCCCGCTGCTCCTGGCGACCGCCGAGGGCAAACTGGAAACGGTCGACGCCCCGGTTTGGGACCAGCGCGTCGCCGTCTGCGTGGTCGCCTGCAGCGGCGGTTACCCTGGTGACTACAAGAAAGGGGTCCCGATCTTCGGCTTGGATGGGCTGGAGGTCGGCGACGACTTGCAGGTTTTTCACGCCGGCACGCGCCGCTCTGCGCAGGGTGACCTTCAGACCGCAGGAGGGCGAGTTTTGGCGGTCACGGCGCTCGGTAACGACGCTGAGCACGCGCGCGAGCGTGCCTACGCAGCGATCTCCAAGGTCGAGTTCGACGGCGTGCATTATCGCGGGGACATCGGCGGCCCACCCACGGCAGAATGACGCCGTAGGATTACGTGAGTCCCAGGCCGTTTGACGTTATAATGACGTTGGAGTGAAAGACGACCAGGAACAGCTCATCGTCGAAGAGCACCTGCGCAAGCGCGGGTTTCGGTGGACCAATCAGCGCGCGCTGATCGTGCGAGCGGCCCTGAAGAATCACGACCACTTCACTGCTGAGGAGCTGCTCGATTTCTGCCGCAAAGAGGACCCAAAGGTCTCCCGCGCGACGGTCTATCGGACGCTCTCGATGCTGGAGGAGGCTGGATTTGTAGAGGGCCTCGAGACTGGCGGTGGCGGGCGGAGGTTTGAGCACGTGCTCGGCCACGAACACCACGAGCATATGTTCTGCCGCAGCTGCGAGAAGATCATCGAGTTCCAGGACGAGGAGATTCAGCGGCTGCAACAGCTCGCCGCAAAACGGGTGGGTTTCCGGATCGAGCGGCACAGCTTACGCTTGTATGGCATGTGTAAAGAGTGTCAGCGAGCGCAGCCTGGCCGGTGAGTGACGTGATCGAGCGGGTGCTCGTCGTCGATGACGAGACCGACCTTGCAGAGTCGTGCGCATATTTCCTCGACCGGGCTGGCTATCAGGCTGAGTGCGCTGCGTCAGCGCCTGAGGCGATGAGCATGCTTAACGAGCGTGCGTTCGGCGTCGTGATCAGCGACGTCAGGATGCCGCGTATGAGCGGCATGGAGTTGCTCGCAGCTATTCGTGAGCGCGATCCGGACATCGAGGTCCTGTTGATCACTGGCTATCCCGACCTGCAGATGGCGGTGTCGGCGATCAAGCAGGGCGCATTTGATTACCTCGCGAAGCCCTACGCTGAGCACGATCTGCTCGAACGCGTCGGCAAGGCGATGGCGCAGCGTCGGGTCAAGGAGCGGAACGAGGGCTTTCGCGAGCGCATGCGTTCAGGCCGCTCGGGGCGTAAGTTGATCTACACCTCAGCGCCGTTTGACTCTGCGGTGCAGATGCTTGAACGCGCAGCTCGCACGGACGCTTCGGTGCTCCTGCTTGGCGAGAGCGGTACCGGAAAGGAGCTCCTCGCGCACCGCCTTCATGACAGCAGCGAGCGCGCCGATAAGCCGTTTGTGCCAGTTGATTGCGCGGCGATCCCCGCGGAGCTGTTCGAGAGCGAGCTCTTCGGTCACAAGAAGGGCGCGTTCACGGGCGCGTCGACGGACAAGCTCGGCTTGTTTCAGGTGGCTGACGGCGGGACGCTGTTCTTCGATGAACTCGGTGAGCTCCCGATGGAGTTTCAGACGAAGTTGCTCCGCGTGATCCAAGAGCGGAGTGTTCGCCCGGTAGGCGGAAGCGAGCAGAAAGACGTCGACGTGCGCATCGTCGCCGCGACGAATCAGGACTTGCAGCAGCAGGTCGAGGTCGGTCGCTTTCGATCGGACTTGTTCTATCGCCTCGACGTCGTGCGCATCACGGTGCCGCCATTGCGAGAGCGGCGCGGTGATGTCGACGTGCTGTTGGCGCACTTCCTGGCGCGTTTTGGCGCGCAGGTCGGGATCACTAGGATCGCGTCAGCCGCCGCTGAGCGGCTCAGGTCGTATCATTGGCCAGGCAACGCGCGTCAGCTGCGTAACGTCGTCGAGCGCGCTTGTGCTCTGGGCAAGGGGCCGGAGTTGACCCTTGATGATCTACCGCCAGAGCTGCTAACGGATGACGCGGTCGTGCCTCGAGTGGATGGGAAGGGCGTCGAAGGCGGCACCTTCCAGGAGATGAAGACTCGGCGGATCGCGGCGATGGAGCAGACCGACGCCGAGGAGCTGCTGACGAAACATAAGGGGAACGTCACGCACTGCAGTGAGGAGGCGGGTATGGCGCGGAGCGCGTTTCAGAAGCTCATGCAGAAGCACGGGATCCGGTCGGCGGACTTCCGTATTTGATGGTGGCCGCTGGCTTAGCTTGCCGGGCCGACCGGGGCGCGCCGCTGCAGTCACTAGCAAGCTCGAGGCGTCGTTAACGCGCCGCGGATGCGCGCGGCGCGGCCTGCTACGCCTCTGCCGCTGCGGCTCGAACCATCTCGCGGAACACCACCATGCCGTCGCCGTCTTCTGGCAGTTGCCCGCGCTGAAGCTGCGTCCGGCGCCAGTCGGGCATGTGCGTCGGCAGGTAGCTTCGGTCTGGATGCGGCATCACGCCAAGCACGCGACCGTTGTGGTTGGTCAAGCCAGCCACCCCGAGCGGCGCGCCGTTCGGGTTTTCTGGGTATCGCTCGGTCGGTTCGCCGGCCGCGTCGACGTATTGCACCGCGGCGAAGCCGTCCTCAAGCAGCGCTCTGAGCGCGGCAGGGTCCTTGGTCATCAAGCGACCTTCACCGTGCGCTGCCGGCCAGCGTACTGTCAGCCCCTCCGGGAGGAACACACATCGCGACTTGCGCGTCTTTAGCGTGACCCAGCGGCACTCGTAGTGGTTGCTGAGGTTGTGGGTCAGCGTGACCGACTCTTCGAGTTTTTCTCCGAGGCATGGCAGGAGGCCTAGGCGCACCAGGACTTGGAAGCCATTGCAGATGCCGAAGGCCAGCCCGCCGCGCTCCACGAACTGCAAGACCCGATCTCCGAGCCTCGCCTTCATCTCTTGCGCGAGGACGCGGCCGGAGCTGATGTCGTCGCCGTAGCTGAACCCCCCGGGCACGGACAGAATTTGGAAGCGATCCAACAGGTCGGGCTCCGCGAGGAGCTTCTTGATGTGTACGTATTCGCTGCTGGCGCCAGCGCGCTCGAACGCGTGGTGAGTCTCGCGCTCGCAGTTGATGCCTGGGGCGCGCAGGATGAGTGCCTTAGGAGCGCTCATTGGGCGGCCTCCTCAAGCAGCGTGCCGTCGACGTCGAGCGGGCGCTTCCAGGCTGCTTCGGCGTCGGACACGGACAACTCCGCGAGTGTTGTGGGGCCGTCGGTGAAACGCAGGGCCGTGTCTGCGGAGACTTCGCCGATGACGGCGAACGGCACGGTGCCTAGCACGCGCTGGAGGTCTGAGATCCGGTCGGGGGGGACCTCAAGCAGGAGCCGGCTCTGCGACTCGCTGAATAGGCGCTGGGTCGCGTTTAGTTCGCCGGCGACCGGCATCGTTGAGATGTCTAGATGAGCGCCTAGCTTGCCGCCGATCGCCATCTCGGCGGCGGCCGCCATCACGCCGCCTTCGCTGAGGTCGTGCGCGGCGAGCGCGCAGCCCGCGTCAATCGCGCGGTGCACGCCGTAGAGGACATCCCGCGCCGCTTCCTTCTGCACGCGCGGCGCGTTCTTGCCCAGCACGCCCTTAGTCTTGTAGTAGACGCTGCCGCCTAGCTCGTCCTTTGTGACCCCGACCAGGACGAGCTTACTGCCCGCGCGTTTGAGGTCGCTGGTCATCGTCTTGCGCACGTCGGGGATAACGGACATCGCGGTCACTAGGATGCAGCCCGGGATGCGGATCGTCTTGTCGCCCGTGTTGAACTCATTGTGCAGGGAGTCCTTGCCGCTGACGAACGGCGTGCGGTAGTGGGTTGCGAGGTCGCAGAGCGCCTCGGTCGCGCGCACGAGCTCGCCGAGGCATTGCGGGTCGCGAGTATTGCCCCAGCAGTAGTTGTCCAGCACGACGGTGTAGTCAGGGTCGCCGCCGGTCGCCACGGAGTTGCGCATGGCCTCGTCGAGCGCGCACTCGGACATCGAGGCGGGGTCGATCTTGCTGTAGCGAGGGTTCAGCCCGTTCGATAACACGACGCCGCGCGACGAGTCTAGCTTCGGCGCTAGCACCGCCGCATCGGCGGGGCCGTCTTCCTTGACGCCGCAGAGCGGTTTGCCAGCGCTTGCCGCTTGCACCTCATGATCGTACTGGCGAATGATCCACTCTTTGCTGCAGACGCCGAAGTCAGACAGCACGTCGAGCAGTGCTTGCCTGTGATCGTCCTCTGCGGGCAGATCGGGCTCTTCGAGGTCGGGCGCGTCGTAGCTGGCTTCGAGCACGCGCGGGGGCAGCCCGTCGTGGAGGAACTCAAGGTCCATGTCGCAGTGCACCGCGTCGTGATGCTTGACGACTAGGCGGTTGTCATCGGTGAAGGTGCCGAGCACGACGGCTTCGCAGCACTCTGCGTCGCAGACTTCAAGCAGGCGGTCGAGCTTGTCGGGGGGCACCGCGAGCACCATCCGCTCCTGCGCTTCGCTGATCCAGATCTCCCAAGGCGCTAAGCCGTGATACTTAAGCGGCGCGTTCTCGAGCTGCACGACGGCGCCGGTGCCCTCGGCCATCTCGCCGACGGCTGAACTGAAGCCTCCTGCGCCGCAGTCCGTGATCGATGAGAACAGGTCTTCGTCAGCGCACGCCATGACTGCATCCATGGCCTTACGTTCGGTGATCGGATCTCCGATCTGCACCGCCCCGCCGCTCAGCGATTCGCTCTCGGTGTGGAGCTCAAGCGAGCTGAACGTCGCGCCGTGGATGCCGTCCCGGCCCGTGCGGCCGCCGAGCGCGACGATCTTATCGCCTGGGTTTGGCTTCTTGTGGGCGCGCGCGGTCGGCAGGATGCCGACGTTGCCGACGTAGACGAGCGGGTTGCCGACGAAGTGCTCATCGAAGTGCACGCTGCCATTGACCGTCGGGATGCCCATTGGATTGCCGTAGTCGCGAACGCCTGAGACGACCCCTTGCATCACGGTCATAGGGTGCAGGCAGCCTTGCGGAAGGTCCTTCGCCGCCAAGTCGGGCGGCGCGAAGCAGAACACGTCGGTGTTGGCGATCGGGCGCGCTGCGAGGCCAGTGCCGAGGACGTCACGGATGACCCCGCCGACGCCCGTGCCAGCGCCCCCAAACGGCTCGATCGCGGACGGGCGGTTGTGGGTCTCGACCTTGATACAGACGGAGTCCTCGTCGTCGAACTTAATGATCCCGGCGTTGTCGACGAACACGGAGACGCAGAAGTCGCGGTCGAGCGTCGTCGTTACGTTCGCGATCGTGGACTTGAGGAGGTTGTCGATGGTGCGCCCTTCAAAGCGCACGGTGCCGGTCAAAGTCTTGTGTTTGCAGTGCTCGCTCCAGGTCTGCGCGAGCGTCTCGAGCTCAAGCCGCGTCGGCGCGCGATCGAGCGCGTCGAAGTGTGCTTGGATGGCCTTCATCTCGTGGCCGTCGAGCGCGAGTCCGCCGTCTTTCGAGATCGCCACGAGCGCGTCTTCATCAAGGCCGTGCAGCGGTACTTCATGCACCGTGAGGTCTGGCGGCGGCGACTCACCAGGCAAGCCCGCGGGGAGGTCGTCGACGAGGATCTGTTGGATGGTGTCGTTGGCGAGTCCTTTACGTGCGACGGACAGCAGGTGGTCGGTCGCGATGTCGCCGTACACGTCGTAGGTGCGGTAGGTGCCTGCGGCGACCACCGGTAGCTGCAGATCGCCGAGCGCTTTTTGGACCGAGTGCGCGACGGGGTCGGTGACGCCTGCCTTTGGCACGATGGTCAGCGTGCGCGCGTCGTCGGGGGTCGCCGGCGCTTCACCGGGCGCGTGCACCGCGAAGCGTTCGATCACTGGGTCGCAGAGCACCGCGACCGCGAAGGCTTCCACTTGCTCGCGCGATAGTTCTGCGCTGAGCAAGTAACCGCGTCTGGACCGGACGCTGCTGACGTCCGAGAGCCCGGCAGCCCTCAGGGTGCGCATCGCCGCGTCACCGATGGGGTCTAATTGGTCCGGTTGAGCCAGAACATCGATTCGCCACGCCTGCATCTGTGTGCCAACATGCAGGTCAGGTGGTGGTGGTGCAAGGGCGCGTAAACGGTGCGCAGCGGTTCCCGATCATTGCTGGGCGACTGCCCCTCGTCGTTCACATCTTTCCACAGCGCGTCGAGGCACCGCTGGGCGGGCGACGGCGGCCTGGGCGGGCCCAGCAGCGACGGTCCGGCGCGGCTAGTAGCTCTCGTCGTCGCTCGGGAATGAGCCGCTGCGAACGTCGGAGCAGTAGTCCTGAATCGCGCTGCCGATGTCTTGGGCGAGCTCGCGGTAGCGCCGAACAAAGCGTGGCTGGAACCGCGTAAACATGCCCAGCATGTCGTGCGTCACCAAGATTTGCCCGTCGGTATGCGGGCCCGAGCCGATGCCGATGATCGGGATGGTCGTGGCTTCCGCCATGCGCTTGCCGAGCGCTGCGGGCACCTTCTCCAGGACGATCGCGAAGGCGCCAGCTTGCTCCAACGCGACGGCGTCGTTAACCAGCCGGTCCTGCTCGTCCTCCTCAGTGCCGCGGGTTTTGTAGGTGCCGAACTGATTGATGCTCTGCGGGGTTAGGCCGATGTGGCCCATCACGGGGATGCCTGCGCCGACGATTTTTTCGACGGTGGGGGCGAAGGCGCACCCGCCTTCTAGCTTGACCGCCTCGACGTGGCCTTCCTTAAGCAGGCGCCCGGCGTTGCTCAGCGCCTCGCTCAGGGACACCTGATAACTCATGAACGGCAGGTCGCCGACGACCAGCGCGCGGGAGCAGCCGCGGCTAACCAGCTCGCAGTGGTAGACCATCTGGTCCATCGTGACGGGGATGGTCGTGTCTCGCCCTTGCATCACCGTCGCGACGGAGTCGCCGACCAGGATGACGTCGACGCCAGCATCGTCGAGGATGCTCGCGAAGAGGTGGTCGTAAGCGGTCAGCGCAGCGATGTGCTCGCCTTTCAGCTTGCGCTCTTTGAGCGTCGCCGTGGTGACCTTGACCTTGCTTGGCATCGTTACCAGTCTCCAAATGTGTCGTCGTCAGCGGCAGGCGCTGGCGGCGGCGAGCTTGGAGCCGAGTCGGTGCCTGGCGGCGGCGGTGGCCGGTAGTCGTCCGTCCCTTTGTTCGTCAGACGAGGGCCTCGGCGCTTGGGGCGTGACTTGCCCTCTACGATGCTCCCGAAAGTAGGCACTCTCTTTGGGTCGAGCTCAACGTCGAAGGCCGACAGGTCTTGGGCGACGGGTTCGATCACTTCGACCTTGCCGCGGCGATCGCGGTAGCGAGGGACGACGCCTACGTCGCTTCGGACGCCGCCGCGTGACTTCTTCGGGCGTTGCTTGCGGTCTTTGCGGGCGTCGGTCCTCTTGCCGTCGCGTCGCGACCGATTCTTCTTTTCGGCGCTCTTCGGCTCGGTGTCTGAGCGTCGCGAACTCGACGTTTTTTCCTCGGCGTCGGAAGAAGCTTCACCCCGATCGGTGTCCGCGTCGTCACGCCCTCGCCGCCGTCCTCGCCCGCGGCGTCCACGTCGCCGCCGGCGGGGCGGTCCGTCGTCTTCATCCTTCTCGTCGTCTTCGAAGGTGTAGTCCTCAAGCGTCACGTCGCTCAAGGTCACTCCCTCGTCTGCGACCTCCGCGTCTTCGTCCGCGCGCTCTTCGTCCCGCGCTCGCTCGGTGGCGTGGGCCTCCGGCGGTTCGTCGCTCGGGAACGTGACGTCACTGAGGTCGTCGGTCTCGGCGGACGGAGTGTCAGCCTTGACCGCGCGCCTCGGGCGGCTGCGCTTTCTCGGTCGCGGCGCCTCTTGAGCCTGGTCTGTGTCGGCTTCGTAAGCCTTGTCGTCGGTGGCTTCCGACGCTCGCGAGCGGCGGTCGTCATCTTCGTCGTCTCGACGGCGGCGACGACTCCTGCGTCGCTTGCGTGGCGCTGCTTCGGCGTCTTCGTTGCTTTCCGTGGGGCGGTTTGCTGCGCCCAAATCCTGCCACTGTTTTACGACCGCCAGGTCGCCGCCGATCGCGCGCGTGCGCAGTTCGAACAGCATCAGCGATTCTTCGAAGTAGGGGCTGTGCAGGAAGCTCTCCACGCGGAAGCGACGCTGATCTTCATCTTGCGCGAAGCGATGTTGTACGCCGCATGCACGCTTCAAGCAGCCGCTGTCGCGGCGCGGCAGGCGCAGGTCTACGGCGAGCGAGCCGAGCAGGCCCTCAGCGACTGAGGAGGCGCTCCGTTTCGGTTGGCGTAGGCGCTCTGCGGCGACCGCTTCATATAGGAGCACTGCGAGCAATACGCCGTTCGCTGGTGGTTCGGCGTCTGTTGGCTGCGCTTGGACGTGCTCGTCCAGAGCCTGCAGCAGCGCCCAGAACGACTTTTGTTGCTCGTCGTCGGCTGCCTTGAGGAACTCACCCACGACTGGGATCAGGTGTTCGACGGCATGAACCTCTTGCAGCAGCTGGAAGCTGCGCAAGGCATGACCGCTGCGCAGCAAGCGGAGGATCTCCTCAAGCACTCGCGGCGGCGCCGCGCGCACTAGGTCTTTGGAGGTCTCCGCCATCGCGGCCAGGGTTGCTTCTTCGATGTCGAAGCCGAGACGACCAGCGAACTTCGCGGCGCGTAAGATGCGCACAGGGTCTTCGCGGAAACGCACGGCGGGCTCGCCGATGGTCCGGATCACTCGGGCGTCGATGTCGGCGAGGCCGTCGACGTGGTCGACAATCTTGTCTTGGGTGGGGTCGAGGAAGAGGGCGTTGATCGTGAAGTCTCGCCGGAGCGCGTCTTCCTCTGCATTGCCGAACTCGTTGTCGCGGGTGATCAACAGGTCTTCACCGCCGTCGCCGTCGCCGTCGCTTTCGCTCGCCTGCGGGGTGCGGCGGAACGTCGAGCATTCAAGGATCTTGGTGTTGCGATGGAAGTGTAGATGAGCCAGCTTGAAGCGGCGGCCGATGATGCGGCAGTTGCGCGCGAAGGTGCGCTTGACCTGGGGTGGTCGCGCTGCAGTCGCAATGTCGTAGTCTTTTGGCGTGCGGTCCAATAGCAGGTCGCGCACGCAGCCGCCGACGAGGTAGGCCTCGTAGCCTTTGTCAATAAGGCGCGCGACCGCGCGAACGGCGTCGGTGTCTAGCGCGGACAGGTCATGGCCTGTCGGGGATAGGATCGTAGGTTCGATCGTGTCAGTCCTGGTTAGTTAACCGTTTTGGGAGGCAACGGTTTACCGCTATCTCGGGGGCGCTGACAAGGCGTTTCTGGGGTCGTGCCCAGATGGGCGGATCAGGCCTGCAGGCCGCCGTCTACGGTGAGCACCTGGCCAGTGACGTAGCTGGCTTCTGCCGAAAGGAGATAGCGCAACATCGCGACGACGTCGTCCGTCCTGCCGACCCTGCCGAGCGGGACCCGCGGGAGCATGCGCGCTTGGGACTCCTGGTGGCTGTGCGGATGGTCGATGAGGCCTGGGGAGACCACGTTGACGGTTACGCCCGAGCTTGCGACCTCCCGCGCCATTGAGCGCGCCAGCTGGATCAGCGCCGCCTTGGCGGCGAAGTAGACAGGGGCTCGGGGCATGGCCGCTTGTCGGTCTGCGCCAGCCGCTGCGAACAGCACGACCCGCCCGCAGCCGGCCTTGACCATCGCTGGCACGACCGCCTGCATGGTCAAGAACGCCGTCGTAACATTGCTCTCGATCATGTGGCGATAGGAGTGCTCGCTGGTTTCAAGCAGCGGCTGTTCGCTGAAGTCACCGACGGTGTGGACCAGCGCGTAGGGCGCGCCGTGCTCAGCGTGCAGGCGCTCATAGGCGTCCCGCACGGACGCCTCGTCGGTCGCGTCGACGCCCGCCTTGCGGGTCCAGATCGTGCAGCGATCGGCGTACGCTGCGGCGACCGCGCGGCCAATGCCTTGGCCACCGCCGACGACTAAGATTCGGTCGGCGGAGGGGTTGTTGGCGTCGGTCAAGATTGCCTCAGCCAGCCGAGGATTTCCTTCAGCTTCGGCGGGTTACCGGTCATCAGGATGCCGACCCGGAAGATCTTCCCGGCAGCGCGGAACGCAAACCACACGCTCATCAAGATGATCACGGTCGTCACGACGTATTCCCATGTTGGCGGCGGGCCGCTCGCTCGGTTCATCATCGCGAACGGCGTGTAGAGCGGGATGTAGGTGAAGACCTTGGCCATCAGGCCGTTGGGTTCTTGGACCACCGGGACCATCGCGAAGAGCGGGATCATCAGCAGCAGGAACACCGGCTGCAGGAGGTTCTGCGCTTCCTTGAGGCTGTTACAGACGGAGCCGATCGCGACCAACATCGCCGCGAACAGCAGGTAGCCGGTGAAGAAGTAGCCGATGAACGAGGCGAGGTAGAGCGGATCGCTGGCGATACCGAGCATGTTCAGCTCGCCGATCTGTGGGACGACCTCCGCGCCGAGGCTCATGCCGATGACGCCGAACACAGCCCATGAGACCACCATGGTGAGCCCCGTCGCGCCGATGCCGAAGATCTTGCCTGCCATCAGCTGCCCTGGGGAGCATGACGACAGCAAGACCTCGATGATGCGGTTGCTCTTCTCTTCGACGGTGTTCGTTAGCAGCATTTGGGCCGCCGTGAAGATCGCGATCCAGAGGAGGTAGACGAAGACCACGGGCGCGAAGCTGCGGGCGCGGTCGGCGCTGTCCACCTTCTCGGTCTGATCGCCTTCGCCGGGCTTCTCTGCGGTGAAGCTAACCGGCTCGCGGATGTGCTTGGCGACTGACGGCCTGATCTGAGCTGCGGCGATACGCTTCTTCTGGATCACTCGCGTGCCTGCCCGCCCGTACCAGCTGCTCAAGTCGCTGTCGTTCGTGTTTTCGCTGACGAATGACAGGCTGCCTTCGAGCTCCTCGACGGGGTCGTTCTCAAACACGAAGTAGCCGAACAAGCGGCCGTCTTTGACCTGCTCATTGAGCGCGGTGATCAGGTCTTCTCGCGGCAAGCCGGCGACGCCGAGCGTCTCTAGGTCGTCGTAGCGATATTTCGCCTTGCGCTCCGCGACCTTGGCTTCGAGGGCGTCGCGGAAGTTGTCTGGGAGCATGCCGCGGAAGGCCTCGATCATCCCGGGCTCGACGTTGCGCAGCTGCTCGAGCGCTGGGTGCTCTTCGGGCAGCGCCTTCTCCATCTCATTCTGGATGATGTCGAGCAAGATGGTCGCTTGCGCTGCGTCTTCGATCTCCCCGCCGATCTCGGACTCGGTGAAGTCGGCGACCGTATACGTCTGAGTTTTTTTGGTCGCGTTCATCAGCCAGCCGATGCCGATCGCGATGGCGAAAATCGCGGGGAAGGCCAGGATCCCGAGCCAGAACGTCTTGGTGCGGACGTTCTCCAGGTATTCGCGTTGGGCGATGAGGTAGGTCTTGTTGGCCATCAGTTTGCGCCTCCGTTCCCGTCGACTCGTGCGGCGTCGCGCTCTTCGACCGTCCGCACGAAGACCTCGTGGAGTGACGGCTCTCGGATGTCGAACCTGCGAATGGTCAGGTGGTCGAGCAGCCAGCGCAGCGCGTCTTGGGGGTCTGTATCTGGCTGCAGGAACAGCTCCGCAGCCTTGTTGTTGTCGTTGATGCGGTTGAGGCCCGGCAGCTGCTTTAAGAGGTCGCCGTCGCCGTCGTAGTCGATCTGGATGCCGTGATCACGGCCGGCCTTGATCTCTGGCAGCGTTCCTTCGAAGGCGAGTTGGCCCTTGTGGATCATCATCATCCGGTCGCAGAGCTGCTCGGCTTGCTCCATCACGTGCGTCGAGAAGATGACGGTGCGTCCGTCGCGCTTCATCTGCACGATCGTGTCGCGCATCACGTCTCGGTTTACCGGGTCAAGGCCGCTGAACGGCTCGTCGAGGATCACTAGGTCCGGCTCATGGATGATGGTCCCGAGGATCTGGACCTTCTGGCCCATGCCCTTGGACATCGCCTCGCACTTCTTGTCGAGCCATTCGCCGAGGCCGTAACGCGTCAGCAACTCTCTGGCCTTCAGGTTCGCCGTGGCGGTGTCCATGCCTTTGAGCTTGCCGAAGTAGGCGACGATCTCGGCCGTCTGCATCTTCTTGTAGAGGCCCTTCTCCTCGGGGAGATAGCCGAGCCGGTCTTTGACCTCTGCGGCGTCAGCGTGCCCGAGCACGGAGATCGTGCCCTCGTCCTGATGGAAGATGCTCATCACCATGCGGATGGTGGTGGTCTTGCCGGCGCCGTTCTGCCCGAGGAAGCCGTAGATGCAGCCCTTGGGCACGGTGAGGGAGAGTTCGTCGACCGCGGTGAACGAGCCAAACCGCTTGGTGACGCCTTCGAGCTTGAGCGCTAGATCCATGAGTCGTTGCGGCTCCGAGGCCGCGGGATAGCAGAGACTGACACCGGGCCGACTCGAGGGCAAGCAGGTCTGTCGGTTCCAGCGATTCCGTCCGACCGGCTCAGGCTCCGTCGAGCACCTGTTCGGCGAAGCCGAACGAGCAGGTCATGCCTGCGCCGCCCATCCCGGTGATGACCTGTATGCCGTCTGCAGCGTCGAGTGCGACGCCGCAGCCGCCGTCCTCGCGCTTGAGGTAGACGCCCGTCCACCGCGCTGCGATCGTCGCGTCTTTCAGTCGGAATCGTCGCCGCGCCACGTCGAGGATGTGCTCGTCGACTGTTGCGGAGGACCCTGGCGAGAACGGGCGCCCATATTCGTGGCTATCACCCAGAACGACCTCGCCGCGCGCGTTTTGGCTGGCCATCACGTGGATGCCGTGGCGGTCGAAGTGGGGCTCCTCCGATGCGTAACGCGCGCACACCTCCGTCAAGCTCGGGCAGGAGCGGAAGGCTTCGTAGTGTCGGAGGGTCAGGCCGGTGGCCAGCATTGGTCCCATGCGCCAGCCGTCTCGCTGAGGGACTGTGCGGAGCATCTGCAGCTTGCAGGCGATCAGCGGCGCGGCCTCGAGCAGCGCTGGGAACAGCGTGGCTTGTTCCGCGCCGGGGCAGACCACGACGCGCTCGGCGCAGAGCTGCGCCCCGTCAGCGAGGTGGACTTCGCCCGGGACTGCCCGCGTCGCGGTGCCGATATAGCGCGTGACGTTCGGTCGCGCGTCCAGCCAATGAGTCAGCCGCTCGACGGCTTCGCGCGGATCGATGCAGCACTCGGTGGGGCTCCAAAGGGCGCCGAGGAGGCCGTCCGCGGCCGCGCCTGGAGCGCGTTCAAGGACCTCGGCGGGATCGAGCCATCGCCGTCGTGACGCCCCCTGTGTTTGTTCGAGGTATTCGCGGATGACGCGCGCCTCGTCCTCATGGTGGACCAAGTGAAGCGAGCCGCATGGGTTGAGGTGGAAGCCGGCGAGCGGGGCGAGCTTCGTCCAGATCTGCAGCGAGCGCAGCGCGCGCGCTTCATCCGGGCCGGGTCGCTGGCCGATCGGCCAGAGCATGCCAAAGTTGCGTATGGACGCAGACCGGCACACTCCGTCGCGTTCGATCATGGCGACGCTCATCCCGCGCTCTAGCGCCGCGACCGCATGCGCGATGCCGACGATGCCACCGCCGATCACGGCGAGGTCAAATGCTCCGGTCGAGGTCGTCATACGGCTAGCTGAGAGACCAGGTGCAGCGGATCCGTCGCGAGGTGTGTGTGCTCGTGGCGGCTTAGTTCTTCGAGCGTGTGCGTGCCGCAGCCCAAGCCGGCGATGACCGCGCAGCCAGCGCGCGAGGCTGCTTCTAGATCCGATGGAGTGTCGCCAGCGGCGCCGACACGTTCGGCTTCAGCGACCCCTGCGAGCTCCATCGCCGCGCGGATGAGGTCCGGCGCTGGTCGGCCTCGCGCGACCTCGTTTGAGGCGACGCTGGGTCGTTCGGACCAGCCCATGGTCGTGAGGATGCGGTCCATGATTACTCGCGGGAAGCCGGTGGTGAACGCGACCGTTACGCCGGCGGTATCAAGCGCCGTGATCGCCTGGCCGGCGCCGTCGGTGGGCGTGATCGGGCACTCCGTGTAGATCGCGCTGAGGTGCGCCTCGAACGCGTGGACGAGCGCCGGCGCTCGTCCACGGTCTTGTCCGTTTCGTTCTAGCAAGTCGGTGAACACTTTGGTCTTCGACCAGCCCATGCGCGCGCGCAGCCACTCGCGCTCGGTGCGTAGCCCAGCGTCCTGCGCGGCGCCTTCAAACGCCCGCTGTACGAACCCATCGTCGCGCACTGTGGTGCCGGCGAGGTCGAACACGAACAGGTCTAGCTCCTTGAGCCGCATCGCCGCCCGATAGTGTCGCATGCACGCGCTGGATGCACGCGGTGCGGCAGGATCAGCCGGATTGTCCGACGAAGCGACGCGGCGAGAACATCGGCAGGGCTTCGTGTTCGCTGTGCCCGTCGATGATCATCTCGCTCAGGCATTTGCCCGCGAGGTACGCGAACGAGAGCCCGTAACCGTTGAAGGCAAGCAGGGCGAATTCGCCGGGTTGGCCTGGTAGTGCGCCGCAAAGCGGTAAGCCGTCAGGGGAGCCAGCCATTACACCGGTCCAGACATTTGGGAACGCGACGTCGCAGAGCGCCGGGAAGTGGCGGCGCGCGTAGGCGATAAGGTTCTGGCTGATTTCTGCGTGATGCGCGCCGTCGTCGGTCACGTGGACCTCTTCGCCTGGGACCGACCAGCGCATGCCGCCGAGGACAAACCGGCCCTCGTGCATGCGGAAGTATTCGTAGCAGAAGTTGCTCGACATCGCGCAGTCGGGGAATTGTGCGGCGAGGTCCTCGGGCAGTGCGTCGGTCGTGACGATCTGTCCGCGGTAAGCGAACACGGTGCGCGCGAGCAGGCCCGTGCGATCAAGCTGGGGCGCGAGCGACGCGGTGCAGTGCACGACGACCTGCGCGGTGATCTGGTGGCCGTCCGTTAGCTCGACGGTGAACGCGCCGGCTTCGCCTTCGATCGCGCGCACCTCGCAGCCTTGGGCGATCGTGGCGCCGGCATCTCGGGCTCGCAGGGCGAGGCCGCGCACCATCGCCGCTGGCTGAACGATGGCTTCTTCTGCGAGGTAGAGGCCGCCGTGAAATCCGCGCGCGAGTGGGAGGCGCGCCGTGACGTCGGCGGCGCTGAGCAGCTGGTGCTCGCGACCTTCGGCGCTTAGCAGCGCAGCGGCGTCCACGAGCTCTCCTTGCTCGTGCTCGGTCTCCGCGAGCCGCAGACCGCCGGCCTGTTTCAAGCCGACGTCGATGCCCGACGCCCGCAGCTCTTCGAGCATGACGTCGTGGTTGCGCTGCAGGAAGTCCCACAACAGCGGCGCCCGGTCGGCGCCGAATTGGCCGTGGATCCTGTTGTAGTGCTCGCCCAAGCCCAGCAGCAGCTGTCCGTCGTTGCGGCCAGAGGCGCGGCACGCGATCTCGTCCGCCTCGAGCACCGCGACGTCGACGCCTGCTCGCGCGAGGTGCAGCGCGGTCGCGACCCCGGCGACTCCTCCGCCGATGATGAGCACGGTGGCCGAGTCGGGCGCGGTGCCGAGCGGCACCGGGTGGGCCTCTTCAATCCAAGCGCTCAGCGGTTTGCCTTCGTGCTTCACGGCTTCATGTTGCGCGCCACGTGTTTTGTCGCAAGAGGCCGCGCAGATGTCTGGTCAGGTTGTCGGGCAGAGGCCCGCTGCGCTCGAGACATCGCGGGCGCCTCGCGCGGCTCTGACGCGGCAGCGCTCGCCTTCTCGGGCGTTTAGCCGTTGAGGAGGGCTGACAGGATGCGCAGCTGCGAGCGCCGCGAACTCAACGGCATCATCACGCGGATACCCGCCCACGTAAGGGCGACTCCCGTGCGGTTCACGCTGGCGTGGGGGTCCGGCGTGGCGCCGTTGGCGCGCATCAATGCAGGGTTCCGCGCTCGTGAAAGCGGCGTCGGGTGGTCGGATGGCGCGCTCGCGTCAAGCGGTGATGAGTTTCGAGCTAAATCACTGGCGAGGCGCTTCGCAGGAGCCTCTGACTGCGTGTTTGTGAAATCGACTCGTCGCATCGTCTTTTAGAGGGCCGCGAGGCCGGTCTAGTAGTGGTGGCAGGCGCGGCGGCCTGGTGACTTTGCTTGTGCTTTTCCTGCAGGCTGCGTTAGATTCTTCGCCCCGATGTCTCAAGGCGGAGCGGATTGCAGCCCGTCAGACGGGCAATTTCGTCGCCCCGTAATCGACAACCATAGCCGCGTAACAAGATATGAGCAAGGAACTGCGTCTTTTCACCAGCGAATCCGTCTCCGAAGGTCACCCGGACAAGGTCTGTGACCAGATCTCGGATGCTGTGTTGGACGCGATCTTGGCCCAGGACCCGAACTCGCGGGTGGCTTGCGAGACGATGGTCTCTCGCGGGTTCGCCGTCTTGGCGGGCGAGATCACGACGAAGGCCTACATCGACTTCCAGGAGACGGCTCGCGAGGTCATCAAGCAGATCGGATACGACGACCCCGAAGTCGGCTTTGACGCGAACTCGTGCGCCGTCTTGACCTCGATCCAGGCGCAGTCCGCCGATATCGCGCTGGGCGTGGACGAGACGACCTCTCAAAGTAAGGAGCAGGGCGCCGGCGACCAGGGAATGATGTTTGGCTACGCGTGCAACGAGACGGACGCGCTGATGCCGTTCCCGATCCACTACAGCCACCGCATCCTAGAGCGGCTCGCTGAGGTTCGTAAGAGTGGTAAATACGCATTCTTACGACCTGACAGCAAGAGCCAGTTGACCGTCGAGTATGACGCCGATGGCAACCCTACTAGGGTGCACACCGTGGTGATTTCGCACCAGCACACCGCCGCAGTCTCCGACGAAGAGCTGAAAGCGGCCCTCAAATCCACCTCCCTCGAGGTGTTGCCGGCTGAATTGGTTGATGCCAACACCCGCTGGTTCTTGAACCCGACGGGCCGCTTCGTCGAGGGCGGGCCGAAGGCGGACGCCGGCCTTACCGGCCGTAAGATCATTGTCGACACCTACGGCGGGATGGGGCGGCATGGGGGCGGCGCGTTCTCGGGGAAAGACCCGAGCAAGGTTGACCGCTCGGCGGCCTACGCGAGCCGCTGGGTCGCAAAGAACGTCGTCGCCGCCGGCTACGCCGACCGCTGCGAGGTTCAGGTCGCTTATGCCATCGGCATCGCGGAGCCGGTGAGTATTCGGTGCGAGCTGTTCGGCACCGGCAAGGTCCCGGAAGACGCGCTGACCGAGGCGATCCGGGAGGTCTTCGACCTGCGTCCGGCCGGCATCATCCGCGACCTGGAGTTGAAGCGTCCGTGCTTTCGCCAGACGGCGGCCTACGGCCACTTTGGTCGCCCTGAGTTTGCTTGGGAGCGCACAAACCGCGTCGAGGCGCTCCAGCAGAAGCTGGGCTGACCGCGCGGCTTGAGGCTGATTGATTCATTGGTTAAGCCCTTTAAGGGCTAGCTTTAGGTCTCGTTCACCTGCCCCCATTGGTCGTGTATTCGGTCGCGAACTTGGTTTCGACGCGGTGCGTGGTGACTAGTAAGCGATAGCCTGAGCAAGCTAGGTCGCGGTGGTTTCTCTGCGCCGTCGAGGTGGGCATGCAAGAACAAGAAGTCGAAGTCTCCTTCTGCGATCTTTGCGGTGCTTCGGTGCCGGCGGCGGAAATCGTGTCCAAGCAGGCCGTGACGCACTTGGGCAAGATCGTTGGTAGCTGCTGCCTCAGTGAGCTTCGCGCCGCAGCCTCGCCGTCAGCGGCGGGCGAAGGAGCGGCTGCCTCGAGCGCTTCACCGCGCGCTCGGCTCGGCGAGGGATGGCGCTTGGCGATGTTCGCGACGTTGCTTTTGGCGGCGCTCGCTGGCAGCACGGTGCACCTGAGCGATCAGGCCTCCCGCGCGCGAGGCGCGGCCGAGGCGGGCGCCGCGGCGGTCGCGGCCCAGGCTCGTCTTGAAGATCAACGGCAGGCGACGGCCGCTCGACAGCTCGACGCCGTCGAGGAAGTCTTGGCAAAACAGCGTGAGCTCGAGGGGGCCGTCAAGGACTTGACCGCGGCGGTCGCAGGCTCCCTTGAGAGGCTCGAGAAGCTTGAGGAGCAGGGCGCTGCTGGGCAGCGCGCGCGCGACGCGCTCGCCGCCTCGATCGCGAAATCCCCAGCGCTCTTTGACGATCTGCGCGAACGACACGAGCGGGCGATGGCCGTGCTCGAGGGCCTCCGGGCCCGGGGCTCCTCGGCCTCGATCAACGTCCGATCGCCGCCGCCGAGCCCGCCGCCGAGCCCGCCGCCGAGCGCAGCGCCGCCGCCGAGCGCGGCCGCGGTCGACCTGCCCGAGGATCTCGCGGCAGCGGTCCAGCAGCTCGCGGCGAGCGACGCGGCCGTGCGCTTCGAAGCCGTAGATGTGCTGATCATGAGCAAGAACACTGCGGTCTTGCCGAGCTTGCTTCCGGTCGCCAAGGATCCGGACGCGTTTGTGCGTCGGTTGACCGTCGACGGTTTGCGCGCGTTCCGCAAAGCTGCGGCCGTCGACGCGTTGCTAGATGCGCTCGGCGATCAGGATGAGAGCGTCAGCGATACGGCGTGGCGCTCGCTTCGGGTGGTCACGGGGCAGAAGTTCCCGTTTGATTCGACGGCCAACAAGGGCGCGAGGGCTGGCGCCGCGAAGAGATGGCGGGATTGGTGGGCCAAGGCGCGCGGCGACTTTGATGCGTGAGTCGCGGGCGTCGCAGTCTCGTTCTTAAGGGAGCTTCGGCGGTTGCTGGCTGGGAATCCGCGGCCTGCCTGTTACAAAGCGTATCCGGGTCGGGCTGATTGATCAGGTGATCCGCCACATCTTCGATAAGCATGGCTTGGCATAACCGTACAAAGATCGTCGCGACGATCGGTCCCGCGTCTCACGCTGAAGAGACCATCGATGAGTTGGTCCGAGTCGGCGTCGACGTCTTCCGGATTAACTGTGCTCACGCGAGCCATGACTCGATCCGCAAGATGGTCCGCAGAGTCCGTAAAGTCGCCAAGCGGCTGGACGCGGCGGTCGGGATCCTCGCAGACCTCCAGGGGCCTAAGATCCGCGTCGGCAAGCTGAAGAACGCGGAGCCGATCTACCTCAAGCGCAGCATGGAGGTCGTGATTGACTGCAAGCCCGGCGTTGTCGGGGAGGTCAAGCCGGACGGGTCGGTCGAGATCGGGACCGGTTATCAACAGTTGGCTGCGGACGTCAGCAAGGGGGAGCGCATCTTGTTGGACGACGGCAACCTTGAGCTGAAGGTGACCGGGGTCAGCGGGCTGCGGATCCAGACCAAGGTGGTCTACGGCGGCATCCTCATCCAGAGCAAGGGCATTAACTTACCTGGCACCAAGGTCTCAGCGAGTTGCCTGTCCAAGAAGGACCTCGCCGACCTGAGGGTCGCGATTGAGTCGGAGGTCGATTTCGTCGCGCTGTCTTTCGTCCGTGAGGCGAACGACGTGCACGAGCTGCGGCGTCACATCCAACGGCGCGGTGGAGATGCCAGCATCATCTCGAAGATCGAGCGGCCCGAAGCCGTCAAGAACCTCCCGGCGATCCTCGAAGCTTCGGACGCGGTGATGGTGGCGCGTGGGGACATGGGCGTCGAGATGGGGCCGGAGGAGGTCCCTCAGGTCCAAAAGCGCGTCATCGAACTCTGCAACCAAGCGCGCAAGCCGGTCATTACCGCGACGCAGATGTTGGAGACGATGATCTCGAACCCGCGTCCCACGCGGGCCGAGGCAAGCGATGTGGCCAACGCGATCTACGACGGGACATCTGCGGTGATGTTGTCGGGAGAGACAGCGTCCGGCAAATATCCGGTCCGGACGGTTCGCACGATGGAGAAAATCGTGCGGTCGGCCGAGAAGCAGGCCTATGTCGCGGTGGGGGACCGCCGCCGAAGGCCGAGCGGCCACATCACGCCGACCGAAGCGACCGTTCGTTCCGCGGCTTTGGCGGCGTATGACACCGGCGCGCGCTTGATCGCCTGCTATACCGAGACCGGGGCGACCTCGATGCAGCTGGCCGCAGAGCGGCCGCCGACGCATATCGTCGGGTTTACGCCTTCGCGTCGCACTGTGCAGCGGATGGCGCTGGTCTGGGGCGTCATCCCACGGAAGATCCGTCCGGGGCGGACGAGCCACGCGCTGACCCTCGACGGCGACCGGATCATGCGGGAGGAGGGGCTCGTCAAGCCCGGCGATCACATCGTCCAGATCGCAGGGACCGTTCGGCAGGCAGGCCTGACGAACACCATGAGCATCCGGACGGTGTGACCGGCTTAGGGGCTGGCAGGCGCGCTAGGCCCCGGGCGCGCCGCCCTGGAGTCGCTTCGGCGTTGACATGGGGGTGCATCTCGCTAGTCTTTTCGCCCCATTCCGGTGTCGCCAGCCTAGGCTGACGGCATCCCGTCGACGTATCTGATCATGACCAAGACCACTTTCGCCACCGTCGAAAAGAACCACGAAGCCATGAACACATGGCGAGTGATCGACGCCTCCGGCAAGACCCTAGGCCGCATGGCCACGGAGATCGCGACGATCCTGATGGGCAAGCACCGTCCGGACTACACGCCGCACATCTTGGTCGGCGAAGGCGTGATCGTGACCAACGCGGACAAGATCAAGTTGACCGGCAACAAGGCCAACACGCGGGTCTACACCTACTACACGGGCCACCCTGGCGGTCTGCGCGAGCGAGGGCTCGGTGAGTACATGGACAAGGCGCCTGAAGAGGTCGTTCGCCTAGCCGTGCGCCGCATGTTGCCGAAGAACCGCATCGCCCGTCGAATGATCGCCCGGCTGAAGGTCTACCGTGGCGAGGCCCATCCCCACGCTGCACAGAAGCCCGCAGCGCACAGTTAACCCGTCGATCGAACTAGGAATACCATCGTGGCAGTAGTCAACCCATACATCTGGGGCACCGGGCGCCGGAAGACGTCGACGGCGCGCGTCCGCATCAAGCCGGGCACTGGGAAGTTCACCGTCAACGGCAAGGAGGTCGACGCCTTCTTCGTCACTGAGGACTCGCGCCGCTCGGCGATGGCGCCGCTGAACGCCACCGAGACCCGCAACAACTACGACGTGTGGGTCAACGTCAACGGCGGTGGCGTTACTGGTCAGGCTGGCGCGACCAGCCTGGGGATCGCGCGGGCCTTGCGCACCGAGAACGAGAACTTCGAGGGCACGCTGCGAGAGCACGGCTTGCTGACCCGCGACAGCCGCGAGGTCGAGCGCAAGAAGTACGGTCGCCACAAGGCGCGTCGTTCGACGCAGTTCTCCAAGCGCTAAGCGCCTCGATCGGTCCCGCGCGCCCTTCGGCGCGCTCGCTGCGCTGGCCTTTTTCGTCCCAGCGCGCTCACCGTGGAGCATTGCGAGGGATCCGTATACGCTGCACGTGCTGGGACGTCACGCGGCCCGGTCCTAGACGATGGCTGGCCACTCCCACTCTTCGAACATTCGGTTCCGCAAGGATCGCGTCGACGCCAAGCGCGCGAAGACGTTTTCGAAGCTCTCCCGGATGATCACGGTCGCGGCCAAGGAAGGCGGCGGTGACCCGGACGCCAACGCCAAGCTCCGCTTGGCGCTCGACAAGGCCAGGGTGCTAAGCATGCCTAAGGAGGGGATCGAGCGCGCCATCAACAAGGGGGTCGGCGCAGGCAGCATCGGCGACTTCGAGGAGATCGTCTATGAAGGCTATGGGCCCGGCGGCGTCGCGATCATGATGGAGATCCTGACGGATAACCGGAATCGTTCGGCTGCGGACGTGCGGATGATCATGGAGAAGTCTGGTGGCAACCTCGGCACGAACGGCGCGGTGAATTGGATGTTCGAGCGTCGCGGGCGATGGGTCGTGCCGAAGGCGCGCGAGGGCGGTGAGGAGTGGAGCGAGGAGGCTTTGATGGACGTCATCATCGAGGCTGGGGCTGACGACCTAAGCGAAGACGGCGATGTGTTCGTCGTTCTTAGCGCGCCGAACGCGTTCGGTGCCGTGAACGCAGCGCTCTCGGCGGCGAAGATCACCTTTCGGGAGGCTGGTCTCGCCAGCGTCCCGACGCAACGTACCAAGGTCACCGATCACGCTATCGGCGCAAAGCTGATCAAGATGATCGATGGACTCGAAGACAACGACGACGTTCAGGAGATCTTCACTAACGAAGATTTCGCTCCGGACGTCCTAGAGGCTCTGGAGGGCTGAGTTTGACGGATAGCAAGCGATGGTTCTGGGTCGGTTCTCGACCGGAAGTCAGAGAGGCGTTGGTTGAGGTCTTCGGCGGTGCCCCTGTCGAAGGTGCGCTTGACGTGGCCGCAGGTGACACCGTGGTCGTCGACCCGAAGTCTGAGCTCGCGGCCCAGGCGCAGCTGCCTAGTGGTCACGCCTACAGCGGTGTCCGGGGCCTCAAGCACGAGCGCGGCGTCGCCGTCTACGTATTGGTCGACGAGGGCGACACGATCGGAGCGCAGCTGGCGCGCTTCGCGCTCGCTGACGGCGTCTTGACGCTTCAGGAGGACGGCGCGATCAACGCAGACGAGCTGCTCACAGGCGGTCGTACGCCGCGCCGCCCTTCGGTCGATGACCTCTTGAAGCGGCTCCAGAGCGAGGCCGGAGACGGCGGCCAGGAGAGCAGCTTGCAGCGGCTGATGCGCTTTGAACGCGAAGACAGCTTGTTGACCAAGCTGCAAGACCCAGACACTGGGCTCTTCAACGGACACTATGCGACCCTGAAGCTCGACGAGGAGTGGAAGCGCGCGCATCGCTTCCATCAGCCGTTGTCGCTGCTCCTCCTCGACCTGGGGTTCCCGGAGGGGCTGTCGGATGTGGATTCTCGCGCGGGGCTCGCCGAGGCGGCTGGGGTGTTCCTCAATGAGTGTCGCGACATCGACGTGCTGGCGCGCTTCTCACCGGACGTGTTCTTGTTCTTGTTGCCGGGGACAGGCGCCGCTGGGGCTCAGGTGCTCGCGGACCGGATCGTCAACTCGCTAGGTGAGCGTCTTGGAGGTTTGGTCTCCGCGCGCCCGGTCTGCGGCCTGGCTTCGGTCCCCTCTGGCGAGGTCTCTGACCGTAAGCGCTTTGTCGCGGTCGCCGAGGCGTGTCTGGAGCGGGCGCGTGCCGCCGGGGCTGGCGGCGTTTGCAGCGCTTGGCAGTAGCCGCCGAGCCAGCTGCAGGATCGCGGGGGCGAGCCGGAGTCGAGCGCTGGTATGCGACCGGTGCCCTGTTGGGCTGCGTGACTTGTCTCGCCACGCGAGAGGCCCTGGCGAGGAGGGCGCCTTGTCGTCGCGCTGCGCGCCCGGTGGTAGCGGGCGCGCGGTGGCGAGCCCGCGGCGCCTGCCAGCTTCGCCTCGCGTCCGGTCGGGGCGCGGCAAGTGGTTGGCAGCGATGCATCTAGAGCGTCGTCTGCTGAAACTAACGGATGTGAGATCGATTCTTCGAGATGGCATCGCTACCGTCTTTGCCCCAAAGCCATGAACATCCACGAGTATCAAGCCAAGCAGGTCTTGGCTAAGTTCGGCGTACCGGTCAGCAAGGGCATCCCGTGCACGACCGCCGACGAGGTCTACAACGCATATGAAGAGCTCGGCGAGCCGCTCGCCGTGGTCAAAGCGCAGATCCACGCTGGCGGCCGCGGCAAGGCCGGCGGCGTCAAGCTGGTCCGCTCAGCAGACGAGGCCAAGGGCGTCGCGGCAGAGCTCATCGGTAAGACGCTCGTGACGCACCAGACCGGGCCTGAGGGCCGCGTCGTCCAGACGCTCTACGTCGAGGCGGGCAGCGACATCGAGCGCGAGCTTTACCTCGCGGTGGTCATGGATCGCGCCGCGCAGGCGCCGGTCGTGATCGCGTCGGCCGAGGGCGGCGTGGATATCGAGGAGCTTGCCGAGACGCGTCCTGAGGCCATCGCGCACCACCGCGTGCACCCGGTAAAGGGCCTGCTGCCGTTCCAAGGGCGCGCGATCGCGAAGCACCTGGGCCTCTCGGGCAACCAAGCCAAAGCCGGCCAGAAGCTCGTCGCGAGCTTGGTTAAGGCCTTCATGGCGACCGACTGCTCGCTGGCTGAGATCAACCCGATGATCGTCACTACGGACGGTGAGGTGAAAGCGCTCGACGCCAAGATGGGCTTCGACAGCAACGCGCTCTTCCGCCACCCCGACATCATGGAGCTGCGGGACCTGAACGAGGAGGACCCCAAAGAGATCGAGGCGAAGAAGTTCGACCTCAGCTACATCGCGCTGGACGGCAACATCGGCTGCATGGTCAACGGCGCGGGCCTGGCGATGTCGACGATGGACGTGATCCAGCTCAAGGGCGGCAGCCCAGCCAACTTCCTCGACGTCGGCGGCGGCGCGGACAAGGAGCAGGTGACCAACGCGTTCAAGATCTTATTGTCGGACAAGAACGTGAAGGGCCTGCTGGTCAACATCTTCGGCGGCATCATGAAGTGCGACACCATCGCCGAGGGCGTCATCGCCGCGGCCAAGGAGGTCGACCTCACGTTGCCGCTCGTCGTTCGTCTCGAAGGCACCAACGTCGAGCTTGGCAGGAAGCTTCTCGACGAGTCTGGCCTCGATCTACAGACCGCAGCCTCGCTTGACGAGGCCGCCGAGAAGATCGTCGCTGCCATTCGCTAAACGCGAGAACCAAACCTACAGGAGCAAACCAATGAGCGTTCTCGTCAACGGCGAAACCAAGATCCTCTGCCAGGGCTTCACGGGCTCGGCAGGCCTATTCCACAGCAAGAACTCGCTGGCCTACGGCACCAAGTTGGTCGCCGGCGTCACCCCCGGCAAGGGGGGGCAGACCATCGAGGGCGTGCCCGTGTTCGACACGGTCGCCGAGGCTAAGGCCGCCACCGGCGCTACGGTCTCGATGATCTACGTCCCGGCGGCGTTCACCGCCGACGCGATCTGCGAGTCCGTCGACGCCGGCATGGACCTCGCGGTGACGATCACCGAGGGTGTGCCGGTCGCGGACATGGCGTTCGTCAAGGAGTTCGCGAAGGGCAGCGACACGCTGCTGCTCGGCCCGAACTGCCCTGGCATCATCACGCCGGAGACCGCCGATCGCGGCTGTAAGATCGGCATCATGCCGGCCTACATCCACAAGCCTGGCAAGGTCGGCATTGTGTCCCGTTCGGGCACGCTGACCTACGAGGCGGTCTGGCAGGTCACCAGCAACGGCATGGGGCAGTCGACCTGTATCGGGATCGGCGGTGACCCGATCAAGGGCCTCGACTTCATCGAGTGCCTCCAGCTATTCCAGGACGATGACGGCACCGACGGCATCATCATGATCGGTGAGATCGGCGGCACTGCCGAGGAAGAGGCCTGCGAGTTCTTGACGGATTACGTGAAGAAGCCGGTGGTCGGCTTCATCGCCGGCGCGACCGCGCCTCCGGGCAAGCGCATGGGCCACGCCGGCGCCATCATCAGCGGCGGCAAGGGCACTGCGGCGGACAAGAAGGCCGCGATGCAGAAGGCGGGCGTCCACGTCTGTGAGACCCCGTCGGTGCTCGGCGAGACGATGAAGAAGGTGCTCGCCTAGGAGATCGCTCGTGAACTCGAACGTAGACAAGGTCGATGGACTGTTTCGGCAGGTGACGCCGCTGTTCCTGCTGGGCCTGCTCGCCATGGTCGTGCTTGAGCCGCTGGCGCCGCCGTGGCTCACGGAGACCTTCGGCGAGGACATTGTCCTCAAGGTCGTCGTCGGGTTCTTAGTCCTCTACGTGCTGCTGCTGTGGGGCGAGGCCCTCCGGCTGCACGGCCTGCTGACTGGCCTCCTTGAGGCGTTCAAGGCCTTCGATCGACAGCGTGACGGAGCTGGAGACGGCGCCAGCTCGAAGCGAGGAGCGGGTTTAGGCAATCCCAAAGCACGTTTGGAGGCGATCAAATTACTGGTCGCGGCGATGGGATCGGCGGATCCGTCGGTTGTCGAGAC